>Ga0209656_10001080_pt1 | contig 17609 bp, 12 predicted proteins | sample BogFormECP12_OM2_FD_188239 | JGI IMG/M metagenome (GOLD analysis project Ga0209656, IMG submission 188239) | Bog forest soil microbial communities from Calvert Island, British Columbia, Canada - ECP12_OM2 (SPAdes) (version 2) | ecosystem: Environmental > Aquatic > Freshwater > Wetlands > Bog ... | reverse complement strand
TTGCCCGCGGTGGTGTCGTGAAAGGCGCCCGGCGCCGATTGCGCCAGCGGATACAACTTCACATTCATGTTCCCAAGTCCAGGGCTCGACTGAACGCCGTTCGCCACCAGATATTGATTCAGCAGCGTCGCGATCCCGGCAAACGAAGGCGCCGCCACCGACGTGCCGCCGTAAATCTGTAATTGCCCGCCGCTGATGATCATGAATCCATCGTGATCCGCCGACGCGGCGAGCGAAATATCCGGAACATTGCGCGCGCTATTGTTCGGGACGCCCGCACCGGTTTGCCACGACGGCTTCCCGAAAATCACGCTTGCTCCGCCTCCGCTCGCTCCGGGATTGCCGGGTGTGGTGTCGTTCCAAACCATCTCCGGGATGTAGCTCAACACGGATCCGCTGTTGGCATTGTTGGTACTGCTCCAGAATTGCCCGGCTCCCTCGTTGAACTCCGTGCCCCCGACATCGGTGACTTCCGGAATACTGCCCGGAACGTCCACGGACGCTTCTCCGTCAGTGTTGCTGCCCTGGTAGATGCAGTCTGCGCCGCCCGAATCGCCGGAGGCCGCGAACCATGTGATCCCCTGCGCGTTGCCTTGTTGCGCCCATTGTTGAAACATCAACGCGTCGGAGGTAGGAGTCTCGGGTTCGCAGGAGCCATAGCTGACGCTGATCACTGGCGCGAGATTCTGATCGATGGCGTATTGCACGGCGGTCATCACGTCGCTCGAATACACGAAAAGCACGCTCGCGTTGGGCGCCGCCGCACCCGACAATTCCAAATCCAGATCCGCTTCCGGAAGATCGCTCTTGGAGATTCCCGGATCTGGTGTGTTCGGAACCAGCATCACCTGCGGATCGTTCGCCGGCAGATTGAATCGCGTACGAAACTGCTCGATGTCCGAAATGTTGATCTGCGTCTGGCCGGCAATGACCAGCTTCTGCCCGGATCCATTGATCCCCGCGTTGTAGAGCGGCTTGAGATCGTAGATGGTGGCGAAGTCATCGGGCGCGATATAGTGATTCCCGCTGGTCGGAGAAGTGTAGAGAGGCTGCTCGCCGGAAGCAGGTACCGCGCTACGCGGCTTCAGCATCGGTTGCATTCGGAAATCGCTCAAGCCGCGAATCCCGAGCACAATGTTTCCGAAGGCTGCCGGAATCGAAGGCTCGGTGGAATTCGCGTAGTGCGTCTCGCTGTTCACCTGGTAGTGATGAATCTCCGCGCCGAAGGCATGCGCCACTTGTCCGGCCGTCCCGCTGAATGTAATCGAATTTCGCCCGCGCGCGGTGGCCGTCACTTGAAATCCCTGCTGCGTGAGCCAGTTCGTGATTTTGGCGATGTCGTCGGGGCTCGCGCCGAAACGATCGGCATATTCTTCCGGAGTGAGCCAACCATGATATTCAGGCGACGTGGGGTCCTGCTGCGCAGAGAGCAATTGAGCGAGCGCGGCCTGCTGGCTGGCCGAAGGCTTCAGCATTAGGGTCATCGAGGGCAATGCGAGCGACGGGTCCACCGCGCCGCGATCGAACTCGGCCCGCGCCAGCGGATGCGTATGCCCGGCCAGCGTCACTCGCCGCGAATTGTCGATTGGACTCGTGATCCTAATGGCCTGCGCCATCAATCCGGTACTACAGGAAACCAGAAGCGCAACGCCGGCAAAGTTTCGAATCGTTATAGATTTGGTGAAAAGGAACGAATCGGTGCGCAAATACATCGGAGCCTGTTTGAGCTTCTACACTTCACGTCACCCGGTCGCGGAAGGGTACGAACCCATAGACGATGCCGCCGTGAGCCGGGTTTCCACAGGTTCCAATACTAAGGCGAATGTTCTAACAGGTTAGGGGTTCCATTCGACGCCCGCGGCCGTCACGCATTCGGATTCCAGATGTCGATGTGCCACTTCCAGGCGCCCTCCTCGCGCTTCCAGATCACGACATATTTCATCACGGCAGGCGGCGCGCCGGCGGCGCGGAACGTCAGCGTAGCACGTCCCACCTCGACACCCGTGTCGCCCAGCATCTCAAAATCCACCGTCTCGAGCTTTACAAACTTAACATCGAGACTCTCGATTGCTCCGCGCCAGAAAGCCTTGATGTTCTCCCGGCCTTCCATCATGGGCGCGCCCGGCGGCAGGATGCGCGCGTGCTGGGTATACACTCGGTCTAAGGCTTCCACATTGCGTTCGGCCGCGACTTCGCGTTCGAAAATCGCGTTCGTCGCTTCGATCTCAAGTTTCAGGCTGGGGCTCACGGGTTCACCTCGGTTTGTGAGTCTATCACACCAGCCGAGCGTGGCAAAATCACGGAATGACGCGCGTTCCGCAATCCGCCACAGTACAATCAAGGCTTGCAAGGAGGACGAATGCAACCCGTCGCCGATGGTTTGGAAAAACTGAAGCAGAGAATGCGTGAAACCTGGATCGCCGGCGATTTCGGGCAGATCGCGCGTTATTCGGCCCGAGCCGCCGCCGAGTTTGTGGACCGGCTCAACATCCAGCCCGGCATGCGCGTGCTGGACGTCGCCTGCGGAACTGGAAATCTAGCCATTCCGGCGGCGCGGAGAGGCGCAATCGTCACCGGCGCCGACATCGCGCCGAATTTGCTCGAACAGGCGCGTCAGCGTGCCGCGGCCGAGAAGTTGAAGATCGTCTTCGAGGAGGCGGACGCCGAGAAACTGCCGTATGGCGACGCTCAGTTCGATGTCGTGATGAGCATGTTCGGCGCGATGTTCGCGCCGCGGCCGGAACTGGTGGCTGCCGAATTAAGCCGGGTCTGCCGCCCGGGCGGAACGATCGCCATGGCCAATTGGACCCCCACTGGTTTTATCGGAAATGTCTTCGCCGTGGGCGCCAAGTATATTCCGCCGCCCGAGGGCATTCCCGCGCCCGTCCGCTGGGGCGAAGAGCATACGGTGCGCGAGCGGCTGGGCGCCTATGCGTACGAGATCCGCGCGACGCCGCGCATGGCTGAATTCGATTTTCCATTCCCGCCCAGCCAGGTGGTTGTTTTTTTTCGCGAATACTTCGGCCCCACCAAGCTCGCCTTCGCCCGCTTGAACAACGAGGGACAAGCCGCCTATGCCGCCGACCTCGAGGAGTTGTGGCGAAAGAACAACGAGGCCGATTCCGACCGCACTCGCATTCGTGGCGAGTATTTGGAAGTAGTGGCGACACGGAGCTAAAGAGTGCAGTGACGCCGCGTGCCGCCCGCTTTTTCGCGACCCTGATTCTGGCGGCAAGTTCAGCCGCCGCGCAAAACGACGATCCCCTCGCAGCCGGACGCAAGGCGCTGCGCAACGACGGTGTCGCCACCGCTTGGCGCCTGGCGCAGCAGACTCTCAGCGACCATCCGCAGCTCCCCGCGGCGCACGAGTTTGCCGCCGAGGTTCTGTTCCGCCGCGGTGAATTCGCACAGGCCGAAGCGGAATTCCAGTCGGCCGCCAAGCTCGATTCCAAGCACGCGCTCGCGTGGTGGGGATTGGCGCGCGTCAGCGAGTGCGAGTCGATGAACAAAACCGCCCGCGAGTATTTTCAGCGCGCCTACGACCTCGATCCGAAGGAACCGAGAATCCTTCGCGATTGGGCCATGCGTCAGCCCGGACAGCGCCTCACTGGCGAGCTGGAGAAAAATCCGTCACCGCTAACCGATTCCTCCGATCCCGAAGATTACGAGCAGCGTCTCCAATTGGCGAAGGCCGCCCAAGGCCGGACGCTCAACGTTCTGGTGAGCCCGTACAGAAAGACGGAAATTCCACTCGCCCCGCTGATGAACAACGGTACCCGCATGCGCAGCTATGGCCTGGACGTGAGCGTGAACGGAACTGTGCTTCGCTTGTTGCTCGACACCGGCGCTTCCGGCATCGTGCTGCCCAGACGAGCGGCGGAACGCGCGGGGGTCACCAGGCTGGCGCAAGCCACGCTGCGCGGCTTCGGGGACAGCTCACGCCCTTCCGCGGGATATCGCGGCATCGCTCAGCGCGTTCGCATCGGAGACGTCGAATACCGCGACGCGTTGATCAGCGTCGCCGATCAGGAGTCGATTGGAATCGCGGACGGGTTGATCGGAACCAACGTGTTCGCGCCCTTTCTGATCACGCTGGATTTCGCCGGCCGGACACTACGTCTCGATCCGCTGCCCGGCTATCAGCCGGCCGCGAGCCCGATCCAGGACCGCGTCGTGCCTCCGGGCTTAGAGCACGCCGCGCGCGTTTTCCGCTTCGGCCATCTACTGTTGCTACCGACCCGCGTGAACGGATCGCGCGAATCGCTGTTTGTTCTGGACACCGGCGCCGACCGGACGCTGATTTCCTATGACCTTGCCTCCGAGGTCAGCCGGCTCGCTCCCGATGCGCGAATGCGAATGAGCGGCATCAACGGCCGCGTAGTGGATCTCTACCAAACCGGAGATGTCACGCTGCAGTTCGCTGGATTCGAGCAGAAAAGTTTGGGGATGTCCTCGATCGACACCTGGGAGCAAAGCCGCCGAGTGGGAACCGAAATCTCGGGATTCCTCGCGCTGCCGGTGCTGGATCTGTTCACGCTGACCATCGATTATCGCGACGGCCTGGTCAACTTCGCGCGCAAAGCCAACTAAGCACCGCTTAAGCCCAGATCGACGCGAGCGCCCGCTCGAAATTGCCGCCCAGGATCAAGGCTACGTCATCGGCGCAATAACCGCGGCGCAGCAGGCCTTCGGTCAAATCGTAAACCTTCTTCGAATAGTCGATCCCGTCGAGATCCGCTTTGTTGCGCGGGCGCGCGTGGCCGTCGCGCCCATCCAGGTCCACATCGCTGCCCAGGCCGACATGCTCCACGCCGCACAGCTTTACTACATGATCGATATGGTCCAGGACGTTTTCGATGGTCGCGCTTTGGCTCGAACTGACGAACGAGCGCACCATGGTCACTCCGATTACGCCGCCCTTCGCCGCCGTTCGCCGGATGGCCTCATCCGTCTTGCATCGATGGCTGCCCTGCACCAGCGCGCGGCAGTTGGAATGCGTGATGAGCACCGGCTGGCGCGAGGCTTCGATTGCATCGAGCGTGGTGCGATCTCCGCAATGCGAAATGTCCACCGCCATTCCGATCTCGTTCATGCGCCCCACCACCTGCGCCCCGAACGCGCTCAATCCGGTGTCCCTGGCATCCGAGGATCCTCCCCCGAGCTGGTTGTGCACGTAGGTCAGTTGCGACACACGCTGGCCGAGGCTATAACAGCAGTCCACGTCGTCGATAGTGCGAAAATGCTGCGAATTCTGCTGTCCGATGAGAATGCCGATCTTGCCAGCCTTCTTGGCGCGCGCGAAATCGGCCGATCCATCCACGCGCACAAACCGGTCCGGATGCGCGGCGACCAGCGCGTTCAGCCCCGCGATATCCTGCATCGAGCTCGAATACACGTCGCCTTCAGTGAAACCGACTGCGGGATGAAAAACCGTGATACCGGAGCTCTTCAACCGGCTGAATTCCGCGTCGTGGAATGTCTCCGGCCGCGCTTCCCACCCGACCAACTTCCGATAATCGAGCGTCAGCAACCCGAGCATATCGATCACCGTGGATTGTTCCACCAGCTCGAGCGTGCGTGCGGAATATTGTGGAGCCGAGGGGATCTCCGCGAACAGGCGGAACACTCCCCGATTGAGGAACGGTGCGCCTACACCGAGAGCCGCGCTTCTCAGGAAAGTACGACGGGACAGCACTGGTTCAAAAGCGGAAGAACTAGTGTAGCAGAAAGCTGTCGATTTGCAGCGGGTTTACGACGCCGCGTTCAACGCCAGTAGAAAGTCGGCCGCCGTCATCACTTCGCCTCGCCGTGGAAACAGCTTCTCCACCAGCACGCGATGCAGTTCGGGATCCTGATCGGCGCAGCAATCGGCGATCACTACGATGTTGTAATCGGCGTCGCAGCTATCCAACAGCGTCGAAAGCACTACCCCGCTAGTCGCAATGCCGAACAAAACCATCGTCTCGATTTCCTTGGCCCGCAGAATCATCTCGAGATCGGTTCCCTTGAACGCGCTCACGCGGTGTTTGGTGATGACGATATCGTTCCCTTCCGGTCCGAGCGCCGGGTGAATCGCTCCGCTGGGGCCTTGGAAGAACTGCTGATGCTGCGGCGACGCTTTGATCGCGGCGAAGAGTTTATTACGACTGCCCACTTCGGGCAATCCCGGCCGGAACCCGACCTGGATGTGGATCACCGGCATACCAGCCTTGCGCGCTGCTACCAGCACGGCGGAAGCGCGCTCCAGAAACTCCTCCGCGGGTTTCACGTAGACAGCCACGATCCCAGCCTGGCAATCCATCGCAAGAACCGCGGTGCGGGCGGCGTCGAAGCGCATGCCATCTATTGTCTTCCATTCCGTCCGGTAGTTGTCACCAACGGCCTGCGCGCTGTATCCTTTGGGCGATGCTGCCCGGAAGCGTCGAAAAAACGGCCCTGCGCGCGCGCGACGACCTGCTCGCCAAACTGCGCGAAAGGATTCTCGGGTTTGCGGCATCCAGAATGCAGAGGGACGCTGCCGAGGACCTGGCGCAGGAAGTGCTGCTCCTGCTGCATCAAAAATACGGCCATCTCGACCGGTTGGAAGATCTTCTTCCGCTTTCGCTCCAGATCGTCAGATATAAGATGATGGCCTACCGGAGAAAAGCGCAGCGTCGCGGGGAGTTCGCGCAAGTGCCGGTGGACGAAATTCAACTCGCGCACGATGGCATCGATCCACTAAGCGCCGCCGAACAACATCAGCTGCGCGACCGGCTGGTGCGCGCGGTGTCGCAGCTCGGAGAGCGCTGCCGCAAACTGCTCGCGCTGAAGCTGGAAGGAAAAAGTTTCGCTGAAATCCAGAGCGCGCTGGGCGCGGCGTCCATCAACACCGTCTACACCTGGGATTTCCGGTGCCGCAAGCACCTGCTCGAGCTGATGGGCGGAAGCTGGGAGAAAGCGGATGAGTAAAGAAGAACTCCGCAAACTGCTCGGCGGCTACGCCACCAACACGCTTACCGAAAGCGAACGCAGCGCCTTGTTCGAAGCCGCGCTGGACGATCAGGAACTGTTCGACGCGCTGCAACAGGAGCAGGCGCTGAAAGATGTGCTGGCGGACCCGCGCGCGAGAGCCGAGATTCGCCAGGCGCTCGATCGCCCGCGTCCGGCGCGTGCGGCTTGGTGGAGTTGGGGCGGCGCAATCGCCACCGCCGCGGCTGCCGCGGTTCTGATCGCCGTGTTCTGGCCGCGTCCGAACCCTGTTCTCGAAAAGCCAACCGAGATCGCATCCGCACAAAAATTGCCCAGTCCACCGAGCCAGGAAACTCCCCTCGATGCGCTGAAGGAGCAGTCTCCGCCTCCGCCCGCGCCGCGCGCGACAACCCGTAAACCAACTGCTGCGCCGCCCGCCGCGACTCCGGCTTCGAGTGCTGGAGCGTCCGCCCCCGCTCCCCCGACTCCGTCGCCGATAATTTCGCAAGCACCCTCTTCCGCTCAGCAACAAACTCAAGGTGCCATCGCGCTTTCGCAAGGCGCCCTGAGATCGGAGCAACTCGCGACCGACGCCGGAAACGGTCTAAACCGAGCGGGAATTGTGAGCCCGCTTCTCGGATATACGTTAGTGAAGCAGGCGGCCGGAAAAGACGCCGCACCGATCGCCAGTTACGAGCTGAAACCCGGCGACCTGATCCGTATTCGCGTCTCCACCCTGGGGTCGGGAAGGTTGCTTCTCACGCGGCTCGACTCCGCGGGCATTTGGCAGCCGATCGGCAGCTTCCTCGCGCAGCCCAATTCCAGCTATCTCCTGCCGAGCGATCCGATCGCGGTCACCACGGATGCGCAGAAGTTCCGGCTTACATTCGAACCAATTCAAGCGCAGGCGAAAGCCGCCGGGAGCCGGGCTCAACTTAGCATGCAGCCGGCGGCCGCTCCGATAGAAATCACGATTGTCGCGAACGCGCGCTGATCACGGTGTCGCTTCCAACTGCTCCAGCAATTGCAGCATGCGCCCCGCCGCATCGCCATTTCCCCCGAAGCGGACTTCGTTGTACGCCTCGGTCAGATCCTCAACCAGGCGCGCCAGCTCCGGCTCTTGCAACACACGCGCGAACTCGAACGGCGTCAGCCACGCCGGCTTCTCGATTCCCCTGCGCGTCAGCACCGCCAGCATGCGCTGATACAGCAGCGTCGCGTCCGACGCCTGTCCTTCGCCGCGCTGGACCTTCAACACGCGCCGCCGCGTTTGCCACCATCGCCAGCCGTCGCGTCCGAACAGACGCCCGGCCAGGGCCAGCACGGCGATCCCCGACAAAACGATGGCAATTTGTTTGGCTGCATTTCCGAATGGAAATGACGCCAGCCCGCGAAGATCGAACCATTTCGATCCCACGTTGCGGCTGGTCTCGCCCACGCGGCTGCGGAGCTGGAGCTGCCGATCGAGATTGTAGTTCACCACCCAGTCGCTCCAGAAAACTTCCGCGGCATCGGCGTAGAACCCCAGGCGCGTGAGCCAGGAGAATCGCTCCGGGTTCGGATCGGGCGGCGTCGGATCGAATGTGGTCCATCCGCGCTGCGGAATCCAGGCCTCCACCCAACTGTGCGCGTCCGACGTGCGAATCAACTGCGACCCGCTGATCGGGTTGTAGATCCCGCTTTGAAAACCTGTGATCATGCGCGAAGGTATGCCCAAAGTTCGCAGCATCACCGCCATCGCCGATGCGAAATATTCGCAATGTCCCTTCTTGCGATGGAACAGGAAGAACGCCAGCGGATCGGCGGGCTCGGTCTGCGGCAGCTCCAGCGTGTAGCCGAAATGCGTGCGCAGGTATTTCTCGATCAGCCGCGACTGACCGCCCGGCGATCGTTCCGCTCCCGCGATCTCGTGCGCCAATTCGGGGATGCGTGGGTCTAAACGCGGAAGCTGGAGATACGTTTCGCGAAGCTTGTCCGGCAGCGGATCGACCAGTTCCGGTGCATCGTACTCGCGATACGGCGGCTCCAGACGGCTGTAGACGTAGTACCAGATGTTGCGCGCCTCGCCGAACCGCACCGTGTAATTGTCGAACGGATAGCGCAGCACCGTCGACTCAATGCGCACGAATTGCGGCGCTCCCGCGAAAAACAGCGCATCCGATCCCAGTTCGTTCAGGTGCACTTGGTAAGAGATGTAGCGATATTTTCCTGTCTGCCGGCGGGATTCATCGAGCTGCAATTGGAATCCGTCGCCCTGCTGCAGCCTCTCACCAGGCGCGGGCCGGTTGAACCACGCGTGGCCGCTGAATTCCGACAGCGTCGCGCCGCGCCACTTCAATGGCAATCCCCGATCTTCCTCGTGCTCCATCTTCACGTGCATCACTGGCGTGTTCTCTTTCTTGATCTCGCCGATCTCGCCCAGCGTCACGCGATTCGAAAACCCCGCCAGGTAGTAACGATGCGAAACCAAGTGCTGGAACGCCGCGCGAGCCGTGCGCGGCAAAAAGAAGAACAGGCCCGCCGTGATCACCAGGATTCCGAACGAAACCGACAGCACCACGCCCGACAGCCGCACGAACAAACTCCCGCCTGAAATGCGCACCACCGACTGACGGCGCGCGCGCGAATGGCGAATCTCATCGCTAGTGAATGTGGCCACGCCCAGCACCAGGAAAAGCAGAAGAAAAACAAAAAAGTTGAAGCGCGTCGAAAGCACGCACGCGGCCAGCAGCTCCAGAAACGCGATCAGCTTCAGGAACAAATAATCGCGATCGCTACGCCCGGTCACGATCTTCACGATCGCGACAAAGAACACCAGATGCACCGCGGCCGGAACGAAATTTTGCGAGATGAAGAAATAATCGATCGGATAGAAGCCGATGTAGGCCAACGTGAGCGCGGTCACCACGCCCGATGGCAGTTCGATCCGCACCACCCCCGCGGCGATCAAGGCGCGCAACGCCAGCGCCGTGGCGGTTGCGTACAATGTCGGCGCGTCCAGGTATCCCGACCCAGCCACTGCTAGAAAACCGCTGAGTAGCAGGCCGAGCAGCGAGAACTGGAAAAATCTGTCCACCGGCGACGGTGCCGCGGCGGCCGCTGCTTGCATAAACTTATTTTACGCCCGGTCCGATTCTTATCATGCCGATTGTTATCATCCGATTGTTATCATAAGGACCGGGAGGATCGTTGAGCACAGCCACCACTGGGACCCAAGCCCCCGTCGTAAATCACGCCAAGCGGCGTGAAGCAGTGTTCATTATTCTCGCCGGAACATTTCTAGTCGCAGTGGCGCAAATGCTCATCAAGTCCGGCGCCGACCGGCTTGCTCAATCGGGCCAGACCGGCCTGATCGGCACCGCGATCGGCATCCTCACTATTCCGCCGCTGTTCGCCGGCTACGCGTTGTACGCGGTTTTCGCGGTCATGATGATCTATTCACTCAAGCATGGCGAGATGTCCGTGCTGTTCCCGCTTATCTCGCTGGGCTTCGTGTGGGTCGCGATTCTTTCGGTCTTCATTCTGCATGAGGCCATGAGCCCGCTGAAAGGCGCCGGCATCGCGATTATCGTAGCCGGTGTCGCGATTTTGGGCCGCGGAGGCAGCCACTAAGGCAAAGAATGTCTACGCCTGTTTCATCGATGGCTCTGGTGCTGGGCGGCTCCGTGATCGGATCCGTCGGAGCGGCGTTTCTGAAATCGGGCGCAGTGCTGGTGGAGAAGAGCCTGTCCAGCATCGTCCTGAACTGGCGCCTCGCAGTCGGCGCAGTCACCTACTTGCTCTCTTCAGTCCTGTTCGTCAAAGGCATGTCACACGGCGAGCTTTCCGTACTCTTTCCGATGGTCTCGTTGTCGTACATCTGCTCGCTGGTCTGGTCGAAGCTGTTTTTCCACGAAGCGATCACCAGCGCAAAGTTATATGGCGTAGGCTTGATTCTGGTCGGGATCGTCTGCCTCGGCCTCGGCAGCGCTTAAGCGATCAACTAGCGCTAGGTAGCGGACTCGCCGAGGAACCGATTCACGCCCTCGGCCGCCTGCCGTCCTTCCGCGATCGCCCATACCACCAAGGATTGCCCGCGCCGCATGTCGCCTGCGGCAAAGACTCCCGGAACGTTGGTACTGTAGTCCGCATTCGCCGCGACGTTTCCGCGCGCATCCCGCGTCACGCCGAGTTGATCGAGAATACCGCCCGGCCGCGGTCCCGTGAATCCCATCGCAAGCAGGACCAGATCCACATCGAGTGAAAACTCCGTGCCCTGCATCGGCTCGAACTTCGGCGCCGGTCCCACGCGAATCGCGTGCAACTTGCTGACTTTCCCCTGTTCGTCGCCAGTGAACCGCGTAGTTGCGATGCTCCAGTCGCGAATGCCGCCTTCCTCATGCGAGCTCTCGCTGCGCAATTGCAGCGGCCACAGCGGCCACGGCGTATTCGGCGCGCGCTCGTCGGGAGGCTTGGGCAGAATTTCGAACTGATGCACAGACGCTGCCATCTGCCGATGCGAGGTCCCCAGGCAATCCGCCCCCGTGTCGCCCCCGCCGATAATCACGACGCGCTTCCCGGTCGCGAGAATCTGATCCGGGACCTCATCTCCCGCGCAGCACCTGTTCTGCTGCGGAAGAAACTCCATCGCGAAATGGATGCCCTTCAACTCGCGCCCCGGCACCGCAAGATCGCGCGCATTCTCGGCGCCGCCCGTGAGCACGATCGCATCGAATTTCGCGCGCAATTCATCGCCGCTGATGGCATGCCCCACGTCCACACCGGTCTTGAAGTCGACGCCTTCGGCAATCATCTGCTCCAGCCGCCGGTCGAGCACCCACTTCTCCATCTTGAACTCGGGAATGCCGTAGCGCAGCAGCCCGCCGATTCGATCCGCTTTCTCGAACACCGTCACCAGATGTCCGGCGCGATTCAACTGCTGCGCCGCCGCGAGTCCCGCCGGACCCGACCCCACGATCGCCACTCGCTTCCCCGTCCGCGCCGGCGGAAGCTCAGGCTGAATCCAGCCCTCTCGAAACGCATGCTCGACGATGGTCTTCTCGATCACTTTGATCGCCACCGGCGGCTCGTTGATCCCCAGCACACACGCCGCTTCGCACGGCGCCGGGCAAATCCTGCCGGTGAACTCAGGAAAATTATTCGTGGCATGCAGCGCGCGGATCGCATCCCGCCAGCGATCTTTGTAAACGAAGTCGTTCCAATCCGGAATAACGTTGTTGAGCGGGCATCCCGTATGGCAGAACGGCACGCCGCAATCCATGCAGCGCGCGCCCTGCGTCTGCACTTTGGCTTCTTCGAAATCCTGGTAGACTTCGAACCAGTCGTTGATTCGCTCTGCCGGCGGCCGCCGTTGCGGCAGCTCCCGCGTGTATTCGAGAAATCCCGTGGTCTTACCCATGCACCACCGTCCGCTGCCGCGGAACCAGCCGCGTCGATACCCCCGCGCCCTGCGGCGCCCGCTTGATTCCCAGCACGCGCTTGAACTCGTGCGGGAAAACCTTGACGAACTGCGGGGCCATCCGCAGCCAGTTTTCGAGAATCCACTGCCCGCGCGGGCTGTTGGTAGCCTCGACATGCTTCGCGATCAGGTTTCTCACCGCATCCAGATCCGCCGCTTCCCTCACCGGCTCCAGATCCACGCTGGCTTGGTTGCACATCACGCTGGAAAACTCGCCGGTCTCATCCAGCACGAACGCGATGCCCCCAGTCATTCCCGCCGCGAAGTTGCGGCCGGTGCGCCCCAGGACCACCACCAGCCCCTTCGTCATGTACTCGCACCCGTGATCGCCCACCGCCTCCACCACAGCCGTCGCGCCCGAATTGCGCACCGCGAACCGCTCGCCCGCCATGCCGTTGAAGTACGCTTCGCCACTCGTCGCCCCGTACAACACGACGTTGCCAACCAGAATGTTCTCCTCGGGCTGGAATGTCGACGTCCGCGGCGGATACACGATCAGCTTGCCGCCGGAGAGTCCCTTGCCGACGTAATCGTTGGCGTCGCCTTCGAGCGTCAGCGTGACTCCCTTCGCAAGAAAAGCCCCGAAACTCTGCCCGGCCGATCCGTTGAACTCGAACTTGATGGTGTCTTCCGGGAGCCCCTCCGATCCATAGCGCCGTGCGATCTCGCCCGATAGCATCGCGCCCACCGTGCGATGCACGTTGCGAATCGGCATCTTGAACTCCACCGGCGTCCGATTCTCCAGCGCCTCCTTGGCGTGATCGATCAGCTTATAGTCGAGCGCTTGCTCCAACCCGTGATCCTGTGCGATCAGACAGCGCCGCCCCACTTTGCGCGGCACCTGCGGATTGTACAGAATGCTCGAAAAATCGAGCCCGCGAGCCTTCCAGTGCTCCACCGCCGGACGCATCTCCAGCTTGTCCACGCGTCCCACCATTTCGTCCATATTGCGGAACCCGAGCTTCGACATCAGCGCGCGCACTTCCTCCGCGATGTAGAAAAAGAAATTGATCACGTTCTCCGGCGTGCCTTGAAATTTCTTGCGCAGCGCCGGATCCTGTGTCGCGATGCCGACCGGGCACGTGTTCAGATGACACTTCCGCATCATGATGCACCCCATCGACACCAGAGGCGCGGTCGAGAATCCAAACTCTTCGGCCCCCAGCAGCGCCGCGATCGCGACGTCCCGCCCGGTTTGCAATTTCCCGTCGGTCTGCACGCGAATGCGGCTCCGCAGATCGTTCAGCACCAGCACCTGCTGCGTTTCCGACAGCCCCAGCTCCCACGGAATCCCAGCATGCTTGATGGACGTTAGCGGCGAGGCGCCCGTGCCACCGTCGTGCCCGCTGATCAGCACCAGATCCGCATGCGCCTTCGCCACGCCGGCCGCCACCGTCCCCACGCCAACCTCGGCCACCAGCTTCACCGAAATGCGCGCCCGCGGATTCGCGTTCTTCAGATCGTAAATCAACTGCGCCAGATCTTCGATCGAATAAATATCGTGATGCGGCGGCGGCGAGATCAACTGCACGCCGGGAATCGAGTGCCGCACCCGCGCGATCGTTTCGTCCACCTTGTGCCCGGGAAGCTGCCCGCCCTCGCCAGGCTTGGCGCCCTGTGCGATCTTGATCTGCAGCTCATCGGCGTTGACTAAGTAATTGGTGGTCACGCCGAACCGCGCCGACGCCACCTGTTTGATCGCGCTCCGCCGCCAATCGCCGTTCGGATCGCGCTCGAACCGCGCCTCATCCTCGCCGCCCTCGCCGGTATTGGATTTGCCTCCAATCCGGTTCATCGCAATCGCCAGCGTCTCGTGCGCTTCCTTGCTGATCGAGCCGAACGACATCGCCCCAGTCGCGAATCGCTTCACGATCTCCGACGCCGGCTCCACTTCCTCCATCGGAATCGGCTGCTGCGCAAACTTGAACTGCATCAAACCGCGCAGCGTGCACCAATCGCGATTCTGGTTGTCGATGAGACTCGTGTATTGCTGGAACGTCTCGAAGCTCTGCTGCCTTACCGCATGCTGGAGCTTGCTCACCGTCGCCGGATTAAAGAGATGATACTCGCCGCGCGCGCGATACTGATAACTTCCGCCCACCGAGAGCTCTTCCTCGGCCTCCGTAACCGGCCGGAACGCGAAATCGTGTTTCATCTTGGCTTCGCGCGCCAGCACATCCAGCCCCACTCCCTCGATGCGCGACGCAGTGCCGGTGAAGTAGCGATCCACCAGCGCTTCGTTCAACCCGATCGCCTCAAACACCTGCGCGCCGCGATAGCTTTGCAGCGTCGAGATGCCCATCTTCGAAAAAACCTTGAGCAGCCCCTTATTGATCGCCTTCTTGTAATTCTTCAGCGCCGCTTCGAAGCTCAAGCCGCTTGGAAAATTCCCGCGCGCCGCCTGGTCCTCCAGCGTCTCGATCGCCAAATACGGATTAATAGCGCTCGCGCCATATCCGATCAACAGGCAATAATGCATCACCTCGCGCGGCTCACCCGACTCGATAATCAGCGCCACCTGCGTCCGCGACCCTTCGCGCACCAGGTGATTGTGTACCGCCGATAGCGCCAGCAGACTCGGAATCGGCGCGTACTCTTCATCCACGCCCCGGTCCGACAAAATCAACAGCGTGTAGCGCGACTTCACCGCCCTCGAGGCGCCCCGGCACAGCTCATCGAGCGACCGCTCCAGTTCCTTCTCACCGCCCGCCACCCGGAAATGCATCGGCAGCGTGGTCGCCAGCAAATCGCTGGTCGAAACGCGCCGCAGCTTCTCCAGATCGCGATTCGTCAGCAGCGGATGCAGCAGCTTCATCGTGTGGCAATGCGCCGGCGTCTCTTCTAAAATGTTGCGCTCGGTGCCGATATAGCTGGTCAGCGACATCACCAGCTCTTCGCGAATCGGATCGATCGCCGGATTGGTCACCTGCGCGAACAACTGCTTGAAATAATGAAACAGCGGCTGCGGTTTGTCCGACAAACACGCCAGCGGCGTGTCCACTCCCATCGACCCGAGCGGTTCTTCACCCGTTACCGCCATCGGCGTCATCAGGATGCGAATGTCTTCATCCGTATATCCGAAAGCCCGCTGCCGCATCACGATCGTGTCCAGATCCGATTCGTACACCTGCGGCGGATCGGGCAGATTGTAAATCATGACCTGGTTTTCCCGGATCCAGTCTCCGTACGGCTGCCGGCTCGCCAGGCGCTGCTTGATTTCGTCATCCGGAATAATGCGGCCCTCGCGCGTATCTACCAGCAGCATGCGCCCCGGCTGCAACCGGCCTTTGAACTTTACGTCTTCGGGCCTCACCGGCAACACGCCGGTCTCCGACGCCATGATCACCAGATCGTCGTTCGTCACCAGATACCGCGCCGGACGCAGTCCATTGCGATCCAGCGTTGCGCCGATGACGCGCCCGTCCGTGAACGCAATCGCCGCTGGACCGTCCCACGGCTCCATCAGCGACGCGTGATATTCGTAGAAGGCCTTCTTATCCGCGGGCATTGTGCTATCCGCATCCCACGCCTCGGGAATCAACATCGCCATCACGTGAGGCAGATCGCGCCCGGCCAGCGTCAACAGTTCCACCGCATTGTCGATGGAGGACGAATCGCTCCCGCCCGGCGCAACGATCGGAAACAGCTTCTTCAAATCGTCTCCGAACAGCCGCGAGCTGAGAATCTTCTCGCGCGCGTGCATCCACGCGTTGTTGCCGCGAATCGTATTGATCTCACCGTTGTGGCAAAGGTATCGATACGGGTGCGCCAGCTGCCAGGAAGGAAACGTATTGGTCGAAAACCGCTGGTGCACCAGGCACAGCGCACTCATCGTATCCGGATCCGTCAGCTCGTTATAAAACTCCGCGATCTGAGGCGCCAGCAACAGCCCCTTATAAACGATGGTCCGCGCCGACAGCGACGGAATGTAGAAAAATCCCTTGTCCGGAAGATCCGACGCTCCAATCTCTACTTCCGCCCGCTTCCGCACCACGTACAGCTTGCGCTCCAGCTCGTCTTCGGTCATCACCGCGGCGCCGCGAATGAAAATCTGCTCGATATAGGGTTGCGACGCGCGCGCCACCCGCCCGATCGCATCCACATTCACCGGCGTGTCGCGCCAGCCGAGCACGCTCAAGCCTTCTTCGCGCGCGACCCGCTCCAAAATTCCCTCGGCGATCAGCCGGTGCGACGGCTCCACCGGCAGGAACACCATCCCCACGCCGTATTCGCCCGGAGGTGGCAGCGTGAAGCCCAGCGTCTCGCACTCGCGCGCGAAAAACTTGTGCGGAATCTGGATCAGAATCCCGGCGCCGTCGCCCGTTTCCGGATCGCAGCCGCACGCTCCGCGGTGCGCCAGATTGATGAGAATTTGCAGCCCCTTCGAGATGATCTCGTGGGACTGCGCGCCTTTTGTGTTGACAACAAAACCAATGCCGCAAGCGTCGTGTTCGTGGCGCGGATCGTACAGACCTTGCTTCGCGGGAAGGCCAACCATGCTTGACTGTACCAGAACGGTGAATATTAGTCCAGCGGAAAGTTACATTGACTAACTATCAGCACCGGTAATATAATTGAAATGCCAATGGACCTCGATCACCTCAAGCTTTTCAAAGACATAGCCCAGGCGCGCAGCTTCAGCCGGGGTGCTTCCTTGAACGACGTAAGCCAGTCCGCCGCCAGCCAGCACCTTCAAGATCTCGAGCTGCAATTCGGCGTCACCCTGCTCGATCGCAGCACCCGTCCGCTGACCCTCACCGAGCCCGGCAAACTGTATTTAGAAATGTGCCGCGAAGTGTTGCGCAAGCGCGACGAGTTCCTGGTCGCGCTCGAGCGCATGAAGAGCGAAGTCGAAGGCTCGGTCCGCGTGGCATCCATTTATTCCGTCGGCCTTTCGGAAATGTCGCGCCTGGAACAGGAATTCTCGCGACGCCATCCGCAGGCGCACCTGGAAGTCGAGTACCTGCGCCCGGAAAAAGTGTATGAGGCCGTCGTGTCCGATCACGCCGATCTCGGCCTGATGAGCTACGCCGAATCCACCAAGGAAGTTCTCGTGCTCCCGTGGCGCGAAGAACAAATGGTAGTCGCCGTTTCACCCCACCATCCGCTCGCGAATCGATCCGAAGTCCGCCCCGAAGATCTCGACGGACTCGACTTCGTCGGCTTCGACGAAGATCTCCCCATCCGCCGCGACATCGATCGC
>Ga0209656_10001079_pt1 | contig 17612 bp, 18 predicted proteins | sample BogFormECP12_OM2_FD_188239 | JGI IMG/M metagenome (GOLD analysis project Ga0209656, IMG submission 188239) | Bog forest soil microbial communities from Calvert Island, British Columbia, Canada - ECP12_OM2 (SPAdes) (version 2) | ecosystem: Environmental > Aquatic > Freshwater > Wetlands > Bog ... | reverse complement strand
TTGCGGGGGGTTGATGATCGGCACCGACGCGATGCTGCCGAGGCTGCCGGTATTATCTACTGTGATGGTGCCGTCGGTGAGGTCGTCCATCGTGAGCTTGCGCGCGCGCGCCCGCCCGACCAGCTCGTTGATGGTCGTCGCCAAGCCCGCGAGGCTGTAGCGATCCGCGTCTCTGACGACCGGCACGACCAGCCCCTCGTCGACGTCGACTGCGACGCCGATGTTGATGTGTCGGCGCTGGATGATCGAATCGCCCGCCCAGGTCGCGTTGACCATCGGGTATTCGCGGATCGCGCCGCACACCGCCTGGATGACGATGGGCAGATAAGTGAGGTTCACGCCCTCGCGCGCCTTGAATGCGTCCTTCTCTTGATTGCGCCACTTGACCAGCGCGGTGACGTCGGCTTCTACCATTGACCATGCGTGCGGAATCGTCGTCTTCGAGAGCACCATGCGCTCGGCGATCGTCTTGCGCATCTGCGAAAGCCGTATGACGGTGTCTTCGGGTCCGGGCGGCGCGATCGGCAGCGGCTGCACGGTTGATGCCGCGACCTTGATCGGCGCCGCGGATGGGGTTGCTGCCGGTGCGGTCACCTGCGCGGGCAGTGGTGCGGCTGGAGGCGGGGCGCCCGGATGCGCCGGCGCGCTCGGTTTGACGGCGGCAGCCGGCACGACCGCGGAAGGCGGCGGTACTGGCGCAGTTCTTGGCACCGATGGCGCGGTGCTCGCACTGGCCTGCGCGGTATTCTCGACGTGCGACATGACGTCGCGCGCCGTCAGGCGCCCTCCGCGTCCGGAACCCGCGATGCCGGAAAGATCGATGTGGTGCATCCGTGCCAACCTGCGCACTGCGGGTGAATGACGAGCGCCATTGTTCTGTCCGGCATCACCGGCTGCTACCGCCGCGGCTGCGGCCGGTGCAGTGGCTGCCGGAGCGTTCACTGCGGGAGCGGGTACCGACGGAGCGGATGCGGGCGGCGCAACGGTCGGTTGAGGTGCTGCTTCAGGTGGCGCTACTGCGAGCGGCGCGGCTGCAGCGGGGGCGGGTGCGGCTGCGACCGGTGCCGGTGCGGGCACCGGCGCACCCGGCGCTTCGCCCGCTGCGAGAATCTCGCACACGGGCGCACCGACGGGCACCGTCGCGCCTTCGTCGGCGAGAATCGCGGATAGCGTGCCTGCGAACGGCGAGGGGATCTCCGAGGCGACTTTGTCGGTCTCGACCTCGAGCAACGGCTCGTACTTGGCGACCTGATCGCCGGCCTTTTTGAGCCAACGGCCGACGGTGCCTTCTGTCACCGTCTCGCCGAGCTGCGGCATCAGCACTCGTGGCACTATTGTATTCGGTCGAATAAATTCGACCGCTCCATACGGTCGAGTAAACTCGACCGCTCCATATCAGTAGGCGGCGAGGTCGCGCATCGCGGCTGCGATCCGCTCCGCGCTCGGCATGAACGCCTCTTCGTATTCCTTCGCATATCCCATCGCCGGCACGTCCGGCCCGCACAGCCGGCGCACCGGTGCGTCGAGCTCGAACAGCGCTTCCTCGGCGATGATGGCCGCGACTTCCGCGCCGACTCCGCCGAACTTGTTGTCCTCGTGCACGATCAGCGCGCGCCGCGTCTTGGTGACGCTGGCGAGCACCGTCTCTCTATCCATCGGCCGGATCGAGCGAAGATCCACGACCTCAGCGTCGATCCCCTCGGCGGCCAGCTTTTCGGCCGCCTCGACCGCGAAGTGGCGCATCAGGCCGTAGGTGATGACCGAGAGGTCCTTGCCTTCGCGCGCGATGGCGGCCTTGCCGATCGGCACGGTGTAGTCGCCGTCGGGCACCTCGCCCTTGATGAGGCGATACGTCTTCTTGTGTTCGAGCACCATCACCGGATCTTCATCGCGGATGGCGCTGGTGAGCAGCCCTTGGGCATCCGCAGGGGTCGACGGAACGCAGATCTTCAGGCCCGGCACGTGGTAGAACAGCGCCTCGACGCTGACCGAATGCGAGAGCGCGCCGCGCACGCCGCCGCCGTAAGGCGTTCGGATCACCATCGGACACGAGTTGCCGCCGGCGCTGCGATAGCGGACCTTGGCCGCCTCGCCCACGATCTGGTTGTATGCGGGATAGATGAAATCCGCGAACTGGATCTCGGCGATCGGGCGCATGCCCGCCATGGCGGCGCCGATCGCGACGCCGACGATCGACGCTTCGGCCAGCGGCGTGTCGATGACGCGCTGCCTGCCGAACTTGTCCATGAAGCCTTGCGTGATGAGGAAGACGTTGCCGCGCGCGCCGACGTCCTCGCCCATGATGAAAACGCGTTCGTCGCGCACCATCTCGTTGTACATGGCGTCGCGCACGCCTTCGAGCACGGTCTTGGTCGCCATCTACGACAACGGCCCCGACGCGTAGACGTGGGTGTACAGATCCGCTTCTGTGGGCGGCGGCTGCGCTTCGGCCCAGTCGGTCGCTTCGTCGACTTCCTTCTGCGCCGCGGCCAGCGTCTCCGCGAAGAACGCATCATCGGCAAGCCCGCGGTCTTTGAGCCACGCCTCGAACTTCGGGATCGGGTCGCGCGCCTTGACGGCCTCGATCTCGTCGGGCGTGCGATAGGTGAGCTGATTGTCGTCGGACGTGTGCGACATCGCGCGGTAGCACTTGGCTTCGACCAGCGTCGGCCCGTCGCCGCGGCGCGCCCGCTCGATGGCTTCGTGCACGCACGAGAAGGTGACCACCGGATCGGTCCCGTCGCAGATCACGCCCGGCATGCCGTAGCCGGCCGCCCGATCGGCGACGTTTTGGATCGCCATCTGCATCTTCTGGGGCACTGAGATCGCGTATTCGTTGTTCTCGCACAAGAACACGCACGGCGTCTTGTGCACGCTCGCGAAGTTGAGCGCTTCGTGCCATTCGCCTTCGCTCGTCGAGCCTTCGCCGAACGTGATCAGGACGACGGCCGGCTCCTTGCGCATCTTGAACGCCAGCGCCATGCCGACGCCGTGCGTCACGTGTGCCGCGATGATACTCGAGATGCTCGCGATGTTGCGGTCGGGCACGCTATAGTGATTGGGGAACTGGCGGCCGCTCGAGAAGATGTCGCCTTTGCGCGCGAACAGGCACATGAGCTGCTCTTTGGCGGTCACGCCGGCGGACAGCGCCAGGCACGTATCGCGGTAATACGGCACGATCCAGTCCGTGCCGCGGCGAACCGCAAAGGCCGCGCCGGCCTGCACTGCTTCGTGGCCTTGGCAGGTCGCCGCGAACGGGATCTTGCCTTGACGGTTGAGCGCGAACGCGCGGTCGTCGCACTGGCGCGTCAGCACCATCTTCGCGTACATCTCGCGCAAAATCGCAGGCGTCAGCCCTTCGGGCAACGCCGCGCGGATGCGGGGCTCGCTCTTCATGACCCTATCGGTTACCCCCCGGCGGCGCCGTTCCTCTCTTAGAGCTGGACCTGCGGGCGCTCGTCCGCTTCGAGGTCCTCACCCGCCGGCGCCTTGCGCGCGACGCCGGACTCGTACGCCGCGTTGACGACCGCTTTGCTGACCGCTTCGACGACGCGATTGTCGAACACGCTGGGGATGATGTATTCGGATGAAAGCTCTTCGGGCGCGATGACCGATGCGATCGCATGCGCCGCGGCGAGCTTCATCGGCTCGTTGATGCAGCGCGCGCGCGCATCGAGCGCACCGCGGAAGACGCCGGGGAACGCGAGCAGATTGTTGATCTGGTTCGGATAATCCGAACGACCCGTGCCCATCACGGCGACGTACGGCTCGGCGACGTCGGGCGCGATCTCCGGCAACGGGTTGGCCATCGCGAAGACGATCGGATCTTTGGCCATGCGTTTGAGGTCGTCGACGTTCATGATGTTCGGCGCGGACAAGCCGATGAACACGTCGGCGCCCTCAAGCACGGTCGCGAGCGGACCCGAGCGGCGCCCCTTGTTGCTGTGCTCGGCGACCCACTGCATCATCTCGTTGCCCGAGTAGTCGCGACCCGCGACCAGCGCGCCGTTGCGATCGACGCCGATGACGTCGCCGGCGCCGGCGGAGATCAGGATCTTCGCGCACGCCGAGCCGGCCGCGCCGATGCCGTTGATCACGATGCGCACGTCACCGATGTTCTTATGCACGACTTTGAGCGCGTTGAGCAACGCGGCGAGGATGACGATCGCAGTGCCGTGCTGGTCGTCGTGCATCACCGGCATCTCGAGCGCCTCGCTCAAGCGCCGTTCGATCTCGAAGCAGCGCGGCGATGAGATGTCTTCGAGGTTGATGCCGCCGAACACCGGCGCGATGTTGAGCACGGTCTGCACGATCTCGTCGGGATCCTTGGTCGCCAGACAGATCGGGAACGCGTCGACGCCCGCGAACTGCTTGAACAGCATCGCCTTGCCTTCCATCACCGGCAGCGCGGCGTACGGCCCGACGTCGCCCAGGCCGAGCACCGCGGTGCCGTCGGACACGATGGCCACCATATTGCGCTTCACCGTCAAGCTGTAGGCCTTCGATGGATCTTCTGCGAGCGCAAGGCTCACGCGCGCCACGCCGGGCGTATAGACGCGCGACAGGATCTCGCGATTGGTCACCGGGATCTTGGGGTTGATCTCGATCTTGCCGCCGAGATGCGCCAAGAACGTGCGGTCGGTGACGTGGATGACGCGCACGCCTTCGACTTTGGCGATCGCGGCCACGACGGCGTTCAGATGTCCCTCATCGCTGACGTCGATGCTGATGTCGCGGATCGCGCGTTTGGTCCCGACGCGGCTGACGTCGACCGCGCCGATGTGGCCGCCTGTATCGGCGATGGCCGACGCGATGTGGGCGAACGTGCCTAGCGTCGTCGGCGCCTCGATGCGCACGATGGACGAAAAGCCTATCTTGAGCTGGCCTGCCACGGGCTTCCCCTTCCCTGGCATGTAGGGGCGCGCCCTTCGCACGGGCAACCTTTCGTCGCATGGACGCTCCGAGACGCCTGCGCCCGGCGCAAGACGTGCTGGCACGTGCGGCCGCGGCTGCAGCGCGCGATCCCGCCGCGCTGGATGCGTGCCGGCGGCTGCTGGCGCCGCTCCGGCGCGCCGACGAACAGCGCGGCAGCGATCTCGAAAAGACGCTGCGCGCGTATTACGCGTGCGGCGCGAGCGTGTCGGGCTGCGCCGAGGCGCTTTTTCTCCATCGCAACAGCGTGCGCTATCGCCTCGATCGCGTGCGCGCGCTGTTCGGGGCCGACATCGACCATCCCGATATTTCCACGCGTCTGTGCGCCGCGTTCGCGATCGACGATGCGGCCCGAGGCGTCTCGCATGAAGCTCAGCGCGCGCAATAAGCTGCCCGGCGTGGTGGAGTCCATCACGATCGACGGTCTGCAGGCCAAAGTTGACGTGCGCGTCGGCGACAACCACATCGTCGCCGTCGTGACCGCGGAGGCGGTCGAGGAGCTCGAGCTCAAAGTGGGCGACGCCGTGACCGCGGTGATCAAGTCCAGCTCGGTCATGCTCGCAAAGTGATCGCGCTTTAGTCCAGCGCGCAGTACCTGACCTCGCCCGCGACCACCGTCATCATCACGTCGATATCCTTGATCGTCGCGGGAGCGACCGCGTCGAGGCGTTTTTCGAGCACGGCGAAGTCCGCGTCGCAGCCGGCGGCGAGCCGGCCACGCCGGTGTTCGTCGAACGAGAGCTTCGCGGCGTCTTCCGTGTATGCGCGCACGGCCTCGTCGACGCTTAGGCGCTGCGCGACGACATGGTGGTTCACGAGGCTGTGGATGCCCAACAGCGCCGAGAAGGGCGTGACCGGCGAGTCCGAACCCCCGCATACGACGCAGCCGGCGCGTTTGGCGCTTGCGAACAGGTTCATGCCGCGTGCGACGTCTGATCCCAGTCGCTGCTCGTACATCCGCCCGTGCCCGCCCCACAGGTGATCGAAGGCCGGCTGCATCGAGAGCAGCATGCCGAGGCGTCCGGCGCGCGCGATCTGGTCAGGCTGCGCGATCTCGAAGTGATCGATCGACGGCCGCACGCCGGGTAGCGCGCCGCGCGCGGCGATCACGGTCTCCCATGCGGCGATCGCTTCCTCGACCGCGCGATCGCCGATCGCGTGCACGCCGAGGGACAATCCGTGCTCGGCGGCTTCGTCGAACAACTCGCGCAGCTGCGCGCCCGCGAGATAGAGCCGCCCCGAACCCGCGCCGTCGCGATATTCACCGCTCACCGCCGCCGTGCGCGAGCCGATCGAGCCGTCGACGAAGATATCCCCGCCGAACACACGTCTGCCGAGGCGCTTGACCTTGCGCACGTCGAGCGAGCAGACTTTGGAGATGACGCGGACCGGCAGCTCGGCGTCGTGCCGATAATGCTCGGCCAACCGCTCGAACGGCTCGTCGGCGACGATGACGTTGTGCGCCGTCGTGATGCCGGCCCGCAATGCCATCTGCGCCGCGCGCTCGTCGGCCGCACGCTTCGCGTCCGTAGAGAGCGCGGCGATGACGCCGTTCTGGGCCGCGTAGTTGGCTGCTCCGATGAGGCGCCCGGTAGATTCGCCTGCACCGTCGCGCTCGACGCCGTCGAGCGCCGCGACCTCGAAGCGCGCGAGCGCCGCGCTGTTGACGACGCATGAGTGGCCGTCCACGCGCGACAGCACGGCCGGCACCTCGCCTGTGACGGCGTCGAGCTCGGCGCGCGTCGGCGGACGGCCTTGCGCGATCGCCTGCTCCTCGTAGTTGCCGGCGTAGAGAGGGTCGGTCGAGTAAACTCGACCGCTACAGAGGTCGTGGACGCGGCGAAGCATCGAGGAGATGTCGGGGCAGTCGTGCAGGTCGTGGCCACCCGAAAGCAGACCCGTGTCGGTGAGGTGGACGTGGCAATCGTGAAAACCCGGCAGCAGCGCTCCGCCGGCGCAATCGACGATGCGCACGTCGGCCGGCAGGCCCGCCGGGAGGTCGTCGAAGAGCGCTTCGATCGCGCCGTCGCGCACGAGCACGCCCCGCGCGCGCGGCGACGCGGAATGAAGACTCGCCACATCGGCGTTGACGAATGCGGCTCGCAAGCGAGGTGCTGTCCGCTCTGCTTAGCGGCGCGCCCTGGCCCGAGCGGCCGCCGGCCGCGCGGGCGCTTCGAGCTCCGAAAGCCTGGCTTGCAGCTTGGCGTTCGATGCGCGCAGCTGGTCCATGTCTTCGCGCAGGCGTTTGAGCTCGTCGGATCCCGCGCTGCCCGAGCGGATCTTCAGCGCCGACTCCAGCGCCTTGCTGCGCAGTCGCCCGTCGACCTCAAGTCCTGAGAGCCGGTCCAGCTCGGGCAACGCGCGCACGGCGTTCATGGCGCCCAGCGCATCAGCGGCTGCGAGCCGCACGCGCAGCTGCTTGTCGTCGAGCAAGCCGATGATGGCGTCCACCACATCCTGACGGCGCTCGCCCAGACGCGCAAGCGCGCTCACGGCAGCCCGGCGCGCGAACGTCGAGCGGCCGTACTTCGTCCAATCAAGCGCGATCGGCACCGCGCGCTCGTCTCCGAGCGCGGCGAAGCCGGCCAGCGCGGCCGCGCGCACGACGTCGTTGAACGAATCTTTGGCGAGCGACTTGCGCAAGAGCTCGAACGCCTTGGGAGACTTGGTCTTGCCGATCGACGTCGCTGCGGCCGCCTCGACGAAATACGAGCGATCGGAGCGCGCCAATGGCTCGAGCGCGCGTAGCGCCTCCTCGCCGCGGAACTCGCCGAGCGCCTCTGCCACTGCACGGCGCGCCTTCGGGTGCGCGACCTTGACGTTGCGGATCAGCGCCGCCAACGCTTCGTCGGTGCGCGCGGCGCCCAGCGCCTTTGCAGCCTCGCCGCGCACGCCCCAGAAGCGGTCGCTCTTGAGCGCTTCGGCCAGCCCATCCACCACATCGGGCGCATTATTGCCGGCCAGCGCCCGGGCCGCTGCCACGCGCGCGCCGGCATCGGGGTGATGGGCGAGCTGGCGCAGCAGCATCTCGGCCGGCACGTCGAGCTTGATGGTCTTGAGCACGTCGGCACGCGGATCGAAGGCGAACGTCTCGGGGCGCGCCGGCAGCGGGATGCGAAACGACTGCTCGCGCGCGTCGCATACCACGGTCAAGCGCTCGCGCTTGCCGCGCGCCAGCCCGAAGTCGAGCTCGACCGGCACGCTGAACAGCGCGGTTTGGTCGGCCTGCGCCTGCGTCTGTTTGACGTCGACCACAGCGGCCTTGGTGTCCCCGTCCCAGCGGTACGAGACGATGAACTCCGGATGGCCGGCGCCGTACACCCACTGGTCGAAGAAACGCGCGAAGTTGCGCCCGCTCGCGCGTTCGACCGCGCGCGCCAAATCGACCGTCTCGACGCTGCCCTCGGCGTTGGTCGTCACGTAGTCTTTGATCGCGCGCCACCACAGCTCGTCGCCCAGCTGGCGGCGCAGCATGTGCAGCACGCAGCTGCCCTTCTCGTACAGGTGGCGGTCGAACAGATCCACCGGTTCGTTGTAGACGTTGGTGACGATGGGACGCCTGTAATGCTCGGCATCTTCCTTTAGATAGAGGTCGGCGTTTTCGATGTTCTGGTAGGTGAACTCGTCTGCCCCGAGATCGTGCTCTTTGAACAGCGCGTCGAAGTAGGTCGCGAAGCTCTCGTTGAGCCAGGCGTGCGACCAGTCCTTGCAGGTGAGGAAGTCGCCGAACCACTGGTGCGCGAGCTCGTGCGCCACAAGGTCGTCGCTGCTGAAGTCGAGCGCGGCGCGCGCGTCGTGCAGCGTCGCGTCGGTCTGCGTCGTGCACGTGGTGTTCTCCATGCCCCCGAACACGAAATCGCGCACCGCGATCTGCGCGTACTTCGAGTACGGATACTTGACGCCGATGCGCTCGCTGAAGAAGTCGACCATCTTGGGCGTCTTGCCGAACGAGCGGCGCCCGTCGGCCTCGCGGCCGGGCTCGACGTACCAGGAGACCGGCACGCCGTCGCTCTTGTCGGTGCGTCCGACGAACTTGCCCGCGACCAGGCTCACCAGGTAGGTGACGTGGGGCACGTCCATCTTCCAATGATATGTCTTGGTCTTCTTGGCCTTGTCCTCGACGGTCGAGACCAGCGTGCCGTTGCTGAGCACGAAGAAATCCGACGGCACGGTCGCGCTGACTTCGGTGGTCGCCTTGGCGTTGGGATGATCGACGCATGGGAACCAATAGTGGGCGTCCGCGTCTTGCCCTTGCGTCCACACTTGGTGCGGTTTGTCCGGATATGCCTTGTCCGGACCAATGAAGTAGATGCCTTGCTGCGGATCGCGGACCTCGTAGTCCACCGCGACGGTCGCCGACTTGCCGCTGGTCAAGCGCGGGATCTCGATACGCAGCGTCTCCCCGATCAGCTCGTGCACCAGCGCTTTGCCGAAGCCGCGCACGCCCTTGATGCGCATCCGGCCCGCTTGCAGCTCGAGCGAATCGAGCGGGCCACCCACGGCGGTGAACGTCGTCGCGCACCGGCCGCGCAGGATGCGGCGCGCGAAGTCGAACCCGAGCGTGAGCGCGATGTGATCGACGCGCGCACGCCGGTCCGGAGCGTAATGCGCCCGGCTCGCCGGCAACGGGAATGGACGCCGCGTGATGTGGCGCGGCTCGTCGGCGCGCCGGCAATAGCTGTGTGTCATCGAGCCGCCGCGGCCTCCTTGCGCTCCGCGGTCACGTTTTGCGTGACCTTCGGCGGCGCGAACTCGAAGTGATCGTGCTCGGCGACGTAGTAGCCCAGGCCCTGCGTCGCCGTTCTCAGCTCGGTGAGATAGCGCGGCAGTTCGGCTTGCGGCACCAGCGCCTTGACGGAGTCCCATCCGCTGCGCGACTCGCTCGCGCCGTAGCTGAGGATCTGGCCACGATGGCCGGAGACCTGCTGCAGCACGACGCTGGTGAAGTGCGTCGGCACCGTCACCTCGACGCGCATGATCGGCTCGAGCAACGCGGGCTGGCACTTCGGCAGACCCTCGCGCATCGCGAGCGATGCGGCCATCCGGAACGACGCTTCGTTAGAGTCGACCGTGTGGTAGGAACCGTCGAAGAGCGTGACGTGGACGTCGACGACCGGGAATCCGGCGATCGGCCCCTTCTCAAGGGCTTCGCGCACGCCTTTCTCAACGCCGGGGTGGAACTGCTTGGGCACGACCCCGCCGACGATGCGCTCGTCGAACTTGAACCCGCTGCCGCGAGGCTGCGGATTGATCTCGAGGTGCACGTCGCCGAACATGCCGTGGCCGCCCGTCTGGTGTTTGTAACGCCCCTGCTGCTGCGTCTTGGTGGCGATGGTCTCGCGGTAGGGCACGTTCGGCAGCTGCGTGTCGAGCTTGACGTTGTACTTGCGCTGCAGGCGCTCGACGGTGACCGCCAGATGCATCTCGCCATGGCCGCGCAGCACGAGCTCGTCGGTGAACAGCGCGCGCTCAGGCAGCACGGTCGGGTCTTCTTCTTTCATGCGCACGAGCAGCTGCGAGAGCTTGGCCTCGTCGGCGCGATCGTGCGGCCTGATCGCCAGCGCGAACGCCGGTTTGGCGAGCGCAGGTACCTGCATCGCGGTCTTGGCGTTGCCCGTCGTGAGGGTGTCGCCCGTGTGCATGGCTTCCAGGCGCGAGATCGCGACCAGACTCCCCGGGCCCGCGCTGGTCAGCGCGGTCTGGTTCTTTCCTTGCAGCACGAATAGTCCGCCAGGCCGCTCCTTGGCATCGGGATGTGCCGGACTGGTGAGCTGCGTGTCGCCGGTGAGCGTGCCGGCGAAGACGCGCGCCACCGAGATCTTGCCGCTTTGCGGGTGCACGAATGTCTTGCACACCTGAGCGACGAGCGTGCCGGCGGGGTTCGGCTCGACCGGCTTGCCGTCCGCATCGGTTCGTGGCGTGATCAGCGCGTCTGGGAATTGGCGCACGATGACTTCGAGCAGTTGCGGCGCGCCCCAGCCCCGGACGCCCGCGGCGACCAGGACGGGGATGATCTTGTCCGTGCTGACGTCAGCGACCAGGTCGCGCTCGACCTCCTCGGCCGGCGGCTCTTGGCCTTCGAGGATCTCTTCCATAAGATGATCGTCGTAATCGGCCAGCGCCTCGAGCAGCTCTTCATGCGTCTTGTCGGCGAAATGTTCGGGCAGCGTGCTCGGGGTAGCGGCACCGCCCTCGCCGTACGAATACGCCTTCAGGCTTACGACGTCGACGAACCCGGCGAAACTCTCACCCTGACCGATCGGCAGCTGCTCGGCCACGACGTGGTTGCCGAAGCGCTGGCGCAGCGCCGCGTACGTGGCGGGGAAATCCGCGCCCGGACGATCGAGCCGGTTGACCACGAAGCAGTGCGGCATCTTGCGCGCTTCGAGATGGTCGAGCAGGATCTCGACCTGCGGGATACGCGTAGGGTCGGCTTCGACGACCACGACCGCGGCGTCAGCGCCCAATAGCGCGAACTTCGTCTCCTCGAAAAAATCAACGGCGCCCGGACAATCGATGATGTTGATCCGGACGCCGTCGGTCTGCAGGTGCGCGAAGCTCGGAGTGACCGACATCTGATGCGCGTGCGATTCGGGATCGTGATCGGTGGTCGACGTGCCGTCGGTCACCGAACCTTTCCTCGGAGTCGCGCCGGCGTGAGCGAGCAAGGCTTCGACCAGCGTGGTCTTCCCGCTGTGATGCGGTCCTACAAACGCCACGTTTCGTATGCCTGCGGCGGCAGGTGCAGCCATTTGATATCACCCCCTGGAGCGGTCGAATTTATTCGACCGTCGAGACGATCGGGCGAAACGAGAGGATGTGCGCAGTTCGACGCCGCCCGCGCGCGCCCTTGTCAACGCGCAAGGTCGGGCGCGCGCAAACGCGAAAAAAGCGCGCATGCTTGCCACCGCGACGCTGCGCGTGAACGAGACCTTCCTCTCGGTGCAGGGCGAAGGTTCGATGATCGGCACGCCTTCGTTGTTCATCCGCCTGGACGGCTGCCCGCTGCGTTGTGCGTGGTGCGATACCCCATACGCGCTCGAGGGAAACGCCGGGGTCGAAACGGCCGTCGACGCGCTGGCCGCTCGATGCGCTGACGTGCGAGCTGTCGTCATCACCGGCGGCGAGCCGCTCGCGCAAGATGTCGGAGCGCTCGTCGCCACATTGCGCGACAAGCACGTCACGATCGAGACCAGCGGCACGATCTTCGCGGATCTGCCGCAGGTGGCGCTGTTCTCGATCAGCCCGAAAGTGGGAAGCTCGGGCTACACGCCCAAGCCTGCGACCTTGCGGAAATTCTGCGCGGCCGCGCCCGGCCGCATGCAGCTCAAGTTCGTGATCGCGGACGACCGCGATTATGAAGAAGCGCTGGCGAGCGTGCGTGGATTGGGCGACGCGCTGCCGCCGGCGACGCCGGTCATCTTGCAGCCGGAGAGTTCACGCGCCGGCCGCGGCGAGCGCTATGCGGAGACGCTGCGGACCTTGACGGAGAAGGCGCTTGCGGACGGACGTTGGAGCGCGTTCGACATCCGCGTGCTGCCGCAGCTGCACTACATCCTGTGGGGCGGGGAGCCGGGGCGTTGATCAGCATATCGCTCGAGTGCCACTTCGATGCGGCGCACAAGCTCGATCTGCCCTACGAATCACCGTGCAACCGCACGCATGGCCATCGCTACGTGGTGAGGATCGTCGCCAGCGCGCAGCAGCTCGAACACGGCATGGTCGTCGACTACAACGTGCTCAAGAGCGTGGTCGAGCGCTTCGATCATCGCGACCTCAATGCGCTCGCTGAGTTCGCCGAGATGCCATCCACCGCCGAGAATATCGCGCTCGTGCTGTCGCGCGAGCTGCAATCAGCCGCCGGTGCACGCGTGAGCATCGACGAAGTGACGGTGCACGAGTCGCCGCAGACGGCCGCGCGGTGGACAAGACCGGCCTAGGCGCGACACACCGGCACGGTGCAGTCGCATCTGCCGTGATCTCGATCATCATACTGCTCGTGGCCGCGATGGCTGGCTATCAACTGTCGCCTTCGGTGATGGACGATACTCCCGGCTTCTTGAAGTCGTACATGTTGCTTGTCATTTTCACAGTCGGCGCGCTCATCAATCTCTTTCTCTACGTCCTCGGAGCGTTCGGAGGAGCGCAGCGGGAACGTCGGCCGTGGCGGCGGTTCTGGCCCTGACCGAGGCAACAAAAAAAAAGGATCACGCGCTATGCGTGATCCTCGGAGAGCGGCCGAGCGCGGCCCCGTTTATTCTTGTGGGCGCGGTTCGGGTTCGGTCGAGTGCTCGAGCCTGCCGGCGGAGATCTCCGCAAACGCGGTGCTCACGGCTTTTTCGGGATTCGCACCTTCGACCATCGGCTCCGCGCCGTTGACGACTTGTTGCGCGCGCACCCGTGCGGTGTTGACGAGCAAGTACTTGTTCGGGATCTCTTCGACCAGCCGGTCGATGTTGCCGAATGACGCCATTTTCTTCTCGTGGGTTCCGTCCATCGATCACAATCCGATACTATCCACGCCCGCAAACGCGGGACGTGCCGCAGTCACATAAGAAATGCTGAGTTTTAAGTATACCAAGACTAACCCCACACGGCAAGGAGGCTAGCCGCTTTCACGCCGCCGAAAGCCCGTATCCATGAGACATCTGGCGACTGCCGCGCTCTGCGCGGCGCTTTTCGTTCTCGGCACCTCACAGGCCCGCCCCGGGCTGACGATCAAGCCGCCTCCCATCACCGTGAGCGTCGATGCGCCGGGCCAGCGCGTGGCCATCGCCGACATCGACCGCACGCCGGTGGGCGCGGACATCACCGTCATCGGCTATTACTCGCACAAATCAGATGAGACGGACGGCGATCTGCAGGTCTTCCTCATCGACCACAAGGGCGACTTCGTGGTCGCCGAAGCGCCGCACCGCTTCCGCGAGATGCGATACTTCATCCGTGGCCAGCACTTCCACCGCAACGATCTCGTCATCGTGCGCGGCACGCTGACGCGACAGTTCGACAAGCCCACCTTCAACTATCCGGCCGGGTGGATGGAGATCAACCCGGTGACCTCGATCGCGCACTACGACGGCGATGAGCCGGCCGATCTGCACTACACGCAAGTGATCCACAACCCGTTCGGCCGGACGCGCGTGGTGGAGAGGTAGATTGGACGTCGTCGCCATCCTCGGCGAGCGCCTCTACCACGCCGCGGGGACCGAATGCCATCGCAAGCTGACCGAAGAGGCGGGCGAGCGCGTGCTGACCATCACCGCCGCGCTGGCGCACGAAGTCGGCATGGAGCCGTGCGGCGTTTGCATGAGCGGAGCCGAGGAGCGGCGCGCGGTCAATCCATGAACGGCGCGAGCGCTGACCGCAGCCCTTGCGGAACCGGCTTGCCCTTCCAGGTCTGACGGTCCACGCAGACCAGCACGATCTCGCAGTCGGCGACTCGCTGCCCGTCCTGGCGGTCGATCGTGAACCCTAAGGTGATGGACTTGTCGCCGAGCCGGCTCACGCCCGCGGTCACATGCATCATCTCGCCAAGACGCGCGGGCGCGCGGAATTCGCAGGTGTACTTGACCCGCGGCAGCCAGCAATCGAAGCGGTCGAAGACGACGCCGTAGGCCACACCGGCGGCGCGGAACAGCTCCTCCTCGGCGACCTCGAAGAAACGCACGAACGCGCCGAAATAGACGACGCCGGCGGCATCGACGTCGCTCCAGCGCACGGGCTCGTCGATATGGAAGCGCATCAGGAGACGCCGCGCGGACTGACGATCATGTAGGTCGCCGTGCAGCGCGCGCAGATCGTGCCGGCTTCGTTTTCGGCGGTGGCGTTCGCGAGCAGCAGCGTGTTGCCGCGATGCACCACGTGCGCGCGCGCGATGACCGGACCGGAGATCACGGGGCGCAAGTACTGGACGTGGAGGTCGGTCGTGACCATGTCTTTGCCCTCTGGGATGAGCGGCAGCACTGCCACCGCGATGGCCGCATCGCAATACGCGGCGATGATGCCGCCCTGGACGGCACCCTGGTATTGCGTGAAGAGCTTCTTATAAGGAAAGCGCAGCGCGGCCTCGCCCTGTCCGTAGCTGACCACTTCGAGCTCGAAGTGGTCCGCGAACGGGTTTTCGCTGAAGAGTCGCCGGTAGCGTTCGGGAACGTCGTTGGGGTCGATGCCTCGTGCGGGCATGCGGCCTATCGCCGGGCTGCCGGCGCAGGCGCCGGATCGCGCGCGGGCTCGAAGCGGGCGCTGAAGTGGCGCAGCGGGGGCGCCTGCCATACCATGTCCAAGCCTTTAATGGTCGCGCGCCGCGCGTACACGTCGGCCATCACCTCGACGACGTAGTCGATGTGGCTCTGCGTGTACACGCGTCGCGGGATGGCAAGGCGCACGAGCTCCATCGGAGCGAGCTGTTCTTCACCGGTGTCGGGATCGGTCTTGCCGAACATGACGCTGCCGATCTCCACCACACGGATGCCGCCGGCGACGTACAGCTCGGCGACGAGCGCCTGACCTGGGAATTGGCGCTTCGGTATGTGCGGCAGCAGCCCGGCGGCGTCGACGTAGATCGCATGACCGCCTGGCGGCTGCACGATCGGCACGCCCATCTCGGTGAGATGCGCCCCAAGATACCCGGTCGAAGCGATGCGGTAGTGCAGATAGTCGTGATCGAGCACCTCATGCAGGCCGACTGCGATGGCCTCGAGATCGCGCCCGGCAAGGCCGCCGTAGGTCGGAAAGCCCTCGGTCAAGATCAGCAGTGTCGCTTCTTGCTTGTTGAGCGCGGCGTCGTTGGTCGCCAAGAAACCGCCGATGTTGACCAAGCCATCCTTCTTGGCCGACATCGTGGCGCCGTCGGCGTACGAGAAGAGCTCGCGCGCGATGTCGGCGACGTTGTGCTGCGCGTAGCCGGGCTCGCGCTCGCGGATGAACCAGCAGTTCTCGGCGAAACGGCAGGCATCGATGTAGAGCGGCAGACCGTGGGCGCGGCACACCGCGCTGACCGCTTTCACGTTGGCCATGGAGACGGGCTGCCCGCCGCCGGAGTTATTGGTGATGGTCAGCATCACCAGCGGGATGCGCTTGGCGCCGACGCGCGCGATAAGCGCCTCGAGCGCCCCGACATCCATGTTCCCTTTGAAGGGGTGGATCGTGCCCGGTTCCAGTCCCTGCGGGATCGGCAGGTCGACGGCCTCGGCGCCGGTCGCTTCGACGTTCGCGCGCGTGGTGTCGAAGTGCGTGTTGTTCGGCACGACGTCGCCGGGTTCGCAGACGGTCGAGAACAAGATGCGTTCGGCCGCACGGCCCTGATGCGTCGGCAAGACGTGGGTGAATCCGAAGACCTCGCGCACCGCATCCGCAAACCGGTAGTAGGATTGCGCGCCGGCGTAGGACTCGTCGCCGCGCATCATCGCCGACCACTGCTCCGCGCTCATGGCGCCGGTGCCGCTGTCGGTGAGCAGGTCGATGATGACGTCGCGCGCCGGCAGCAAGAACGGGTTGTAGCCCGCGCCTTCGAGCAAGCGCTCGCGCTGGGCGCGGGTGGTCATCTTGATGGGCTCGACGGTCTTGATGCGGAAGGGCTCGATGATGGTCTTGAAGTTCATCGGCTCACTTCGCGCCCGGAAAACGCCCTTCTTCGAAGTCGATCAGATCGGTGCGCGACTTGACCTTTGGGTTGCCGCCGGCGATCTTCTGGAGATCTTCTTTGAACCGGTCCCAGCCTTCGGGCGTCGTCGGGTGCCACTGGTCGATGTGCTGGTTGTGGACCTTGAGCTTGTCCTCTGGTATGCGCGTCTGCACGAGCAGGTCGAGGACTTCGGCGTCGGTCAGCGAGACGCCCACGGCTTGGAGGAACTGCTCGGCATTGCAGCCTAGCGTCTCGAAGAGCGCTTTGTCCATCGAGCAGTCATAGATGTACTCGCCGAGCGTGCCGGCCAGATGGGCGCGCGCTTTGTCGATCGTGCGCGGCAGCATGGCGATGCCACCGGCCTTTTCCCGCGGACTCCGCGGAAATTGTTTGGTCAAGTCCATACGCGTCAGTTCACCGTGACGCCCCGCGCCTCATTCCACAGGAATCGAGCCCGCGGCGCTGGTAGTGTGCGGCCGTGATCGCCGACTTCGCCATCGCAATGCGCAACTGCCCGAAGTGCCGCGCGCCCGGCATGGAGCGGCGCGAGTACGCGTATCCGATCCTGGGATATAGCGAGTGCGAATTTGCGTGCTTCATGTGCGGCCTCACGCTATGGCCGCATACCGGCGAGTCGCCCCGCCAAACCTATTTCCGGCGTCTCATGGACCGCTTCAGCGCCTGAACCCCGGCTCGCCGAGCGGCCGCCTGCGCCTCACCGCGCCGCGCCATCGCCGAGGACGCTCGGGTCTTCGGGATATTCTGACTCCTTCGCTCGCTGGCTCCGGCTCTCGCCGTCGCCAACGCCTCGGCTCGTGGCGCGGCGCGGTAGTGCGCGGTCGACGGCACGATCGAGCGGCGCCGAGAGCCGAACCCTCTGAGCCGGCGAAAGCCGGCGAAGGAGCGGCGAAGTCAAAATCTCCAGGTGATTCGCCGCGCGGTGAGGCGCAGGCGTCCGCTCGAGCGTGCCGGCGATTCGGTTGAGCGCGACCTACGAGCCGGTGCTTTGGTGGTGGTCAAGGCCGCGGCGCCAAAAGAGATACGCAGCGCCGAACCA
>Ga0209656_10001078_pt1 | contig 17615 bp, 14 predicted proteins | sample BogFormECP12_OM2_FD_188239 | JGI IMG/M metagenome (GOLD analysis project Ga0209656, IMG submission 188239) | Bog forest soil microbial communities from Calvert Island, British Columbia, Canada - ECP12_OM2 (SPAdes) (version 2) | ecosystem: Environmental > Aquatic > Freshwater > Wetlands > Bog ... | reverse complement strand
GGGAAATAAGCGGCTGGCCGAGGCGAAAGAGCAGTTGGAGCAGGGAGAGAAGCGGCTGGCCGAGGTGGCCGAGGCGAAAGAGCGGTTGAAGCAGGAACCTAAGCTGATAGCCGAAGTGGCCGAGGCGAAGAAGCACCTGAAGCAGGGAGAGAAGCGGCTGGCCGAGGTGGCCGAGGCGAAAGAGCGGTTGGAGCAGCGAGAGGAGCGGCTGGCCGAGGTGGCCGAGGCGAAAGAGCGGCTGAAGCAGGGAGAGGAGCGGCTGGCCGAGGTAGCCGAGGCGAAAGAGCGGTTGGAGCAGGAACCTAAGTGGCTGGCGGAGGTGGCCGAGGCGAAGCGGCTAGAGCAGCGGCTGGAGCAGTCCCGGCGAGACCAACGCACGTTCGCCTTCATCACTCTTGAGACCAACCGCGCATTGGGGAAATGCTCGCTGCGGTTTGCTGAGGCCTTCCTGGCCGAGGAGGTGCTGAAAAATGGGTGTCCCGTCCGAAGGCAAAGCCAGAATAATCAACTGGTGGGTCCGAACGTCAGCCCGGAACTGAAAGATAAGTTGAGTTTTGCATTGACGGGCCTCAACAAGTGTGGGGACGACGCAGATCTGTTGGCTGACCGAGCCTACATCAAGTTGTTGTTTGGAGAGTACCAGGAGGCTGAAAACTATGCGCGCAGAGCCATTCTGTGGGACCCGGATTCGGAACGTGCCTACTATTTAGCGGCGGAAACATGCTTCTGCCACGGCGGGGACGACGAAAAGGAGAGGGCCAAGGGCTACGCGGAGGATTATTACAAGAAGGTAGCGGAGCGCACCACGCCATATGCCAAGCCAAAGCTTAGTCTCGCCGCCTTTACCGCGCTGTGTGACGACCTTGCGGTGCCTCTGCCAAAGGCGGCGGCAGCTACGGCGTCCTGAGATCCTCTTCCGGTGCGAGGAAGAGCGAAATGCGGGAATCCATCGTCGTGACGGGTCGGCAGCGCTGAATTTCCCGTATCGCCGGTTGCCAGCAACGCTACTGCAGCAGTCCGAACTCTGCCACGCCTTTCCGCGTGCCCACAAAGACTTTGCCGTTCACAACTACAGGAGTGATGAACCTGTTCCCCACACCAAACTGGTCGCGCGCTCCCTGCGCCTGATTGCTGTTGTACAGTTCCTTCGCCAGATTAGTGGCGTCGTAGGCGTGCAGCACTGCCGGATTGTTGCCCGGATTACTCCCTCGGGCGCTGCCGCGGGTCAAAGGGTTGTTCTCGACGGCCCAGATGATCGCATTGGAGATTCCGTTGGCGGAGACCGCGGGAGACGTACCTGGATACCCAAACGTATTAGGAGTCTGCGAACTCGGCGATGTCGCTAGCCGCGCGTTAACGATTGGTAAGGCTTTGAGGGGGCTACTAACCGAGCCGTAATACACAGTGTTGTTGAAATAAACGGGATTCGCCCACACCCCTCCGGGCAAAGCCCCGTCAATTTCCTGGTAGATTGCGTTGTCATTGTTGGGATTAAATTTCCCCATGTTGTCGCGATCCACGACGTAGAGGTTGGTATCCTTTCCCGCTCCGACCGCCAAATGATGCACCTGGCCGTTGTTGTCGAACAGGTCGGGCAACACCATCGCGCCACCGGAGCCGAGGTCCTCGTCGACGTCCGATTCCTGCACGGTGTTGTACATGTTGAAGTAGTCGGCGACCGCAAGTTTCGGCGAAGTAGAAAGCTTCATGAATCCATTTCCAAAGTCGCCGTTGATCGGAAAACCCTGACCGTCGAGCGTGGTATCGAAGGTACCGTTAGCGTCAAGAAAGTAGATGTTTCCCTGGGAGTCGCCCGCCAGACCTGTGCCTGCCATCCAGATGGACCCGCTGTTGCCGTTGGGCGTGACGTTGATGACCGAGGTCTGCGCCAGAGTCGAGGAGTCGTAGCCCATCACCCATCCGGTGTAGGGACGGAAGTCGCAGTGTGAGCTGAACGCGATATAGATAACACCACCCATCTCCAGCAGGCCCGCGCGCTCCTTATACTGCCCCGGAGCAAAGATGACCATGCCGTTCTGGCTGCCGTCACCGGTTCCGGGGTAGGTAGCTTGGATTTCCACTGGCCCTCCGAACAGCTCCGCCCCGGTCGCTAGATCAAGTGCATGCAGCCGCTGGTGATAATTGCCACCCGAATCCTTGGACATCGCCACCAGATACATAGCGCCGCTTGGTCCCTTATGCCGGTCGATTACCGGAGTTGCAGTAATCCCGATTTCAGGCGTGACCTGGTCACAGCCACGAGCGTCGCTGGTGGTTTCGCCCGCGGGCACCGTGGATACCTGCCAGGTCTGCGTGCCGGCATCAGCATTGAAGGCGTACGCGCTGCCGTGCTCGGTAACCACAAACAGAGTGTTCTGCGGCTGGCCGCCGACGAGCAGCTGGTACACATAGAGCGGTTGGGCATCCACTTTGCCGTCGGTCGAGAAGAAGTTGATCTTTCCAAAACTATTGAAGTTGACGTTGGAGGGAGTGAGGACAGTCTCTAGCGTATTCTGGCCCTGTCGCGCCGCGTTGTAGTGGTAAGTCAGGAGGTCGCCCGGATAACTGGAGACCATTGGCTGGCCCGCGCGGAGGTCGGGCGTGCCGCTTACTGACGCCTCCGCAGCGCCTCGCGCCGGCGGCGCATGGAGGGAGGAAGCCCTAACTGCCCCCATCCCCGCGAGCGCCACCCCGATGATAAGGAGAACTGCAAATACCAGATGCCGTCGCTTAGCCATGACATCCCCCATGCGAGCGCAGTTTAGTCGGGTAAAAGTATATGCGGTATGGCTGGCCGCAGGGACGAACTTTTTGCCTAGCGTTCCAGCCGCATCGCCAGCGCCGCTTCCAGCGGATCTTCGACGATGGCATCTACCAGACCAACCTCGAACGCCCTTGCTGGGTGCAGCTTCTCGGCCGCAAGAAACATCTGCAGCGCACCGGCTTTCCCTATCAGCCGCGGCAGGCGCTGAGTTCCTCCCCAACCCGTAATCAGGCCCAGGGCAGCTCCGCGATGTCCAAACAGGGCATGAGGTCCGGCGATGCGATGATGGCACGCCAGCGCCAGGTCGAGCCCTCCTCCCATGCAGTAGCCGTGCACGGCAGCGATCGCCGGAGAAGGGAAGTTGGCGACGGCGTCCATCAGCCGCTGGCCCATTTGCGTAAAGCGAAACGCTTGCGGTCCGGTCAGCGCCGCGATCTCGTTGAGGTCCGCCCCGGCGGAGAAGAAGTGCGCATTGCCGGTGATCACCAGCCGAGACGGTGGCCGCTCTGCAAGCTTCTCAACTGCGGCTGTCAGCGCCTGCACCCGCGCGCACGTGAGCCGGTTCGTTCCGTCTTCCGAAACCAGCCGCAGCACCATGGCATCGCCGCGCCTTTCGCACAGGTGAAACAGTTCGCATGGTTGTCTCTTGTCTTGCACGCGACAGTAGGGTAACAAACGCACCGAGGTGGAAAAGGATTTACCATGTTTCCGTGCCTCCCAGGAGTACAGGCCATGTCGCGCACTGAAAATTTCTCGCTCCTTTCCCGCAGATCATTCCTGCAGGCCTCCACCGCCGCATCGGCCGGGCTGGCCTTGCGCATCGTGACCGAGCCCATGCTCGCCCACGCGCAGCGGCCGGACATTCCCGCGGGCGCGGTGCGAATCAACGCCAACGAAAATCCGCTCGGGCCGTGCGGCGCCGCGCGCGAGGCGGTTGAGGCAATCATCCCGGAGGGCGGCCGCTACCGCTTCGATCTTACGGAAGAGCTCGTCAAGCTCTATTCCTCACAGATCGGTGTGCCCGAAGACCACGTCAGGATTTTCCCCGGATCAAGTGAGCCGCTGCACTACACGGTCATGGTGTTTACCTCGCCGAAGGCAAGCTACGTGGCCGCCGACCCGACCTTCGAGTCGGGAACGCACGCCGCCAGGAATGCCGGCGCGCGCGTGGTCAACGTGCCTCTCACCAAAACCTACGCCCACGACGTACGGGCCATGCTGGCCGCCGCGCCCGATGCCGGCGTGTTCTACGTCTGCACGCCGAACAATCCCACCGGGACCCTGACCAGCCATTCCGATATCGAGTACCTGGTCGAGAACAAGCCGAAGGGTTCCATCGTCCTGGTGGACGAGGCCTACATTCACTTCTGCGACGCGCCATCAGCCATTGATCTGGTCAAGGCGGGCAAAGACGTCATTGTGCTGCGCACCTTCTCCAAGATCTACGGGATGGCGGGCTTGCGTTGCGGCTTCGCCGTCGCCCGGCCCGACCTGCTACAGCGGTTGCAGAATTACGGCGGCGGCAATCCTATGCCGGTGACCGCGGTGGTGGCCGCCTCCGCCAGCCTGAAAGAGCCGAACCTTGTCGCCGAGCGCAAGCGCATCAACGCGGAAGTTCGCGCCGCGACCTTCGAGTGGCTCGACCGCAACGGATACTCGTACCTTCCCTCCGTCTCCAACTGCTTCATGCTCGACACCCGGCGTCCCACGAAACAAGTGATTGCCGCCATGGCGCAGCAGAAGGTGATCATCGGCCGCGCCTGGCCCTCCATGCCGACCTACACCCGCATCACCGTCGGCACCCGCGAGGAGATGGAGAAGTTTCAGGTGGCCTTTCAGAATGTGATGACCGGCAAGGTGACCGCGCAGGTCTGGCGGAACGAGGGACTGAAGCGTCAGAGCATCGACGGGGTTGTATTGCCGACCTGAAGCCCAGTCTATCCACTACCCGCTATCCACTATCCACTTTTCTTCACCGCAGGTTCGCGTACTCGGCTTTGGCTTGCTTGTAGATGGGAACGTCGGGATCGGCGTCCTTCCAGAGGGTAAGAAAATCCTGGTATGACTTGCGCGCGGCGTCCTTGTTGCCCATCATCACCTGCGCGCGGGCGAGCTGAAGATGTGACAGGGGACCGAGGACTGCGAGCCCCACGACGCCTGGATGATCGAGCAACTTTTGAAATTCCATCGCCGCTTGCTCCGCCTGGCCTGCCCGCAAATAGGCTTCGCCGCGCAAATAAGCCGGATAGAGATTAGCAAAAGACACGCCGCCCAACTCATAAGGGAGCGCGACCTTCAGGATTTCAATCGCCTCAGCGGGATTATTCCTTTGCAGTGCGACGGCCGCCCGAATGGTGGGCAGCGAATAGTACTGCATCATGGTGTCCTGCAGATGGTCCTGATTGAGCTGCCGCGACAATTTTTCAGCACCCGCCACGTCGCCTGCGCGCGCCAGGGCCAGCGCTGCACAGGCCTGGATGTCTCGTCCACTGCTGAGGGCCAGGGCGGTTGCGGCCTGCTGTCGCGCCGCTGCCCAGTTTCCCGCCTCGACTTCCTGTAATGCGTCGGCACTTAGGCAATCCGCGGCGAAGTCTGGGGCGTTATCATGTCTGGCCAGGTCTTGCACTTGTCCCAGGAGTTCGTGTTCCCGGGCGAAGCGGCCATAGAATGCTTGAGCATAAGAATGGATGCACAGCACTCCACCACGGGAGATACCGGTCACCGATCTTACCTGCTCTTCGATCGCAGTCGTATCACCCGCCGAGAACGCCACCATATACTCGTACAACGGCAGCAGGTGACTGCCAATGTTGAGGTTCTGCTCCTCCTGGAGTGCGGCTCGGGCCTCATCTAGACGCTCCAACCGGAGAAGAGCTCCCAACTCGTGTCCGTATGCGGCAGCGGTCGGCAGCAGCCGAATTGACTCCCGGGCCTCAAGCGCGGCTTTTTCGTATTGCCCAACCTCATTCAATACGGCGCTCAGACTTCCATGCGCTTCCGGGTCCCTGGGGTAGGTATTTATCCAATCGGTAAAGGTCTGAATGGCCTTTTCGCGGTCGCCGGTCGCCACCCGGAAGTAGGTTCCGTCAATGTAGAACCGTTGCCGCTGTGTGGCTCGATCACGCAGATCGTAGGCTCTCTGGATATTCTCTAAACCGGGTTTTACCTCGGCGAGACTGCGGAGACTAAGGCCCCGCCATGCGTAGGCCACGGCAAAGTTGGGGTCCAACTCGACAGCCCGTTTGAAATAGGGTAAAGCTACCGCATCGCCCCGTTGCCGTTTCTGCTCCAGGCCGTCGGTGAAAGCTTGCAATGCTTCCACCGATGCACTCGTAGCCTGATCCAAGGGTTGGTTGAATCTCTGCAACGACTCCCGCGGTTCGCCCAGCTTGCGCCGTAATTCGCTGCCGGCCATACCCAGCGTTTTCACGATCTCGTCGCGATTCGCCGTTTCCAGCGACGTCGCGACCAGTGTCTTGCCCGTCTTGCAGTCGGTGGCTTTCACCTCAATGCGATAGCGATTCCCTACATCACGGATCGAACCGCCCACTACCGCCTTGCTATTGGAGCGCAGGCAGACCGCGCGCGCCACCTCCGGGGTCAGTCGTTGGCTTTCGGGATAGTTCAGCGATTTCAGGATTCCACGCACCTTGTCGCCGGCCAGCAGGTTCAGATAGGGCGTCTGCTCCAGTTCAGTTCGCAAGGCCGTATTCAGGGCATTGTCGAAGTTTGAATCGCTGGTGGCGTTGGTAAAGTCGGCCAACACAATGTCGGTTATTTTCGGGGGCCTAAGCCACCACCAGATTCCTGCGCTGATGGCGCACACGAGTGCTACTACTGCCGCCAGTTGCCGAAGTTTCCGTTGGCGAGTCGGGACTGCCTCCAAAGACGGGGGCTTGGGTGTCAATAGAAGACGCTGGACCGCTTCGAGGTCGGCTGTCATTTCGGCTGCACTCTGGTACCGCCGCTTGCGGTCTTTGTCCAGCGCCTTGGCGATGCTATTTTCCAGTTTCGGTGGAATCAGAGAGTTTAGATCATGGATGGCGATTGGCGGTTGGTTGAGAATCGCTCCATGGACTACCACCGCCGTGTCGCCGCTGAAAGCCCTCCGGCCGGTAGCCATCTCGTACAAGATCAGGCCCAGAGAGAAGATGTCCGTGCGAGCATCCAGCTTTTCGCCGCGCACCTGCTCAGGCGACATATATCCGGCGGTGCCCATTGCGACGCCGATGCCGGTAAGGCCAGCGTCAGCGGGTGGCGCGGGCCGAGAACCGTTCAACTCTTCCGGGAGGGCCTCTGCCGGGTCGTCGGCCTGTACTGGCGCGCCTTCAGGTGCACCGGGAAGCAGCTTATTCCCGTCATCGCCAGGGTGCTTTGGCCCGCGAGGGACCTGCTGCTGTTTGGTCTCTGGGTCGGAAGATTCCAACAACTTCGCCAAGCCAAAGTCGAGAATCTTGACCACGCCCTTGTTGGTGAGAAAGATGTTGGCGGGCTTGATATCGCGATGGATGATCCCCTTCTCGTGCGCTGCCTGCAGGCCCTCGCTCACCTGGATTCCGATGTCCAATAACTCCTCTAGTGGCAGTGCAGTTTGGGCTTCAGCGACTGCCACCAAGCGGTCGCGCAGGGTCTGCCCTTCCAACAACTGCATAACGATGAAGGGTCGGCCCTCGTGGTCTCCGAATTGAAAGATCGGACAAATATTGGGATGGTCGAGCGCGGAGGCGGCCCGTGCCTCGCGACTGAACCGCTCCAACGCTTGGGCATCGCTGCCCAGTTCCTCAGGCAGGAACTTCAGAGCCACCTGACGGCCCAGTTTGAGGTCCTCGGCGCGATAGACCACGCCCATGCCGCCCCCACCGACGACGTCCAGCACGCGATAGTGCGACACCGTCCGGCCAGTCAGACCTGCCGATTGGGGCTCTAGACCTCCCGATTCCGTCGCCTGCGGCGAGAAGGGCGGCGGGCTACCGCCGTCGCCGGCAGCGGCCTTGGCAGCGGCTTGAACAGGAGGGTCTTCGGCGGAAGAAATCCACTCCACCCGTACCATCAGCCTGTAGCCACGGCGCGCGAGGGTTTCAATATACTTGGGCTCATCAGCGGAGTCGCCCAGCGCCCGGCGGAGAATTCTGATGGCGGCATTGATGCTGTGGTCGAACTCGACGATGGTGTCGTTGGGCCACAGCTTCTTTCGGATTTCTTCGCGGCTGACCAGTTCGCCGTCGCGCTCGACCAGCATGCGCAGGATTTGCAGCGGTTGCTCCGGCAGCAGGGTCTTTTCCACGCCGCAACGCAGTTCTCCGCTCTTCAGGTCGAGTTCAAAGATTCCTATGCGAACGCGGACTGGCTGCGTGTCTCTCATTAAAACTGTGGGGAGTTCCCGAGAGTTTTGCTAGTGTACTACTACGGTCGCCGAGCGGCAAGGCAAAGCCGCCATGACGGCTTCTGAGCACTGCAGCACAAAGCGACGGCCCTTCCCAAAAGCCGGTCGATTCGAGTCAGCTCTTCATTCACAACTACCGGCTGTGGTAGCCGTTTGCTGGGGAGTGTGCCGTTCTGGCACGGATGGCTATTGGCCCAATATGCCTGATCGCTACCTAGGATTGCAGGTAAGTCCTTATTCAACTGTCAGATACCTGTAAGTCACTTGGAATCTATTGGTTGTGGTTAGCTTTTCTGCTAAGTCATTGATTCTAAATGGTGCATGGAGGGAGAGGCGCGGCAGGTAGGCGCGAACCTACGAGTTTTGTTCCACGTGGAACAATAAGAGACAAAACGAGATATGCCGTCACTTCTGCCGGCCTCGGAGCCGGTTTATCCCGCTGCCACGCCGCGCGGCTTCACGTTGCTGCGGATGAACTCGATGATGGAATCCATCGGTGTGCCCGGCTGGAAGACCGCAGCCACACCGGCTTGCTTCAGCGCCTCGACGTCCTGGTCGGGAATGATGCCGCCGACCAGCACCAGCACGTCATCCATCTGGTTCTGCTTGAGCAGGTCCATCACGCGCGGCACGATGGCGTTGTGCGCGCCGGAGAGAATGCTGAGCCCGATCACGTCCACGTCCTCCTGCAGCGAGGCGTTGACCACCATCTCGGGAGTCTGGCGCAGGCCAGTGTAGATGACTTCCATGCCGGCGTCGCGCAGGGCGCGGGCAATGACTTTGGCGCCGCGGTCGTGGCCGTCGAGGCCGGGCTTGGCAACCAGTACGCGAATTTTGCGGTCAGGGGACATGTGCAGCTCTCAGCTTTCAGCCGTCAGCTCTCAGCTACCCTCGATAATAAACTGTGCGGACTAATTTCGTAAGCGGGCACTTCCCGCCTAATGCAGCAGTCCGAACTCTGCAACTCCCGTTTGCGTTCCGACGAAGACTTTGCCATTCACGATGACGGGTGTGATGAACTTGTTTCCCGGGCCAAACTGATCACGCAGTCCCGCCTGATTGCTGTTGTACAGCTCGTTGGCCAGATTGGTGGCGTCGTAAGCGTGCAGCACCGCCGGATTGCTGTTCTCCACCGCCCACAGGATCCCATTGGAAGTCCCGTTCGCCGACACCGTGGGAGTTGTCCCGGGATATTCGAAGTTGATGGCGCTCTGCGAACTCGGCGAGGAGGCCAGCTTCGCATTGCTGATGGGGAACGCTTTGAGCGTCCATCCCTCGGCGCCGTAATACACGGTGTTGTTGAAATAGGCAGGACTGCCCCACACTCCACCGGTCAAAACCCCGTCCAGCTCCTGATAGATAGCGTCGTCATTGTTGGGATTGAATTTTCCCATGTTGTCGCGGTTGACAACGTAGATGTTGAAATCCTTTCCCGCCCCAATGGCCAGGTGATGCACCTGACTGTTATTGTCGGTGAGATCGGGTAGCACCATCACGCCGCCAGAGCCCAAGTCGTCGTCGAAGTCGGATTCCTCCACCGTGTTGTACATGTTGAAGTAATCGGCTACTGCGAGTTTCGGAGAAGTGGAAAGCTTTATAAACCCATTTCCATAGTCACCACTTATGGGAAAGCCCAGTGGAGTGAGCGTGGTGTCGAAGGTGCCGTTGGCATCCAGGAAGTAGATGTTGCCGTTGGAATCCGCCGCCAAGCCCGCCCCTGACATCCAGATGGCGCCTTCGTTGCCGTTAGGGGTGACATCAATGACGGACGTTTGGGCCAGGGTACGGGCGCTGTAGCCCATCACCCATCCGGTGTAAGGACGAGTGTCGCAGTGGGAACCGAACGCGATGTAGATGTTCCCGCCCAGCTCCAGCAGGCCGGCGCGTTCGTCATATTGTCCGGGAGCGAAGACGACCATGCCATTCTGGCTGCCGTCGCCGGTACCGGGATAAGTTGCTTCAATTTCCTTTGGCCCGCCAAACAGTTCGGCCCCGGTCTTCAAATCCAGAGCGTGCAGGCGCTGATGATAATTGCCGCGGGCGTCCTTGGACATCGCCACCAGATACATGGCGCCATTTGGCCCTTGGCGGCGATCAATCACCGGCGTAGCCGTGATGCCGATCTCCGGCGTGATCTGGCTGCAACCCATGTCGTCGCTGGGGGTTTCGCTCGGGCCCAGCGTAGATACCTTCCATGACTGGGTGCGGGCATCGGCGTCAAAGGCGTAGGCGCTGCCATGCTCGGTAACTACGAACAGAGTGTTTTGGGTGTGGAAACCTAGCGGGAGGCGGTACACGTAGAGGGGTTGCGCATCTACCTTTCCGTCCACCGGAAAGAAGCCCACCTTACCAAAGCTGGCGGAGTTCACGTTAGAGGGCGTGAGGATGGACTCCAGGGTATTCTGCCCTTGGCGGGTGGGGCTGTAGTGGTAAGTGACAACGTCGCCGGCGTAGCCGATAGGTCCTTCCTGGCCGACTGGACGGTCCTGACCGTCGCTTTGTATCTGCGCCGCGCTACTGCCGCGGGCTGAGGAGGGGTGGAGAGAGGAAGCCCTCATCACTCCAACTCCTGCAATTCCCAGGGCGATGACGAGTAGAACAGAGAAAACAACAAGCAAACGATGGCGCATAGACGCTCTACAGTTGCAACAATCACTTTGAAAGTCGTCATTGTGATATGTGGTAACGGCCACCTGTCCTCGCAACATAAAGGGGAACAACACCTGCACAAACGTAGACACAGCAAGGGTGTAGCGAACCAACCGGCTCTTCATTGCGGCGACTTCTCCTGTCAGTAGATTGGGACTGGCAGACGAAAAATGGGCAGGCGGGTATTATCTCGCAAAGTTCGGCTTCCGGCAAAGCAAAAAGAACAGCTGGTAGTGGTGCGGTTTATAATCCCTGGGCGTGAACGGTAGCGCGGGCGGCGTAAAATCGTGGCATGAAACAGAGAGGTTGGCCAGACCGTCGAGGCATGGGCGCGCAGAGTGACTTCATCTCTGAACAATTCGTGCCGAGCGAGCGCCACAAGGCACAACAACGGGCGATGGCCGAGACATTGATTGCGGTAGGCTTGAATCTTTGTGAGTTCGACAGCCTGTCAACACCCAAGGAAACCGATCGCATGGGAAGCCAAAAGCTCCCGACGCATCTCATCCGTTATCAAGGCGCGCAGCGTTGTTCCATTTGCAAGATGCCGTTCCCGCCGGACGCAAAGCCGTCCGTGGACGAGGCATTCGCAGAACACGTCGTTAAGGCCCACAGGCCCGGCCAGACCAAGCGGCAATAATTCAAACTGCACCACTATCGAACCACTCTTTCCGGTCTGTTCTATTTCTTGCAAGTCAACCGGCGCTTCGAGCGCTTCTTGACAATGTGACACATTTGGTGCCACATTTATTTACATGCCATCCGTGAATATGCGTCAGCTACGAGATACCCGCCGTCTGAAGGCCTGGCTGAAGGCGGGAAAGACGGTGGAACTGCGCGAACGGAATCGCCTGATCGCCCGCATCGTCCCCGCCAACGGGGACCAGCCAGCTGTGGAGTGGCCCGATTTCGCGGCCCGGGCCAGGAAGATTCTTGGCGATCGGGTACTGCCCAACATGGTCCTTGAGGAAAGGAAGCGATCACGCTATTGAGTATCTATGTGGACTCGAGCTTCCTCGTGTCGCTGTACCTGACCGACTCAAACTCCGGTCTCGCCCGGGGTCGCATCTCCGGGAATCCCCGCCTCTGGTTGACGCCGCTGCATCGTGCGGAGTGGGCACATGCCTTGGCGCGGGCTGAGTATCGGGGCGTGATTTCGGCCCCCGAGTCGCGGCAGTTTTACACCGAGTTCACCGCAGATCAGGCACGAGGTCTATGGGTGGAAGTTGCGATGCCAGAGATGGCGTTTGAAACCTGCGTGCGACTGGCACAGCAGCATGGTCCACGGTTGGGGCCTAGAACTCTCGACACACTCCACATTGCGTCCGCTCTTGAACTGGGTGCGGGGCGATTCTGGACCTTCGATGAGCGGCAGGCGAAGCTGGCGCGGGCAGTGGGATTGCGGGTGCGCGAGAGTACGGGCCGCAGAAACCCTCTCCCACTCAACCAAAAGAACGTTGAGTGAGGCCCCGGCGGAGTACCGCGCCCAGCATGGTGATGCGTTAGCTCAATCCGCCGTCGCTAAGGCAAGTACGGCGTGAGCGGCGAAAACCAACGTACACCAGGTGAAACCGAAACGGGGATGCAGCCGGCGTATGGCAGCATCCCTTAGAAGCACCGGCAAGACCGCAGTAGGTCAGGAGCATCTGCGGTCATCACAACCGCCGCTCGCACGTGTCAGAGTGGCGGTCTGCTAACCGACCAGGAAAGACAGGACAACAACGATGAATGCAGAGACACGTCTCAAGCTGGGTGTCGCCTTATTGGTAATCGGGATGATCACGCCCTTCGGCACTTTTCTCGTTGCTGGAACGAACTGGCCCGCTGCGGTAAAGACTGTGGTGAGCGGAATCCTGGCGCTTGGCTTCGAGATCCTAGTGTTTCCGGCCATCGCCTTAATGGGCAAAGAGAACTTCGATCGCATCGTCGCCCGGGTAAAGGGTCTTTTGAAAACGCTCAAACCAGCCGGTAATGTGAGTCGCTCGCGCTACACGATTGGCTTGGTTTTGTTGGTTGTGCCGATACTCCTCAGCTGGATCACCAGTTACATTCCTTCTTGGCTTCCCGCGGGAAATGCGGCCCGTTTGTGGATGAATCTGGGGCTGGACCTGACCGTCGCCGCAAGCTTGTTTGTGTTGGGCGGAGATTTCTGGGACAAACTACGGGCGCTGTACCGTTATGACGCAAAAGCAGTATTTCCTGCTTCTGCAAGCGGCGACGTCACAAGATCGTCTGCCTGAATTTTGGCAAACGCCGGGCCACCCGTCCAGCCAAGAAGAAGGTGATCGAGCATGGTGGACTCACGCGAACGCAGTTTCTGTATACGTGCCGTACACTTCGCGCAACGCCTCGCAGATTTCGCCGACCGTGGCGTAAGCCTTCACTGCATCCACGATGAACGGCATGGTATTCGCAGGCGAGATCTGGCCGTTTTCGCCGGCCTTTGGCTCTTGCGCTGCGGCTTTCTTCAGCGCGTCGAGGCGGCGGCGAACTTCGTCATTCGAGCGCCGTTCGCGCAGCGCCTTCAGCTTCTTACTCTGCGCCTGCGCGACTTCCTCGCCGATGTACAGAATGTTGGGTGACGGCTCCTCGACAACGAACTCGTTGGCGCCGACCGTAATCTTCTCTTTGGCTTCGGTGGCGCGCTGGAACTGGTAGCTGGCCTCGGCGATTTCTTTCTGCGGATACCCCTTCTCGATGGCCTTGACCATGCCGCCCATGGCGTCAAGCTTCTCGAAGTAATCGAACGCGCCGTTTTCCATGTCGAGCGTCAACCGCTCCACGAAGTACGAGCCGCCCAGGGGATCAACGGTCTGCGCCACTCCCGACTCGTAAGCGATGATCTGCTGCGTGCGCAGTGCGATGCGCACCGCGTCCTCGGTGGGCAGCGCGAGAGCTTCGTCGTAGCTGTCGGTGTGCAGCGACTGCGTGCCGCCCAGCACGCCGGCCAGCGCCTGGATGGCGACGCGCGCGATGTTGTTCATCGGCTGCTGGGCGGTGAGCGAGACGCCTGCCGTCTGGGTGTGGAAGCGCATCAGCCGGGTGCGCTGGTTTTTCGCGCCGAAGCGGTCCTTCATCAGGCGATACCAGATCTTGCGCGAGGCGCGATACTTGGCGATCTCCTCGAAGAAATCGTTGTGCGCGTTGAAAAAGAAGCTGAGCCGCGGGCCGAATTCGTCCACATCGAGGCCGCGCCGCCGCGCCCACTCGACGTACTCCACGCCGTCGTAGATGGTGAACGCCAGTTCCTGCAGCGCAGTCGAGCCGGCTTCGCGAATGTGGTAGCCGCTGATGGAGATGGTGTTGAAGCGCGGCGTGAACTTCGAGCCGAACTCGAAGGTGTCAATCACCAGCCGCATCGAAGGCGCCGGTGGATAGATGTATTCCTTCTGCGCGATGTATTCCTTCAGGATGTCGTTCTGGGTAGTGCCGGAAATCTTCTGCCAGTCCGCGCCCTGCTTCTCGGCGACCGCGAGATACATGGCCCACAGCACCGACGCGGGCGAGTTGATGGTCATCGAAACCGTGGTCTTCTCCAGGTCGATGCCGTCGAAGAGGATCTCCATGTCCTCCAGCGAGTCGATGGCCACGCCGCACTTGCCGACTTCGCCTTCGCTGAACGGATGGTCGCTGTCGTAGCCCATCAGGGTCGGCAGGTCGAAGGCGACCGACAGACCCATGCCACCGTGCTCCAGCAGATACTTGTAGCGCTGGTTGGTCTCCTCGGGCGAGGCGAAGCCCGAGAACTGGCGCATGGTCCACATCTTGCCGCGATAGCCCGAGGCGTGAATGCCGCGCGTGTACGGCGGATGTCCGGGATAATTCAGGTAGTCTTCGTACTTCCAGTCGGCGGGAAGATCAGCGGGCGTGTAAAGGCGGCGAATCGGCAGGCCGGAGATCGTGGTGTAGCGCGCATGGCCGTGCTCGTCAAGGTTGATGCCGCTAGCGGCGCCGATGGGCTTCTCCGGAGCTTTCTCCAGAGTGGGCGCGAGCGTTTTCTCGGCCCACTGCTTTTCGGACTCGGACGGATGGCGGCCATTCTCGAAAAGATCGGTGACTGGCGACTCGGCTACAGCTTTCCCGTTGGACTTGCGGCTATTCGGCATGTGCTACCCCACTCGGAAGAACTCTACATGCTAGTGGATGTGGGGAATGGGAGCAAGGAAACTCGAATCAGAAACGCAAGTATAACTACGGTATACTCGACAGTCCAAAAAACCTAGCCTAGCGCATCTGGCCAGCGACTCGAGTGAGCAACTTTCTGCCTATGGGTCTGTCGGTTGCAATTGTTGCCATGAACGAAGAGGCCATCATCGGCCGGACATTGGAAAGTGTGCGTTGGGCCGATGAGATTGTCCTGGTTGACTCTGGCTCGACGGATCGAACCTGCGACATCGCGCGTCAATACAATGCTCGGGTGTTACTAAGAGAGTGGCGGGGCTTTTCGCTGCAGAAGAACTTTGCCTTTGAGAGCTGTACTCAAGACTGGATACTATCGCTGGACGCCGACGAAGTAGTCACCCCGGAATTGGCAGAAGAGATCCGGAGGGTGATCGGAAATGCCGACGCTTGCAACGGTTACTGGATACCGCGCAAGAACCTGTTCCTGGGAAAGTGGGTTCGGTTTGGCGGATTTTATCCCGATCCCAAGCTGCGACTTTTTCGCCGTTGTCACGGGGTTATGGTAGGCGCCGAACCTCACCCCCGCATCGATTTGACGCCGGCGACTGACCAGAGGACGGGGCGGCTCAAGAACCTGATGGTTCACTATGCCTATCCCACGCTCTCCTCTTACACGGCCCACATGAACAGCTATTCTTCGGCAGGGGCAAAGGCCGCCGTGGCAAATGGTTATCGGGGCTTTAGCGTTGTCAACATCGTCTTGCGACCGGTGCTGACGTTCATCTACAACTACTTTTTTCGCCTCGGATTCCTCGACGGGCGTGAAGGCTTGCTCCTGCACCTTTATCATGCGGTATATGTGTCGAACAAATACGCCAAGGTATGGGAGCTGACAAAGGCAGGTCCCCCCGCGCAAGATAGATCCTGAGCTGCAATTTCAAGACTGCGGCAGATTAACGAACCGAGGTACTGGCAGGGATGTCGGCAGTAAGCGTGATCGCGACTGTTCTCAACGAAGTCGAGAACATTGAGGGACTGGTGTCGAGTCTCACCCGCCAGACCCTCGAGCCCGCGGAGATCATCATCGTCGACGGCGGCTCCACGGACGGTACGTGGGAACGGCTGCAGGCTGCAAGCTTGACGCATGCAAATCTGAAAGCTATTCGAGACGAAAGTTGCAACTTGAAAAGGTCGCCGGGGCCGATTGCCCGTGGAAGGAATGTTGCGATCACCGCTGCCTCCGCCGACGTCATTGCATGTGCGGACGCCGGCTGCGTTTACAGCCCGGACTGGCTGGCGAGGCTCACAGCACCCATCCTCAACGGCGAGGCTGAATATGCGCTTGGCGGGTCTTCCCTCGATGTTGATCAGCGAACCACGTGGGACATCGCGTCGGCGCCCTTCTTTGGAATTAAGTTGGACGCCGGTCAGGGAACAAAGTCCTGCACAGCTCGTTCCATGGCGTTTCGCAAGGAAGTATGGCAACGGGTTGGCGGTTTTCCTGAAGACAGGCTGATCGGCGAAGACGCGCTGTTCGATTTGCGGGTCCGACGGATTGTGAAACCCGCCTTCCCTGAACGCGCGAAGGCGCTCTACCGGCCCGGGCTCAATCTGAAGGCAGCCATCGACCAAGTCAGGCGCTATGCGATCTCCGAGGGCGCTTTTGGTATCAGGTCTGCTCGTCTAGTCCGCAACCTGGCACGCTGTCTCGCGGAGGTGCTTGCAGTTGCGCTCCTGACTCGCACTGCAATACTGCTGGTGTGTGTGGTTGTCTTGGAAATCTATTTTGCGTTTCGACTCGACTGGGAAAGCTTTCCTGGAAAAACTTCAGTCCGCTTGTTGAGCGCCAGGCTGTTCTTCTCTTTGATCGTTCCATGGCTCGTCACGTGGAACTACATCATAGGTGCGCTTACCAAGACCAACCAGGCCAACCGGCAGAATGCCTAGCGGCTGGCAAGTCCTTAAAGCCCCGGGCTTTAGCCGGGTGAATGCGTTGCGCTTCAACGCGCAAGAGCGACGTTGATATCCTGCACGTTCGCTACAATGCCGTGCATCCCGGCGCAGAACGAGACCTCTTCCCCAAGCTGCCGGCACCTGAGGTACGGCCTGGCGTTGTGACGTTTACGGCCACCTGTTGGGGCGACCTGATGAAACCTGACGAAGTGGCCGCAGGCGATAAGGTGCCTACGGCTGGCGATTGCTATCGCTTCAAGACGGATGATTGATGTTGCGGGCCGCGTGCTTTCGGCAGCTCTGCATAGACCCGTCATTTCGGGAGGGAGCCAGCATAGCCCCCGTTGCTGACTTGCTACTGGATTATAGACGGACACTTGCGGCCGGCGTCGGTTGGTGTATCGATGCTGGCTACCGCCGCTCGGGGTAGTACACCATCACAAAATACTTCAATGCGTATAAGTGGGTTCCCTGGATTCCGTAGCCAAACGTGAAGTCGTAGTTCATCTGGCGGCCGGCTCTCCCCGGTGGAGCATTCCCCGCTTCACAGTCCGGCGAGGTTCCTCCAGTTCCGTTCAGATTAGGCACACACTCCTCCCAATAGAAGAATGGCTGGAGATTCTGGAACGGTCCGACCTTACCTTGCGCCATCAGTCGGGCATCGCCGGGAATCATCTTTAGGCTTTGGAATAACGTTCTCAGATCGTCCGGGGAATCAGGCAACCGCCAATATTTGCTTTGCAG
>Ga0209656_10001077_pt1 | contig 17625 bp, 18 predicted proteins | sample BogFormECP12_OM2_FD_188239 | JGI IMG/M metagenome (GOLD analysis project Ga0209656, IMG submission 188239) | Bog forest soil microbial communities from Calvert Island, British Columbia, Canada - ECP12_OM2 (SPAdes) (version 2) | ecosystem: Environmental > Aquatic > Freshwater > Wetlands > Bog ... | reverse complement strand
CTCATTGATCAGGTCGGACTGCAACACCGCCAACTGACGCGACACCACCTCGGCGCGGTCCAACAACGCCAGACACTCCCGGCCCGTCACCACCCCGTGCACCCGCAGCTTCACACACCGCGCCATCCCCTCCCCCAGCGCCGCGAACGCCTCGACGCACTCATCGCGATCCGAAACCATGCCCGAATCATGTCGCCGCCCACCGACACCCCCACACGCTAAACCCACTGCGCCACGGACTTATCCACAGACCAGAATCCATCCACAGATGATCACGTCTCAGCGCTCAAACTGTCGGAGTCGTCGGACTCGTATGAGTCCAGAGCCCGCGCGGCCAGCTGCCGCCCCGCGTTGATCACATCCGCGGCGCGGTGAAAGTCCAGAGAGCGGCTGGCGGTTCGCGGAACCTCGATCATGATGTCAGGGGGATACCCGGCGAGATGATGCCGTGCCAATGCGGCCTGCATTACGTCGATGGCACGGTTCATCACCTCGAAGCTGCCGAGCTTCGGGACCATCGCAGACGCGGTCGCGATGTCCTCGCCCCCTTCCTCCGCCACGGGCAATTCGTCATCGACGGCCATCTCCGCTGCCGTGCCGAAGCGTTCCAGCAGCGCGGACGTGCTTCGCACAACGCGATTCAGCCACTCCGCGCCTGCTCGTGGTCCGGCATCCTCCTGCCCGCGATGAGCGCCCGGTTCGTCACCGCTGAGGCTGACCGCGATCGTCAAATCGGCGTTGGCCCCTGCCAGCGGTGACACCGGCAGCGGGTCGAGGATGCCACCGTCGGCGAGCACCCGACCGTCGAGGACGTGTGGTGAGATCACGCCGGGTATCGCGATCGACGCGCGGATCGCCGCATCGAGCGGTCCCCGTTGCAGCCACAACGACTTTCCGGCGATCAAGTCCGTCGTGACGGCGGTGTACGGAATCGGCAACGTCTCGATCACAGCGTCCCCAAGCAGGTCGCGGACCACGTCGAGGATCTTCTCGGCTCGAAAGAAGCCCGCGCCCCGCCAGGCGGGATCAAGAAGCCGCAAAACCGCGCTCTGGCTCAGCGTCTTGGCCCACTCAGCGAACTCGTCGAGCCCACCGGCCGCATGCAGGCCGCCCACCAGCGCACCCATCGACGAACCCGCGATCCCGACGATGTCGTAGCCGCGGTCACGCAGTTCGTGGATCACGCCGATATGGGCGTAGCCACGGGCGCCGCCACTGCCCAACGCCAGGGCGACTCGCTTGCCGGTCATACGGCCATTTTGCGCCTGCCGGGCAGCGTTCTCTGGTTAGTCGCAGCCGTCTTCAGCAGCGGCCTGGGCCGCAACGATGACGCCGGCCTGGCGTTCCGGCGGCAGCTTTGCCCACGGTATGTGCCAGGTCCCGTTCTCACCGGTAGGGGACTTCTGCACCATGGCCAGATAGGGCTCGACGAGCGTGTGCGGATCGCCCGTCTGCCCGGACATCCATACCCGTGCCCAGTGGCAGGCCTGGTAGTACTCCTCCTCGGTGGAGCCCGCCGGCGCGCTGATCGACGTCGTCACCCCGCCGGGTGACACGCCGATCTGAACCGGACCGGTCTGGCCCGCAGCCTGCGACGTGCTGGCCGACGGCGTCGCCGGACCCGCCTGCTTGCCTGACGAGCAGCCGGAGAGCACAAGAGCCGACGCGGCGAAGGCGGACACCACGACGCAACCCGGGCTGCAGCGCACGCCGCTACTCTATGCAACAATGTTTGACGTGATGGACCCCACCGGATTCACGGGCTGTTGTCGGGCGTAGTCGCCCCCAGCCCTATTCCGTCCATCTCTCGAGGCCCAAACCCATGGCTTTTGCTCTTCGCGCGAGCGGCTCGTCGCCGCGTTCTGCGAACCTTGTTCTCAGTCCGTCCCTTATCCCCGCCGTCTCCGCACCGACCCGGCTCCGACTGCCTGACCTGCTGCGAATCACCGACGAAAGCGCCGATGATGTGCTCAATGGCCGATATGGCGACCTGGAGCCCCCCGGTGGCGTCCCCAACCACCGACGATGGTTCACCCGATTGCACAGCGACGACGAACTGGACGTCTGGCTGATCAGCTGGGTGCCCGGACACCCCACCGAGCTGCACGACCATAGCGGGTCTCTGGGCGCTCTCACTCTGCTCAGCGGCGCCTTGCACGAGTTTCGTTGGGACGGCGCCGGTTTGCGTCGCCGGCGGCTCGACGAGGGCGACCAGGCGGCGTTCCCGCTGGGGTGGGTGCACGACGTCACGTGGGCGCCCACGGCGGCTCCGGCGGCGCCGGCGGCGCCGGCGCTCAGCGTGCACGCCTACTCGCCCCCGCTGACCGCGATGTCGCACTACGAGGTCACTCGACGCAACACACTGCGCCGTGTTCGCACGGAGCTGACCGACATCCCGGAGGGGCAATGACCCGCAGCCGGATCGACAGGCTGCTGGAGGCCGCGCGGACCCGGCTGGTCCGAATGCACGCACACGACGTGCCCGCCGCGGTCGAGCGCGGGGCGATCCTGGTCGACATCCGGCCGCGGGCGCAGCGGACCCGCGAAGGAGGCGTGCCCGCCGCGCTGGTGATCGAGCGCAACGTGCTCGAATGGCGCTGCGACCCGACCAGTGACGCGCGAATTCCGCAGGCTGTGGACGACGACGTCGAGTGGGTGGTGCTCTGCTCGGAGGGCTACACCTCCAGCCTGGCCGCCGCCGCACTGCAGGATCTCGGGCTGCACCGTGCCACCGACGTCATCGGTGGCTATTCGGCCTTGAAGAAGACCGGAGCGCTCGCGAAGCTGGGCCGGCCTACTCGTCGGAGTGCATCATCGGGCGGAGCCGCTCGGTCTTCTCCGGCGTCCAGCCGGGGGGCTGAAGGACGGCGGCCCATCCGTTGACAACGTCCTTCACGTACCGGTGGCCGTGCCCGTCGGGCACGTCGATCGCGACCGCCATATCGGCCGACACCTGCAGGAACGTGACGATCGGGATCCATTCCATGTCCCCGGACACGTCATAGCCCCGCGGCTCACGCAGCCAATCCGGCCGTGCGAACAGCAGGTCGGGATTCCACCAGGCGATCGGGTCGGAGGCGTGCTGTAGGTACACCACGCGCGGATTTCCCCACGGCGCGGCGGGGCGGCCCAGGTTGTCCGGCCGGGCGACGAACCGGAGGTTTTCTCCATCCTGATAGATCGGCAGCCACTCCGGTGAACCGTTGTCACGGTTGTGGGTGACGTCTTCCCACATCGTGTTGTTGAACGTCGGACCGGAGAACAGCGCCCCGTTGGTGCGCGCCTCGATGTTGTTGGGTGACAAGAACGGCGCCTCGCCGCCGAACGATCCGAGGCTTTCGCCGAACACGACGAGCTGGGGACGCTGGCCTTCCGGCAGCGCCCGCACCCGTTTGTCCACCGCCTCGAACAGCGCCTGCCCGGCCTGACGTGCGTTTTCCTTGTCCACCAAGAACGACAGCCAGCTGGGCAGGAATGAGTACTGCATGCTGACGATCGCGCTGTCGCCGTTGAACATGTATTCGACCGCGTCGGCCTCGGCCTCGTTGATCCAGCCCGTGCCGGTGGTGGTGGCGACCGCGACCACCTTGCGCTTGAGCCCGCCAGTGCGCTCGAGTTCGCGCGCAGCCAGCTCGGCGGTGGCCCTGATCCCGTTGGCGGAATTGAGGCCGGCGTAGGCCCGGATCGGCTCCTCCGCGGGCGCGCCGTTGAACGCCGACAGCTGTTGCGTGGTCGGTCCGCCCCCGACGAAGATACGGCCCTGGTGACCCAGCGAGGACCACGACACCAGTGAGCCGGGTCCGCCCGAGCGCAGCGGCGACTTCGGCGCCGGGTTGTTCGGGCTTTCTTCGTTGTTGACCGCCTCGAACGTTGTGTTCAGCGTGTGCATCGCGAACCGGGCCACCACCCCGTTGAGTATCGCGACACCGAGACCGACCACGAGCAGCACCGCCACTACCGCCGAAACCCGGGGCGGGGCAACACGACTGAGTTGCCGGAAAAGGAACCTGATCAACTTGCCGACGAGCTGGCCCATCTCGACCAGTGCGAACAGCACCACAATGGACAGCACGGCCGCCAACGGGTAGTCGTGCCACTTGAGCCGAGGCACACCCATCAGGTCACGGACGTGGTCCTGCCAGACGTGGAACCAGATGATCATGGCGACTGTGCCCACCACACCGGCCGCGATGAGCACGTACCAGGCGATCCGCGGCGCCGGAGGGCTGCTGTCCTTGGACCGCATGAAGCGGACGAGCCAAACCGCGAAGACACCGATCGCGTAGCCGATCGCACCGGCTGCCCCGCTGACCAACCCCTGAAACAGCGGGCCGCGCGGCAGAAGCGATGGAGTCATCGAGAACCACAGGAACACCAGCCCGACCGCCGTGCCGGTGAACGTGTAGTGGCGCTGCCACCAGTCCGGTTTCGCCGGCGGCTCGACGAGCAGCTCAGGCTCGGGAACCGATGGCTTAGTCGCCGTTGCCGATTCGCTCACCAGTGCACCTTAACGGTGCGTGAAGTCCGGCGGGCGTTTCTCGATGAATGCGGCCATGCCTTCGCCTTGGTCGGCGGTGGCGAATGCGGAGTGAAACAGCCGGCGCTCGTAGAGCAGGCCCTCGGCGAGCGTGGTCTCGAATGCGCGGTTGACGGCTTCCTTGGCCATTCGGGCGGCCGACAGCGACATTCCGGCGATCGTGGTGGCGACGGCCCTGGTCTCTCGGAGCAGCTCGTCGGCGGGAACGATGCGCGACACCAGGCCGCTGCGCTCGGCCTCGGCGGCGTCCATGTTGCGTCCGGTCAGAATCAGGTCCATCGCCTTGGCCTTGCCGATCGCCCGGGTCAATCGCTGCGAGCCGCCCATCCCGGGGAGCACGCCGAGCTTGATCTCGGGCTGGCCGAACTTCGCGGTGTCGGCAGCGATCAGCAGGTCACACATCATCGCCAGCTCGCAGCCGCCGCCGAGTGCGTATCCCGCGACGGCTGCGATCGTGGGGGTACGCACCGCGGCGAAGCGGCCCCACGCGGCGAAGTAGTCGACGCCGAACACATCGGCGAATGACAGGTCGGCCATCTCCTTGATGTCCGCGCCGGCGGCGAATGCCCTCTCCGACCCGGTGATGACGATGGCGCCGATTCCCGGGTCGGCGTCGAATTCGGCTGCCGCCGTGGTCACTTCGGCCATCACCTGACCGTTGAGCGCGTTCAGCGCCTTCGGCCGGTTCAACGTGATGGTCGCGACGCGGCTGTCGCGCTCGACGAGGATTGTCTCGTAGGTCATGGGTATTCCGTTCCTAGAAGGTGAGATCGTCGTCGACCGGGGCGAAGAAGGCCTCGACGTCGTCGTCGCTGATAGCCGCCAGCGACGCCGGCGACCATTTCGGGTTGCGGTCTTTGTCGACCACTTGCGCGCGGATGCCCTCGACGAGGTCGTGGGTGCGCAGCGTCGCGCAGGACACCCGGTACTCCTGGCGAAGAACGTCTTCCAGGGTGTCGAGCTTCGCCGCGCGGCGTATGGCCGCCAGCGCAACCGCCAGCGAGGTGGGCGATCGGGAGGCGATGAGATTGGCCGCGTCGTTGGCCGGGCCCGCGTCGTGGCCGCGCAGCGCGGCCACGATGTCTGCGACCGTGTCGCCCATGTAGCACTCGTCGATCCAGGTCTGTTGCGCGACCAGCTCACTGAATGGAGGCGCGACGGCATAGCGGTCCAGCGCGGCGTGCAGGCCGCCGTCGACGATTGCCCGGGTGAACTCGGCAAGCGCCCGGTGCGGAACGTAGTGGTCGGCGAAACCCATCGCGACCGCATCCGAGCCCGAGAACGGCGCCCCGGTCAGCCCGGCATGCAGACCGAGAAGTCCGGGCGCACGCGACAGCAGGTAGGTGCCGCCGACGTCGGGGACGAAACCGATGCCGACCTCCGGCATCGCGATCTTCGATGTGTCGGTGACGACGCGTGTGTTCGCATGCGCGCCGACCCCGACGCCGCCGCCCATCACGATTCCGTCCATCAACGCCACGTACGGCTTGGAGTAACGGCCGATGTAGCCGTCGAGAAGATACTCGGCGCGCCAGAACCGCCTGGCCTCGATCCCGTCGCCGCGGGCACTGTGATAGACCGCGACCACATCCCCGCCGGCACACAGGCCCCGTTCACCGGCGCCGGACAGCACGACCACGCGCACGCCGTTGTCGTGCTCCCAGCCGGCCAGGACCTCGTGCATGGTCGTGACCATCGAATGCGTCAGCGAATTGATCGCCCTCGGACGGTTCAGGGTCAGGAAACCGACGCCACGGTCGACGCGGGCAAGGATCTCATCGGTGTCAGCCGCCACGCCTGAGCAATCTAGATCGTGACGCACGGGGTCGCGCCCGCGGGTAAGGTTCCCGAAGAGCGTGACCTCCGGGAACCCCGTGTGGCCCGTCGTTCGTTAGACGGTTGTTCTCGGAACTTGACTATCACGAGAGGATCCGACGGTGCGGGAGACCAGCAACCCGGTATTTCGTTCGTTGCCCAAGCAGCAGGGGGGATACGCGCAGTTCGGCACCGGCTACGCCGGCGCCCCCCAGCCCTACCAGGGCGATCCATACGTCGCCCAGTACCCCGATCAGCGGCAGACCGGCGTCTCGCGCCCGCTGACGATCGACGATGTCGTCACCAAGACCGGCATGACGCTTGCCGTGCTGTCGGTTGTGGCGATCGTCTCCTACTTCCTGGTGTCGGCCAACCTCGCGCTGGCCATGCCGTTCACGCTCGTCGGCGCGCTCGGCGGCCTCGCTCTCGTGTTGGTGGCGACGTTCGGCCGAAAGCAGGACAGCCCGGCGATCGTGCTGAGCTATGCGGCCCTTGAGGGCCTGTTCCTGGGCGCGATTTCGTTCGTGCTTGCCAACATCGCGGTGTCCAACAGCAACGCCGGCATGATGATCTTCCAGGCGATCCTGGGTACGGTCGGTGTGTTCGCGGGCATGCTCATCGTCTACAAGACGGGCGCCATTCGCGTGACACCGAAGTTCACCCGGATGGTCGTCGCCGGCCTGTTCGGTGTCCTGGTGCTGATGCTGGGCAACTTGGTGCTCGCGATGTTCGGTGTCAACGGCGGCGCTGGTCTGGGGCTGCGCGGCGGCGGGGCGGGCACCGGCCTCCCGTGGCTCGCGATCGTTTTCTCGTTGGTCTGCATCGGCTTGGCGGCGTTCAGCTTCCTGATCGACTTCGACGCCGCCGATCAGATGATCCGCGCGGGCGCGCCGGAGAAGGCGGCGTGGGGCATCGCGCTGGGTCTGACCGTCACGCTGGTGTGGCTGTACATCGAGATTCTGCGGCTGCTCAGTTACTTCCAGCGCAGCTAGTTCTCGTCACGAACAGAAAGCCCGGCGCATGCCGGGCTTTCTGCGTTTTGCCGCTAGGACAGGCGCTCGACGATCATCGCCATGCCCTGGCCGCCGCCGACGCACATGGTCTCCAGACCGAAGGTCTTGTCGTAGGTGGTCAGGTTGTTCAGCAGTGTCGCGGTGATGCGCGCGCCGGTCATCCCGAACGGATGGCCTAACGCGATGGCACCGCCGGAGACGTTGAGCTTGTTCTCGTCGATCCCGAGCTCGCGTGCCGAGGCGAGCACCTGCACCGCGAAGGCCTCGTTGATCTCGAACAGGTCGATGTCGGTGATCGACATGCCAGCGTGTGCCAACGCCCTGCGGGTGGCCTCGATCGGCCCAAGCCCCATGATCTCCGGCGAAAGGCCGGTCACGCCGGTGGACACGATGCGCGCCAACGGCTTCAGGCCCAGCTCCCTGGCCTTGGTGTCGCTGGTGATCACCACCGCCGCGGCGCCGTCGTTGAGCGGACACGCGTTGCCGGCCGTGACCGTGCCGTTCGGACGGAACACAGGCTTGAGCTGGCTGACTTTCTCGTAGGTGGTGCCCGGCCGCGGACCGTCGTCGGTGCTGACGGTCGTCCCGTCGGGCAGGGTAACGGGCACGATCTCGCGCTCGAAGAAACCGTTGGCAATCGCATGCTCGGCGCGGTTCTGGCTGCGCACGCCCCAGTGGTCCTGGTCTTCACGGCTGATGCCGGTGAGCAGCGCGACGTTCTCCGCGGTCTGGCCCATCGCGATGTAGACGTCGGGCAGCTCGCCGTTCGCGCGCGGGTCGTGCCATTCGTCGGCCCCCGCCGCGGCCTGCGCCGAGCGCTCCTCGGCCTTGGTGAACACCGGGTTGCGGGTGTCGGGCCAGGAGTCGGCGCTGCCCTTGACGAATCGCGACACGGTCTCCACGCCGGCCGAGACGAATGCGGTGCCCTCGCCGGCCTTGATCGCGTGGAATGCCATCCTGGTGGTCTGCAGCGACGACGAGCAGTACCGGTTCACCGTGGTGCCCGGCAGGAAGTCATAGCCGAGTTCGACGGCGACCGCGCGGCCGATGTTGAACCCGGCCTCACCCGCGGGTGAACCGCAGCCCATGATCAGGTCGTCGATGTCGTGTGGGTCCAGCGCCGGCACCTTGTCCAGCGCGGCCCGGACCATCTGCGCGGCAAGGTCATCCGGGCGCATGTCGACCAGCGAACCCTTCATGGCGCGGCCAATCGGCGAACGGGCGGTCGAAACGATGACGGCTTCTGCCATGACGGCTCCTCTGTCGTAGAACTGGATCAGAACCTAGCCCCTCACCCCGCGGGCACGACGATGGGTGCCGGTACGCCGGTGCGTCGGCGCCATACCCTCGTGAACCTGCGGAACCGTCCGCGCAGCGTCCTCGCCTCGGCGGCGCTGGACACCCAGGGCAGCTGCGGTACCGGCCCGCCGGTCCATTCGCCCAGCGCATTGCACAGCGCCGGGAACAGCTGCTTGGCGGCCAACGCGTACCCGGCCGCGGACGGGTGGTACTTGTCCTCGGAAAACAGCAGCTCAGGGGCATCGAGGAACTCCGGCGCCAGCAGATCGGCAAGTGGCACCGGCGTACCACCGGCGGCGCGCACCCCGGCGGCCTGGGCGCGTGCCAACCGCAGACCCCGGCTCCGCGTAACCCATCGCAGCGGCTGCGGAATCGCGGTGATCACCCCGAAGTCGGGGCAGGTGCCGACCACGACGACCGCGCCGCTGGCTTGCAGCCGGCGGGCCGCGGCACCCACCCGTCGTGCGGACCGCCTGATGCCGTTGAGCGCGGTGATGTCGTTCGCGCCGATCATGATGACCGCGGCGTTCGGTGGCGGCCCCGCGACGAACATCGCGTCCACCTGACCCGACAGGCCCTTCGAAGTCGCGCCGACGATTGCCTTGGTGCTCAGCCGGATTCGCTTACCGGTCTCCTCGGCGAGTCGCCTGGCCAGCAGCACGCCGGGCACCTCGTCGGCCGTACGGCAACCGAACCCGGTCGCGGTGGAGTCCCCGAAGATCATCAGGTGCAGGTCGAACGGCACGCCGCGATACCAGCGTTCGACCGGGCCACCACCGCGGGTGTAGACCCCGTCGGCCCGCGGCGGGGCGTCGCGGATCTTGGGGATGATGCTGCGCGCCCGATCCGCTTGTCCGCTCAGCAGATTGCGCGCGCCGACGTAGGCGCTACCCGAGGACGCGATGGCCCCCAGGGCCGCCAACATGATCGCCGACCGACGCGGCGCGCGGATGCCCACGCCTCAATTTTAGGTGTGATGACGTCGGAAAACGCGTAGCGGTCACGTTCGAATATCGCTTCCGGTATCAAAACACTTTTGTTGATTGTTGAACTGGCTATAAATGTCAAGCTAAGTTACCGGGGACTGACCGAGCGACCGGAACCCGGCCCTACAACGGCGTAGGAGTGTGACATGACCGCACCCAGTACGGTTTCGGGTTCGCTTCGGCCGCGGATAACCGCTGGTCGCGACCTAAAAGCTCGTAGGTATCCGGTTAGCGACGGGGCGCCGGTTGAGGTTGTCGAGGATGGTCCGGGCATTGCTGGTCGCCTTGCGTGGCTGGGGGCGCGGCTGACGATCCGTCCCACGCTGGCTATCGGCAGCCACTTCGCGTATCTGCCCTGGCCGTGGGGCATGGTGGACTTCGCGTCACGGGCGTTGTTGCCGATCCCGGGCACGGTGCGCGCCACGATCGGACTGCCGCACTGCACCGCGCAGCTGGTGCGCGCCAAGGGCGTGCTACCCGCCGATGGGACGCATCGGGTGGTGCTTTACCTGCATGGCGGGGCGTTCTTGACCTGTGGGGCCAACTCGCACGGCCGGTTGACGACGTTGCTCTCCAAGTATGCCGACGCGCCGGTGCTGGTGTTGAACTACCGGATGATCCCGAAGCATTCGGTCGATGAGGCCATCGACGACTGTTATGAGGGCTGGTGCTGGCTTCGCGGTCAGGGCTATGAGCCCGAGCAGATCGTGTTGGCCGGGGATTCGGCTGGTGGCTATCTGGCGTTGGCACTGGCCGAACGTCTGCTGGCCGAGGGCCAGGAGCCGGCGGCCATTGTGTCGATGTCGCCGCTGATGCAGCTGCAGGCGGAGCCCAAGGTGTCGCATGCGAACAGCCGAACGGATGCGATGTTCCCGCCGAAGGCATTTGAGGCCCTGGTCAAGTTGGTCACCAGGGCCGCCTCGCGGCGCACTGTTGACGGGACGCCGGAGGAGGTGTTCGAGCCGCTCGACCATGTCGAGCCGGGGCTGCCCCGCACGCTGATCCACGTGTCCGGTTCGGAGGTGCTTCTCTACGACGCGCGCCTGGCCGCCCGGCGGCTCGCCGCCGCGGGCGTGCCTGCCGAGGTGCGGATCTGGCCCGGGCAGATGCACGTCTTCCAGTTGTGCGCGCCGGCGGTGCCCGAGGCCACCCGCTCGCTGCGCCAGATCGGGGAGTACATCCGCGAAGCGACCGGCTGAGCGCTCGCGCGAAGACCCATCAATACGGGCTGAGCGCTCGCGCGAAGACCCATCAATACGGGCTGAGCGGGGCGTGAAACCATGGGACCATGCGGATCGCCCGTCACATCAGTGAGCTCATCGGCAACACTCCTCTGGTTCAGCTGAATTCGGTTGTCGCGCCCGGTTCGGGCACGCTCCTCGCGAAGGTCGAATACCTCAACCCGGGCGGCAGTGCCAAGGACCGCATCGCGGCGAAGATGATCGACGCCGCGGAGGCAAGCGGCGAGCTCCGCCCCGGCGGCACGATCGTCGAACCGACCTCGGGCAACACCGGCGTCGGGCTCGCGCTCGTGGCGCAGCAGCGCGGCTACAGGTGCGTGTTCGTCTGCCCTGACAAGGTCAGCGAGGATAAGCGGAACGTTTTGCGCGCGTACGGTGCCGAGGTCGTGGTGTGCCCGACCGCGGTGCCGCCCGACCATCCCGACAGCTACTACAGCGTCTCCGACCGCCTGGTCTCCGAGATCGACGGGGCGTGGAAACCCGACCAGTACTCGAATCCGAACAACGCGGCCAGCCACTACGAGACGACCGGTCCGGAGATCTGGACGGACACCGACGGTAAGGTCACGCACTTCGTCGCCGGCATCGGCACCGGCGGCACGATCAGCGGCGCCGGGCGCTACCTCAAGGAGGTGTCGGACGGCAGACCGGGTGCAAGAGTGCGCGTCGTGGGCGCCGACCCGGAGGGGTCGGTCTACTCCGGCGGCAGCGGACGCCCGTACCTGGTCGAAGGAGTGGGCGAGGACTTCTGGCCGTCGACCTACGACCCGGGCGTGCCCGACGAGATCATCGCGGTCTCCGACGCGGACTCGTTCGAGATGACCAGGCGGCTGGCTCGCGAAGAGGGGCTGCTGGTCGGCGGTTCGTGCGGGATGGCGGTTGTCGCGGCGCTGAAGGTGGCCGAAGAAGCCGGCCCCGACTCCGTGGTCGTGGTGCTGCTGCCCGACGGCGGACGCGGCTACCTGTCGAAGATCTTCAATGACGCGTGGATGTCGTCGTACGGCTTCCTGCGCAGCCGGCTCGACGGGTCGGTGGCCGAGCCGACAGTCGGCGACGTGCTGCGCCGCAAGTCCGGGGCACTGCCCGACCTTGTGCATACGCACCCGTCGGAAACGATCCGCGATGCGATCGGCATCCTGCGGGAGTACGGCGTCTCCCAGATGCCGGTGGTCGGCGCCGAGCCCCCGGTGATGGCCGGTGAAGTCGCGGGAAGTGTCTCGGAGCGAGAACTTCTGTCCGCGGTGTTCGAGGGCCGGGCGAAGCTCGCCGACGCGGTGGCTCAGCACATGAGCCCGCCGCTGCCGATGATCGGCGTAGGCGAATTACTCAGCGCCGCAGCCAAGGCGCTGCGCGAATGCGACGCAATCATGGTGGTCGACGAAGGCAAGCCGGTGGGCGTGATCACGCGACAGGACCTGCTCGGGTTCCTGTCCGAGGGCCTGCCCCGACGGTGACGCCCGCTGGTTCGAAAGCACTGGCTGGCCAACAGATCCCGTCTACCGTCTCCGGGCACGGGACGTCCGCCCGGGCAGTTCTGTCGATAGGCATGTCCCGGGCGGATTCCGCGGGTATGGTGAGGGCCGCTTGATGTCAGCCAAGTTGGGCTGCCGTCGTCATTTTCCGAGCGGAAGGTGCCATGACCCAACAACCGCCGCCCGCAGGCGGCAATCCGCCACCACCTCCCCCGGGCGGCTACCCTCCGCCGCCACCGCCGGGTGGCTATCAGCCTCCGCCAGGAGCCGGCGGTTACCAGCCTCCGCCACAAGCCGGGGGTTACCCGCCGCCACAAGCCGGGGGTTACCCGCCGCCACAAGCCGGGGGTTACCCGCCGCCGGGCCCGGGCTATCCGCAGGGCTATCCGGCGCCGGCGCAGGGCGTGGGGGCGCTGCCGCCGGAGGCCTACACGCCCTGGATCCGGCGCGTCGCGGCGTATTTGATCGACGTGCTTCCCGTGGCGATCGTCAGCGCTGTCGTGTCCGGCATTTGTGTGGGCATCGCGGCCGCCACCGCGCAGAATTCCGGCTGCGTCACCGACGCCTACGGCAATACCACCAGCTGCACGACGACGATGAGCGGCGTGGGCGTGTTGATGTTGTTCCTCGCCTATGTCCTCCCCATCGCACTGGTGCTGGCGTGGGTGATCTGGAACTTGGGCTACCGCCAGGGCACTACCGGGTCGAGCATCGGCAAATCGGTGCTCAAGTTCAAGGTGGTGGGCGAAACGACCGGCCAGCCAATCGGTTTCGGCATGTCGATCGTTCGCCAGCTCGCACACATCGTCGACTCCCTCGTCTGCTACATCGGGTGGCTCTTCCCGCTGTGGGACACGAAGCGTCAGACGCTGGCCGACAAGATCATGTCGACGGTATGCCTGCCCACGGAAGGTGCAACCCCCGGAACGCCTACCTGAACGCGGAGACCCCTGTCAGTGCCTCGCCGATCACCAGCTGGTGCACCTCCGACGTGCCCTCGTAGGTGAGTACGGACTCGAGGTTGTTGGCGTGCCGGATCACGGGGTACTCAAGCGTGATGCCGTTGGCGCCCAATAGCGTTCGGCATTGACGTGCGATCGCGAGTGCCTCACGGACGTTGTTGAGCTTGCCGATGCTCACCTGGTCCGGCCGGATCTGACCGGTGTCTTTGAGTCGGCCGAGGTGGACAGCCAGCAGCTGGGCCTTGGCCAGCTCGACGGCCATGTCGGCGAGCTTGGCCTGCGTCAGTTGGTATCCGGACAGCGGCTTGTCGAAGACCTGCCGGGTGCTCACGTAGTCGAGCGTGGTCTCCAGGCAGTCGCGGGCGGCGCCCACCGCCCCGAACACGATGCCGAACCTCGCCTCCGACAAACAGCTGAGCGGGCCCGAAAGCCCTCGAGCCTCAGGCAGTTTCGAGTCAGCGGGCAGCCGCACGTCGTCGAAGGCCAGCTCAGAGGTGATCGAGGCCCGCAGTGACAGCTTGTGCGTCATGTTGCGTGCCGTGAAACCCGGCGTGCCCGCGGGCACGATGAAGCCCGCGATTCCGTGCTCGGTTCGAGCCCACACGATCGCGATGTCGGCGACGGTGCCGTTGGTGATCCACATCTTCGACCCGTTGAGGATCCAGTCGTTGCCGTCCCGGCGGGCATTGGTTCGCATTCCGCCCGGATTGGAGCCGAAGTCTGGTTCGGTGAGCCCGAAGCATCCGATCACGTCGCCCGTGGCCATCCCGGGGAGCCACCGCTTGCGCTGCTCCTCGCTGCCGTGGCGATGGATCGCGAACATCGCCAGGGAGCCTTGCACCGACACCAGGCTGCGCAGCCCGCTGTCGACGGCCTCCAGCTCCTGGCACACCAGCCCGTACGCGGTCGCGGTCGACCCGCCGCACCCGTAGCCCGTCAAATGAATGCCGAGCAGCCCGAGCTTGCCGAAGTCGGCGGCCAGCTCGCGCGCAGGCACCTCGCCGGCCTCGAACCATTCCGCGATGTGCGGGCGCAGCCGCTGCTCCCCGAAGCGGCGCACGGTGTTGCGCAGTTCGATGTCCTCGGGTGAAAGCATCGCGTCGATGTCCAGGAGGTCGTCGACCTTCACGGCCTTGTCGATGGCAGGAGACATGCTCCATGTCTACACCGCTGCGGCCCGGGTTCGGGCGTCGATAGGCTGACGTCGATGAGCGAGCAGCACAGCGCGGACGACGCCCACCGTACGTGGGGCCTGGCCACCCGGGCCATCCATGCCGGTTACCGGCCCGATCCGGCCACCGGCGCGGTCAACGCCCCGATCTATGCGTCGTCGACGTTCGCGCAGGACGGGGTCGGCCGCCTGCGCTCCGGCTATGACTACGCCCGGACCGGCAACCCGACCCGTACCGCGCTGGAGGCGTCGTTGGCCGCGGTGGAGGAGGCCAGGTTTGGCCGCGCGTTCAGCTCCGGGATGGCGGCCACCGACTGTGCACTTCGGGCGGTGCTGCGCCCGGGCGATCATGTGGTCATCCCGAATGACGCCTACGGGGGCACCTTCCGCCTGATCGACAAGGTGTTCTCAATGTGGGGCGTGACGTACACGGCCGTCCCGCAATCGGATCTCGACGGTCTCCGCGCTGCGATCACCCACGCAACCAGGCTGATCTGGGTGGAGACGCCGACGAACCCGCTTCTGTCGATCGCCGACATCCCCGCGATCGCCGAGCTCGCCGGCCACCGATCAATAAAGGTGTTGGTGGACAACACTTTTGCTTCGCCTGCGTTGCAGCAGCCGCTGGCTTTGGGCGCCGACATCGTGCTGCACTCGACCACCAAGTACATCGCCGGGCACTCCGATGTGGTCGGCGGCGCGCTGTTGACCGGAGACGAGGAACTCGACGAGGCCTTCGGGTTCCTGCAGAACGGGGCCGGCGCGGTGCCGGGCCCGTTCGACGCCTACCTGACGATGCGCGGCCTCAAGACCCTGGTGCTGCGAATGCAGCGCCACAGCGAAAATGCGGCCAGGGTGGCCGAATTCCTCGTGCTTCATCCGGCGGTGACCACCGTGCTGTATCCGGGGCTGCCCGACCATCCCGGCCACGACGTGGCCGTCCAGCAGATGAGCGACTTCGGCGGCATGGTGTCGGTGCGGTTGCGGGGCGGCCGCCAGGCAGCGCTCGATTTCTGTTCTCGGACAGAAGTTTTCATCCTCGCCGAGTCACTCGGCGGGGTGGAATCGCTGATCGAGCATCCCGGCGCGATGACCCACGCGTCGACGGCGGGTTCGCTGCTGGAGGTTCCCGGCGATCTCGTCCGGCTGTCCGTGGGGATCGAGGACGTCGCCGACCTCATCGCGGACCTGGAGCAGGCGCTGGCGGGTTTGTGAGCCGAGGCCTCAGGCCAACGCCGGCCGGACGACCGAGGTCGTCACCGCCAGGTTGACCTCGGGTAGCCGCGCCGCCGACTCGTCCACCCACGCGCCACCGGCGATCTCACCGGCACGGGCATGCACCCAGTGCCAGCCCCGGTCGTTCAGGCTCAGCAGCGCGCCGAGCCCGTCCACGGCATGCAGCAGCGAGATGATTGCGGCCGTGGACGGGGTGGGGCAACGCAGGTCGAACAGCGCCGAAAGCAGCTCGGCGCGTGCCTGGTTCACCCGGGTGCGGTCATTCAACGGCCACACCCAGGTCCGGTACCGCTTGCCGCGCAACCGGACCGGCCTGATCTGGCCCGTGCGCTCGAGCTGATTCAGCACCATCGGCTCGATGCCGTGGCGCAGTTTGGCGATCGCGGCCTCGGGAGTGATCGGGCGGCGCTGCAGCAGCCGCAGCGCGTGGTCGAGCAGCGGGTCCTCCAGATCGGGGCCGGCGAGCGCCAGCAGTCGCCCGGCGCGCACCGGCTCGCCGTCCATGGCGGGACGGATCCGGCAGACCAGAGCAAGGTCGAGAAGCACGGCCGCGCTCAGCACCCGGTCGCGGCGCGTGCGGTCCAGTGCCGGTTTTCCGGTGGCGTTGTCGAGCAGCAGCAGAAGCAGGTTCTCGGTGATCTGCGCCATCAGCACAGTCTGCGACGATGCCCGCCGCTGCGCCCTATGACGCTACGACCCCGTGGCGCTATGACGCTGTGACCCCGTGGCCCTGTGACCGGTGGCCCTATGACCTGTGGCCCTATGAGTGGTACGGCTCGGCACTGACGAGCGTGACCTTCACGGTGTTGCCGTTCGGCACCGTGTAGGTGCGGGTCTCGCCGACCTTCGCGTCGATGAGCGCGCCGCCGAGCGGCGAGTTCGGCGAATACACCTCGAGTTTGCCGTCGCTGACGCCCTCCCCCCGGGTGCCGATCAAAAACATCTCGGTGTCGGACTCGTCGCCGTTGTAGTACACCTTCACCACGGAGCCGGGCAGCGCGATGCCCGACTGCTTCGGGGACTCACCGACCTTGGCATTGTTCAGCAGCTCCTGCAGCTGGCGGATCCGCGCCTCCTGCTGGCCCTGTTCCTCGCGGGCGGCGTGATAGCCGCCGTTCTCGCGCAGATCGCCCTCCTCGCGCCGGTCGTTGATCTCGGCGGCGATGATCGGGCGATTGGCGATCAGCTGATCGAGTTCAGCCTTGAGACGGTCATATGCCTCCTGGGTAAGCCAGGTCACCTGGGTATCCGTCATCTCATGCTCCTCTTTCGTTCACTCGCGATCGCTCGCGAGGGCAGTCTCGTGTCACGCTGCCGGGAACAGGCGGTCGCACTGCGTGTACTGCCGTTTCGCGGCCGACCAAATCAGGCGCAAAAGCAGCAATACACGGTCCCAGCAGGAACCGTGTACTGAACGATGATACCACCGCGGGGTAAGCATTTTTTCACGCTTTGGCAGCCCGGTGTTTGCCTACGGCCACGACAACGCCCCCGCCGATCACGGTGCGACCAGGTAATCGGGCACATCGAAGCCGCAGCCGTAAACATCGCCGATCACTGGCGGCCTGCTGGCCTTCACGATGGTCGTGACCTGCACGGACTTCTGCGTCGACGGCGGCACGAGCACTTCCCGCCGCCCGGTCTCCGCGCCGTCCTTCGACCGCGCGCGCACGATGCACACCGCGGGCCTGGACGGGTCCTTTCGGGTGACGGTGATCGTCACCGACACGGTTTCGCCGTCGAGAAGGCGGTAACTGCTCAGCGTCTCCTCGACGTCAGCGCTGCCGAGCCGTTCGTAACCGACCGCGGCGACCGCACCGCCGACGGCCACGACCAGCAGCGTCAGGCCGATGATGATCCAGCGCCGCGTGCGACGCGACGACCGCTGGCGCC
>Ga0209656_10001076_pt1 | contig 17634 bp, 17 predicted proteins | sample BogFormECP12_OM2_FD_188239 | JGI IMG/M metagenome (GOLD analysis project Ga0209656, IMG submission 188239) | Bog forest soil microbial communities from Calvert Island, British Columbia, Canada - ECP12_OM2 (SPAdes) (version 2) | ecosystem: Environmental > Aquatic > Freshwater > Wetlands > Bog ... | reverse complement strand
TGCTCAATACAAACGCGGCGGCAACCTCCTTGCATGGGTAGAAGTGCGACCTATCGCTATGGGAGGAAATCTTTTGCTACGACAAATTCTGGCAGTGGCGTTCATCTTTGTGTGCACCACAATCGCATGGGTGATTCTAGGTACGACCATTTTCTCCCGCACCTACGGCAGCAATGAGCAACTGCAAGGCCATGTGGCTTCGACCTGGGGCACATCACAACAACAATCGCCGCCGACCGCGACCTATGTGGTGAACGAAGAAGTGGACTCGACCACGGTGGAAGACGGCAAGGTCATCGTCCACAAAAAGACGAGGCAACGGCAGGTTCCGCTACTGATGGAAGCGAGCCGGGTTCACGTGAACTTTGATCTCAATCCCCGGCAGAAGGGATTGTTGTGGTACAGCACCTACGCGGTGGATTTCGCAGGGGACTACACTTTCCGCAACAACACGGCTGAACCCCAGACAGTTGATTTTCGATTGAACTTCCCTGCGCAGAAGGCGATCTACGACGGGCTACAGATGAAAATAAACGAACAGCCGGTTGCGCTTTCTACCGACGATCAAGGCACGGTGGGTCAGGCGACAGTGAACCCGGGACAAACTGCTAGTCTGCACGTTGCGTATCGTTCGCAGGGCCTGGATAGTTGGCGTTATCAGCTGGGTGACGGCGTCGCGCAGGCGCGCGATTTTATGCTCACTATGCAAACCAATTTCCGGGATATCGACTTCGCCGACGATACGCTTTCGCCAACCTCCAAGCGGCCGATCCCCGGTGGGTGGCAATTGACGTGGCAATACTCGAACCTGGTTTCGGGCTTTCAGATCGGCATGACCATGCCGGCGAAGTTGCAGCCTGGGCCTCTGGCGGGGGAAATCAGTTACGCCGCGCCCGTCTCGTTGTTCTTTTTCTTTTTCCTGATGTTCATCATCACCACGCTGCGCAAGATCGATCTGCATCCGATGAACTATTTTTTCCTGGCAACGGCATTTTTCGCCTTTCATCTGTTGCTGGCCTATTTGGTGGACCATATTTCGATCCATGCAGCGATGGTGCTAGCGTCGGTGGTTTCAGTGACTCTGGTGGTGACTTACTTGCGCCTGGTGGCGGGACTCCGCTTTGCGGCATTGGAGGCGGGCACAGCGCAGTTGATTTATCTCGTGCTGTTCTCTTACGCGTTCTTCTGGAAGGGATTCACGGGCCTGGCCATTACGATCATCGCCATCATTACACTGTTCGTGGTGATGCAGGTAACCGGGAGGATTCGCTGGTCCGAGCGATTCGCAGCGCGGGGTGGCGTGCCCGCGTCCAGCGTGGGTTAAGGAAGTGGGTGGTGGGGACGGCTGGCTCGGTCGTCCGCGATTCGCCCATAAGGCTCTCGACGGTTGACAACTCTGCGGCCTGGTTAGGTTATGATGCGGCGCGTTTGAGGGCTTGGCTCTGAAAGGAGTGCCAGAAATGAGGAAGGGAATTGTCCTCGGTCTGTTGCTCGGACTATTTGGGACCGCGCCAATCGCAAAAGCACAGGAGGAATCCCCAAAGTACGAGGTCTATGGCGGGTACTACAACTCACGCATCAATGTAAATGCCAACGTCCCCGGGCTTGCGCCCTCGGCAACATACATTGGAGAGGGTGGGGGTGGTCAGTTCGAGTACAACGCCAAGAACTGGCTGGGAGTGGTGGGAGATGTGAGCGGCTTTTACGCCACAAGCGCCGGGAACGGCGCATTTGCGGGAGCATTCCTTACCTATCTTGTTGGGCCCAGAGTAAATTTTAGGCACGCGAGATTTACGCCGTTCGTTCAAACCCTCTTCGGAGGTGTTCGCACAACCGATGGCATTGCCCAATCAACTGGGACCGCAGATAATTTCGCCATGACGGCTGGCGGCGGCATTGACTTCAATGTGTCGAGACACGTCTCGGTTCGCCCCATACAAGCCGAGTATTTCATGACGAGAATCCCCGACGGTCTTAACAACCGCCAGGACAATCTGCGGATTGGAGCCGGAATCGCCGTGCGCCTTGGAAAATAGTTTGGCCGTGGGCCGAGGTGACCACACTCATTTGCCGGTTCGTGGATCCCACACTGGCGCACCCTTGGCATCGCGGAACATAAGAGTGTCTTCGCCCTTCACAAGTTCTCGTGCCAAGATCACGTCCGCCCCTTCGTACTTCACTTTCGAGCCAGTAACAGCGATCTGGTCCCCTTTTGTAAAACTAATGCCCATTTCCTCCTCGAACGGTTTGGGGCACACATAAATTTGAACCTTTTCCTCACCCTGCTTGAGGATCAGTTCGGTGAAATCCTTCCTGGCTCCCACGGAAAGCAGGTTCACTTCATCGATCTCCCCTTTGGTTTTCATCTCCGCCTGAAGGTCGTAACTGGGCAGGCGAGGGCTTTCTGGTTGGGCCTTTTGCGAGAGTGCCGGCGTTGCCCATAGGAGTAAAGATAAAGCGACTCGAAAAAGCGCTTTGATGCTTCCGAATGGCAGGATGGGACGCTGAAGATCGAGCGACATGGCTCCTCCTCGTTTTTCCCGACAACCGAACAAAGACGCGAGATGCCTTTCCGGCACCGTGCACGAAAAACCTTCGCTGGTTGTCGGTTTGCCTGACAGCTTTCGCTAACAATAAGGCCGGTTACTGGGTAGCTCTCGAGGAAGACAGAGGAATCGTACACCCGGACGAGAGGATAGATGACGAAAAAATCGCATGATACGAGTTAGCGGCGGTTCAGCGCTGTAGTCGAAGGCCTCCGGACAGCCCAATGTCGAGGTTTCCGCTACAATCATCCCGCCATGTTGCGCTTCGAACTGTACGCTGATCCCGACAATATCTTTGTTCACGATGCGGTGCTGGCCTCGTGTCGCAAGAATGCGCGGAAGATTGCGCTGGTGGATGTTTCCTGCGCGCGGCGGCTTACCTATGCAGAGTACGGAGAGACGGTGGAGGCACTGGCTCACGGGTTGGTTGCGGCCGGAGTGAAGCCGGGAGAAGTGGTTGCCATTTTTCTGCCGAATTCGTGGGAGTTCTGCGCGACGTATCATGCGGCCACGCTGGCTGGAGCGATTCCAACGTTGCTGAATCCGACCTATCGCGAGCGGGAAGTGCGATATCAGCTGCAGAACTCTGGAGCGGTGTTGCTGGTCACCGATGCGCCGACGATTGCCGGCATCGATCTAGCGGGCCTGCCGAATTTGCGGCGAGTGTTTTGCACGCGAGAGCAGGGAACTGGGGCTGAGTCGTTTTCCGATTTGCTGAAGCCGGTGAGCGCGGTGCTGCCTGCGCCTTCACGTGGATCGCAAGAGGCTTTGGCGGCATTGCCTTACTCGAGCGGAACGACGGGACTGCCGAAGGGCGTGATGCTCAGCCACCACAACCTGGTGGCGAACTTTTATCAGTTACTGGGTCCGGGCGCAGCGTTGCTGAAGGCGAACGACAATCTGCTTTGTTTTCTGCCGCTGTATCACATCTACGGGCTGAACGTGGCCCTCAACCCGATGCTGATGATGGGAGCGACGCTCGTGTTGATGCCGCGGTTCAACGCAGGGCAAGTGTGTTCTTTGCTGACGGAGGAAGCCATTACCACAATGTTGGTGGTTCCACCCGCGATGAATGCACTGTGCCTGGCTGCGGAGGCTGGTCAGTTTCCGAAAGATCACAGATTGCCCTGGGTGAAATCTGGAGCGGCGCCGTTAGCGCCGGAGCTGGCGCGAAGATTCACGGCGTTGACCGGCATTCTGGTGTGCCAAGGTTACGGGATGACGGAGGCTTCCCCGGTGACGCATGTGGGATATCTGCAGCCGGAACTGTACCGGCCGGATTCCATCGGGCATCCCTTGGCGAAGACTGAGTGTCGAGTGATTGGAGCGGAGAACATGGCTGCCTCGGCGGAGAGTGTGGCTGATGTGCGCACCGGCGAGCCGGGCGAGTTGGTGATGCGCGGGCCACAGTTTATGCAGGGGTATTGGAAGGAGCCAGATGCGACGGCAGCGGTGCTGCGCGACGGGTGGTATTGGTCCGGCGACATTGTGACGCGTGACGCGGAAGGTTTTTACCGCGTGGTGGACCGGCGCAAGGAAATGATCAAGTACAAAGGATTTCCGGTGGCGCCGGCGGAGGTGGAAGCGGTACTGCTGGAACATCCAGCGGTGCGGGAGTGTGGGGTTGTAGGGCGGCCTGATGCGGCGGCGGGAGAAATCCCTGTGGCGTTTGTGGCGCTGCGTGATGGATTTGTAACCTGCAAGAAGATGGAAGAGGAGCTGTGTGCTTTTGTGGGCGACCGGTTGACTCACTACAAACAGCCCCGCGAAATACATTTTGTCGAGGTCGTTCCCAAGACGGCCTCGGGAAAAATCCTGCGGAGAGAGCTGCGACAGTTCATTCGCTGAACGAGCTGAAATCCGCTCGCCACGCTTTGTGTAGCGCTAGAAGTGACATCAAATTGACAATTTCCTGACAATCTCCGGAACGGTCGGCAGCAGACTAGTCGTCGCGCAGCTGCGGTATTCCCCACGCCGCTCTGCCTCACCTAAGCGTGCACTTCCAGGAGGATCGTCATGAATCAGTTTTACAAAGTCAAAGCTTTCGCTGCTGTCGCAGTGCTGGTGGTTGTTTGTGGAATCTCTGCCAACGCACAATTAGCACCGGGCATCAGCGTGGTTGCGTCCACAGTGCCTGGCAACGGGGATGTGAACCCGTACGGCGTAGCGCGCGTGCCGGAGACTGAAGGCTCTCTGATTCGGGGAAACATTCTGGTCAGTAATTTCAACAACAGCGAGAATCTGCAGGGAACCGGCACAACCATTGTGCAGATCGCGCCCGATGGCAGCAGCAGTCTGTTTGCACAGATCGATCCCACGACTTTGCCCGGGCCTTGCCCGGGCGGCGTGGGCCTGACGACCGCGCTGGCTGTGCTGCGGACGGGTTGGGTAATCGTGGGCAGCTTGCCGACCACCGATGGGACCTCGGCGACGGTGCAGGCGGGGTGTTTGCTGGTGCTCGACAGTAAGGGGAATGTGGCGGAGACGTTGTACGGCTCACTGATCAATGGTCCGTGGGACATGGCGGCTTTAGACATGGGCAGCAGCGCGATTCTATTCGTCGCGAATGTCTTGAATGGCACTCAGGCGGCGGGCGGCAAACAAGTGCATGGCGGGACGGTGGTGCGATTGACCCTGAATGTCACGCGCGCGTCCATGCCCAGTTTGCAGTCGATGACGGTGATCGGCTCCGGCTTTTCCGAAGAGACTAATCCCGCGGCGCTGGTGATCGGGCCGACTGGGTTGGGTCTCAGCAGCGACGAAAGCCTGCTCTATGTTGCGGACAGCCTTAAAAACCGAATTGCAGCGATTCCTGATCCGTTGTTCCGCAATACTTCTGCCGGAATTGGAGCTACGGTTTCGCAGGGCGGCGGGCTGAACGATCCGCTCGGGCTGGCGGTCGACGCGAATGGCAACATTCTGGCGACCAACGGGAATAACGGCTTCCTGGTTACGATCACTCCCGATGGAAACCAGATCAGTAAGCAACTGCTCGACAACAGCGGCAATCCGCCGGGAGCGGGCGCTCTTTTTGGATTGTTACCGGTCGCGGGGCAAGGCCTCTACTATGTGGACGATGCTTCCAACACGTTGAATCTGTTTCAGTGAATTCGTGAGTAGTACGCAGTTCAGGCCACCCCTCGCAAACCTGCGGAGGGTGGTTTCTTGTCTCTACAGCGATTTGAAAAAGCGATTGCGACTATTAGTGGTTTCGGGAAGCCTCATTCCAATTGCTATGCTGGCACACTTGCGGTAGTATCACTCCCCCATGTTCCGAGTTCTGCTGCTGTTCGTGCGCCGATTATGGCTGCCGTTAGTAGTGTTCGCCGGATTCAGCGTAATGTGTGTGCTGGTGTACCGGCACCTCGAAGGTCTGTCGTGGCAGGATGCGCTGTTCTGGATGATCCAGCCTCACGCGATCGATGCCAGGCGCGTACACAATTCGACGAAGCTGTTCTCGATTTTTGTGTATTGCGGCGTGTTTGGATTTCAGATTTGGGTTGCGGAACGCGTGGCCGTCACGATTTTCAACCGCCAAGGAATGGAGGCCTGGAGAACCATGGTGAACGATATCAGCATTGAAAAACTGCGCGATCATTTCATCATCTGCGGCTACGGGCAGGTGGGACGGACGGTAGTGGATCAGTTGAACCGGCTGCAGATTCCTTTTGTCCTGATCGAAACCAGCGAAGGACTGTGCCGAGAACTTCTGAAGGACAAAGTACTGGCCATCCAGGGAGACGCCAAGCGGCACGACGTGCTGCAATCGGCTGGAATCGAGAGGGCGCGCGGGGTGTGCATCGTGATCGACAATGACGCGGACAATCTCTATATCACGGTAACGGCGAAGGCGCTGAATCCGAAAGCGCGCATCATCACGCGAGCTGGGCAATCGCGCTACGCGCAAGCCATGAGGAATTCGGGTGCAGACGAGGTGATTATTCCGGAATACGAGGGCGGACTGATGACGGGACGAATGATTGCCAAGTTCTATCCAGATGCGCATCCGAATCTGGAGTAACTGAAAAGCTATTTTTCGGCGCCGCTGTCTCCCGCGATTTTCTTCGTGGACAGGAAAGTCCAAATGGTCTCGTTGGCGTTGATGGCGTCGCTGGTTTTGCCAATTTCCTTTTCCGACATATATTGTTCGCCGCCGGGCCACGTGCTCCCGCCGCCTTTCAAGCTATAAAGTACGACCTGAGCATTGTCCTGGCAGCCGCTATAGGTGTACGTTTTGGTTTCCTTGCCGCCTTTTTGTGAGGGCGGGATCTTATCCTGAGCTGGCTTTTCCGCGCAGCGGTCGAACTTGGCCCATGCCTTCGCGCTATCTTCCGCAGAGAGCACATGGAACTGGCCAGGCTTGTAGGTGCCACCATTGTCAGGGACGATCGGGTCATCCGTGCCGTTCATGAATAGAGCCGGCACGGCGCGCGAGGGCAGACAGATCATGGTTTTTGGAAGTGCCGCCCCCACGGCGGCAATGGCAGCGACGCGATCGGCCATGTTACAACCCGCGCGCAGAGCCATGAAGCCGCCATCCTCCAATCCGGCGGCGTAGATCCGGCGAGTGTCTACTGAATACTTCATAGCGAGCGCATCCAGCATTTGGTTGAGGAAGGCGACATCATCGGCGGGCTCGGATCGATTCCTCGTTGTTTCTTCGGGATTCTGCCCTCCGCTTTGGCCACCGCCTGGGTACCCCCCACCGCCGCCGGGATAACCTCCACCGCCTCCGCCCGGCCATCCGCCTCCGCCGCCTCCTCCACCTCCCCATCCTCCGTGCCGACCGCCGCCACGCCGCGGTGCGATCGACGGCTGCTCCGGGCGAACTCCTATGTTCCACTGTCCGCGTGCGGCGTTGGGATAGACCGCGATGATGCCATCTTTGTCGGCGAGCTGGTTGAAGTGCGTGAGCCGGGCCATGTCGTCGGCATTCTGACTGCGCGCGTGCAGAAGCATTACCAAGGGGTAGTGCTGCGCCTGGTCATAGCCTTTCGGCAGGTGCACGGTGTAGGTGCGGGAGACATCATTGACGTCGATTTTCTCCTGCGTGTCTTTTCCCTGTGCATCCTGCGCCGGCGAGGGAGCCACGAGGATTGTTGCCAAGACCGCCAGCACGCAGTACAGGCGTAGGCCGAAGTGTGTGAGGGTCTTCACTTCAATCCCTTTAGCTTTCATTTCTTCGTTCCTCGAGAATGTCATCGAAAAGGTTCACAACTGAACACACCTACCGGGCGTCGACTCTGGCGGTGATGTCGTCCGCCATTCGCTAAGAACCACGAGTGTAACGTGGGGTTGCTAACGGGCAGTCGAGAGTTTTGCAAAGTTTTGTAAGCGAAGTTTCAGTTGGTGGGACAGGAGCGGAACTTTTCCTGGCGGCATTCGTAATTATGGATGACTGAGGCGCTGAGATCGGACCGGCGCGGAGTCAGGAGGGATTATGGACGGGAATTTTGTGGGACTGGCAGCTGTCGTCATGATCTTCGGAATCCCGATGGCGGCCATGTATACGTTCTTCCGGGTGCGCAAACTGCGCAGCGAAGAACGGCTGGCAGCGATCGCGCGAGGGGCGGATGTGCCAATGCAGGCGGAACTCTCCGAGGCAGCGCGATCGCGGCGGTCGGGAATTCTGCTGGTGGCGGGAGCAATCGGATACATCGTGACTTTTGTCCTGATCGGGCGTCAGGAGCCGGAGGCGATGGTCGCAGCGACGTTTGGCGTGATTCCGCTTGCAGTAGGAATTGGCTTTTTTGTGGATCACGCCTTGATTCGACGGGATGCGAAAGCGCACTGAGCGCTTGGCGACAGGAACTTCATGAGCCGGTGAGGAATTTATGCTGCGCCTCGGTGAGAGGGACGACGCTGAGCCGTCCCTGACGCACAAGCGGAGAGTCGGCAAACAACTTATTGGCCTTCACCTCCGCCAGGGTCACGGGCTTGGCGATAGGCCTGCCCACTTTGATTTTCACCTGCGGATTTTTGGGGTCGCTGGGGTCCACCGATACTACTGTTGCGGTGCCGACTGCGCTTTTCTCGTCTCCGGTGTGATAAATGACCAACTGCTCGCCGGGCTTCATGCCACGCAGATTCTTGACGGCGACGGGATTGGTTACTCCATCCCAGACGGTAGTGCCTTCGCGCTGGAGATCGGCGAAAGAATAGACGGTGGGTTCGGTCTTCAAGAGGTAGGGCATAAGCAAGATTTTACTCGTCCTCGGATCGACATTCACGTCCTCTCAGTTTTTCCTAATCCTGCTCATCGTCTCCGATGGGTTGCCCCGGAGGCACGGCTACATCGGGGGCTGGCGTAAACTTTTCCGGATCCTTCTCGAACGCGTTGATCCGTGCAATGGCAGCGGCACGCACCGCTCTTTCGGCGGGAGCTCCGGAGGGCGCAGTGGACATCCAGGCTCGTAAGTCCAGAGCCTGAGCACGAGCAAGAGCGCGCGCTTCTGACGAAGCGCTGTGGTTGGCGGCCAGTGCGAGCAGATGCTCCAACGTGGAGATTTCCGTGGCGCGCTGAATCTCACCCTCTAGTCCCTCAGCTCGTGGTGCCTTCCATGTGGCGTGAAAGACTGCGTCGATAACCTGAGGCAAGCTGGGATTAGCCGCGTCCCGCGCATGATATTCCACCAGACGCGAGGCTCGCTGCGGGTCAAAGAGCAGCTTGAGGGTAAGGTCCGCCGCCGCGTCGGCTGCCCCATTAGGATCAAACGTGAGGCCGGTGTGTCCGGCGAACGATTCGCGCGTTGCGGGATAGGCCGGAGCCCGCGGCGGCAAAATACGCAGGAGGGATTCAGGAAGCGTGAGCGCCTGAGGCGTAATGGTTTTCAGGACCGCATTCAGCGCCTTTTGCTGAGCGGCGGGATCGACGATCGCGGTAACGATCTGGCCATCGTCACGAAGAGCGTAGCGGTAGTCCAAGCCCCCGATCTCCTTAGCAGCGGCCTCGGTTTGATAGCGGTGCAGGAGATAAAGCGGAACCAAGGTGTCCTCCAGATCCGACATGGGTGTGTCGGACGGAATCGCATTCTCGCCGAAACGCTTCAGCGCCGCGCTGCGAATTGTGAGAATGCGATCGAGTTCCGCCGCGGGATCCGGGCCGTTGTCCCAGAGATGTGCATGAGGATGAGCGCTGCCCAGCGGGCGCGAATCCTGATCGGTGATGAAATAAAGCCCGCTGGTTTGAGCCTGCTTCAGAATGTCATCGAGGGCCGCATGCGCATCGCTACCCGCCTTGAATTGCGCGTATCCGTACTGGATCGCTACCTTGTCCCAAGCTCCGATTCCGGTGGCATAAGCGTGCGAAAGATCGGGGCGACCGCGGGAATCCAGTGTGATCCAAGGGTGCGGGTAGTCCATGACCGATGTGCCGGGAGTGATCGAACTGGCGGCGAAGTTGTGTGCCAGACCCAGGGTGTGACCGACTTCGTGCGCCGCGAGTTGGCGAAGGCGGGCGAGTGGCATCTGCTGTATGTCCTGGGAGATGGGCTTGCCTTTTTCATACGGCGATAGCAAGGCTTCGGCGATCAGGTAGTCCTGGCGGGCACGGAGCGAGCCGAGAGTCACCCGGCCTTGAATGATTTCGCCGGTTCGGGGATCGGACACTGTGTTGCCGAATGACCATCCTCGAGTCGAGCGATGGACCCATTGGATGACGTTGTAACGCACATCCATGGGATCGGCTCCGGGCGGCAATATCTCCACGCGGAAGGCATTCTTAAAGCCCGCGGCTTCGAACGCCTGGTTCCACCAGTTCGCGCCCTCCAGCAGCGCGCTGCGAATGGGCTCGGGAGCTCCCGGGTCGACGTAGTAGACGATGGGTTTGACCGCTTCGCTGACGGCGGCGTTCGGATCTTTCTTTTGCAGGCGATGCCGGTGAATCAGATGCACATCCAGGGGCGAGCCGAGAGGCGCGGAATAGTCGCGATAGCTGGCATCGAAAAAACCAGAACGAGGATCAAAGGCGCGTGGCTGATAGCCATCATCCGGCAACTGGATGAAGGAATAATGTTCGCGCAGAGTAATGGAGTGAGCGTCCGGCGCAACAGAGGATACGAAAGAGCCTTCCGCGGGATGTTCGGACGCGAAGGTGAGAGTGGATTCAAACTCGCTGTTGAGCGGGAAGTTTTTGGTATTTTCCAACGCAAACGCACTGCGGTCCTTATCCAGCTTGTATGTTCCCTGCTTGGTGGCTTCAAGCTGTTCGGCTGCGCCTAGCGCATCGCTCTGCAGAAAAGCAGTTGCGTCGATCAGGACCGCACCCTCTTCTTCCGCTTCCACTGCGAACCCGGCCAGGACGGACTCCGCGAAGGACTGGCGGACGGCGAGGCGCTCCATGGGGTTGGCGGAGGAAGAACGGTACTGTAGATTGGGGGCGACCAACAGAACACGAGGGCCCGCGCGAGTGAAGTGTACGATCCGCTCAACGCCCAGCAGACCGCGGTCGAGACCGACGTCGTTGGAGCCCAGCCCGTAGGGCAGCGAAACGATGAGGAGGAAATCTTGATCGAACTTGTGGATGGTGAGGTAGAGGTGTCCATTCTTTTCATCCCATGCGGTGGGGAACAATCCATCGGCAGTTTTAAAACTCTTCGTGCGGTCGCGGATCGAGGGAGTGGACTCGAGAGTAGTCGCCGCGAGCACAACGGATGAGAGAAGGACACAGAGCGCAATGCAAAATAGCGGGCGACGAATTGGCACGGTCACCTCCAGAGATCGGAGTATGACACTAACATTTCTTTTGTTTGGGCTGCCAGAGAAATTGCTCTGATTCGTGGCTGCATCGGCAGAGGCTGCTCGTGAGATGCGGGCTACTGAGGCTTTGCGTTGGGATCGGCGGGAGGCGATGCCTTATCCTCCTTCTTGTCATCCTTTTTTTCCTCGGGATGGCTTTCGTAAATCGAGTACTGGCCTTGAGGGCGCTTCAGCTTGATCACGAAATCCAGTTTGGCCTTGTCTACGTCGTAATCTTCGCCGAAGGTCTGAAATCCGGAAGCCAGGACCTGCACCCGAAGCTTGCCGTAAGGGATGCCATCGAAACTGGTCTTGCCATCGATGTCAGTCTTTAGCTCGACGCCGCCCCGGCTTTGCTTTCCACTGTTGCTCACGGGATGCATGATCACGGCGGCGTTGCGCACGGGTTTGCCGTTGTCGTCCTTGATCACTAGAAAATTCAGAATGGCCGTGGGGTCTTCCGTTTTGTCACGCTGTGAGGCGGCAACGCTGACAAGTGCGAGAACCACGAGCAGGTAGACCGGGAAATGGAATTGTATTTTCCTGCTTAGCTTCCCGTCCGGCAACACTTTTGCTGATTTCATAAGTGAATATTCTAGCGACTGCGGAGAGTATGGGGAAGTGGAGTTGGTAAGAAGCACGCACCGACTTCGCTTCAGGGCTTTATGGCGGAGCGGAGTTTGCGCTCGATGCTCGTCGGCTGGGATCCGAGCTGGACCAAGTCGCTCGCGACACGCGAGGTGTTATGGCGAGCGACGCCAGCCTCTTCCAGGTAGTCTCCTAGAACAGGGATCACGCCCAGTGATTCGATCGCCTCGAGATCGGCCACGATCTGGCAGGCGCCTTCCAGAGCGTACTTGGCCTTGAGTTCGTTGGAGACGGGCGTGCGGTTAATCAGAGCGAAATCGAAGAGCTGTTGGCCGGCGTGGCGGTTGAGCGCGCGAATGTGATCGGCGGCGGTGAGGCCGAGGCTCTCATTGGCCTGCGTCATCAGATTGCAAATGTAGACCTTGGTTGCGGGCGAGGTGACGATTGCCTCGGCAATGCCGTGCACCAGCAGATTCGGGATGAGGCTCGTAAACAGGGAGCCCGGGCCGATGCTGATGATATCGGCGGTGGCGATGGCGTCAAGTGTCTGCGGCATGGGATCTACATCGGCCGGGACCAGCGAGAGTTCCTTGATGCGAACTTTGCTGGCGGTGATCTTGGTCTCGCCGCACACGCGGGTGCCATCTTCCATCAGGGCTTCGAGTTCGATATTCGAGGTTGTGGCGGGGTAGATATGACCGCGCGTCAACAAAATTTCGGAAGATAAGCGAACCGCTTCGGAGAAGTCGTGAGTAATGGAAGTCAGCGCGGCGAGAAAAAGATTCCCGAAGCTGTGACCTTCCAGGCCGGAGCCTTTGTTGAATCGATGTTGAAAAAGCTGAGAGAGCAGAGCTTCGTCTTGACTAAGGGCGACGATGCAGTTGCGAATGTCGCCCGGGGGGAGCATGTTGAGTTCCTTGCGCAGCCGTCCACTGGAGCCGCCGTCGTCGCTTACGGTAACGACGGCACAGAGGTCACGGATGATCGGTGTGTCGGGGCGTGCGGCAGCCATCTCGGCGGGAGTGAGGACAAAGCGCTTGAGACCCTTGAGCAGCGTAGACAATCCGGTGCCGCCGCCGATGGCGACCACGCGGAGGCCACGCTCGCGCGTAGATTTCTCCAAGGACAAAAGCTGTGAGGTTCTTGTTTCCATCGAGAGAGTCTCGATTGTCAGCTCGACTAAAACGACTCGTCTTCCCGGAAAGAGCCTTCCGGCGAAGCCAGGTCGGCAGCGGGATCCGGGTACAAGAGTTCGGTGAAGCGAGGATCTTCGGCCAGGTTGTGGAAATCGGTATCATTGCGCGCCTGGTAGCGCAGGCTGGCGTTGAGCTGAAGAGCTTCTTCCAAATGTTTGAGCGAATCCTCCACATGGCCGGTAAGGCAGTCGAGTGCTGCTAAGCCGTAGACGACGAAATCAGTCTTGGGCGCCTGCTTAACCAGCTTTTCAATGTGCTCGCGGGCAGTAACGTAATCTCCAACGTTCATGAGCGAAACCGCGTAATCGAAGTGCTCTTCAACGGTCTTGAACTGCGTAGTGGCCGAGCGCTCGAGATTTTGGTTGCAGATGCTCAGGTGGATCGCTGCCCGGTCGCACAGCTCTTTGCTGGCGCTGGCGAGCACCTTTTCGAATAGTGGTTTCGCCTTTTCGAACTTGTGTTCCTGCAGGGCGCGAAGTCCCGCCTCGTAGTTCTGGAGAGTTTGGGCAGCGCGCGGATCGTCTGCGATCGAAGATTTCTTTGGATTAGCCTTTTGCGCCATGTGAAGAATTTTTCCTGTGCTGGTCGTAATAGGTACTCCTTAGCATGAACCTCTAAGAACGGATTCTCAAGTATCACTCAAAGTTCGAGTATAGGGCAATCGGGGAAGAGGTGCCGAGTACCGAGTTGCGAGTACCGAGCAACCCAGGTGGAGCGCCATAAGAATTTCCCTCGCTACACGGGGCTCGGTACTTACCACTAGTTGATCGTCGCGGCTGTCTCCAGATCGATTTGCTTCCACTCGCCTTTGATAATGCCGGCACGAATCTGCGTTGCCGTCTTCCCGGCCTGGTGTTGCTTGTAAGAATAGTAGAGTTCTTTCAAACAGGTGGCGCATCGGGCGCCGTGCGTGCTCTCAAAGCAGCTATGCAGGCTATTATGGCCCATCCGGTCGCAGAAGCAATAGCAGGGCTGCTGGTGGAGAACAGCCGGTATCTTCGCTGCCAGGTCATAGGCGTGAGTCTGATACGGATATTGCGCATCGGCTCCCCAAAGTTGATCTTTGGTTAGGACGGCTGGAAGTTTGGTTCCTTTTGGTGGCGGACCGGCGTTATAAGCGGGAATGCCCGTTCCCTCTTCTTCCTGAGGAGCGGCCCAAAGAGAAGTCATCGTCAAGGTCACGAATAAGAGCAAGGCGAGGGTGAGGGCGCGGTGCACAAACTTTCGCTGAAGCAAGCGGCTCGCTGACATACAGTCTCCTAAGCTCTCTCATTTTAACCTGCTTTTCGAGAGGCTGCGAGAGATGCGCAAACCGGGCCTAGGTGCAAAGGTGTAAGCTAGAAAACTACCACGCGGGTCTGATCTGTATACAATAAGAAGATTCGCATGTCAGAAGCACCGATCCCAGGGAACCCGACCACAATATCACCAGCCCTTCCGCAGGCAATGGGGGAGGCCGGAGTTCGCTTGCGCCCCGGCTTGGGAGTGTGGCTACGCGACCTCATCCTCTCACTGGCTATCTCGGCCTTCATCATCGTGTTTATCTACCAGCCGGTGAAAGTGGAAGGCACCAGCATGATGCCGTCGCTCGAGGACCAGGAGCGAATTTTCGTCAACAAGTTCGTATACCGGCTGGAACCGATCTCGCGCGGGGACATTGTCGTGTTTCGTTATCCGCGCGATCCTTCGAAAAGCTATATCAAGCGTGTGATTGGCGTTGCGGGAGATCGCATCCGCATCGACGGTGGCCAAGTCTATGTTAACGGCGAGGCGCTGGATGAAGACTACGTTCCGCCCGCCTATGCGGATTCGCGATCGTATCCCGAGACGGTCGTGCCGCCCGACAGCTATCTGGTGCTGGGGGATCACCGGTCGATGTCGAACGACAGCCGCGATTTCGGTCCAGTGAATCAGAGTTACATCTATGGGAAGGCCGTGTTTGGGTACTGGCCAATGGATAAGCTGGGGCGGGTGCGGTAACAGATGCTGTGGGCACCGTAATCCTCTTCTTTTGGTCCTTATCTTTTCTTTTCCGGTGACTTGCTGACTATCCCGAGCGTTATACTCACCGAACCGTTTCGTACGGTGTCTGCAGAGCTCGCTGATGAAACCGCTGGCCTACACCTCGCCTTACTGCTGGTTGTTCTGGGCCGTGCTCCTGTTTGCCTATGGGCCCGAGTTCAGGTTGATCGCACGGTCGCGTCCGGCACAGGACGAGAAGACGGATCGTGGTTCGATGACCTTCATCGTGCTCGCGGGATGGGTCGGGATGCTGGGAGCTTTTATGGTTGCGGGGGTTCCGGCCTTCGTGATCACGACTGGTCAGAAGATTTGGTTTATAGCGGGATTGGCGACATTGTTTGGTGGCAGGATGCTGCGGCGTCATTGCTGGCGTATGCTGGGCGAGCATTTTACCGGCGACGTGAAGGCCTCAGCCGATCAGCCGGTAATTCAGCAGGGGATATATCGTTGGGTGCGCCATCCCTCCTATACTGGCGGCATGCTGATGTATCTCGGCACAGGCTTGGCTTTGACCAACTGGCTGAGCGCCCTGATTATCTCCACAGCCGGAGGAGCCGCGTACCTGTACCGGGTGCGTGTGGAGGAGCAGGCGCTGCAGGCCAATCTGGGGGACCGTTATCGGGACTACATGCGGCGAACGAAACGGTTTCTTCCGTTCGTTTTCTGACATCGCCATCTTTCAATCTCGAGATTTCCACACCGAAGCCGTGTTCCGTGCTTGGTGCTGGTAACAATCCCTGATAAAATTCTTCAAATCCATACATTGGAGCGAGAATGCAGGCTATCCTTGCGCTGGAAGACGGGCGAGTCTTCCGAGGCAAAGGCTACGGCGCCAAAGGCGAATGTTACGGCGAAGTCGTTTTTAATACTTCCATCACCGGCTACCAGGAAATTTTCACCGACCCTTCCTACTCAGGACAGATCGTTGTCCTAACCAATCCCGAGATCGGCAATTACGGCACGAACCAGGAAGACAACGAAGCCACGCGTCCGTGGATCGAAGGGCTGATCGTACGCGAGTTTTCGAAGGTGAGCTCGAACTGGCGATCATCGCAGGTGACCGAGGAATATCTGGAACAGTTCAAGGTGCCCGTGCTTTCGGATATCGACACGCGCTGCCTGGTGCGGCATCTGCGCGACCATGGCGTGATGCGCGGCGTGATTTCGACGCTTGAGACCGATACGGACAAGCTTGTCGCCAAGGCGCGGTCGATCCCCAAGATGGACGGTACGGATCTTGCCAAAGAAGTGAGCACGAAGCGCTCGTACGTGTGGGAAGTGGGCGAACGTTCGCACGAGCCGGTAGCACAAGTTGGAGTGAAGGATGAGCCTGCGCGCTTTCATGTAGTGGCTTATGACTTCGGGATTAAGCAAAACATTTTGCGGAAGTTGCGTGGCGAAGGTTGCCGGGTCACAGTGGTCCCGGCGCAGACTCTGGCGGAAGATGTGATGGCGCTGAAGCCCGACGGGGTGTTCCTCTCGAATGGTCCGGGCGATCCCGAGCCGTGTACGTATGCCGTGGATTCGATTCGCCGGTTGATGGGACGGCAGCCGATTTTCGGGATCTGCCTGGGACATCAACTCGTCGGCATCGCGCTTGGCGGAAAAACCTTCAAGCTGAAGTTTGGACATCACGGTGGGAACCATCCAGTTAAGCAACTAACCACGGGGAAGATCGAGATCACGGCGCACAACCACAATTTTGCCGTCGATCCCGATTCGTTGCCGACCAGCGAAGTGGAACTCACGCACATCGATCTGAACGACTCGACTCTGGAAGGTTTGCGGCATCGCAACCTGCCACTGTTCAGCGTGCAGTATCACCCGGAGGCCGCGCCCGGACCGCATGATTCGCATTATTTGTTCAAGGATTTCGTGAAGATGATGGAGGAGTGGAAAGGGTGAGCGCTGCGCGGTGGGTACTTGCGATGACTTGTTGTGCCGCTTCAGCCGGAGCGTGCACTACTATCGCCCCCAGGAATCCGGTAAAAGCATCCGCCTTATGCGGTCACGCCCAGGATCCCACTGGCGCGCCGATTGCCGACTTCGATTTGCGACTGGTACACGAGAACCTGGATGTTGTCAGCGAGGTGCGTACGGATGCAAAAGGTGATTTTCGATTTCCGCCCGTGACCAAAGGACTGTACCGCATGACCACAACATCAGGCGGCTGGCGGCTTGCGGCGTCGGTGAAGGTGACCAGCTCGAAACGCTATGTAAGTTGCGCACACCCGTTGCTCGTGCAGCCAAGCCTCGGAGGATGCGGAGGGGGCGGGATAAGCAAAAAAGGGGATCGTCCGAAATATTAGTGACGAGTGTTGTGTCGGTGATGGGAGATGTACCAGCGCCGGTTAGAGAAAAGAAACTAGAGAAGACTGCACAGTTAAATGCCCAAACGCACTGACATCTCGAAAATCCTGATTCTTGGTTCCGGGCCCATCGTCATCGGGCAGTCGGCGGAGTTTGATTATTCCGGCACGCAGGCCTGCAAGGCGCTCAAGTCTGAGGGCTATGAAGTGGTGCTGGCCAACTCCAATCCCGCGACC
>Ga0209656_10001075_pt1 | contig 17647 bp, 17 predicted proteins | sample BogFormECP12_OM2_FD_188239 | JGI IMG/M metagenome (GOLD analysis project Ga0209656, IMG submission 188239) | Bog forest soil microbial communities from Calvert Island, British Columbia, Canada - ECP12_OM2 (SPAdes) (version 2) | ecosystem: Environmental > Aquatic > Freshwater > Wetlands > Bog ... | reverse complement strand
CGGAGCGCGGCGCGGCTCAGATGTCGCCGCCGCCCTTCGGACGCGCCAGGGCGCGACGAGGCGGCATTCGGCCATCGTCAGGCGAGCGTGGTCGAACTCGTTCGCGCCGCGCGCCAGCGGCGCCGACGTCGCGTTCATCGGATCGCGCAGGCTAAGCGTCGCCAGATTGACCACGAACTCCCCGCTCTCTTTGGCGAACGCAGCCGAATCCTTCCATCCCTCACTGGAGAAACCGACGATCGGCGGCGCGCTGCAAAATCCGTTGAAGAAGCTGTAGGGAGCAAGATTGATTCGCCCGTCGAGCGCGCGCGTCGAGATCCAGCCGATCGGACGGGGCGCGACGATCGCCTTGAACGGATCATGCGGAAGGATTGCCTTGTCGCGACGGCGCGTCTCGTAGAACATGGGCGCCCTCCTCAGGCGGGAAAGGTCGTGACGATGTCCTCGAGCGGCGGACGCGGCCGGTCCTCGATCGCCGGCGCGCGGCCGATATGGATGAAGCCGGCGATGCGTTCGTGCTCGGCAAGCCCGATCGACGCCCGGAACCGGGCGTCATAGGCCGGCCATTCAGTGAGCAAGGTCGCCGAGAAGCCGAGCGCGCACGCGGCCACGATTAGGTTCATGCACGCCGCGCCGGCGGACAGGACCTGCTCCCATTCCGGGATCTTGACGTGCGGAGCGGCGCGCGACACGACGCCGACCACGAGCGGCGCGCGGGCGAACCGGTTCAGTTCCTCGGCCCTGCCCGCCTCATCCAGGTCCGGCTGCCCCTCGAGGCGGATGTCGAGCGCAAGCCGGCCCGCGCGATGGCGCGCCTCCCCCTCAAACACGATGAAGCGCCATGGCGCGAGCTTGCCGTGATCGGGCACGCGTGAGGCGATGGTCAGGATCGTGGCGAGCTCTTCCGCCGACGGTCCGGGACCCGTCATGATCGCAGGCGGCGCGGAGCGGCGTCGCTGAAGCAACGCTATCGTGTCATTCATCGGCATGTCCCTGAGAGGCGCGGGCGCTGCTTGACGCAATTCGCGAAGCCTGTAAACGGCCTTCGATCCGCCTCATTGGGGCTTCACCACCCGCGCCCGCCGGCTGCCCGGGGCGCCGGATTGATTGAACGGACGCCGCCGTTTCGCGGCGGGCGGGGCGGAATGGGAGCGATTTTGCGAATTCTGGCAAGGGCCATCGTCCTCGTCGCTATCGGCATGCTGATCGGCGCGGCGCACGCCGACCCGGCGGCGCCCAACGGGCAGGCCACACTTAGCCTCTCCGCGACGCTCAACGGCGGCGCCGGCGCCGCTCTCACCGGAGGCCTGCGCTGGCGCGTGTTCGGCGCACAGCCGGATGCCGTCGGCGCGCATCCGCTGATCGTCGAATCCGCTCTCGCCCAGCCGACCCTGACGCTGCCGCCCGGCGATTATGTCGTGCATGTCGCCTTTGGTCTCGCGAGCGCGACTCGCCGGCTGACGCTTGGCCCGGAGGTTCGGTCCGAACAGCTCGGCCTCTCGGCAGGGGCAATCCGGATCGGTGGCACACTCGTAGACGCACCGATCGACCCGTCCAAACTGTCGCTCGCGATCTACGTGCCGGAGAACCGCAATCCCCAGGGCAAGCTCGTCTACGCCAGGGCGAAGGCCGGCGACATTATCGGACTGCCGGAGGGCTCCTATCACATCGTCTCGACCTACCTCGACACCGTCGGAGGACGTTTCGTCCCCACCTTCGCGGCCAATACGGGCAAGTCTGCGGCTCCTGCGCCTCCGGCGATCCTGCCCACCAATTCGATCGTCAACGCCGACATCAAGGTCCCATCCGGCAAACTCGTCGACGTGACGCTGCGCCATCGCTGCGCGACGCTGACGCTCAAGCTCGTCAACAAGCAGGGGGCGGAGGCGCTCGCCAACACGACTTTCACCGTGCTGACCCCGGGCGGCGACGTCATCCGCGAACTCGTCGGCGCCTTTCCCTCTCTGGTGCTCGCCGAGGGCGAATATGTCGTCATCGCGCGCCACGACGCCAAGACCTACCAGTCGACCTTCGAGGTCCAGTCGGGTCTGGACCACGATGTCGAAGTTGTTGCAGAAGAGGCCGCCAAAGAGGGGCCGTGATCCGATGCAGACCTTTTTCGTTGAGATCAAATGCGCGCTCGGCCGCACCTACGAGGTGGCGAGTGCGCTGGCGGAGGCGGAGATCGCGTCCGAGATCTACTCGACCGCCGGCGACTTCGACATTCTGGCCAAATTCTATGTCGAGAAGGACGTCGACATCGGCCATTTCGTCGGCCACAAGGTGCAAGGGATTCCGGGCATCGTCGACACCCGTACGATCATCACCTTCAAGGCCTTCTAGCGTGGCGATCCATCAACGCGAGTCCAGCCCGTCATTGCGAGCGGAGCGAAGCAATCCAGGAGAACGTGGGGCTTCGGCGATGGCTCCGGATCGCCGCGTCGCCACAGCCCGTCGTAAGACCGGCGTCCTTCCAGACGCCCTATGGCTCCTCGCGATGACGGTGTGGTTCACCTTCACGGTCGCATTCGGGTCGCTCGCCGGCGCCGCTCAGGCCGCGGAAACGGAATTCCTGTTCGACGCGCTGCACGGCAAGACAGGCTATCGCGCCTCCTGGGACAGGCTGATGAAGCTCGTCCAGCCGACGCCAGACTGGCTCGCCCAGTTCAACAAGAACTTCGACGGCGTCGCCGGCCAGGTCACTGATCTCACCATCGACGGCAAGCCCTATTCGCTATCCTTCGTCTGCAAGCCGAACGAATGCGCGCAGCATAAGTTCGTGGTGATGTTCGACGCGGGCGGCGCGCACGCCTATGGCGCGCTCGGCGGCAAGGACAACGACCCGGCCTTTTTCGGCTCGCCCTCGCAAGCCGAGCAGGACGCGATGGCGAAGGCGGTGAAATAAGCCGCGGGGTTAAGCCAGCTCCAGCGTAAACGGCGTTCCTTCGAAGCACTCCTCGCCACGGCCGATTTCCGCAATCGCGTCATTCATGCGCCCGTTGCGGCTTAGCGCGGAATCGGCGAGCGCGACGAGGCGCGCGTTGGGGGTCGCGGTTGGCGAAGCGGCGCGCAAGGCGCGGGCGACGGCGAACTCGTCGCGCGCAGGCGCAAGCGCGCAGGCGGCGATATAGGCCGCCGCGGGCGAGCGGCTGACGCCGGCGAGACAATGGATCACCATCGGCTCGCGGCGATCCCAAGCTTGGACGAAACCGAGCAGATCGTCGAGATGCGAGCTCTCCGGCAGAACCTGGCCGGGCACGGGCGCGACAATGTCCGAAACGGCGAGATAGAGATGGCGCTCGGGCGCGATCCCGGCAGGGCGCTCGACCGCCGTGCCGGGGCTGAGCAGCGTAACGAGGGAGCGCGCGCCGGTCCGGGCGACGGTGTCCCCGATCAGGGCCAGCGAGCAGACATGAAGGCGCGGCATGGGAGCGTCTCCTTGGCGGACGCGCTTTGCTTAGAGCTTGGCCGCGGCGGCGTCGAGTTCGGCGAAACGGCTGAGGAAGCGCTCTTCCGCCTCCTGCGGGCGCATCGGCTCGAGAAAGGCGGCGAATTCACCGATCGACAGTTCCGGCTCGCCGAACAGCCTCCGCGCTTCGGCGATAGTGAAACCGGCGAGCGCCGTCGCCTCGATATAGGCGGAGGCCCGGTCGACGGCCTTGATCTGGCGGGCGAGGTCGGCCGTCCGCTCGGCGGGGAGACCGAAGCGGATGTGGATCGCGCGCTGCAGGCGTTGCTCGATCCGCTTGTAGTCGCCGCCGACCGCCGCCTTGAACGGCGAGATCATGTCGCCGATCACATACTCGGGCGCGTCATGCAGCAGCGCGGCCAGTCGCGCCTGCGGCGGCGACCCTGGCGCGGAGGCAGCAAACAGCGCCTCGACGAGTAGCGAATGCTGCGCGACGGAAAAAATCTCCGGCCCCCGGGTCTGACCGTTCCAGCGGGCGACGCGCGCAAGGCCGTGGGCGATGTCGGCGATCTCGACGTCGACCGGCGACGGATCGATCAGGTCGAGCCGCCGCCCGGACAGCATGCGCTGCCAAGCGCGATGCGTTCGGCTTTCGCTCATTGTCCGAAGTCGCGCGCGAGCGCCCTGCAGGCGTCGTGCCGGCAGCAGTCGACCAGGTGATCGTTGACCATGCCCGTCGCCTGCATGAACGCGTAGATGATGGTCGGGCCGACGAAGTTGCCGCCCCGCGCGCGCAGGTCCTTGGAGATGGCGCGCGCGACCTCGGTCTCGGCGGGCATCTCGGCAAGGCTCCTGCGCGCGTTCTGGATCGGCCGCCCATCGACGAAGCTCCACAAATGCCGCGCAAAGCCTTGCCTTTCGGCGAGGTCGAGATAGATGCGCGCTAGCGCGACCGTCGCCTCGATCTTGGCGCGATTGCGCACGATTCCCGGATCGAGCATCAGCGCTTCCTTCTTGGCCGCATCCCAGCGCACGATCCTCTCCGGCTCGAACCCGTCGAAGGCGCTCCGGAAGGCCGGGCGTTTGCGCAGGATGGTGATCCACGACAAGCCCGCCTGAAACCCGTCAAGGACGAGCTTCTCGAAAAGCGCCCGGTCGTCATATTCGGGCGTTCCCCATTCCTCGTCGTGGTAGGCGAGATAGAGCGGATCGGCGCCCGGCCACGGGCAACGCATGAGTCCATCGGCGCCGGGCACGGCGGTGACGACTCGCTGCGGCTTCTCTCGATCCGGCATACGTTCCTCTGTGACTCCTCGCCTCGCCCTCATCGCGCGTCGCGCGCCGGCGGGCAAGATCAGATAAGCAGCTCGCCGCCGGCTGCGCGGATCGGCGCCGCGATCGGTTGCTGCAGGCGCACATCGTCGTTGGCGACCCAATTGACGGCGGGGCCGATTTCGACGAGCTCGAGCGCCGCGTCGGGCGCAGGTTTCAGGACCGCGAGCGCCCTGGCGGCTCTGACGCCATCGACGTCGAGCCAGGGAACGAAGTCGCCGGGCTCGAGGATCGCCGGCATGCGGTCGTGTACGAGGGCCGCAAGCGAGTTGGCCGGGGTCGTGATGATGCACGCCGTATCGATCTCCCCGCCGGTCGGGTCGCACCAGGTCTCGTAAAGTCCGGCAAGCCCCATCGGCTCGCCGCTCACGCGCCGGATGAGAAAGGGGCGGCTGACCTCGCGCCGTCCGCCCGGGGCGGCGCCCTTCCGCCATTCGTAGAACCCGTCGGCGATGACGAGACACCGTCGCCGCTGGAGCGCCGCGCGGTAGCTGGGCTTGTCGGCCATCGTTTCCGCGCGGGCGTTGATGATGAGCGGAAAGCCCTTCGGGTCCTTCACGAACCCCGGCAGGAAGCCCCAGCGCATGAGTTGGAAATGCCGGACGGCGCCGGCGCTCCGGGGTTCGGCGGCGACCACTGGAATAGGCTGCGTCGGGGCGATGTTGTAGCGGGGCGGAAAATTCGGCGTCTCCCGATAGCCGAAATAGGCGCGCACCGCTTCGGGGGGCAAAGTGATCGCATAGCGTCCGCACATGGCGCTGCTCCCGACGGCGCCGCGCGCCACGCTGACCCTCGCGCCGACGTCAGCTCTGGCGCCAATTAACCTTTACAAAGAACTGGCGTCGCCTTCCCCGGCGCGAGGTTCTAGTATGCCGGCGATGTCGATCGCCATGCAAATCGCGCTTGAGGATCGCCGCGACGAGGACGCGCGCCGGGCGGCCCTGACCTATGTCGGGGAGGCCTTCGCCCTGGCGGCGCTCGACGGAATCGGCGTCGACGACCTGGCGGAGGCCGCCCTTTGCGCGGCGATGTGCGAACTCGTCGCGATCCATGGCGAGGACAACGCCGCGCTCATCGCCGGGCGCCTCGCCGACCGCGCTGCGGCCGGCGAATTCTCGGTCTCGCGACGGCAATAGGGGCCGCATTCCCCGCGCGATTTGACCGTCCATGGACGGGGCCAATACACTCCTCCCCGCCAATTGCATCGGCGCCGCGGTCGGACGTGAGGGCGCCCTCCTCGAGGAAATCCGCATGACGTTTCGCGCCATCCGAGCCGACAAGACCGACGCCGGGCAGGACGTCCGTTTCGTCGAGATGGAGGACTCCGAGCTCATGGACGGCGACGTGACCGTCCGCGTCACGCATTCGACCGTCAACTACAAGGACGGGCTCGCGCTCTCCGGCAAGTCGGCGATCATCCGCCGATTTCCGATGGTGCTCGGCATCGACCTCGCGGGCGTCGTCGAAACCTCCGCCCGAGCGGACTTCGCTCCCGGCGACGAAGTGATCGTGAATGGCTTTGGGCTCAGCGAGACCCATTTCGGCGGCTATGCTGGGAAGGCGCGGGTGAAGGGCGACTGGCTCGTCAGGCTGCCGGCGGGCCTCAGCCGGGCCGAGGCGATGGCGATCGGCACCGCCGGCTATACCGCGATGCTGGCGGTGATGGCGATCGAGCGGCACGGCCTGACTCCGGCCTCGGGACCGGCGCTGGTGACGGGCGCTGCGGGCGGAGTCGGCTCGACCGCTATTTCGCTGCTGGCCGACAAGGGTTGGACGGTGATCGCCTCCACCGGCCGATCCAGCGAAGCGGAGTATCTCAAGCATTTGGGGGCGTCCGAGATCATCGACCGCGCCTCCCTCTCGGCGCCTGGCAAGCCGCTCGGCAAGGAGCAGTGGGCGGCGGCTGTCGACAGCGTCGGATCGCAGACGCTCGCCAATGTGCTGGCCCAGACGCGCTATGGCGGCGCCGTCGCGGCCTGCGGGCTCGCAGGCGGCATGGATCTGCCCGCGACGGTCGCTCCCTTCATCCTGCGCGCCGTGACCCTGTTCGGCATCGACAGCGTCCAGTGTCCGATGGCGCGTCGGCTCGAAGCGTGGCGCCGACTCGCGAGCGACCTCGACCGCGAGAAGCTCGCGGCGATGACGCAAACGATCCCGTTCGACGAGACGTTCGAGGCCGGCCGCCGCATTCTGAAAGGCGAGACGCGCGGGCGGCTCGTCGTGACGATCGGATAGCCTAAAACCTGGCGCTTCGCCACTTGAGCGGACGGCGCCCCTCCACTATGAGATCGCAGCCGGCGGCAGACGAGCCGGCGCAGAGCTTGGGTCGACCTGTCACAATTGTGCAATCACTCTGCCGTTTCATCGTTTTACAAAGGGACGCGCGTCGATTCGATGGGCGTGGATGGCGACATGACCGACGACGCCGACAGTTTCAGTCTGCTCCTAGGGACGGACGTCCCGACCCGCGATTACAAGGCGGGCGAGACGATCTTCCGCGAGGGAGATCCGGGCACGGAGTTTTACGTCGTTAAGCGGGGCCGCGTCCGTGTCCTTGCCGGAAACCGGCTGCTCGAAACGCTCGGCGAGAACGAGATCTTCGGCGAGATGGCGCTGATCGACTCCTCGCCGAGAAGCGCAACCGTCGCCGCCGATACTGACGTCACCGTCGCTCCGATTACGGAGAAGCAGTATCTCTTCCTGGTCCGCCATACGCCGTACTTCGCCCTCAAAGTGATGCGGGTTCTGGCGAACCGGCTCAGGCGCCAGAACAAAGCGGTCTGACCGGCGGCGACCCTCGAAGCGAAGGTTCAGCTTCGCTCGACGTTCAGGAACATGCGGACAAGGTCGGACAGGCTTGCGGCCTGGGTTTTCTTCATCACGTTGGCCCGGTGGACTTCGACCGTCCTTGGACTGATCCCCATTTCGTAGGCGATGATCTTATTGGGCTGTCCTCGGATGAGACGGTCGAGCACCTCGGTTTCGCGCGCGCTGAGCGTAGCCAGTCGCGCCTGCGCTTTCTGCGTATTGGCCCCATTCGTCTGCGACTCCTTGCCGGAATCAAGGGCGTTACGAATGGCGCCGATGAGGTCGTCGGCGCGGAACGGCTTTTCGAGAAGGTCGACTGCGCCCTGCTTCATCGCGCGAACGGCGAGCGGAACGTCGGCGTGGCCGGTCACGACAATAACCGGCAGAGCCAGCGAACGCGCCGATAAATGCGCGAGCAGCTCCATTCCGCTCATGCCGGGCATGCGGATGTCGGTCACCACACAGCCGACCGGCGCGTCATCGATTGCGGCGAGGAACTCTGTCGCAGAGGCATAGGTTCTGACGTTGAGCCCCTCGTTCACCAGGAAGAGCCGCACCGAATCGCGAAGGGCGTCGTCGTCATCGATCACGTGAACGATCTGCGCATCGCTCATTCTTCGATCTCCGCCGTCGCCAACAGCAAGGTGAGGCTGAACGTCGTTCGCGCGCGGACTCGGCCCAAATGCGCCCGCTCAATGTGGTCGGAATTCCAGCGGCCCGCAAGCAGCGAGGATCATGCCACCTTGGCGAGCGCGACGGCGCGGGCGCGGCGCTGGACTCTCGGCAGCGTAACCACAGCGACCGCGCCTTCGCCTGCCCGCGAGCCGAGACGGAGCGTTCCGCCGTGCAGTTCGACGAGCGAATTGGCGATGGCGAGGCCGAGCCCCGAGCCTTTCATGCCGTTGGCCATCACGACGGCGCCCTGCTCGAACGGCCGTCCAATCCGCGCGATGTCCTCCGCGGCGATGCCCGGGCCGTTGTCCTCGACATAAAAGCAGACCTGCTCCGCCAAGGCTTGCGCGCCGATTTCGACCGCGCCGCCTTCAGGCGCGAACTTGATTGCGTTGCGCATCAGCGTGGTGAGAATCCTTTCGACGGCTGCGGGGTCGGCTTCGATCGTCACGTCCGCGTCGACATCGACCGTCACCGCGATGCGCTTCTCACGCGCTGTCGGGGCGATGTCCTGCACCGCCCGGCTGACCGCCTGCTCCGCCCGGAAGCGCCCATAGCAGAGACGCTCACGCCCGGCCTCCAGTCTGGACATGTCGAGAATGTCACTGACGACCTGGAGGAGATATTCGCCGCTCGCAAGGATGTGCCCGCAATAGTCTCGATATTTCTCCGATCCGAGCGGACCGAAGGTCTGGCTTCCCATCAATTGCGAAAAGCCGATGATGGCGTTGAGCGGCGTGCGCAATTCGTGGCTCATGTTGGCCAGGAACTCAGCTTTGGCGCGATTGGCCGCCTCGGCCTGCGCCTTCTGCTCATGATAGCGTTCGGCGAGATCGGCAAGTTGCTGAGCCTGTTCCTCGAGCGAGTGGCGGGAGTGGCGCAACTGCGCCACGGTCGTCAGCAGGAGACGCTCCGAATTGATCAGTTGCTCCTCGTGCTCCTTGAGCGCGGTGATGTCCGTCCCGACCGAGACATAGCCGCCGTCGCGGGTCCGCCGCTCATTAACCTGCAGCCAACGCCCATCGGGCAGGCGCGCCTCGTAAGTGCGCGACCGCAATCCCGTCGCCGCCGGCCCGGCCGCGCCCGCCCCTGGGCGCTCGAGTCCGCCGCGCGCCGCCAGTTCGCCGTAGTCAGCGCCAGACCGCACGGCTTCACCTGAAAGATTGTGCAGCCGCTGATATTTCGAATTGCAAAGGACGAGCCGATTGCCGGAATCCCAAAGGACGAAAGCCTCGGAAATAGCCTCGATGGCCTCGCGCAGCCGCTGGTCTGCCGTCGCCGAGGCCTCAGCCTCGCGCTTGCGCTCGGTCACGTCGAACGCGATCCCAACAAGGCTCAGGTCGCCGCTCTCCTCGTCCTCGACGATTTCCGCACGCTTGCGCAGCCAGACCCAACGCCCGTCGGCGGCGCGCATGCGAAATTCGACCTCGACGCATTCGCCCCGACGCTCGGCCGCGAGCCGCGCGATGCCCTCGAGGCTCTCGTCCTCGGGATGCATCAGCGCCCGCAGTTCGGCGATCGTCCACCAGCCGGGGCGCTCGGCGAGATCGAGAACGTCGAACATCGAGGGCGACCAGACGATGCGTCCGTGAGGCAAATCCCAGGTCCATAAGCCGCATCGACCGCGATTGAGCGCCAGATCGATGCGCGCTCGACGGGCCCGCTCTTCCCGTACGCGCGCACGCTTGCATCGCAGTTCGGCGCCATAGAGAAGGCCCGCCGCGGCGATCAGCGCCAGCGTCCAGGCGAGAAGAGCGACGGTTGCGAACGCAGCGCGTCGCCAGGCGGCGAGATGCGGGTCGACGGGCGAGGCGAACGCTACTCTCGCAGCCGCCGCTGGCAGCGCCCTGACCGCCGTGAACCGATCCCCGCTGTCGCCTGAGTCGACAAGTTGCACCCCGCCGTGGTCGCCGCCATCGCTCCAATTCCATCCAAGCCGCGCCAGTTCATCCGCAATCATTGCCTCTGGCGGATCGATCGCGAGGCGCTGACCGAGGCGATCGACCACGATCGCCTCGGCGAGCCGCTCCTCGGGATGGGCGTCGAGAACCTGGCGGAGAACCCCGGCCGGCGACGCCCGCGGGGCGGCGGCCAAGGCCGCGTCGAGGCGGGCCGCGAGAATGGTCGCGCGCATGTCGACCTCGCGCGCGGCGGATTGAAGCGCGAGATCACGCTCGAATCGCAGATGCTGAAGCGTCACGGCTATCGTGCCGACGATCCCAAGAGCGACGCCGATCGAAGCGGCGGAGGCAAACCAGCGTCTGACCGCCGCGCGAAGCCGCGCCATCGCCAGCCAGAAAACCGAGCCGCCGATTTGCAGGACCGGTCCGCCTTGGCAATCGTCCGCGTTTGCCGCGCTTGCACGCGTCATCGTAATAGCCAGCCCTCGTCACAAGATTACTCGGGCAACCGCCGCCCCGTCCGAATCAGTACGATAAGAATCCTTGTGTGAATCTTTGTCCAGAGCCTTGACAGGGGCCAGATCGAAAAATCTCGCGGCGGGGCTAAGGACGCGGCCGGCGGGCAGTCGCCGCCGTGCAGTCGGACATCGGCTGTCGCAACGTCCGGTGCTACGCATGCAGAACGCGGGCCATTGGCGGGTCGCCGGGCGCCTTATCCCAGGCTCCGGGTCACGATGTCGCAGACGTCGGGCGACAGCGTCGGCTGGGCGGCGATTCGCTTCAACATCGCCTCCGCCTGCCGCCGGCGCTCATCCTCGAGCGAGCGCCAGGAGCGCATGGCTGTCAGGAGCCGCGCGGCAATCTGCGGATTGGCAGGGTCGAGCGTCACGACCACCTCCTCGAGCAGCGCGAACCCCGCCCCGTCGGCCCGGTTGAATTGCGTATGGTTGGCGGAGAACCCGCCGATCAGCGCGCGCACCCGGTTGGGGTTGGACATCGAGAAGCCGCGGTGGCTCATGAGCGCCCGCACGCGCTCAAGCGTCTCCCGCTCGGGAATTTGCGCCTGCAGGGCGAACCATTTGTCGAGGATCAGCGGCTCCATCGCGTAGCGCCGCTCGAAGGCGTCCAGCGTGTGTTCGCGGGTCGAGCTGGGTTTGAGCGCAATCGTCGCGAGCGCGCCGAGGCGCTCCGTCATGTTGTCGGCCTCGCGCATCTGCCCGTGCGCGAGCGCAAGACCGTCGATCACGTCGCCGTCGACGAATAGCGCGAGCGCTCCGTTGCGCAGCGCGCGCCGACCGGCCGCGGCCGCGTCCGGGCTGAACGGCGACGAATCGGCGAGCTGCCTGTGCAGCTCGACCAGCGCGTCACCGTGCGCGCGGCCAATTCCGCCCCGCAACGTCTTTCTCGCCGCATAAATTGCGTCCGGATCGACGTCCTCGCCGATTTCGCGCGCAATGTCCGCCTCGCTCGGCAGCGTCATCGCGAGCGCCGCGAAGGCCGGGTCGATCCGTCCTGCCCGGGCGTCCTCAATCAAGGCGCCGAACGCTGCGATGAGCCCCGCGTTGCGTTCGGGCGCCCGTCCGGCCCGGATCGCCTTGACGCCGCGCAACAGCACGCGAGTCGCCAGGCTCTGCAACGCCTGCCAGCGGTTGAAATTGTCGCTGTCGCGCCGCGAGAGAACGATGAGATCATCCTCGGTGAGATCGTCCTCCACCCGGACCGGCGCGGAGAAGCCTCGCAGGAAGGAAAGCGCGGGCCGCCGCGGGACGTCGTGAAACACGATCGTCCGCTCGGAATCCTTGAGTTCGATCACCCCCTCCTCGAGCTCGTCGGGTGACGCGTCGGGAGAGATCAGAGGCATGTCGCCGCCCTGCGGATCGACGAGGCCCAGCGCGAGCGGCATCGTCATTGGCAGCTTGGTCGCCTGGCCAGGCGTCGGGGCGATCGACTGGACGATCTCGAGACGATAGGTCCGCTCGACCGGGTCATACTTGCTCCGGACCGTGAGCTTCGGCGTCCCGGCCTGACTGTACCATCGCATGAAGTGGCCAAGATCGCGGCCGGAAACATCGGCGAAGCAGGCGATGAACTCTTCCACCGTGGCCGCGGTCCCGTCATGGCGCTGGAAATAGATATCCATGCCGGCGCGGAACGCGCGCGGCCCGATCAGGCGCTTGAGCATCCGGATGATTTCCGCGCCTTTTTGATACACGGTCGCGGTGTAGAAGTTGCTGATCTCGTTGTAGACTTCGGGCCGTACATTGTGTGCGAGGGGGCCCGCGTCCTCGGGAAACTGCGCCGAGCGCAGCACGCGCACCTCGGAGATGCGCTTGACCGGGGCGGAGCGCATGTCGGCCGAGAATTCCTGGTCGCGGAAGACCGTAAGGCCTTCTTTGAGGCAAAGCTGGAACCAGTCGCGGCACGTGACCCGATTGCCGGTCCAGTTGTGAAAATATTCGTGCGCGATTACCCCCTCAATGCCCGCGTAGTCTTCGTCGGTGGCGGTCTGGGGCGAGGCGAGCACATATTTGTCGTTGAAGACGTTCAGCCCCTTGTTCTCCATGGCGCCCATGTTGAAATCGGACACCGCGACCACGTTGAAAACGTCGAGATCATATTCGCGCCCGTACACGCTCTCATCCCAGGCCATCGAGCGCTTGAGCGCGTCCATGGCGTAATCGGCGCGCTCCTCGCGTCCCGGCTCCACGTAAATCCCGAGCGCGACCTTTCGGCCTGACGCAGTGACGAACGAATCGGAAATATGGGCGAGCTCGCCCGCCACCAGCGCGAACAGGTAGCATGGCTTCTTGTGCGGGTCGGTCCAGATCGCCCAATGGCGCGAGGGGTCATCGGCCTCGCCGAAGTTTTCGAGATTGCCGTTGGCGAGCAGGACCGGCGCCTCGGCGCGATCGGCCTCGAGCCGCACCCGATAGGTCGAGAGCACGTCCGGACGATCGAGAAAATAGGTGATGCGGCGGAAGCCCTCGGCTTCGCATTGCGTGCAATAGGCGGAGCCTGACCGGTAGAGCCCCATCAGCTTGGTGTTGGCGGCCGGATCGAGCCGGGTTTCGATTTTGAGCGTAAACGGGCCACGCGGCGGTCGCGGCAGCACGAATTGCGAGGCGCTCGCCTGAAAATCGGCGGCCGCCAGCGGCGCGCCGTCGAGTTCCGCCGAAACGAAGACGAGTTCGTCGCCGTCGAGATCGAGCGCGACGTCCACTTCGCCCGCCGGATTGGGCCTGACCATCAGAGTCGATGTGACGCGGGTGGCATGGCGATCGAGCGAAATATCGAGTTCGACCGCGTCGATGAGGTAGTCCGGGACGCGATAATCGACGAGACGAACGGGCTGACCGACCGATGTGCGCATGGGCGCGGGCCTTTTCGATGGATGAGAATGGTTTTTCCTGTGACGCCGAGACTCGCGGAGAAAATGGCGCCGCGGCTCGGCCGGGATTTCCGTCCGCTCAGGCCATAGCCAAGCTGATTGCCGCGGAGGGCGTAAACGTCAAACCGTACCGAAGCAAGGCTTTTTGCAAGGCCGCCCCCGGCGGCGCGCCGCTGGTGAAAATGGCGGCGCCCGGGCGGCGGCGCGCCGAGCCCCTCGGGGTCTCGCCCAGCAGGGCGTCGAGCCGCCGCGCAATCGCCGGCGCGGGGTCGACAAACAAGACCGGCCACGGCGCAAGCCGCTTGAGCGTGTCGATCAGCAAAGGGAAATGGGTGCAGGCGAGCACGACGCAATCGGTGCGCCGGCCATTCTTTTCGACGAAACAAGGCGCGATTTCACGCGCAATCTCGACTTCGTCCACTGCCTCGCCGCGCATGGCGCCCTCGGCGATGGGCGCGAGGTGGGCGGAACCCACGAGCGTCACCTCGCAATTGGCGGCGTAGTCGCGCACCAAAGCGTGCGTATAGTCGCGCGCGATCGTGCCCCGCGTCGCAAGAACGCTGACGAGGCCCGAGCGCGATTCGCGCGCCGCCGGCTTGATCGCCGGCACCGTGCCGACGAAAGGAAGCCGTGGATAGGCGGCCCTCAGATGAGGAAGCGCAAGGGTCGAAGCCGTGCTGCAGGCGATGACGACGATGTCGGGCTTCTGCTCGGCGACAACCCGGGCCATCACCGCCTCGACCCGGGCGATGAGGGCTTCGTCGCTGAGCCGGCCGTAAGGAAACGCTGCGTCGTCAGCCACATAGACTATGTCGACGTCAGGGCGAAGGCGTCGGATCTCGGCGAGCACGGAAAGGCCGCCAAGCCCCGAATCGAAGACGACCGCTCGCGGCGCGCGCTCCGCCAAGGCCGCCATTTCCGCAATTCGTTCCACGCTCGAGCGCGCCTTTCTCGCCGGTTGTCGCCAGCCCCCATACGCCAAAGTGATCCGCGCGGCAAAACCAGACCATTGACCGGGCCGGCGTCAATGGACCAAGGAGAGCCTTCACGATTCCCGGGCGGAGCCCATTCTACACGTCATGTCGTCGTCGGACGCTTCCTTCAGCGCCGAACCGCTCGATCATCAGCCTGGGCCTGCGACGCCGAGCGCCGCCGAGCGCCGGGGGCTCGCGCTCGCCCTCGTCGCCGCGGCCGTCCTCCATCTGGCAGTCCCGCTCGGAATTCTGGCCTATTACGCGCTGTGGCCGCCGGTCGCCGCGCCGGCCGAGCAGGAGATTCCCGTCGAGGTGGTGGTCGAGCCGCCGCCTCCGAAGCAGGAGAAGCCGAAGCCTCCGCCCATGCCGGACGACGAAAGGCCCGCCAACGATGCGCCGAGCGCGGCCACTCAGGAGAAGGCGAACCGGGAATCTCCCGACACCAAGACTGAGGCGCCGGCGGTCAAGGCCGAGCCGCGGCAAAATCCGGGCGCGCCCGAGCAGTCGGACACGCCGCCGGCCGCCGAACAGCAGAAGGCCCAGGCGTCGCCTCCGCCCGAGGAGGCTAAGCGGGCCCCGGACGCCGATGAGCCTGCCGCTGTGATGGACGGGCCCTCGGAAGCGGACGCAACCCCGCCTGCGCAAGAGGTCGCGCCCAAGCCCGCGCCGCCGCCGGCGCCGAAACCTCCCCCGACGGCGCCCGCCGGGGCGCCGCTACCGACCGCCGAGCCGCTGCCGCAGTACAAATTCGCCCATGCGGCGACCGAAACGCCGATCATCGGCGGCAACGCCGACACGCGCTACTTCACCATCGTTTACGGCATGATCCGCTCGCATCTGCGCGCGCCGTCGGGCCCGGGCGCCGCGCCGCCGAGCCGAGGCGGAGCGATCGTTTTCACGGTCGACGAAAGCGGCAACCTGGTCCAGCGCAAGGTCGTGAGCCCAAGCGGATCGCCGAGCCTGGACATGGCCGTGATGACAGCGATCGCGGAGGCTGCGCCCTATCCGGCGCCGCCGAACTGGCAACCCCGAGCTATGCGGCTGACCTACGGCCGTTGACCGGCCCGTCGGCGGGGGGCGATCCGCGTCCGCTCACTGCTGGACGCAGTTCCAGTGCGAGCGGATGCGCTGGTAGGTCGTCCAGTTGTCCCAATCGTGGACGGCGACAAGACCGTATCTCGCGCATTCCGCCTGCGCATTCGCCTCAAATTCGGAGATCGGCGGGAACGTGTTGCTGTGCGGCGGATTCGGGTAATAGACGAATGTCACCGAGCGCTCGAGCGCGCATCCCGAGAGGGTCAGTGCCAAGCCGATCAGGCAGACATACCGCATTCGCGCGCGCCCCCAGCCTCAAAGATCCGCCGGACCGTCTCGAACCAGCCCGAGTCCGGCCGCCACTTAGCCTCAGGGCCGCGCAGGGCGCAAGTGCTCCCGGCCGGGAAGTTTTGATCGCTCTCAATGCGACGTGAGCCATCCCAACGCCATCCCGAACCCGGCGTTCACCGATCAGCAGATCGACGATACCGCCGCGTATCTGGCGACGCTCCGCCCCGCGAAGTGACGAAGAGCGGCGGCGCCGAGGCCGGCGTCATTTCCAGGCGTAGATTCAATATTTTCCAGCGCTTGCGGCCCATTGCCATCCCGCCCGGCTTCGTTCGCCTGCCGCAAGTGGAATTGACGCCCGGCGGCTTCGAAAACCGCCCGCGTGGATCCCAATTGCGTAAGATCGAGCGGCCTGAAATTATGCCCAAGTGATCGGATAAGCTTCGCGCGCCCGGCGGACAATGATCGGCCGTCATGAACACGACGATCGCACTTCGTCGGCTGGAGCCTCCCCGTCGAGCGGAGGACGCTCCAAGCCACAAGCGTCCGCCATCGCGATTGGGAGTGGCCCGCCATGTCAGACCAGCCTCCATCGTCCTCTGTCGGCAAGCCAGGCGTCCAAGTCAGTGAACCGGAGGCGGGGCCGGTGTTCGAGCCCTATGAGAGCCCCGCCGGGGGCTGGGGCGCGCTCCGCGCCGTTGCGCGGGCGCTTCGCGAGCAGAGCGTCGTGCTGAAAGGCTCAGAGGCGCTCATGTCGATGAACCAGCCGGAAGGCTTCGACTGCCCGGGATGCGCCTGGCCGGATCCGAAGCATACCAGCTCGTTTGAGTTCTGCGAGAATGGCGCCAAAGCCGTCTCCTTCGAACTCACGAAGCGCAAAGTGACGCCCGAGTTCTTCGCGGCCTACACGGTCAGCGAATTGGAACGTGAGAGCGATTACTGGCTCGAGGAACAGGGCCGCCTGACGGAGCCGATGCGCTTCAACCGCGCGACCGATCGCTATGAGCCGATCCGCTGGGAGGACGCATTCGCTATGATCGGCGCTCAGCTTCGCGCGCTGGAGAGCCCCGACAGAGCGGACTTCTACACGTCGGGCCGCACTTCGAACGAAGCCGCGTTTCTTTACCAGATTTTCGTGCGGCGCTTTGGCACGAACAACTTTCCCGACTGTTCCAACATGTGTCATGAGGCGACCAGCGTCGGCCTGCCCGAGAGCATCGGCATCGGCAAAGGCACCGTTGTGCTGGAGGACTTCGAGACGACGGACGCGATCTTCGTGATCGGGCAGAATCCCGGCACGAATAGCCCCCGGATGATGACCCCGTTGCGTGAGGCGTCTAGACGGGGCGTTCCGATCGTGGCGATGAACCCGTTGCGCGAACGCGCGCTCGAGCGGTTCGCGGCGCCGCAGGATCCGATCGAGATGGCGACTCTCAACTCGACCCGGATCGCCAGCGAATATTGCCAGGTCCGTGTCGGGGGCGACGTCGCAGCGCTCAAGGGCGTGATGAAGCTCGTTCTCGAAGCGCACGAAGCGGCTGTTCGCTCAGGCGGAGAGCCGGTGATCGATCTCCCCTTCATCGAGCGGCACACGTTCGGCTTCGAAGCGCTGAGCGAGGATCTGCGCCGCACCTCGTGGGACGACATCCTGCGCGTCTCGGGCCTGCAGCGCCCCCAGATCGAACGCGTGGCGCAGATCTATATGCAGGCCAAGTCCGTCATCATCTGCTACGGCATGGGCCTCACCCAGCACCGCTACGGCACGGAGAACGTCCAGCAGATCGCCAATCTGCTCATGCTGCGCGGCAATATTGGCCGGCCCGGCACCGGCATCTGTCCC
>Ga0209656_10001074_pt1 | contig 17658 bp, 18 predicted proteins | sample BogFormECP12_OM2_FD_188239 | JGI IMG/M metagenome (GOLD analysis project Ga0209656, IMG submission 188239) | Bog forest soil microbial communities from Calvert Island, British Columbia, Canada - ECP12_OM2 (SPAdes) (version 2) | ecosystem: Environmental > Aquatic > Freshwater > Wetlands > Bog ... | reverse complement strand
CCTCGGCTTCCTCGGTGAGTGCCTCGATTTCGACCGGGCCATCGCCGAGCTCGGGGTGCTCGTGCACCACGATGCGTGCCAGTGCGTCGTCATGCATGATGAGCTGGCCGCTCAGGTCGCTGAACCGGACAGTCTTCTGACCCATGCTCGATCCCTCTCTAATGCGCTGGTGCGAGCGCGTTCGGCGGCCTGGTCGCACTGCCGTGGCGATGCGGCGAGACCTTGGTAGTGAACGCATGGATCACCCTGCCGCAACGGTGCCCGCGTGTCAAACTTCAGTTCGATCGGCGTGTCCGTATACGAAATTACTCACGATTAGCGTGTCACCTGGCCATTCCGGGTCTACCGACGATCGGCGGTGCACACTTGACACATGAAGGATGCCGGGTATCTCGCCGAACCGTCCGGCCCGCTGCCGCCCGCGATGGCCGCGGCCCTGGCCGCCTTCGAGCGCTATCTCCGGTCGGAGCGCTCGCTATCGCCGCACACCGTTCGCGCCTATGCCGGTGACATCTCCTCGATGCTTGAGCACGCCAGCCGCCAGGGCGTCGACGCGCCGGGAGGCCTGGGCGTGACCGAACTGCGCGGCTGGCTGGCGATCCAGCACGAGTCGGGCGCCGCGCGCGCCACGCTGGCCAGGCGGGGCGCGGCGGCCAGGTCGTTCACTGCTTTCGCGTACCGCCGTGGCTGGCTGGCCGCCGACCCAGGCTCCCGGCTCGGGACGCTGAAGACCCGCCGTGCTCTCCCGCACGTACTGCGCCAGGACGAGATAGCGGCCGTGCTGGCTGGCCTGGATAAGGCCGGGCGCCAGGCCGAGGCGGCTATCGCCGCACAACCGGCGCAGGACCAGGCTGGGGCGGCGCCGGGGAACCAGGCTGGGGCGCCGACGCAGGACCAGGCTGGGTCGCCGACGGGGGACCAGGCTGGGGCATCGGCGGGGGACCAGCCCGCAACCGAAGCCGCGGTAGCCCTTCGCGACGCCGCCGTGCTCGAACTGTTCTACGCGACCGGGATCCGGGTCAGCGAGTTGTGCGGGCTGGATCCGGTCCGCCTCGACCATGGCCGCCGCACCGTCCGGGTCAGGGGCAAGGGCGACAAGGAGCGCACCGTGCCGGTCGGCGTGCCCGCGCTGGCCGCGGTAGACCGCTGGCTGGCTGCGGGCCGTCCCGCGCTCGCCACGGCAGCCAGCGGGTCGGCCCTGTTCCTGGGGGTCCGCGGCGGCCGCCTGGACCCGCGCACGGCCCGCCGGATCGTGCACGAGCGGCTGCGCGAGGCGGGAGCGACCAGGGATACCGGCCCGCACGGCATCCGCCATAGCGCGGCGACCCACCTACTCGAGGGCGGCGCCGACCTGCGCAGCGTCCAGGAGATCCTCGGTCATTCCTCGCCCGCGACCACCCAGATCTACACGCACGTGTCGATCGAGCGCCTCAAGTCCAGCTATCGTCAGGCCCATCCCCGGGCTTAGCAACCGGTCCGCGCACCCGTAACTTTGTTCCCTCCAGCCGCATCCCGCGGGCTCGCCAAAACAGCAACGATGGAACATCGATGCCGGAATAGCGACAACGATGGAGCATCGCTGTCGTTCGAGGGGACCGTTCCCGGCGCGCCGGGGGCCAAGGCGCGCGTACCGCAGCCGAGGCCGGGACCTGGGGAATGCGCGGCTGGGCGGGAACGTCAAGTATTCTTGGAAACGGTCGCCGAAGCCGAACCGTCATGGTGCGCGCCCGGCGGCTAAATCGCGTGCCCGTTTGCTCACCGGGGCGACAAGCTTCCCGGCGGGACGCGCCGCTCGGTCCGCCGGCCACCAGGCCGGCCGCAGGCGCGTCAGATCACGGGCACCAGGAAGCAACCGAGCAGCGTCGCGACACGAAAACACGCGCGGCGCACGAAGGAAAGGGGCCGGGCCAGTGGCTCAGGTCGTCACCATGAAGCAGCTCCTGGAGAGCGGTGTCCATTTTGGTCACCAGACCAGGCGCTGGAACCCGAAGATGAAGCGCTACATCTTCACCGAGCGTAACGGCATCTACATCATCGACCTTCAGCAGTCGCTGGACTACATCGACCGGGCGTATGAGTTCATCAAGGAGACCGTCGCGCACGGCGGGACCATCTTGTACGTCGGCACGAAGAAGCAGGCGCAGGAGGCGATCGCTGAGCAGGCGCGCCGGGTCGGGATGCCGTTCGTGAACCAGCGCTGGCTGGGCGGCATGCTGACCAACTTCTCCACCGTGTACAAGCGGCTGCAGCGGCTCAAGGAGCTCGAGGAGATCGACTTCGGCGACGTGGCGGCCTCCGGCATGACCAAGAAGGAGCTCCTGCAGCTACGGCGCGAGCACGACAAGCTGGACCGGACGCTGGGCGGGATCAGGGACATGGCCCGGGTGCCGAGCGCGATCTGGGTGGTGGACACCAAGAAGGAGCACATCGCCGTCAACGAGGCTCGCAAGCTGGGCATCCCGGTGGTCGCGATCCTCGACACCAACTGTGACCCGGACGAGGTCAACTACCCGATCCCGGGCAACGACGACGCGATCCGCAGCGTCGCGCTGCTGACTAGGGTGGTGGCCGACGCGGTCGCCGAAGGCCTGATCGCCCGCGCGGGCGCGGCCGGCGGCGACGAGAAGCCCGCAGGTGGGGTGCCGGGCGCCGAGGAGCCGCTGGCCGAGTGGGAGCGCGAGCTGCTTGTGGGCTCCGGGAACCCGACTGCCACCGCCCCTACCCTCGAGGCCGCCGATGAGGTGGCAGCTTCCGAGGAAGCACCCGCACACGCGGCGGACGCGGAGATCCCGGCTGACTCCCAGACCGTGAACGCTGCCGCGGCCGAAGGTGCCGCCGAGGGCGAGATCGGTGCTGGGTCCGCGATCACCAGCGAGGCCGCCGCTTCTGCCGACGAGGCAGACGACCTGGCTGGCATCGCCGACGAGCAGGCCGCGGGCACCGACGAAGTAACCGCGGGCACCGACGAAGTAACCGCGGGCACCGACGAAGTAACCGCGGGCACTGACGAAGTATCTGAGTGAGAGACGAGGACATGGCGAATTTCACCGCCGCCGACGTGAAGCGGCTGCGCGAGCAGACCGGCGCCGGCATGATGGACTGCAAGAACGCACTCCAGGAGGCCAACGGCGACCTGGAGGCCGCGGTCGAGCTGCTCCGCGTCAAGGGCGCCAAGGACGTGAACAAGCGGGCCACCCGCACCGCGGCCAATGGCCTGGTAGCGGCCGAACTGGATGGGCACCGGGCCGGCGTGCTCGTCGAGCTGAACTGCGAGACGGACTTCGTCGCCAAGACGGACCTGTTCCAGCAGGTGGCCGCCGAGATCGCCGCCGCCGCCCTGACGGCCGAAGTCACCGACCGGCCGTCTCTGCTGACCACAGAGGCCAGGCCGGGCACCACCGTCCAGCAGCTCATCGAGGAAGCGGGCGCGAGCCTGAAGGAGAAGCTTGAGCTCGGCCGGTTCGCCCGGTTCGAGGGCGGGTACGTAGAGAGCTACCTGCACCGCAGTGACGCGGCGCTGCCGCCCACTCTCGGCGTCCTGGTCCAGCTCGACAAGGACAACGCCGAGGTCGCCAAGGATCTCGCCCAGCAGGTCGCCGCCATGCGGCCGCTATACGTGGTCCGCGACGACGTTCCCGCGGACGTCGTCGAGAAGGAGCGCCGGATCGCCGAGCAGATCACGCGGGACGAGGGCAAGCCGGAGCAGGCCATCGGCAAGATCGTGGAGGGCAGGCTGAACGCCTACTTCAAGGATGTCGTGCTCACCGAGCAGGCGTTCGTGAAGGATCCGAAGACCGCGATCAAGCAGGTCCTGGCGGGCAGTGGTGTCAGCGTGACCGGCTTCGCCAGGTTCCAGGTCGGCCAGGCCTGAGGCCGGGCCTGATGCCGGAGGCGCCGGAGCCTGGACCCGCGGGGGTGCTTCATCCGAGCTGGCGCCGGGTGGTGCTGAAGCTGTCCGGCGGGCTGTTCGCGGGCTCTGAGCCCCTGGGTATCTCGCCGGACGTGGTGGCCCACCTAGCGGCGGAGATCATCGCCGCGGTGAAGGACGGAGTGCAGGTCGCCGCGGTGGTCGGCGGCGGCAATATGTTCCGTGGCGCGGCCCTGGCCGAACGAGGTATCGACCGGGCCCGCGCCGACTACATGGGCATGCTCAGCACGGTCATCAACTGCCTGGCCCTGCAGGATGTGCTGGAGAAGCTCGGCGTGGAAACCAGGGTGCAGACCGCCATCACGATGGGGCAGGTGGCGGAGCCCTATATCCCGCGCCGGGCCATCCGGCACCTGGAAAAGGGTCGGGTGGTGATCTTCGGGGCCGGGCTCGGCGCGCCCTACTTCTCGACCGACACCGCTGCGGCGCAGCGAGCGCTGGAGATCGGCGCCGACGCGGTCCTCAAGGGCACCAAGGTCGACGGCGTCTACGACGCCGATCCCCACACCACGCCGGGTGCGGCGCGCTTCAACCGGCTGGACTACGGCGAGTACCTCAGCCGTGAGCTCAAGGTGATGGATACCACGGCGGTCAGCCTGTGCATGGACAACGGGCTGCCGATCGTGGTGTTCGCCTTGATGGACGAGGGCAACGTGGTCCGGGCCATCCGCGGCGAGGAGGTCGGCACGCTGATCTGCCGCCCGGACGACCTGGAGGGCCAGGACGAGGACAGCGGGGGCGAAGATCGCGAATAACCGCGAGGATCATGCGGATTAAGGCCGGCGGACAGCTAAGCTCGCTTAGGCATGGCGAGCACAACGGAGCCGAACAATGATCGATGACACCCTCCTCGAAGCCGAGGAGAAGATGGACAAGGCGGTCACGGTCGCCAAGGAAGAATTCAGCATCATCCGCACCGGCCGTGCGCATCCGGGCATGTTCAGCAAGATCACGGTCGATTACTACGGTACGCAGACCCCGGTGAACCAGCTGGCCTCGTTCCACGTGCCCGAACCGAGGATGGTGGTGATCCAGCCGTTCGACAAGAACTCGCTGGCGGCCATTGAGCGGGCCATCAGGAACAGCGACCTGGGTGTCAACCCGGCGAACGACGGCACGATCATCAGGATCGTCCTGCCCGAGCTGACCGAGGAGCGCAGGCGCGATTACATCAAGACCGCCCGCCACAAGGCCGAGGACGGTCGCGTCGCCATCAGGAACATCAGGCGCCACGCCAAGGACACCCTCAACAAGATGATCAAGAGCGGGGATGCCGGCGAGGATGACGTGCACCGGGCCGAGCGTGAGCTCGATGACCTGACCCACACCTACGAGGCGCAGGTGGACGAGTTGCTCAAGCACAAGGAAGCCGAGCTCCTCGAGGTCTAGTTGGCCATCGATCCAGCCGGACCGGACCCCAGGGACCCCAGGGACCCCAAGGTCCCCAGAGACCCCAAGGTCCCCAGGGAACCCGGGGAACCCGCAGGCGTCGCGGCCGCTCAAGGGCCCGAGACCCCCCAGTCACCCGCAACCCCCGAAGTCCCCCAAGTGCCCGAGGCGCCCGACGCCGCCGACGCGCCCGGCGCGGCCGCCAGCGCGCCCGACGCCGGCAGCGCGCCCGACGCCGCCAGCGCGCCCGAGGCGGTCCAAGCCCCCAGCCGGGTGTCACGGACCGGGCGCAACCTGCCCGTCGCGATCGGCGTGGGCGCGGGCCTCGGCGGCCTGGTGCTGCTCACCTTGCTCACCGTCAAGGCGACGTTCCTGCTGTACGTAGGGGCGGCCATCGCGGTGGCCCTGACCGAACTGGCCGAGGCCTTCAGCGAGCACAAAATCGACATCCCGGTGATCCCGGTGGCGGCAGGCGGAGCCGCCGTGCTGACCTGCATGTACTGGCTGGGATCCCAGGCCGCGCTGGCCGCGCTGGCGCTGACGGTGGTGGCCATCTTCGCCTGGCGGCTGCCGGGCGGCCCGGCCGGCTACGTCAGGGACGTGACCGCCGGCGTCTTCGCCCTGATCTACCTGCCGTTCCTCGCGGCGTTCGTGGTGGCCATGCTGTCTCCCGCCGACGGCCCGCGGCGGGTACTGACCTTCGTCATCGTGACCATCTGCAGCGACATCGGCGGCTACTTCGCCGGGATCACGCTCGGCCGCGGCGGCCGTCATCCGATGGCTCCGGTCATCAGCCCGAAGAAGACCTGGGAGGGCTTCGCCGGTTCGGCCGTCGCCTGCCTGATCGGTGGGTGGCTCTGCGTGACGCTGCTGCTGCACGGCCACCCCTGGCAAGGGCTACTCGTCGGGGCCGCGGCGGTGCTCGCGGCGACCCTCGGCGACCTGGCCGAATCCATGATCAAGCGGGACCTCGGGCGCAAGGACATGGGCAAGCTCCTGCCCGGTCACGGCGGCATCTTGGACCGGCTCGACTCGCTCCTGGTCGTCGCCCCCGTGGTATGGCTGCTTCTCTACCTTTTCATTCCCGTTCGCTAGTTTTACTCGCCGCTGCGAGGGGAGTTGCAGGGCCGGGGTCTTGGATCGGTTTGGAGAGGAGCCGAGAAAGACATGACGGTCCGGTTCAGAAGTCTCGCTTTCCTGATTTACGTGATCATCGGCATCGTCGTCGCGTGGAACCGCGGCTATATCTTCTTTGCCTGGATCAAGGCAACGGCGAGCATCCTGCTCGCCGTTTTCCTATGGTGGCTGGTCCTGCTGGGCGTCAACGTCCACGTGCACTAGATTTCGTCGGGCCGCAGCCTTTTTACTCCCACCCAACTCCCTACGGCGGCGGCCCGACGATCCAGCTCCGCTGCTCCGCGGCGAGCCGGCTGACCAGGGTGGCTGAGCCGCGTTCCTTGGCCAGCTGACGGTCCCGCTCCGAGATCGGGACGATCCACAGCCACCGGACCGGGTCCCCGCCGAAGGCGAAACCCGACAGATCCGGCGGCTCGGGACCGGTCAGCGAGCCGGGAGAGTCGAGCAACAGCACGGCCCCGTAGGCCTCGCCCGTACCCAGCGGGAAGGTCGAGGGCTCGCGGTACCAGCGGACGCTATGGCCAGGCCCGAACCAGGTCACCGCGCGCCAGGGATAGGTCGCGAGCCAGCCGAACACTCGGGCGGCCTGCGCGCTCGGCAGCGTGGTGGCGATCGCGAGCTCGATCCTGGCGTATCCGCTTGGGTCGTCGAGCACCTGCTCGACCACGGGCATCCGCTGGCAGCTCATGCCCACCGTGGACAAGATGGTGTACGGACGGTGCGGACCCGAGGGCCGTTCGGTCACTCCGGTGACCGGCTGGTGACCCGCGGACGCGTCCCAGTAGTGCCCGCCCGGCCCGAGCCGCGGCTGCAGGTGGCCGAGCAGCGCCCGCTGGAACTGCCCCCACCCGCTGGCCGACTGCCGCCAGCGCCAGTAGGCCCGGGACCGTTCCAGCCGGGGCGCGAGCCCTTCCATGGCATCGTCGAGCGACCAGCCGAACGGCGTCTGGCCGATCACGTCGCTGCTGTAGCCGGGCATGCCGCGGCCGGAGTCGGACCAGCCCGCGATGACCGCGAGCGGCCGGCCGTTCTCCAGGATCGCGACCCCGTCCCCTTCCTCGAACCACAGCACTTCCAGCGCGCCCGCCTGCAGCGGCGGCCGCCCGCCCGGGTGCTTGGTTCGCGCGGCGGCCATCAGCGGCGCGTGCCCGGCGTCCAGCCTGGCCCGGTCGGTGGACGGGGGAGCGGGCCGGTGGTTGGCGATCCAGGTGGCCGATATCGCGGCGGTGTCGTCATGCAGGTAGGCGGCCGTGGTCAGGCCGTCGTATTCGACGGTCACCTTGCGGCTCCCGTAGGGGCTGAAACTCTCGAGCAGCGTGACCGGCGGCCGCGGCTGGCCCGGCCCGGCGGATTCTGGTTGCGCTGTGCCCATGACACGAAATGTACTGACTCCGCTGCGCCGCACAAACCGTTCGCCCGGAAAGGGAGCCGTGGCCGTGCATTCTGCGTCCTATCCTGGTGTGGCAGCAGGAAAATTCTTTTATGTCCGAACGGAGCTGAGTGTCACCTTCTTCCTCGACGGCACCAGATCCGGTGGGTTCACCAGAACCGGCCGGACCGGTGCCACTCACCCTGGCGAGCGGCCGCCGGGCAGTCGCACGGCCGCCGCGTCATCTGGCTGACCTGCCGCTGGCCGAGCGGCGGGCCGTGGTGGCCGGGCTCGGCCAGCCGCCGTTCCGGGCCAGCCAGTTGTCCAGGCACTTCTTCGGCCGGTACACCGACCAGACCGACGACATGACCGACCTGCCGCTGGCCGCCCGTGACCCGCTGGCCCGCGCCCTGCTGCCGCGGCTGCTGACCGCCGAGCGCGAGCTGTCCTGCGACGCCGGGACCACGCGCAAGACGCTGTGGCGCACGTTCGACGGGGCGCTGGTCGAGTCGGTGCTGATGCGCTATCCGGACCGGGTCACGATGTGCGTGTCGTCGCAGGCCGGCTGCGGGATGGCCTGCCCGTTCTGCGCGACCGGCCAGGCCGGCCTGACCCGCAACCTGTCCACGGCCGAGATTGTCGCCCAGGTGGTGGCGGGCGCGCGGCTGCTCGCGGCCGGCCAGATCCCCCGGGGTCGAGGGGGTCTGGGGGGAAAGACTTCCCCCCAGCAGCGGGGGGGTCTGGGGGGGTCGTCCCCCCGGGCCAACACGGCCCGAGTCTCCAACGTGGTATTCATGGGCATGGGGGAGCCGCTGGCCAACTACGCCAGCGTGCTGGCGGCCGTGCGCAGGCTGACAGATCCGGTGCCCGAGGGCATGGGGATCTCCCAGCGTTCGGTCACCGTCTCCACGGTGGGCCTGGTGCCAGCCATCGCCCGGCTCGCCGCCGAACGTCTCTCGGTAATACTCGCCGTGTCCCTGCACGCCCCGGACGACGACCTGCGCGACACACTCGTCCCGGTAAACCAGCGGTGGAATGTTCAAGAGGTGCTGGGCGCCGCATGGGACTACGCCGCGGCCACCGGCCGCCGCGTCTCGATCGAGTACGCCCTGATCAGGGACATCAACGACCAGGCCTGGCGGGCTGATGAGCTGGGTTCGCTGCTGGCCGGCCGGCTCGCGCACGTCAACCTGATCCCGCTCAATCCCACGCCCGGGTCGAAGTGGACCGCGTCGCGGCCCGCGGCGCAGCGCGAGTTCGTCCGCCGGCTGGAGGCACACGGCGTCCCGGTCACGGTGCGGGACACCCGGGGCCGCGAAATCGACGGCGCCTGCGGTCAGCTGGCCGCGTCGGCTTCTTCGGGCGCTTCGGGTCCGGCCCGCCGGTGAAAGCGGCCTGGCTCCGCCAGCTGCGGTGGCGGGCGGCGCACTGGGGGTGGGAGGCGGCACAGCGGGCCGGGGCGGTGACCGGGGATACTCCGGCCGGGCAGCGGTTCGCGGCGTTCGGCCGCGGCTCGATGGCGGCCTTCCCGCCCGGTTCGGTCTTCGGGGAGCACTGGATCACGGTCGGCGAGGACACCCTCATCGGCGCCTTCGTGACCCTGTCCGCCGGGATGGTGCCTGGCCAGGACCTCGGCCCGGTGCCGGTGCTGCGGATCGGGGACCGCTGCGTGATCGGCCGAGGTAGTCACGTCGTCGCGCACCACTCGCTGGTGATCGGGGACGACGTGTTCACCGGCCCGTACGTCTACATCACCGACCAGAACCACTCCTACGCCGACCCGGACGTCCCGATCGGCAGGCAGATGCCGGTGAACGACGCCGTCCGCATCGGCTCGGGGAGCTGGCTCGGGGCCGGCGCCGTCGTGCTGCCGGGCGCGTGCATCGGCCGCAACGTCGTGATCGCGGCCGGCTCGGTGGTCCGCGGCACGGTGCCCGACCGGTGCGTGGCGGCGGGGGTCCCGGCCCGGGTGGTCAGGGCCTACGCGCCGGGCGACGGCTGGTCGCCCCTTTCCGGGCGCGTCGGTCCGCGGCTAGCGGGGACCGAGCCCGCCAAGCGCGTCGCGCAGCCCGCCGACCCGCCCGGCTAGCCGGGCGGCCACCTCCCTCGCCTCGGCGTCCCGGCTCACCGTGGGAAGCCGGCCCAGCGCGGCCACCGCCTCCTCGACGGCCTCCAGCCGTTCGCTCAGCAGTTCGGCCTGGTCGAGGAGCTGGCTGGCCTTCAGGTACAGGTCGACGAAGATCGATACCTTCGCCATGAGCACCCCGGGATCGAACGGCTTGGCCAGGTAGTCGACCGCGCCGGCGGCGTAGCCGAGGAAGGGCTGCTCGGGCTGGGCGATCGCGGCGGTGAGGAAGATGATGGGCACGTCGCGGGTCTTGGCGTTCTGCTTGATCCGGGTGGCGGTCTCGATGCCGCTCATCCCCGGCATCACGATGTCGAGCAGCACGACGGCGAGCTCGTCCGCGAGCAGCGCCTGCAGCGCCTCCTCGCCGGACTGGACAGGCACGAGGATCTGATTCAGCGGGGTCAAGATGGCGTCCAGCGCGATCAGGTTCTCGGGCCGGTCGTCCACTAGAAGGATCCGGGCCCGCCGTGACACTGGCTCACCACCTCTTACTGGAGGCAGATCTAGCAGACCGCCCCCAGCGGGTCTAGCAGACCGCCCTCAGCGGGCTCGATGCCATCGTCTCACGTTCTGGACAGGTCGTTCCTCCCGCAGCCGACTAGTTTCCCGGCCGGCCCTCAGGTTGCCTCGCGCTGGCGTGCGGTCCGCTGGCGCTCGGCGCGCTGGCGGACGGCCGTGCCCGCTCGCGCGCCTGTCCGCGCCGTGCCCACTCGCGCGGCGGGCTGGCCATCTTCCGGATCGCCCATCTTCGGGGCTGCTGCCTTCGGGGCTGCTGCCTTCGCTGTCTGCGGGGCTGCTGCCTTCGGGGCTGCTGCCTTCGCTGTCTGCGGGTTGGCTTCCAGCGGCCGGGCCGTCTGCGGCTCAGCTGTCCGAGGCTCAGCTGTCCGAGGCTCCGCCGTAGCCGGCTCCGCTGTCCGAGGCTGGGCTGTCGTCGTGGGGCTCATCTTCGGCGTGAAGACCTCGCCGCGCAGCGCACGCTCGACCAGCCCGACCGCGCGGGCGGTGGCGGCGAGCCGGGCGCCTTCCTTGCGGTAGGCGGCCAGCACGGTGTCGATGGCGTGCGGCGGCAGCCTGCCCGTGAGCTCGGTTCGCGCCGTGCGGTACCCCTGCCGCGCGGCCTCCACGCATGCTTTGGAGTGGTACCTGGCCATGGCGGCCAGCGCGACGGGGTAGCGTCGCAGGACCCCGTGCAGGCGGTAGTCGGGCGGCACGACGTCGAGCAGCCAGCCGACGGCGGTGGACTCGAAGTCCTCGCTGCCGGGCGGGTGCACCCCGGCCGGCCATCCCGGCGGCGTATACGTGGCCATGAGACCATCGTACCCTGATTATCGAACCTGTATTCTAGGTGCGGCCAGTTGAGGGCCAGCGGGAAGGCGGGAACGGGTGCGGCTCACGTTCGTGGTCGGAACCGGGCGCTGGGAAAGGATAAGGATAGGGACATGCGTGTCCTTCCACGGACGGTTTGCTTCGCGGTCGTAGCGGCCTTGCTCGGCTCGGCGCTGGCCGCGTGCAGCTCGGGCAAGGCCGCCCAGGGCACCGCGGGTACCACGGCTGGTTCGTCGGCACCGCTGGTCGCGGCGGTCAGCCGCAACATCTCGTTCGCCGTCGGCGGCACCACCACGGACGCGACGCTCGACATCCCCGCGCACCGGTCCGGGCAGCGGCTCGCCGCGGCGCTGCTGCTGGCCGGCAGCGGGCCCACCGACAGGAACGGGAACGACATCGGAGCGGGCCTGGTCCCGTACACCCTGCAGCTGATCGCGGGCGTGCTGGCCCGGATGGGCATCATGAGCCTGCGGTTCGACAAGTACTTCAGCGGCTTGACCGGCGGCGGCGCCTTCACCGCCGATCCGTCCTCCATTGACCTGGCCGCGTACATCCGCCAGGCCGACGCGGCCTATGACTTCCTCCGTGCCCAGCCGGACACGGACACCGGGCGGATGCTGGTCGTGGGGCACAGCGAAGGCGGGATGTACGCGCTGCTGGTGGCCGAGTCCACCTCGCCGCACCCGGCCGGGCTGGCCCTGATCGAGCCGCAGGACGAGCGGTTGCTCAGCCTGATCCAGCTGCAGACCGACGAGCAGATCGACGCGGACGTGGGTCAGGGGACGCTCACCGCGGCCAGCGGCACGCAGAACGCGGCCGGGGTCCGGCAGGCGATCAGCGAGTTCCGGGCCGGCCGCCCCGTGGACACCAGCGGCCTGGCGCCCGGCGTGGTCCAGCTGATCACGCCCGAGCTCCTTTCCCCCGTCAACGCCCGGTACGTGCGCTCCGACGACGCGGTGTACCCGCCGTCGGTCGCGGCCCAGCTGGCCCGCGGCACCCGGATCCTGGTCACCGACGGCACCGCGGACACCAACGTCCCGGTCAGCACGATTAAGCCCCTGGTCAGCGCCCTGACCGTGGCCGGAGCCAGCGGGCCCGGGCTGCGCGTGCTCGAGGGCGCCAACCACTTCCTGCACCTGCCCGGCGTCACGGACAACACCCAGTTCCTGGCCCCGGCCGCGGCCGCCGCGCTGCAAGAATGGGCCCGGCCCTACGCACAACCGGCCTGACTAGTCCTGCGGCTCCTGCACGGAGGTGATATCGGACAGACCGGAGACGGTCAGGACCGGGGCGAGCAGCGGGCCGGCGATGAGCTGGATCCGCGAGGCGTGCGCGAATAGGGCGTTAATGCCGGCGCTGTCCAGGTATCCGACGCCGGTCAGGTCGACGACGAACCGGCCGCCTTCCGGGGCGGCCAGGCCGAGCGCGTCCCGGAACTGGCCGGCGTTGCTCATGTCGATCTCGCCGACTGCAGCCACGACGGGAGTGCCATCGAGGCTGCGCCGGGTGGAAAGCTCAAGCGGAGTAGCCATGGGTGATCCTCAGGTACATGTCGACGGTGGTGCCGCCCGGGCCGGGCTCGATGGTTACCTGCTGCATGAGGGCGCGCATCAGCGCGATGCCGTGACCACGGTGAGTACCGTCACCGGGCTTCGAGGTCCGCCAGTGGCCGGTGTCCGTAATGGTCAGCCGCGGCTGATTCGCGGTCGAGACCGCCCGCAGCCGGACTTGCCGGCCGGGCGAGTGACGATGGCCGTGCTCGATCGCGTTGGCGCACGCTTCGCCGACCGCGACGAGGACATCCTGGGCTGTCCTCGAGCCGATGCCGCAGCTGAGCAGCCAGCTGCGCAGCCGGGCCCGCACCGGGGCGAGCTGGTCCGATTCCGCGGCGAAGGTGATATCCAGGGGAGCGGGATGGTGGTAGAGCACGATGGCGACGTCATCCTCGTAACCCCCGGCGGGGGCGAGTCGCGTCATAACCTGCGCCGCGAGGTCCTCCAGCGGAGCCCCGCTGGCCTCACGCACCACCGCCCCCGCCGCGGCTATGCCGTCGGTGAGCGGCCGCCCCCTGCGCTCGACCAGACCGTCGGTGTACGGCAGCAGGGTCGAACGAGGGGGCAGCACGTAGGCGGCCTCGGTCCGCCCGGCATCTTGCCGGATGGCGAGCGGAAGCGAACGGCCGCCGTCGAGCAGGACGAAACGGCCGTCGGGATGAACCACGATCCCCGGCGGGTGAGCGGCACTGGAGTAGGTGAGCTGGCCGGTGCCTGGATCGAGGATGCCGCAGAAGACCGTGGCACACTCGGCCCTGGGGACGAAGGACGCGAACCTGTCCATGGCCGTCAGCGCCTGGCTGGCGCTCGCATCCTGCAGCAGCAGCGCCCGGCAGGCGCTGCGAAGCTGGCCCATGACCGTGGCCGCGGACAGGTCGTGCCCGACGCAATCGCCGACCATGATGCCGATCCGCCCGTCGGGCAGCTCGACGATGTCGTACCAGTCGCCGCCGACCTCGAGCGGGCGGGTGGCGGGTTCGTAACGGACGGCGAACCCCGTGGGCAGCCGGGACGGGCCGAGGATCGCGCGTTGCAGCGTGAGCGCCGTCTCGCGTTGCTGATCGATTTGGTAGGCCCGGTGCAGCGCCTGGCCGAGAAAGCCGCATACCAGGCTGAGCAGGGTCCGGTCCTCGGCGGTGAGCACGCGGCCGGGGTCGAGCTCGATCCAGATCGCCAGGGTGCCGGCCGGATGCTCGAGCCTGATGCCGGCTCCTCCTGGCTCGCCCGCCGTCGGCGTCAGCAGGGGCTGGTCCCGCAGTGCGGCGAGCGCGTCTCGCAGCTGTGCGGGCAACGCCTCCCACGGGCCGGCTGGTCGCCGGTTCCGCCCTTCAGCGGCAGGACCATCGCCTCCGCGGGAGGCGTCTGCCATCCGCCGGCCGGAAGCTCCCCGAACCGGGCGATCGCGTCGGTCAGCGTGACCGGGTGGCCGCTGCGCACAACCTCATCCACCGGCCAGCCGCCCGGTCCGCCCGGCAGCGGGGACGGATCGGTGCCCGGCCAGGTGCTCCTGATCAGGGCGGTGCTCCCGCCATCCGGCCCGCGCAGGTAGATGGCGGCGAAGGGCACCACCTCCCGTGCCCGGTCCAGGGCCCGAACGACCAGATCGCACGCCTCGGCGACGCTGCGAGCCTGCCCCGCCTGGGCGCCCAGATCCTGCAGCGCGGCGAGCCGGCGCCTGCCGACCACCTGCTCGGTGGTATCCCTGACCGCCGTGAACACGCCGCGCACGGTCCCGTCGTCGTCGTGCAGCGGGCTGTAGGAGTAGGTCCAGTACGTTTCCTCCCAGTAGCCGTGCCGGTTCATCGGCAGCAGCAGGTCCTCCGACCAGGTGGCCTGCCCGGTGTGCAGCACGGAATCGAGCATCGGGCCGATCGTGGCCCAGATCTCGCTCCAGACCTGATCACCCGGCCGCCCGAGTGCCGGGTGCTTGCTGCCCAGCAGCGGCAGGTACGCGTCGTTATAGAGGAAGCGCAGCTCCTCGCCCCACCACACGATCATGGGGAACCGGGAGGTCAGGCAGATGCGGCAGGCGGTGCGCAGGCTGGCCGGCCAATCCCGCGGGTCACCGAGCGGCGAAGTCGCCCACGGGTAGGCGCGCATCCGCAGCGCCATCTCGCCGTCGCCCGGGAACGTCAGCTCCGCCGGGCCGGGGCTATCGCCGCTGCTCATGGGCCAGCCCCTTACCTCACGCCAGCAGGATAACGTAATTGATCAGAGGGCAAATGTAGGCTATAAGCAGGACGCGGGAACAGCGAACAGGAGACGTGTTGCCGAACGCGGACGCGAACCTGGCGGTCACCATGCGGGCTGACCCGGCCGGACCGTGCCTGATCACGGTGTCCGGCGAGCTCGACTATCACACCGGGCCCCAGCTGCGCACCTATCTCGATGATGCCCCGTGCGAGTCCGGCGCCGGGCTGGTCCTCGATCTGTCCGGAATCACCTACTGCGACTCCACCGGCGTGTCCGTCCTGGTGCACGCTTACCGGCGCACCGAGGCCACGGGCACGATGCTCGCGCTGGCGGGAGCGGCTCCAGAGGTATTCCGGCTGCTGTCCCTCACGGGCCTGGACCGGTTCTTCAGGTCCTACGACAGCGTCGATACCGCTATCCACGCCCTCAGCGCCTAACGTCCCCGGCGTCAGCCGTCACGGATCATCGAGGGGTGATCCTCGCAGAAGTGTCCATCTGGGCTGGGTCCGTTCGATATTAGGGAGTAGGCCAGTGGCGTTCGGAACCCATCGGAGGAACGGACCGTGAAGTACATGTTCTTGCTCAACCGCACGACGGACGCGCTCCCGGAACCGGGAACGGCCGAGTTCGACCAGACCATGCAGGCGTACGGCGCCGCCCTGGAGGCGCTGGGCAAGGCGGGGGTGCTGATCGATTGCGCCCCGCTGGCGGCCCGGTCCTCCTCGACGACGGTGCGGGTCCGAGACGATGAGACGATCCTCACCGACGGCCCCTCGGCGGAGATAAAGGAGCAGCTCGGCGGGTACGCCATCGTCGAGTGCGCCGATCTGGACGAGGCGCTCAAGTGGGCCGCCATCATGCCCGCGGCCAGGGACGCCTCGGTGGAGGTCCGCCCGATCGTGGCGGTGCAGGCAGCGGTGTGAGCGGTGCGCTCGACGAACTGATCCGCAGGCACTGGTGGGCAGCGGTCGCTACCGTGTGCCGCCTAACCAGTGACCTGGGGGCGGCGGAGGACGCCGTGCAGGAGGCGTGCGTGGTCGCGCTGGAGCAGTGGCCATCGACGGGAGTGCCCGACAACGCCCTGGGCTGGCTCATCGGCGTGGCCCGCCACAAGGCCCTAGACCGCCTACGGCGCGAGGCCGTCCGCGGCACCAAGGAGGCCGCCTCGATGCGAGAGGCCAGCGAGTCCGGCGCCGGACAGGACGCTTCGCCGCGAGCGGCCGACACCCTCAGCCTCGTGTTCTTGTGCTGCCACCCGGCGCTGGACGTCTCCGCCCGCGTCGCCCTGACCCTGCGGTCGGTCTGTGGCCTGTCGACCGGACAGATCGCGGCGGCCTTCCTGGTCCCCGAGGCGACCATGGCCAAACGCCTCGTGCGCGCCAAGGCCAAGATCCGTGATGCTCGCATCCCCTTCCGGGTTCCGGGCTCCGGCGAGCTGCCGCATCGGCTGGGCGCCGTGCTGCGCGTGGTCTACCTGGTGTTCACCGAGGGTCACATGGCCAGCCGCGGCGACGCCCTGGTCCGTGGTGACCTATGCGACACCGCCATTTCCCTCGCGCGGGGCATCGCCGGCCTGCTCCCCGGGGAGCCCGAGGCGATGGGGCTGCTGGCGCTGTTGCTGCTGACCGACGCCCGCCGGGCGGCGCGCAGCGACGATCTCGGCGAGCTGGTGCTGCTGGAGGACCAGGATCGCCGACTGTGGGACGCGGTCATGATCGCCGAAGGCGAGGCGATCCTCGAGGCTGCCCTGCGTAAAGGCCGGCCCGGGCCCTATCAGCTGCATGCCGCCATCGCCGCCTGCCACTCGACCGCATCCAGCGCCGGCCGCACCGACTGGCGGCAGATCGCGCTCCTGTACGCCGAGCTGATCCGCTACGAGCCCACCGGAGTTGTGGAGGCCAACCGGGCGGTGGCCCTCGCGATGGCCGAGGGCCCGGCCGCCGGGCTGGTCATCCTCGATGCCCTGGCCCATCACCCGCAGCTGCAATGCTGGGCCCAGCTGCATATCGCCCGGGCCGAGCTGCTGAAACGCCTCGGGCGCCACAGCGAAGCCATCGACGTCTACAGCTCGGCGCTCGACCTCGAGCCGGCCCCGGCCGCCCGGTCCTTCATCGCCAGGCGGATCCGGGAACTCAGCAGCTGACGCGCACGTCTCCGCGGAAACGTATCATGCAATCGCCTTAGGCAAGTGCCAAAAGCGTTTCCGCGGAAACGCTCGGCGCATTGCGTGGGACGTGACGGGAAACCAGCGGTCCGCGGGACAGAGCTCAGGCCGCGTATCCAGTGGCCTTTTCCACCACCATCCGCACGACCACGCGGACCGCTCCCGGCCGGTCCTCGCCAGGGTCCTTGCCGTCATACTTCCATGAGAGCTGAGTATCGACCCGCCGACCGACATCCGGCGTGATGGACACCCGGCCGCGCAACTCGACGTAGTTCTCAGTGCCTGCGGATCAGTTCGTCGAGCGCACCGCTCACACCGCTGCCTGCACCGCCACGATCGGGCGGACCTCCACCGAGGCGTCCCTTGCCGCGGGCATGATGGCGGCCCACTTGAGCGCCTCGTCCAGATCGGCGCACTCGACGATGGCGTACCCGCCGAGCTGCTCCTTTATCTCCGCCGAGGGGCCGTCGG
>Ga0209656_10001073_pt1 | contig 17682 bp, 18 predicted proteins | sample BogFormECP12_OM2_FD_188239 | JGI IMG/M metagenome (GOLD analysis project Ga0209656, IMG submission 188239) | Bog forest soil microbial communities from Calvert Island, British Columbia, Canada - ECP12_OM2 (SPAdes) (version 2) | ecosystem: Environmental > Aquatic > Freshwater > Wetlands > Bog ... | reverse complement strand
CAGGAACTTGCGACGATCCACAGGATCCTCAGCTTCTGTCGACTTTGCTACTCTCTGCTCAAGACTCTTCGTGCTGGCCAAGTATACCGCCCTAGGGAGCGGTCGCTCAACCTTGCCGGTGCTCGTATGCTCGTGCTCGTTCCAGCTTCGACCTACAGCCAAGCGCAACCTTTAGATGCGGGACAACGCCCATTCGGCAGATTCCGCGATGATGGAATCTTCGGACTTGGCCCGATTCTCGAGTGTCTGAATGGCACCGGCATCTGCTGCCTTGCTGCGGCTTAGCCCGGCATTCCCCAAGGCGATCGCGGCATTCCGTACGATGCCCTTCCATTTGCTACGCTTCATTGCGCTGCCGCGGAATGCCTCTTGAAACTCTCCTTCGGTCAGCCCGGCGAGCCATTCTAATTGCGGCAATAGAAGGGTCTCTCTAGAAGTGATCTTGCGAGGCTGGAACTGCTTGAGATCGGACCTCGGGGCTGCACGATTGTACGGGCAGACATCTTGGCAGATGTCGCAGCCATATACTTGCCAACCCATCGCTTCTCGAAACTCTGCGGGAATACTGCCGCGCAGTTCAATCGTTAGATACGAGATGCACCTTCGCGCATCCATCACGTAGGGCTCAACCAAGGCGCCGGTTGGACAGGCGTCGAGGCACTGCCGGCAGTTGCCGCACAAATCGAATGACGGCATACCCTGGACTGGCTCACCCGACCCGAGATCGAGAGAAGTCAGGATCACCCCAAGGAAAAGCCACGAACCCAATTCTCGATTGAGAAGGAGCGTGTTTTTCCCGAGCCATCCCAATCCCGCGTATTTCGCAAGCACTCGTTCGGGGACTGGCCCGGTATCGGCGTAGGCGCGCGATAGAAATGGAGTAAGTGAGGTCTGCTTCAGGAGCAACTCGAGCGTGTTCAGTTTGCTCCACACGAGCTCGTGATAATCATCGCCCCAAGCATACCTGGAAATCCAACCGCGCTTGCCCCCGTCAGGAACCACACCGGCAGCCTCGACCGAGTACGGATGCTCGGTGTTGTAATTTAGCGCACAAACAATAATGCTTCGGACAGGATCCAGCAGAAGCGAGGGATTCTGTCTTCGCGGATCTTCCAAATATTTCATCTGGCCATGAAAACCGCGCTCAATCCAACTCTGGAAGTGGGCCAGTTCCGGGAAAACGTCGGTCGAAACCACTCCGCAAAGATCGAATCCCAGCAAGCGTGCTTGCTCGGTGATCCATTCCGTATTCACTCGATCGGCCATCTTTGGATTGTCCCCGAAACCAACTCCAGCAAGCAAACCTCTAGGGAACACTCCTCCGGAACAAAGAGCTGCCGCTTTTCAAGCGCACCGTCAGAGGATCTCTATTCCGTCCTACGCCCGACTGGCGATTCTTCCTACCTTCCGGTCAGGGTACTGCACAAGCAGAATCGCGCTATTCAGCAAGCTACTCTCCATTTAGGTAAGACATTGAAGGGAGCGAGACCCGGCGAGGTTCAATTCCCGCTTCATTGGTCTAGTTCGTTTGGTACTGTGCAGGCGGCGGAAACTATTTGAAACTGTTTACGGCTTCCGTCTCATCGGTATACACATCAAACACCGTGAACAGCTTAGTGATTTGTAGAAGATCTTTCACTTTACGAGTCAAGTTTAGCAACTTCAACTCACCCTCGCGGTTGCGAACTGCCGTAAATCCGCTGACCAGCTCGCCGATTCCCGAGCTGTCAATGTAATTGACGTCGCCGAGGTTCAGGATGATTCTTGTTTCGCCGTTCTCAAGCAAATCCCGAATCGTTTTGCGCAGCAACGCGCTTCCCTCTCCGAGTGCGATTCTTCCGCTGAGATCGACCAGCTTGATCTGTCCAACTTCGCGTGTCGTTGCCATTAGAGACACTGACATAAGTCTTACCTATGCTTCCCGATGAGGTGCAGCATCTGAACGCGACGCTGGGTTTGATCCATTACCGGCCGGGGGTGTTGGCGGCGGAAGCTTTTTCATCATAATGATTTCCGCCCCGCCCGTTCGCCCCGACACTACATCAAATTCGTCCATGAATGTGCGCATCAAAAAAATCCCGCGGCCTGAAGTACTCAGAAGATTCTCTTCTGCCAGAGGATCGGGCACATCGGCAAGTTTAAAACCTTTGCCCTCATCCATCACATGAATAATCATTTTTTCGTGGTTTAAATCTATTGCCAGGTGAATTTTCTTTTCCGGTTTTTCCTGATTACCGTAGTGAAACGCGTTGATTACTCCTTCACGAACGGCCATTCCGATGCGGTAGCACTCATCCTCGCCAAAACCTGAGGCTTCCGCTACGCGAATACACATCTCCTCCGCGAGGTTCACGCTCTCTACGTGGGTATCCAGCACTACTTCGAGGTGTTTGGTATCTGACGCCATTCCTACCGTGTCGCGAACCTAATTCCCTGAAAAAATGCGTACATATCCGTAACACAGCGAACAAACACAAGTCAATGGAGCCTTTTGCGGACCTGTTTCTAGACTCGAACCTGTGTCTTTCCCCCGCTTCCGGTACCTCCCGGGGGACCCAGCAGTGTTAGTATTGGCGTCGAGAACAGCCGGAGGGAATCCGTATGCTCGCGCGAAGCAAAATGGTTGGCTTTGTACCCACCAGAGACTCCCGGGCCGCCAGGGAATTTTACGAAGGCAAGCTGGATTTCCGGTTTGTCAGCGACGATCCCTTTGCCCTGGTGATGAGAGCTGGCGAGAGCAAGATTCGAATCGCGAAGACCAAGGATTTTACTCCCGCAGCCTATACCGTGCTTGGTTGGGAAGTGCAGGATATTGCGGGAATCGTAGAATGGCTCACAGAACGCGGTGTCGTTTTTGAAAAATACCCGTTCGTCCAGGACCAGGAATTGGGCATTTGGACAACACCAGCCGGCGACAAGGTAGCCTGGTTCAAAGATGCCGACGGCAACCTCCTCTCCCTTAGCCAGCACGTGTAGCCGATGGCTCGCCAAGACATACTGCTGCTCTTGGCGGGCGGCGACAAGCGTTCGATTGGGCGTGCAGACGAAGTTGTCAGAATCGTAGGGAAAGAGCCGAAGCTATTTTCGCAGTTGATTAGAGGAATGTGGTCCGAGCAAGCCGTCGTGCGCATGCGGGCCGCCGACGCAACCGAAAAGGTTACCCGAGCTCGCCCCGGCCTTCTGCGCACCTACAAAAGAGAATTGCTCGGTTTGTTGGCGGAAGCGACCGACAAGGAAATACGTTGGCATCTAGCGGTGATTGTTCCCCGCCTCACGCTGAGCGCCAAAGAAAGGCAACGGGCCGCATCCTTCCTCGAGGTGTACCTCGAGGATCCGAGCTCGATTGTTAGGACGTTTGCGCTTGAAGGATTGGCGGATTTGTCAACCTACGATAGAGACCTGCGAACCCGCGTCCGGGAGCTGCTGCGCTGGAGTGTGCGGAATGGCACGCCCGCTATGAAAGCTCGCAGCCGAAAACTGTTATCTTGCCTAGAACATGGTTAATCATGTTTTATAACTGTCAGCGACGCTTGAGGGCTTCCAGAGCTTCGAGAGTCTTCGGCCAGTCCGAGCGCAGAAGACGGGATAGACTTCGGTCCGCGAGAACTCTTCCGCCGGTCTGGCATTGTGCGCAGTAGTTTGTTTCGTTATCGGCGTAGCGAATTCGCTGAATTTTTTGGCCGCACCTCGGACACAGTTCTCCGTAGCGGCCGTGAACTGCCATGTCTTTGCGGAACGCAGTCACTTTTTCGGGAAAGTTCCCGGCGGCCTCTTGATCGAGTCGATCCATCCAGAGCTTGAGTGTTTCGCGTGTCGCAGCAAACAGTCGTTGCCATTGTTCGATCGAAAGCGTTTGCGTAAGCGCAATGGGTGACAATTGCGCCGCATGCAAGATCTCGTCGGAGTAGGCGTTGCCGATGCCGCTAAGGAGGCGTGGATCAGTGAGGGCCCGTTTGAGCGTGTGATTTTCCTCTATGAGGACGGCGCGAAAGGCGTTGAGATCTGTACCAAAAATATCAATGCCGCCGGGATCAAGAGAGCCCAAGCCCGCTTCACCACGCACGACATGCAGCGAAGCCCGGTGCTTTGTACCTGCTTCAGTCAGGACCAAGGAACCCTTCGGGAAATCAAATGCCGCGAGGCTGTTGCGCCCAACCAACCGAGCTTCAGGATCTTTCCAGTGCAAACGGCCGGCAATCATCAAGTGCAGGACCAGCCAAACATCTTCTTCGGTGCCGATGGCGATGCGCTTGCCGATCCGGCGCAGTCCCCGGACAACGCGGCCTTCGATAGCGGCGATTGGCGGTTCTGCTGTTCGCAAGAGAAAAGCGCTCGCCAACCGCACTCGGTTGATCGGTTGTCCCACGATGCGGGTTTCGAGCGCCCCGATATAGGCGGAAATGTCTGGCAGTTCCGGCATGTCTATCAGCTTCGACGGCACAGCCGCATTTTTGCAACCAGCGCAACTCCATTGGGCAGAGTTGCGTTAGGCCAAATCGGAGCGGGTCGACGTAGTTGAAATCGTCGGCAACCGCCCATAAACCCCATAAACAAGGAACGAAAAGCTGACCTTGTCGATTGTGCCGGTCGAGTCCGTTACAGATGGACGGACAGAGTCACGGCCCGAAACAGGCTAGGCGGCTGTTTGGGAGCTAGACCGTAGTCGTGAATCTGTCCTCGGCTGGACGCTATAACTTACGGCTTAGGAACGAAAATACCTTGTTTGCTGTATGAACCGTTTCGACAGATGGGGTTCGTGGGATGGAGAAGAAAGTCTCTCGAAAAAGCGATTGGACTGTCACGACCTTGGCCCTGGCGCTATCCTGGATATAGGATTCATCTCCCTTTCACCCCTGCACCGAATCCACGCCGTTCTCTGCTTTACTCACGAATTCGCAAGCCGTATAGTCATTTCGTACGCTCGCACGACCATCCTCCTCCGTGAGGTTGCCTATGCTCGGTTGGATTGTTCTCGGCGTCCTCGTAGTACTGATCCTCTTTGCCATTGGCATGTACAACGGGCTGGTTCGCCTGAAAGTGCAATGCGACAATGCCTGGGCCGATATCGACGTTCAGCTCAAACGCCGCTACGATTTAATTCCGAACCTAGTGGAAACGGTGAAGGGTTACGCGGCTCATGAAAAGGGCACCCTCGAAGCGGTCATTACTGCACGAAACCGCGCCATGTCGGCGACCGGCCCTGCCGATAAAGCGCAAGCAGAAAATGTTCTTTCCGGCGCACTGAAAAGTCTGTTCGCTCTCGCCGAGGCGTATCCGCAACTTCGGGCAATCGAGGGCTTCACTTCGTTGCAGAATTCTCTGTCGCAAATTGAAGACACCGTGCAAAACGCGCGGCGGTACTACAACGCAGTCGTGCGCGATCTGAACACGAAAATTCTCCAATTCCCGACCAACATTGTTGCCGGCATGCTCGGCTTCAAACAACGGGAATTCTTTGAAGTCGGCTCGGCTGCGGAACGGGAAGCTCCGAAGGTCAGTTTTGGCAACCCAGCTGCACCAACCGCGTGAGCTCTGGCGCCATTTGCACCATGTTTCTTCCGTCACGCCCGGCACGCCACACCATCGGGCTCCTCAGCGCGCTGCTGTTCATTTTCTGTTCCCTCACGTCGGCGCAACAGAAAGAACGCCAGCTCAAAAAGTTTTATTCCGACATCGTCGTCACACCTGATGGCCAAGTGAACGTCACGGAAAACATCACCTTCCGATTTATCGGCGGACCCTGGCAAGGCATCTATCGAAACATTCCCATCGAGTACGTGGGACCGGGAGGCATCAACTACAGTTTGTTTCTCGACGTAAAGAGCGTGCGCGACGAGGATGGCCAACCATTAAAATATGAATCCAGCCGCGAACGGCAATACCGCAAGCTGAAAATATTTATTCCGAACGCTAACAACAGCACCCGCACTGTATCGATTGACTATGTTGTTTCCGATGCGCTTCGCTTTTTCGAGGACCACGATGAGTTCTATTGGAATATCACCGGGGACGAATGGCCCATCCCGATCGAGTCCGCCGGTGCCCACATCGTGTTTCCATCGAATGCCACCGACCTCCGGGCTAACGCCTACACCGGCGCTTATCGTTCAAAGGGCCGAGAAGCTACCGTCGAAATTGCCGGCACGGGTATCGATATCAATACCACCAGCCCGCTCGGCGTCCGGGAAGGGCTTACAGTCGCGATTGCTTGCGACAAGGGTGTGTTCAAGGAGCCCACTGCGCTCGATATTTTTTGGCTCTACGTTCGGAGCAATTGGCCAATTATTCTTCCGGTCATTGCATTTTTCGCGATGTCCCGGTTGTGGTGGACCAAGGGCCGCGACCCCAGGTTGCGCCCCATTGCCGCGCAGTATGAACCACCTGACAACCTGACCCCTGGAGAAGTTGGAACGCTTATCGATAATTCCGTCGATATGCGCGACATCACCGCATCGATCGTGGACCTGGCGGTTCGTGGATTTCTGGTGATCGAAGAGCAACAGAAGGCTCATCTGCTCGGCCTGACCCACACTAAGGAGTACGTATTTCATTTGAAAAAGCCCAAGGCCGAGTGGTCCACGCTGAAAGCCCATGAGCAGCAATTGCTCGATGGTATTTTCACCAATGGAAATACGGGCGACGCAGTTTCGCTCTCCGATTTGCACAATCGCTTTTACACCAGCATCGTACCGATCAAGAACGCTATTTTCGGGTCGCTCATCGGGAAGGGATATTACACTCGCCGCCCGGATAGCGTCCGAGCCAGCTACATCGGGTTTGGAGTCGTTACTGGCTTGCTGCTCGTTTGGGTCGGCTCCTGGATTGCCAATCACCTGGGTATGACGCCGCTCGCATTCATCGTTGCGGGTGTACTTACGGGCGCAATTATTTGTGGGTTTGGATTTTTCATGTCCGCGCGGACCCAAACAGGTGCGAGAGCGCTCGAGGGTGTTCTTGGATTTGAAGATTTCCTGGATCACGTGGAATCGGACAGGTTTAATCGAATGATCAAAACGCCAGCAATGTTCGAAAGGTTTCTACCGTTTGCGATGGCGCTCGGGGTGGAGAAAAATTGGAGCAAGGCGTTTCAGGGAATCTATACCGAGCCACCAGCGTGGTATCAGGGAGGCTTTGGCCCGACTTTTTACCCGTACATGTTTGCAAATAGCTTAAGCAGCATGAGCTCAGAAGTTGGCAGCGTAATGACTTCTGCTCCTCGCAGTTCGGGCGGCTCAGGTTTCGGGGGTGACGGGGGCGGAGGGTTTTCCGGGGGTGGATTCGGCGGTGGGGGCGGCGACGCCTTCTAGATTTTTCTTGTCTGGCTCTTCGTTCAAACCGTAGGCCTGCAGAACATCCCGCAAGCGGACAACCCCAAGAATATCGTGCAAGTTGGCACGGCTCACCACCGGCAAAACATCCAACCGCGCTGCGCCCATCCGCTCGAGTGCCTGATCAAACGTTTGATCCGAGTGCAGGTGAGAAAATTCTCGCGATTCGACCAGGTCGCCGACTTGTTTCGGAGGCTCTTTCAAGTTGCGCGCATTCACTACATCTTCAAGGTTCAGCAAACCCAAAATTCCGTGCTGATCCATCACCGGCCAAGTTCGATCGGTCGCCTGGCGAATACGGTCGACTGCACTCTCAAGCGATTCGTCGGCCTGTAAGACCTGTGTCGCCGGCCGCATGACTCCCACAACTTGCCGCTGGCTGCGGCGAGAGTAACTTTCTGGACGCGGCAAGTGGATGCCGTCTTGTTCCGCCAGAACCTCATAGATTGGTTTGCGTTGGATGCGCGATGCAACGAAGTAGCTCACCAAATTCGAGATCATCAGCGGAACGATCACCGCATAATCCCGAGTGATTTCGAAAATCATCACAACGGAAGTCATTGGCGCGCGAATAATTCCGGCAAAGGCTGTACCCATTCCGACCAACGCATAGGCTCCAGGCTCGGCAACGTACGCGGGGAAAAAATGTTTGGCCACTCCGCCAATGAGGCCGCCCAGCATTGCGCCCATGAACAAACTTGGGCCAAATATTCCGCCGGCGTTTCCCGACGCATAACTGATGGCTGTGGCCACCAACTTCAAGAGCAGTAATGCGATCGCCAATTTCAGCGCCATACCACCGTTTAGAACGTCGCCGACATATTTGTAGCCAACACCCATCACTTGCGGCACAAACCAGCCCATCACTCCGATGAGCAATCCTCCCGCGAGGGGTTGATACCAAACTGTCTTCCGCGGCAATTTGGCAAACCACAGACGAGTTTTGAGCAGTAGTTCTGTAAATGCTACCGATACCAGCCCGCCAGCCACTCCGAGGACGGCGTAAACGACCAATTCCCACGGATTGACCAGCGAATATTGGGGAACTTGAAACAGCGGATCGTTCCCGAGCATCATGCGCAAAACGCCCCAGCTCGTCGCAGAAGCTAGCACCACGGAACCCAAAACCGGCGCGTGCAAATCCCCCACGACCTCTTCCAGCGCAAATAAAACCGCGGCGAGCGGAGTGTTAAACGCCGCGGCGATGGCTGCAGCTGCCCCAACCGGGATGAGAGATTTCACGCGCTCGGGGCGCAGACCCAGTTTTCTTCCGAGCACCGATGCAATTCCGCCGCCGACTTGAACCGCGGGCCCTTCGCGGCCGAGTGGAATGCCGCAAGCCAAGGTTACGGAAGTGCAGAAGAATTTGCCGACGACAGTAGAAAGAGTGATGCGGCCTTCCCTCGCATAGAGTGCCTCCTTCGTTTGCGGAACGCCGCTGCCCCGGGCATCTGGGAAGAAACGGAATAAGAGATATCCCATCGCGAGCGAGCCGATAGAAGGAACCAGCAACCGGCGCCAGGGAGCACTGCCCACCGGATAAAGCCTCGCTCCAACGCGTTCGGTAACCACGATGAAGGCGACAACCGTCAAACCCACGAGTGCGCCAATCAGAAGCGTGAGTACAAGGAAGACCTGCTCCTCGCGCGCTGCCAAAAAGCTGATCCAGCGGGACGAACCCGCCTCCCACCAGGAAGATTTGCCGGAACCGCTTGGCCCATTGATTGGCGAGGATCCGCTATCCATTTGCATTCTTAGGCGAAATAGCTTTTTTTCTGAACATCGGCTGTCGCATCGAACTTGGCTGCGCCTGTGGACGAGTTCGAGGTGCGGTCGAAGGCGACTCGATCAACGCGCTAATCGCCTGGACCAATTCCTGCCCATTCGTTCGCAATTCAACCAACCGAATTTGCGCTACTTTCTGGAGCAGTTTATCTCCCCTACTTTCTAGCGATACCAGCACCTGCCGGCGGTCTTTCCTGCTGCGGTTGCGTTTCACATAGCCGTGCTGCTCCATGCGATCCACTAACTCGACTGCGCTGTGATGTTGCAGCGACAACCGTTCCGCAAGAGTTCGGATCGAAGCCTCGCTGCCGACGGGAAGTCCGCGAAGGGCCAGAAGCAGAAGATACTGCTGGGGTTCAAGACCAGCCTTTCGTGCAGTGGCATCCCCGTCCTGAATAAATTTGCGGATCTGGTAGCGCAGTTCCGCTAACGATCTAAATTCGGCTTCGGTAAGGCTCCTGGCCATGTTATTGATTCTATCGTACTACGATATAATTGGCTATCCGCGGCCATTGTTCGCCAGGAAGCCCGGGTCCCGATCTCTGTTCGTACTAGCAATCGCTTGCCCTACAGCCTGCTTCCTCTAGCAAGTCATTTACCACCTCATTCGTTCTAGAGCAGTTTACGAAAGGCCTTCTGGGTCTTGTACTGCTCGTAGCCATGCTTCTGGTAAAAGGTGTGCGCACGCTCACGAATTACGTTTGACCGTACCGATACGCTCTTACAGTTCATCTTGAGCGCCCACTCCTCCACCGCTTCTAGCAGCTGCCACCCCGCCCCTCGATTTCGCAGCTGTTCATCGACAACTAACCCGTGCACCTCCATTCGCCGCTCGACTTCAAGCAGCGGGGTCACGCTCGCGTGAACCCAGCCAATCGCTTTCCCTTTGACCGTCAGAGCCACACAGCAGGCCGCGCTCTGGTCACCTAAAACCAGTGCCAGCCGCTTGCGCATTTCTACGGCGGTCGTGGGATAACCCAACTGGCCACTTAACTTCGCAATCCGCGCTGCATCCTTTAACTTCGCGGGTCGGATCTTGATTCGTGGATGTTTCGCGCGAGGTGCCATCTGTGTACGAATCGCTAATGATAGTTAAAATGTTTTGTCCGAATCGACGAGGATTGTAACCGGTCCCTCGTTCACCAACTCCACCGACATCATCGCCTGAAAAATTCCCATTCCCACCGCGATTCCCAGACCGCGCAGGGCCTCGCAAAATTCTTCGTACAGCTTTTTTGCCAACTCGGGCGGCGCCGCTGAAATAAAGCTGGGGCGCCTTTGTCCTCGAGCATCACCGTATAGGGTAAATTGCGAGACCACTAGGGCCGCGCCTTTGACATCCAGCAGCGACAAATTCATTTTGCCAGCTTCATCCTCAAAAATTCGCAGGTTGGCGACTTTTACAGCCAGAGCGGCAGCCGTCGACGAATCGTCTCCGTTGCCCACTCCGAGCAAAATCATAAGCCCAGGTCCAATTTCACCAGTGACCCGGCCTGCCACGGTGACCTTGGCCCGGCTAACTCTTTGCACTACGACTCTCAAGAGATTTCCAGTGCAGCTCGATCGAGTGCTCGGCTAGTCGCGCCATTTTTCATCTGCTATTTTTCTCTTCATTTTTCGCCGGTTTGCGCGGCAACAATTCCGCTAGCTCGGCAGTGTTATACGCAAATACCGCCAGTACCTCCGCCCCCTCTGTCAAATCATCCCATAGCACTCGATCGAGCGTATCCGCCTGAGAATGATGGGTCTTTTCATAATCGGCCGGATCCTGCACGCACCAGAATCCCGGCACGCCCGCTTCGTCAAACGGCACGTGGTCCGATCCACCTTCGCTGCGCAGTGTCGGCTCCATGATTCCCGCAGGTTCTGCCAGCGGATATAAAACGCGACCCATTGTCTCTCGTGCATTGTAATTTCCCATCAGCCCAACCGTAAGCACTTTCCCGGTTCCCGTGTCGTGGACGAGTACTCCAGAAATTTTCGGCAATTCCGCTTTATGCTTCCGTACGTATTCACGCGAACCGTTCAGACCTTGCTCTTCTCCAGTGAATAGTACAAATCGGATCGTGCGCTTTGGCTTCAATCCGCTTTTCTCTAAGGCACGAGCCGCTTCGAGAACGGCCATCGAACCGGTTCCGTTATCCGTGGCGCCGGTTCCCAGGTCCCACGAATCCAAATGGGCTCCCAGAATCACGACCTCGTCCGCCCTTTCGGTTCCCGGAATTTCCGCCACAGTGTTATACACCGTAACTGGCCGGCCGCTGAGGGTCCCTTGAAGATTGACTTCCGCTTGAACTGGCGTTCCGCTGTCCAAGATCCTCCACAATTCCAAGTAGTCCTCACGCACTGTGAATGCCGTTGGAACCGTGGAAGCAGCATAATCCACTGAAAACGTGCCCATGTTCAGCAGCCCATACATTTTCTCCGAACCGATCAACAAAGCCGCCACTTTCTGGTCGCCCATCGTCTTCATAAGTTCCAAGCGCAATTTTCGCGCGGCACCCGGCTCGCTTGGCTTCGATTGTCGAGGCCTCATCAATGGCAGCGTTCCTTCCCCCCACGGAGTGAGCATCGGATTCAATGGAGACTCGAGATCGCGCGGTCGCCCAAATAAGACAATTTTTCCGGCAAGCTTACCCTTGTATTTTTCAAGATCTTCCACTTTCTCGGCATCGATCCCGACCACCTCCCCCTTCACCGTTCCGTCGGTCGAGGGACTCCACCCTGCAGTTGCCATGGTCAGCTCGTGCACGGCCGGCGACAGCACTCGACCGGTCGCAGCACCGCGCTTCCAGCCGTTTTGAATCGTCCAAGATTCCAGGTGCACGCTAGACAATCCCATCGCTTTGAATTGCTCCAGAGTCCAGCGGCTTGCCTGATCGAGTTGTGGCGACCCTGTAAGGCGCGGGCCAATCTGCGTGGTCAAAAACGTTAGGTCGTTCTTCAATTGGCCTTGATCTGCTTTTACCAACTCCACGATCTTCTTGTCGGCCTCTGATACCGGATCTCTAATAAGCTCGGGGCTTGTGGAGGTTGTTTTGGCCGGAGGTGGTGCCGCCGGCCGTCGTGGCATTAAGTCCGGCAACTCGGCGGTGTTGTAGGCCCACGCCGCCATCACTTGGGCACCTTGCAACAAATCGTCTTTCCACGCCTTATCAAACGTATCGGATTGGCTATGATGTGTCTTGGGGTACTCGGCTAACGCCTGTGCGCACCAGAATCCCGGCACGCCTGCTTCATCGAACGACAAACTATCGGTGCCGTACTCGCGGGCCATCGTGGGTTCCAGCAATTTCAAATCGTGAAGCGGCAGAATCACCCGATCGACCGTTTCGCGCGCTTGGTAATTGTCGTGTAGACCGATCGTTAGCACGCGTCCCGTTCCGCTGTCGTGAATCAACGCCCCCGACACTTTGCCCAATTCCTCTTTGTGCGCCTTCACATATTCCTTTGAGCCGATGAGACCTTGCTCTTCGCCGGTAAAGAGGATGAAACGAATTGTTCGTCTTGGCCGCACATTTAATTTCGCGAGAGTTCTTGCCGCTTCCATTACGACCATCGATCCGGTGCCGTTGTCGGTCGTTCCCGTTCCTAGATCCCAGGAATCCAGGTGGCCGCCCAGAATTACAAATTCGTCGGGTCGCTCTGTTCCGCGCAAATCGGCAACGGTATTGTAGACCTCGACCGGCGTTTCGCCGACCGAATTGGTGATCTCGATTTCCAATTCCACAGGACCCTTCTTCAGCAATCGCCAGATCAATCGATATCCTTCCCCTGTGATGAATGCGGTGGGAATCGGGCCCAAGGTAAATGGTTCGTTCGTTGCATCCGTCATACCGAGTAACGCGTGCGGCTTGTTCGAATCGCGCAACACCGCGACAGCTCCCTGCTCCACGAGAAATTTCCTGGTGGCATTTACCGTTTGCAGATATTTGTCGTAAGGATCGGGCCGGGCGGGTTGGCCAACCGGGGACGGCGGCTCTTCCATGGGGTGGTAAATTTCCTCATTCTGATCGAGGGGCGTTGGCGGAGAAAGGGAGCGTGGTTCAGAGGTAATTACGATCGCACCCTTTAGCTTTCCGTTAAATCTTAGAAACTCTTCCGGCTTCTTGGCGTCGAAATAGACCACCGGCCCATGAACTGTTCCTTTTGTATTGGGCGACCAGGCAGCGGAAGCGATCGTCAAGGAATGCGCAGCAGGAGCAATCATTCGCGCTCGTGCTGTTCCGCGAACCCATGCGTGTGGAAGGGAATACGCTTCTAAATGAACGTTGGTCAGACCATATTTTTTAAACATTTCCGCGGACCAATCGCTCGCCTGCTTCAGCAGGGGCGATCCCGTCAGCCGCGGCCCGATGCGGTCTGACAGATATTCGAGATTGTCCATCAACTCGCTGTGGTCGTGAATTTCAGCGAGTATCTGCGCGTCCATGACCGATACGGAATTGCCCTCTTCTGTGGCGGCTCGTGCGGTCCACACTTTCCAGGCAATCATTGCCACCAGCACGAGCGCAAGACTCATTTTTCGACTACGCTGCATTCCACCCTTCCTCTAACACCTTCTAAGAAAACTACTTCTATTTGCTTAGCCATCTCTTTTTGTCTTTGCCTTGGTCTTTTTCTTGCTGAGCGCCCTCCATCCGCTCGGCGATTTCTGGCATTTCGGACAATAAAAGCTGCTTCTCCCCGCGACAATTCCCCTTCGTATTTCCGTCCGGCAACGGGGGCACCCCTTCCCTTCCCTTCCATAGACCTGGTGGTGCCGCTGATATTCTCCCGGTTGTCCTTCTGCGTCAAGAAAGTCTGAAATCGAAGATCCCCGGAGGACAATCGCTTCCTGGAGAATCTTTCGCAGAGACTCGAAAAGCAATTTTCCCTGGTTTCTGTCTAAGCTCGAAGCGAGCTTTGCAGGATGGATTTTTGCTCGCCAAAGACTTTCATCGGCGTAGATATTGCCAACACCGCGCAACACCTGCTGATTGAGGAGCAACGCCTTTATGCGTGCCCTTCGCCCGGCAATTCTTGCAACAAATTCCTCCAGTCCCGCTTCGAGCGGATCGGAACCGAATCGCAAAAGTTCCCGGCGCAACGCTTCGCCCGCCAAATAGGCAATTCGCCCAAAGCGTCGCGGATCCACATAGCGGAGCTCCAGGCCATCCTCGAGTAGCATCACTACGTGGGTGTGTTTTAGATGGATTTCGTTCGCTGCTACAGGAAACAACCTCCCGGTCATACCCAAATGTACCAGCAGAGCTGTTTCTTCGCGGTTTGGAGGATTCTCGGCCGCAGCTAGCCACAGCAACAAAAATTTTCCATACCGCTCGACAAGTCGAATCTTCAGGCCTGGCAGTTCACGCGCAACTTCCAGCGGGTTGTCGATGAAATCACTCTTGCCCAATGTGACGCGGATGATGCGCTTTCCGGCAACCGTTCTCTGCAGCCCGCGCGCAACAGTCTCAACTTCAGGCAGTTCTGGCATGTTTGTCCAATTCTTCCAAACTACCATACTCCAATGGGGCCACCCTGCCGCTTTGTGATACATTCGCAGGTTCGGAGGCGACCATGATCGTTGCTGCTTTGCGTGTAGCTTCACTCGTCACCCTCCTAGGATGCATGGCCGTGCCCGTTCTCGCTCGTAAACCAGCTACGGGATTCCTGGACCGCACCCTCACACTAAATGGTTCGATTTATAAATATCAGGTGTTCCTTCCAGAAAACTGGTCGTCGAAACAGAAATGGCCCATCATTCTCTTTCTGCACGGCGCGGGGGAGCGGGGTTCAGATGGTCTGTTGCAAACCGAAGTGGGCATGCCCTCGGCTGTTCGCAAGGATCGCTCGCGCTTCCCGGCGATCATCGTCATGCCGCAATGCAAACTCGATCGTTGGTGGACAGAGCTAGAGATGCAAGCCGTGGCGTTAACTTCTCTGGCCCGAGCCGCAAAGGAATTTAACGGGGACAGCAAACGGACGTATCTGACCGGCCTATCCATGGGCGGATACGGCAGTTGGGCAATTGCAGAGAAAAATCCTGGCAAATTTGCGGCAGTGGTGCCCATCTGCGGAGGAATTGTGGAACCCAAAGCGGTTCTAGAGAAACATCCCGAGCGCGCGAAGACGAGTTACCCGGACGAAGCAAAGAGCTACGCGGAAATAGCCAAGAGGCTGGGCAAAACTCCCATCTGGATTTTTCATGGCGAGGCCGATCCCATAGTTCCCGTGGCGGGCTCGCGCAAGATGTATGAGGCGCTCAAAGCGGCAGGCGGTAATGTCCGCTACACGGAATACCCCGACGTTGGCCACGATTCCTGGGACAAGGCCTACGCCGAACCCGAGCTCATCGCCTGGATGCTCGCAAAGTCTCTGTGATGACAATCCGATCCTCACGGCAAGGGAAGGCCAGGAGTTGCCACAATGCCGGCCATTCGCAGTAGTTCCTTGTATTCCTCGTCACGAATCGCGGAAATGATCAAGCGCACATTCTTGAGCAATTTCATTTTCCGCAGAACAGGATTGGCGCGCATCTCTGCCAAAGTGACCGGGCGCGGTAATTTTTCAAAAGCCCGCAAATCCGCGACAAGATTTTTTTCTTTCCGGTCGTGCGGGTCAGGATAAGGATCACGGGTTATCTCCGCGATGGAATAGAGCGAGCGTTCCGGGGCCGAGTGATAACAAAGCACCCGATCGCCTTTTTTTACCTGTTTCAACGCTCGGATGGCATCGGGCTTCGAGCCCGCACCATGCCACATCTCTTTGCCCTTCACGAACAAAGTATCCCAGTGATAGTGATGTGGGTCTGCACTAAAGATCCAGAAATGTCGTATTGGAGGAGTCGCGGTCGCCATCGGCCCAGAATTCGGCTGCAATATACACGTTAATGAATGGAAAACCAAACAAAATGTGAGGGATAGCTAAGGTACAGGAAGCAAAAGGGTTAAAATGAGGAGCACGCTGTGTAAAATAAATCTAAGTTACTTCTTTTCTTAAGATTACCGAACCGGGTGCGGCCCGAAGCCGGGACACTCCCGCTAACTTGCTACGATCGAGAGGTTTAGGGCTAATGCAGGTCTACAAAAATATCTTGGCCCCGGAGCTCGGTGGCGTAGCAGTCGACCCCTGCCTGGGGGTTTTCCAGTACTTTTCCGCTGGTCACATCAAACTGCCAGCCATGCCAGGGGCAAGTGAGCACTTTTCCTTCCAGTGTGCCCTGCCCCAGAGGGCCTCCGCGATGCAAACAAGTATTGTTGATCGCATAGATCTTGCCCGCAACATTGGCTAGCGCGAGCGCCTTACCCTCGATCTGGAATTCCCGCACGGTTCCAGCCGGCAGCTCCCCAATCTTCGCCGCTCGCACAAAGCCCATTCCGCTTCACCTCGCAACACACCAAGTCCGCTTACTCGCCGGGTTCAGCCACCTGCGCGATCATCACACTCTTCTTGAAGTCTTCGACCATCTCGGTCTTCAGTCGCACTTCTGTCGGCCGCTTCGCCAGGGTCATATCATCAATCTTGTCCTGCAGCTTTAGCAGTGCATAAAAAAGTGCCTCAGGACGCGGAGGGCATCCCACCACATACACGTCCACAGGCACAATTTTATCCACACCTTGCAGGACGGAGTAGACGTTAAACGGTCCCCCCACGCTCGAGCAAGCACCCATCGAAATGCACCACTTCGGGTCCGGCATCTGTTGCCACACTCGCTGAATCACTTGGGCCATCTTGAGTGTGACAGTACCGGAGACGATCATAAGATCGGCTTGTCGAGGCGATGGACGAAAGACCTCCGCTCCAAACCGTGCCATATCAAAGCGTGCGGTGGTCGAGGCGATCATCTCGATCGCGCAGCAGGCCAATCCGAACGTCAGCGGCCACAAGGAACTCTTCCTCGCCCAATTGAAAACGTAATCTACTGATGTGATCAGGACATTTTTTTCAAAGCGTTGGTCGATGACTCCCACAATCGGTCTCCGGTCTTTTCCGCTGCTGCCGAGTATATCTCTCGCTTTAGAGACCAGTCAAAGACCTCGATCACACGAACTCCCTGCTGCTTCACTCCATCGGAACAATCCTGGACGCACGGAGTACGGAGCTGATCCGATCGGTCGCAAAGAGAGCTACGAACGTAAACGCCTGGCGGGCAACAACTGGAAAGGTTTGTTCTTGCCCCAGCGATAAATTTCAAAATCGCGATCTAGCGTCAGGATATCGCCCGTCCCAAATTGATCGGCCATGCGGATAAGACAGGCATCCGCCAGGTCGATCTCCCGGTCCTGATATTTACGTAGCTGCCGCTTCACGCCTTCTGTATCCGTTGAGAGCTGAAAAGACACTTGAAATATCCCGGCAGCTACATTTTCGATTACCGCAGCAGGTGCACCCGGCAGATTGCGTAGCAGAAAACAACTTTTCGTGATTACGGCTTCGCAGGTAAGTAAAGGAGCTTCGATACTCTTAATGATTTTTGCGCACACTTCATGATGCTGTTCGCTCCGGTCCAGCAGTGCGACGATTACACCCGCGTCAAGCAAAACCGGCTTCAACGGCCAAAATCCTTCAAATGCTTCTTCTTGTT
>Ga0209656_10001072_pt1 | contig 17682 bp, 16 predicted proteins | sample BogFormECP12_OM2_FD_188239 | JGI IMG/M metagenome (GOLD analysis project Ga0209656, IMG submission 188239) | Bog forest soil microbial communities from Calvert Island, British Columbia, Canada - ECP12_OM2 (SPAdes) (version 2) | ecosystem: Environmental > Aquatic > Freshwater > Wetlands > Bog ... | reverse complement strand
CGTACGTACCAGATGATGATGAACGGCAATTCGCGCGTCATCTCCTCCTGCACGACCGCGTAGTCGGCTTTGCGCCGCGCCTGATCGTACGTCGTGAGCGCATCGGCCTCCGCGGCGTCGAGGCGCTTACTGCAGAAATGGTAGATGTTCCAGCCCGCGGGCGGCGCCATCGTGCAGGTCACCAATATCGACTCATCAGGATCGATTCCGTTGGCCCACTCCTCGTATGCGACGTCGTACTTCCCGCTCTGCTCGACGCCGCCGTTGGCGAGCGTCGCGTAGAGCTCATTTGACGGCCAATCCTTGATCTGGATGTCGACGCCGAGCGCGCGCCATTGCTGCTGGATCACGACCTGCGCTCCGCTCACCGTCGACGAACCGGTGAACCCGGTCATCTGCAGCTGCAGCGGTTTTCCCTCTTTGTAGCGCATGCCGTCGGCGCCACGCTTCCAGCCCGCGTCATCGAGCAGCGCGGCGGCGCGTGTGGGATCGTACGGATACTTCATGGCGTTGTCGTCGTGCGCCCAGAAAAAACTCGGCTGATCGGTGTCGCCCAGCGCGTCGATGCCGTGGCTGACCTTGTCGATGAGCTCCGTCCGGTCGGTGGCGTAGGCGAGGGCTTGGCGGACGCGCACGTCGTCCAGCGGCGGATGCGACGCGTTGATGCCGATGTCCGCGAACTGCGTGAACGGATAGATGATGACGCGCGTGCCGGGAATGCTGCGAAGGCTCGGCGCCAGCCCTTCGGTCGCGCGATAGTAGAAATCGATGCCGTGCGATTCCAGCAGCGTGAGGATGGTGTTGTCGTTGCCCACGATCTGCCACTCGATGCGTTTGAGCTTTGGCGGCCCGCGCCAGTACAGCGGGTTGGCTTCGAACGTGATGTGCGAACCGTGCACGAACTCCACCACGCGAAACGGCCCGGTGCCCACCGGCTGCCGGTTGAACGCCACGCGGGTCAAGTCGTGATACTTCGCGAGCAGGTGCTTGGGCAGCACCGCGACCGGGTTGTTGCTCATCGTGAAGAACATGTTGACGAACGGCGAGAAGCGGCGCTTGAGCCGCACGGCGATCGTGTAGCCGTCAAGTTTGTCGATGCGCGAGATATCGTCAAAACCAAGCCGGCTGATGACCGGGTTGTCCGGGTTAAGCTGCTGGGTCCAAGTGAAGATCACGTCGTCGGCGCCAAACGGCGCGCCGTCTTGCCACTTCACGCCGCGCCGCAGATGATACGTGATCGTCAGCCCGTCCTTCGAGACGCCGCCGTTGGCGAGCGTGGGGACCTCGGCCGCGAGTTCGGGCACCAGCTCGTTGCGATCGCTCCAGTTGAACAGGTAGCCGCCCCAGAACATCGACAGATCTTTGTCGATGACTTCGGTGCCGAGCATCGGATTGAGGTTGTCGGGCTCTTGCCGGCTGGCGATGCGCAGGGTGCCCGGAATCGTCCAGGCGTTCCCGGCGCCTGCGCGCGGTGCCACCGCCGTCTGGATCTTCGTGCAGCCTGCGAACGCCAAGACGATGACCAGCGCGGTCAAAGATCGCGCCACTACATTCCTAATGATGGTCCACCCGCTTGGCATCCGGGCGCGCGCGCATCTCGTCGACGAGCTCGACGACACCACGTGCAGCCGCGGCCAGCAAACGCTCTCCTTTTTGTGCGCTGGCCACGGTCGGGTCGCCCATCACGCCGCTCTCAGAAAGCGCGCTCCAGTGCTCCATCATCGCGAGCGGTCCGTCGCCCCCCACGAGATCGGTCCAGTAATTCACGGTCGGGCGGTGCGAGAGCTCGCGCACCGCTTTGGACATGTCGACCAGGTCGGGCCGCAGCGCGAGATAGATCGAGGTCTCGAACTCGCAGGCGTGGTTCATGCCGCCGATCTTGTCCGATTCGCGCAGGTCTTCGGCGACCTCGTGCACGCCGGGCGCGTTCCAGTAGTTGACCGCTGCTGCCAGCGCTCCAGTCTCTACCACCGTCAGGCGCGCGATGATGTCGACGAACGGCGTGTTGCTCCCGTGCCCGTTGACGATGAGGATGCGCGTGAAGCCGTGATGAGCCAGACTGCGGCACACGTCCACACCGTAGGCGATGAAGGTCTGCCAGCCGATCGTGATGGGTCCCGGGAAGTCCATGTGATGCGGTGTGTAGCCGTGATTGATGGCCGGCACGAGCACCGCGCGGTCGGCGCACGCGGCGACCGCGCGCTCGCAGACGGCGTTGCACAGCAGCAGATCGGTGTCGATGGGAAGATGGCGCCCGTGGTCCTCAAGGACGGCGACGGGCACGACCGCGACCTTGCGGGCGGCGGCCGCCTCCTTGACCTGAGGCCACGTCAAAGAGCCGTAGTGATATTCAATCGCCATAGGTTGGCCGGTTTGGGTCACGCAGCGCAGAATCCCTAGGCGCGGGACAAAATTGGTATTGACAAGCATTATTCGGCGACCTATACTCATATCGTACTAGTTCACTAGTATAACAGTAAATAAGAAAGGACACCCACCATGCTGTCGACCCAAACCAACGCCAACGGCGTCCAGACCATCGACGATATCAGCCACCCGTTCGTTCGCCTGCCCAACGCCAACACCAACAACGTGTTTCCAGGTTGGGGGCCGAGGATCTAAGTCCGATGCCAGCAATCTTCACGGTCGACCCGCGCAGCGGAGTGCCGATCTACCTCCAGATCGTGGAGCAGGTCAAGCGCTCCGTTGCGCTCGGTGTGCTCGCACCGCACGAGCAGCTGCCGACCGTCAAACAGCTCGCAGCTGATCTCATCGTCAATCCGAACACCGTCGCCCGCGCCTATCGAGAGCTCGAGCGCGACGGCGTGATCGAAACCATGGCCGGCCGGGGCTCGTTTATCGCCGGCACCGGTACCGTCGCCGGCGCGAAGCGCGCCGTCGCAGACGTCGCCGACCAGGCAATCGTGCAAGCCGTCCGCGAGGGCAAATCGATGGGCCTCGCGCGCGACGAGATGAAAGTTTTGTTCGAGCGAGCGCTCGACCGCTGGTATCCAACTCATGCGTCAGAGGAGAACGCAGCATCATGACAACCGAACATACCCCGATGATCTCCGTCCACGCGCTGAGCAAGCGCTATGGCCGGACGCTGGCCGTCGACGACGTGTCGTTTTCGATCAACCGGGGATCCATCTTCGGGTTGCTCGGCACGAACGGCGCCGGCAAGACGACGACCTTCAAGTGCGTGCTCGGCTTGGCGTTTCCGGACGCCGGCGAGGTGCGCTTCGACGGCGAGCGGCTGCGGCCCGAGCTGTTCGAGCGCATGTCGTACGTGCCCGAGACGAGCGCGTTGTACGGCTGGATGACCGGCCGCGAGCACCTCGAGATGACCAAGCGGTCCTTCCGCCGCTACGATGCGGCGCGCGCACAGATGCTGTTGGATCTGTTCGCCTTCGACGTGAAGAAGAAGGCAAAGCAGCTTTCCAAGGGCCAGCAGAGCGCGCTCGCGCTGACGATGGCATTCTCGATCCGGCCCGACATCCTGGTGCTCGACGAGCCGTCGAGCGGCTTGGATCCCGTCCACCAGCGCCACGTGCTCGATCTGATGATCGACGCGGCGGCCGGCGGCGCGACGATCCTGTTCAGCTCGCACCAGATCGGACAGGTCGAGCGCGCCGCGGACCACGTCGCGATCATGCACAAGGGCAAAGTGCTTCTGGCGGGCGACGTCGAGGAGCTGCGCGCCGGTGAAAAGGTCGTCGAAGCGACGTTCGACGGCGACGCCCCGGCGATCGCCGCGCTGGACGGCGATCCGCACGTGCGGCGCGTCATGCGCCAAGGACGCGTGTTGCGAGCATACATCCGCGACGGAGGCAACGGTGTGGCCAATCTGATCGATGCCGCAAAGCCGGCGAGCCTGCGCGTGCTCAATCAGAATCTCGAAGACATCTTCCTTGCGGCCGTCGGCGACGATTCCGGCGCCGCGATGGCCACGCTGAACCGGGAGAACTAGGATGTACTATAAAGAGATCGTGACCGTCAGCCGGGCCCTGATGTGGCTAGTGATCTCACTGGCCATGATCCTCGGCGCCGTCATCCTCGTCAGCGCCCTCTCGCCGCACGGTCACGTGAGCGTCCAGGCCGGCGATACGCCATCCTCGGGCGGTCCCACCAGCTTCGTAGCGCTGCTCGGAACGGCAGCGCTGCTCGCCGGCGGTATCATGGCGACGGTTCTCGGCGTGCCGCTCGCAAAAGAGAATGAAGGCCACCTCGAGCTCGCGTGGACCAAACCGTACTCCCGTACCCAGTACGCCACCGCGATCGCGCTCGTGGACTCGGCGGCCCTGATCATCTCAACATTGCTGGGCTTTGTCACCCTTGTGGCCATTCTCGACGTCGTGCATTCGCCCATCACGTGGGGCTTCAATACCGCGGTGTCCGTCAACATCGTGCGCTTCCTGCTGTTCCCGCTGGCCTGGTACGGTCTTTTGAATGCGTTGAGCGCGAGCGCCCGCGGCGGCGCGCGCGTACAGGGTCTCGTCTGGCTGATCGCCATCGTCCTTGTGGTCTTGTACGCCTTACCGCTGCCCGCCATCTGGCACGGCATCATGGTGGCGCTCAACGTCGTGAACCCGCTTATATACGTCCAGTACCACGAGGCGGAGTTCTCGCTGATGACTGGTGCCGGCTCGAACGGGTTATCGGGGCTCACCAGCGGCATCGCGCTCGCGGTGATCGCGATCGGCGGTTGGGCGCTCGCCGCTGCGCAATGGCGCCGGCTGCAGGCATAGGAGCGACGACATGTTCTACGTCGAGCTATTGCGCGTCCGAAACGGACTGATCGTCGCGGTCGCGGGGCTGATCGCCCTCGTGCTGGTGGGCTGGATCGGATTTGCCGCGGCGTGTCCTGAGTGCCGCCGGCTCAACGCGGCCGATCCGGCGACCGTGCTTGCCGTGATCGGTTACAGCGCCGCGATCCTCGCGGCGATCTTCGGCTCGGTCTTCGGCGCGAGTCTGTCGATCGAGAACGATGGACATCTTCCACTGACATGGACCAAACCGATCTCGCGCGGCGCGCAGGCGATCGGCATCCTGACCATCGATATCACAGCTGCACTCGCGGTCTTCGTGCTGTCGTGCGCGGCGGGGTGGTTGTTCGTGTCGCTGGTCGGCGAGCGGCCGTTACCCGTGCACGCTTCGTTTGACACCGTTGCCCTGCTCAAGCTCGCGCGGTTCGCGGCATTTCCTGTCGCGATGTTCGGCCTGACGCAGGCGCTCACCGCAGGCATCAAAGGCAGCTGGCAGGGCGCGGTCACCGGGCCGCTCTGGCCGGTCTGTCAAGGTCTGTTCGCCATCGGGCTGCTGCCGCTGACACCGCCGCTGCACAAGCTTTGGCAGATCGTCAACATCCCGAACCCGATCGCATACTTCCCGTTTTGGGAATTCGACGAACACATCTTCCACGTGTACCCATTCGGGTACGGCGTCGCAATCGACGCGCTCGCGCTGGCCGCGATCGCGTTCGTCGGCGTCACCATTGCGACGCTGCGCTGGCGGCGATTGGAGGCATAAGGGCATGCAACTCGCCGGCACCAAATTCGAGATGCGGCTCGGCCCGCTCGTGCTGCGCGTCGACTTCGCGCTTGAGGAGATCCCCGAAGACGATGGGGGCGCAACGCCCCCGCGCGTCGGCTAAGTTCTGATCAGTTTCATCTCTATGGTGTACGAATTGATGCTCTGTTGCGGGATGACCCGCAGCACCTCGCTGACATACACCGGCATCTTGATGCGCGGGTCGAAGAGGATCCCAGCCTTTTGATCGATGGTGGTGTACCGGCCGCCTTGCTGTTTCAGCGTGCCATCGGACTGGATCTGGACCAGCGGCGGCTGCTGGGGAATGGTGCCCTTGCCGGTTAGGGCATATGCGCAGTTCCAGGTGTAGACTTGTCCTGCAAACCCCATACCGGGACCCGGCGCGAAGGTCGCCCGAATGTTATAGGTCTGCTTCCAGCTCGAAGTCAGACTTGAGGTCAACGCGCTGAAATAGTTCTGCCCGAGAAGCGGAAGGATGGCAGCCTGAAGGATCGTCAACGCGTACGGAGGCTTCGCGCAGGTGACCGTGCCGTTCGCATAGACTTCGCAGGTCGAACTCTGCTTCGGCTGAACCGCGTTCCACCAGCTATCCGTCGCATTCACGGTCAGGCCGCCATCTTTTGCAACCCCGACGATATCGATCGTGGTCGTTCCGGTGTTGTTCCCCTCTTTCGTCGCTTTTGTGTTCCAGCCGAACCGATAGACGAGATGGTGCACCGCGGGCATCGCTTCGACGGCCGGCATCGTCGAAGGCGCCGCCGAAGCCGCAGGAGTCTGGTCTGCCCCCGCGGGTGACGTCGCCAGCATCGCAGCGATGGTGAAAGCACCAATGAGTAGCTTGTTCATGTAGGTCTCCTCCGCGATCTCGCGAGAAATCCCCGGGCTGCACACGCGGTTGCCCTTGCGTGAGGGCGCAATTCGCGACTTCCCATTGCTCAGCCTGGGTCCACGAACGACTGGATCGCACTGCGTCTGCGCGACGGGAAACAGGCCCCGCTTTAGTTAACCTTAACCCTCCCCTGCTAGCCTAGGACCAGATGAAGTATCTCAATCGGGATCTCTCGTGGCTCGACTTCGACGCGCGAGTCTTGGCGTTGGCCGAGAACGAGTCGGTGCCGCTGCTCGAGCGCGTGCGCTTCCTCGCTATTTTCAGCCGCAATCTCGACGAGTTCTTCCAGGTCCGCATCGGCGGCCTGCACGAGCAACTGCGTGAGGGCGTCGGCGGCACGAGCTCCGACGGCCTGACGATCACCGAGCAGCTCGACATCATCAAGCCGCGCACCGAGCAGCTGGTGGAGCGCAGCGCCCGCATCTTCGCCGAGCAGCTCAAACCCGCGCTCGCGCAGGCGGGCATCAGGTTCGCGGACTGGTCCGAACTGAACGAGAGCGATCGCGCGCATCTCGACAAGATGTTCTACGAGCAGATCTTCCCGGTGCTCACCCCGCTGGCGGTCGATCCCGGCCATCCGTTCCCGTATATCTCCAACCTGTCGCTCAATCTCGCCGTCGTCGTGGGCGACCCCGCCGCGGCCGAGCCGCGCATCGCCCGCCTCAAAGTCCCGCCGCTGCTGCCGCGCTTCGTACGCATGCCCGACGGCGAACGCTTCGTGCCGGTCGAGCAGATAATCGCCGCACATCTCGACTCGCTGTTCCCGGGCATGGAGATCGTCGAGAGCCACGCGTTCCGCATCACTCGCAACGCCGACTTCGCGCTCAAAGAAGATGAAGCCGAAGATCTGCTCGAGGCCGTCGAATCCGTCCTGCGCATGCGGCGGCGTTCGCCGGACGCGGTGCGTCTTGAGATCGCGCGTGCGATGTCGGATGACGTGCGCAGCCTGTTGATGCGCGAGCTCGAGCTCGACAATTCCGATGTCTACGTGGTCGACGGCCCGCTGGATCTGGGCGGCCTGTGGGCGATCGCCGACCTCGATCGACCGGCGCTCAAGTACGAGCCGTGGCTGCCGCTCACCCCGCCGCAGTTCTCAGTGGCCGGCGATCAGACGCTGCGGCTGTTCCGCGTCTTGCGCCAAGGCGACATGCTGGTCCACCACCCGTACGATTCGTTCCTCACCTCGGTCGAGGCGTTCGTGGACCAGGCGGCCCGCGATCCGCGCGTCATGGCCATCAAGCAGACGCTGTACCGCACCGGACCCGACAGCCCGATCATCAAGTCGCTCATCCGCGCCGCCGAAGCGGGCAAGCAGGTCGTGGCGCTCGTCGAGGTCACGGCTCGCTTCGATGAGGCGACCAACATCAATTTCGCGCGCGCGCTGGAAGAAGCCGGCGTGCACGTCGTCTACGGCATCGTGGGGTTGAAGACGCACGCCAAGATCACGCTGGTCGTGCGCCAAGAGGCGACGGGCATCAAGCGGTACTGCCACGTCGGGACCGGGAATTACAACCCGACGACTGCGCGGCTGTACGAGGACATCGGCATCCTCTCGAGCGATCAGGACCTCGGCGCAGACCTCACCGAGTTGTTCAATTACCTGACCGGCTACAGCAAGCAGAGCCGTTACAAGAAGCTGCTGGTGGCGCCGGGCACGCTGCGGCCCGCGCTGATCGAGCTCATCAAGCGCGAAGCGGACGCACCCGACGGGCGCATCATCATCAAGGTGAACAATCTGGTCGACCCGACCATCATCCAGGCTCTGTACGGCGCAGCGCAGTCGGGTACCCAGATCGACCTGATCGTGCGCGGAATCTGCTGCTTGCAGCCGGGCGCGGACGGATCGGCGAACAACATACGCGTGCGTTCGATCGTCGGCCGCTATCTCGAGCACTCGCGCATCATGCGCTTCGGCGGCGACGAGCGCGGGCCGGAGTATTTCATCGGCTCGGCGGACGTCATGCAGCGCAACCTCGACCGGCGCGTCGAGGCGGTCATCCCGGTCACCGATCCGCTGCTGCAAGCGCGCCTGCAAGAGATCCTCGACGTGGATCTCGCCGACGACGCGCTCGCCTGGACGCTTGACGCCGAAGGCGTCTGGCACAAGGTGCCGGACGTGCTCCATCTCAACGCGCACCGCCGGCTGCAAGAGCTGGCGACGGCGCGCCTGCAGGCTCACACGCCCGTCGACGTCAGTGCTTGAGCGCGAACTCAAACTCGGGGCGCCGGCCGCCTTTCGACTGCCCGACCTCGCGCTGGTGACGATCGACGTCGCCAGCGCCGATGCCGTCACCGAAAAACTCAAGACGACCTACTTCGATACGCGCGATCTGCGCCTCACCCGTTGGGGCTGCAGCTTGCGTTACCGCATCGGTCAAGGCTGGACCGTCAAACTGCCGGGTCCGCTCGAATCCAACGGCGATCTGCTGGTGCGCGGCGAGCACGTGTTCCAGGGGGAACCGCAAGCGCCACCGCCGGCGGCGCTCGACCTGCTGACCGCGTACTTGCGCAAGAGCGCCGTGCACGAGATCGTCCGGCTGCGCACGACGCGCCAGATGATCACCTTGAAGGGGCCCGACGGCACGCCGCTTGCCGAAACCGTCCAAGACGACGTCGCCGTGCTCGACGGCCGCAAGATCGCTGACCGCTTCCGCGAGATCGAGATCGAGCTCAAGGAAGCCGCACCAGAAACGCTTCTGCCTGCGATCCTCGAACGGCTCCAGGCCGCAGGAGCCGGCGCCGCAGATCCGACGCCCAAGATCGTGCGCGCGCTGGGCATGCGGGCCCGGCGTCCTCCCGAGCTCGAGGTCGAAGAGCTCGCGCCAGAGGCCACCGCAGGGGCGGTCTTGCGGCGTGCGCTCGCACTCGCGTCGACCCGCCTGTTGCGGCACGACGCCGGTATCCGCTTAGGCACCGATCCCGAGGACATCCATCAGGCGCGGGTCGCCGTGCGTCGCCTGCGTTCGCACCTGCGCACGTTCTTGCCGTTGATGGATATCGAATGGGCCGGCTCGTTGCGGCAGGAGCTCGGCTGGCTCGCCGACGAGTTAGGGGCCGTGCGTGACGCCGACGTCTTGATGGATCGACTGCGCAAACACGCCGGTGCGTTGCCGCCGCGCGATCGCAACGCCGGCGCCCAGATCCTCGCGCTTTTGGCCGCACAGCGCGCGGCCTCCATGCAGCGGCTCAACGCCACGGTCCACGATCCTCGCTATATCGAACTCCTGAAGCGTCTGGTGGAATCCGCTCGCGCGCCGCAGCTCGCGCCCATCGCCGCCGAGGCCGGGATGCTGACCCTGCCGCCGCTGATCGCCAGCTTGTATCGCAACGTGCGCACGATGGTGGACGACTTCGGCCAGCAGCCCACCGACGACCAGTTGCACAAGTTGCGCATCCGCGCCAAACGCTGCCGCTACGCGGCCGAGGCCGTCACCCCGGTCATCGGCCGGCGCGCGCGCAGCTTCGCCCGCGCGGCCGCGGCGTTGCAGGAAGTGCTCGGCGAGCACCACGATGCCGTGGTCGCGATGCAGTGGGTGCGCGAGCACGCGGCCAGCGGGCCCTTGACGTTCGTGGCCGGCCAATTCAACGCGTTGGAATTGACCGCGGCCAACGCCGCACGCGCCGTGTGGCACGAAGCCTGGCGCGCATTCGACAGGAAGAAGCTGCGTTCGTGGATGTGAACGGGGTCGTCCGCGCAGCCGGCGGGATCATCGTTCGCTCCAAACCCGAAGGGGCTCTCGAGCTGGTCATCGTCCACCGGCCGTCATACGACGATTGGACGTTCCCTAAAGGCAAACTGCAGGCCGGCGAACGCGAAGAGCACACCGCGATCCGCGAGGTCGAGGAGGAGACGGGCATGCGTTGCCGTCTCGAACGCGCGCTCGGCAGCACCAAGTATAAGGATCACCGCGGACGGCCCAAGGTCGTCCACTACTGGGTGATGCGAGCGCTGGCCGGTCATTTCCGGCCGAGCCGCGAAGTGGATGAGCTGCGCTGGGTCTCGGTGCGGCAAGCCTCCGCGCTGCTGACCTACAATCACGACCGCGCCTTGCTGCGCGGGCTCTCCAACGAGATCGATGCTGCGGCCGTACAAGCCGGCGGCGAGCGCCAGGGGCGCGCGTCGCTGCGTAACCAGATGAGCTCGACGATCTACCTCGTGCGTCATGCCAAGGCGCTCAACCGCAGCGAGTGGACCGAGGTGGACGAGCAGCGGCCGCTGACCAAAGCCGGCCGCCGACAAGCAGACGAGCTGGTGCAGCGGTTGAGCGCCTTTTCGTTCGCGCGCGTGATCACCAGTCCGCACGTGCGCTGCAAAGAGACGGTCGAGCCGCTCGCCAAAGCGCGTAAGCTCGCCGTCGAAGCCGCGGACCAATTGGCCGAGAACACCGACGCCGATGACGTGCTCGCCTTCATCAAGACGCTGGGCTCGAGACCGGCGCTGCTGTGCAGCCACGGTGACGTCATCGCGGATCTCATGACCAACCTCGTCAACGACGGGCTGGCCACCGAGAGCGAGCTGCGTTGGGAGAAGGGCTCGACCTGGGTGCTCGAGTCAGACGGCGAGACCTTTTTGTACGGCCGCTACTTGCCGCCCCCGTGACGCAGGCACGGTCGAATGAATTCGACCGCTCCAAAGCGCGCATACGCGATGCGCGCGACGACGATGCGGCCGGCCTCATCGCGTTGATCGATGCGACGTTTTCGGAATATCCCGGCTGCGTGCTCGAGCTGGAGCACGAGATGCCGCAATTGAAGGCCATCGCGACCGCGTTCGCAGCGCTGGGCGGGCGCTTCTGGTCGGCGGAACTCGACGGCGTCGTCGTGGGCTGCGCCGGCATCGCTCCGGCGCACGATCCCTCCGGCGCGGAGCTGAAACACTTATACGTCTCCAAGAACGTGCGGCGCGCCGGCTTGGGCACCGCGTTCGTGAAGCTCGTCGAAGAAGAGGCGGCTCGCAGAGGCGCTACGTTCGTCGAGCTGTGGAGCGACACGCGCTTTCTCGACGCGCATCGTCTGTACGAGCGGCTAGGCTACGCGCGCCTGCCCGACACGCGCGAGCTCGACGACTTGAGCAACAGCATCGAGTACCACTTCATCAAGCGGCTGTAACGCCGCGATAGACCCTGCGTCCGAGCACGATCAGTGAGATCACCAAGATGAGCGCGAGCACGGCGGCAAGGATCGGAGCGGCGAACGTCACGATCAGTCCGCCGATAGCGATCACGTCCTCGACGACGCTCAACGCGGGGTTCGCCAGACCAAGGGTGGTCGCCGATGATGCGGCGCGCGCAGTGGCAGAAGACGTGTGCACGACAAGCGCGTTGAGCGCGCCGGCCGCCATCAGGCCCGCCAGCTCGCCGGGGCTGCTCGTGTTGACCGTGCCTCCGACGAGGATCGCGGCCGCGACCGGTCGCGCCGCGAACGAAACCGCGTGCAACGCATGATCGACCACGGGGATCTTGTCCGCCGCGAGCTCGAGCAACGCGAAGACGCCCAGCACGATGACGGTGCCGTCCGCGCCGAGCCACATGAAGCCGGCGCTCGGATGGATAAGATGGTAATGGGCCGCCACGGAAGCGGCGAAGAGCGTGAGAAAGCCGCGCAGGCCAGCCGTGGTCGTCAGCGCATACGCGAGCGCATATTGGGTCGTCGTATCCATCGGAGCGGATTACCCGTCGGCGAGCTGTTTGGTTTCAGTGGGAGAAGGCCGGTAGCGACGTTGACTGTGTGACGCGCTCGCCTTGCGCTCCTACCGAGACGACCTGGACGAAGACCGACCCGCGGTACGTGCGCGGGACGTACAGCACTGCGTTGTAGCGTCCGCCGGGGACGTCGGTCGAGCTGAGCACATCGCCGCGCTCATCGGTGAGCTCGACGTGCGCCGAGGCTTGCCCGTTGGCGCCCCACAGGACGCGCACGGCGTGGCCGCCCGGGCCGTAGTGCGCGTCGACTCCCTGCATCGATACGACGATGCTCGGATTCGCCGGCCGGTAATGCGGGCGCGGTTTTGGCGCTGCGGTGTGCACCGGCTTGGGCGCGAGCGCGACGTGTGCCGCTGTCGGCGCCGGACGAGGCGGCGCGGGCGCCGTCGTCGCGAGCGCGCGCTGTGTCGCTTGGGCTGCCGCGCGTGCAGTGGCCGTCGGTGCGACGCTCGGGGGTGCGACGACCTTGCCCGACGCATTCGGTGCGGGCGACGCGTTCTGTTTGTTCTGATCGTTGCGTCGAGGGCTTGCGGCCGGAGGCGGAGTCTCTAAGACCACCGCGGGAGGAACGGTGACGCTCGGAGCGGCCTGCGGTGCGACCGGCGGAGCTATCGTCGGACGCATCAAGTAGAAGACGACCACCAGCGCAAGCGCGATGATCGCAGTGCCGCCGACCGCAAGCGTTCCCAACTGTCCTTCATGCGAGCGCAGCGCCGGAAGGTCTGGCATCTCGATCGTGCGGCGCGCACTGGCCTTGCGTTCCTTACCGGCCTCGATGGCGCGCGCGAGCGACGGCGGCGGCCCGACGACCGACGACTCGAGCGGCGATTCTCCGAAAAGGCCTTCCGTCGCAGGCTGTTCCTCGACCGGCGCTTCGCTTTCGCTCGTCGCGATGCCGGGCGCGACGTATGTCCGGCGATACGGCTGCGGAACCGCGTCGCCTGAATCGGCCGGCGAGACCGGCGGCGGGACGGGCGTCGGCGCGCGCGGCGGAGCCGGCGGTGCGGCAGGCGGCGGTGCTTGCGCTCTGATAGGCGGCGCCTGCTGCGGCGGCGGGGGCGGCGGTTGCGGTGGCTGTGGTTTAGGCACTGTCGCCGGCCTGCGCGCGTAGATCGACGGCGGCTCCGATGGCGCATCCGGCGCATCGCGTCCTGGTCCGCGCCAACCCGCTGGCGGCGAGACGGGTCTGCCGACGAGCAGCGACATCAACTCGTCGTCGTTCTCGGGATTGCTGAAGTCGGGCTGCGGCGGGCTCGGCCCCACCGGCTCCGCCGGCGGGTTCGCGCTTGCAGCAACCGGCGACGTAGCCTCGGGCGCGGACCCCGGATAGGGATTCACAAACGGCGGCGTCGGCGCTTCGATCGCGAGCGCCGTCTGAGTTTGGTTCGGCGGCGCCGAAGCGGGTGCGAGCGGAGGCGGCATGGGTTGCGGAGGCGGCGCTGGTTGCACGACTTGTGCCGGTTGCACGGATTGCGCTTCATGCGCAGCGGCGGCCTCGGCTGCTTCCGCGCGCTCGTACGGGGAGAGCTTGCTCTCGATCGTATCCCACGACAAACGGCCGGTCCGTTTGCCTTGCGATACGGCGACGCCCATCTCGACGACGTGCGGATGGTTATTGCCTTGCGCGTCTTTGACTGCGCGTTTCCATAATATCGGGATGGTGACGGTTTGGGTCTGACCGGGTTCGAGCCGCAGCGGCGCGACGTCGACGAATTCGAGCGACTGATGCGGCGTGGGTTGCAGTGCGAATTGTCCGCCGGTCGCGCTCAGGCTCTTCACCGCACAGGAGATGACGAAACCGCGGATTGCGTCGCCGTCGAGTATTGGCTCTTTCCACGCCAGCTGGATCGTGCAGTCGATGCCGCCGGCTGATATGAGGCCGCGCTCGAGCGACGCGATGACGTCCCCGGCGGCGTCGCGCACCGAGATCAGGGTCAGCTGATCGCGCGGCACCTGGGCGGTTTCAGCGAAGGTGAGCGCGACGGTCTTGCGCTCGCGCGGGCGTAAGCTGAACGAGGCCGGCTCGAAGGTCCCCCCTTCGGCTGGCTCGTCCAACGACATGGTGCAGTCGACATGCTCGTCCCCGGACTTGTTGATCACGATGATCTCGTATCGCGATGATTGTCCGGGCGTCAGGTACCACCTAACGGAACGGTCGGCGCACTCGATGCTGAGGTTTGTCGCCATCCAGTACTCCCGCATTTATTGTATCGGAAGTCCCGCCTGCGGGTAGGAGGGCCCGGGACGCCGAAATAGGACTATTCCCGCCTATCCAGGAGCGCCATCACAGATGCAGCCCGATGATCTCGTACGCGAATTCGACCGATTGTTCGCGGAATTGAGCCTCCCCCTGACCCGGCACGCCCGGCGCGGGTCGTTCAACCCGAACGCCGACGTCTACCTGACCGACCGTGGCCGCACGGTCATGGTCCGCGTCGAGCTGGCGGGCGTCAATCCCGCTAACGTCAAGCTGGTCGTCGAGGGCGCAAGCCTGTACCTGGCTGGGTTTCGTGAGCCTGACCTGCGCCGCGCCGAGGCGGTGCTCCAAAAAGAGATCGAATACGGCTGCTTTCTCAAGCGCATCCCGCTGCCCTCAGTCGTCGCGGTCGATGCCGCCAAGGCTGAATATCACGACGGCACGCTGAGCATCAAGCTGCCTGTGTCCGACAGCGGCCAAGTCGACGGGGTTGACCGCATGGAGATCCGCATGGCGATCCGGGGGCGCGGCTGATGGCGACCGACCAGCGCGACGTCGACGCGCGCGAAGCCAACAGCATCCCGTCCGAACTGGCTGTTCTGCCGCTGCAAGATTCAGTGCTGTTCCCGAACACGGTCATGCCGCTGGCGGTCACCAAGCCGCACGGCATCAAACTCGTGGAAGACGCGCTCAAGGCGAGCGTGCCGATCGGCGTGGTCGCGCTCAAAGACCGCGATGCATCGCCGCCGGCCCCCGACGACGTCTACACGATCGGCACCGTCGCCATCATCCAGAAGATGATCAAGGTCCCTGACGGCACGCTGCGCTGCATCATCTCGGGCACCGTGCCGTTCACGATCACCGAGTTCACGCGCGCGGAACCGTACCTGGTCGGCAAGGTCGAGCAGCTTGAAGACCAGACGCCCGACAGCGACGAGCTCACCGCGCTCTCGCGCAACATCGCCGCGCAGTACACGCGCTTGCTGGCGTTCTTGCCGTCGGCGCCCAAAGAGCTCGAGCTGGAAGTCAACAACATCACCGATCCGAACCTGCTCTCGTATTTCATCGCGTCGACCATGCGGCTTGACACGGCGGAGAAGCAGGCGGTGCTGGAAGAGCGCGACACGCTCGCGCGCCTGCGCATGCTCACCGCGTACCTCACGCGCGAACTGGAAGTCCTCGAGCTGGGCCACAAGATCCAGTCGGACATCCAAAAGGAGATGGACAAGAACCAGCGCGAGTACTTCTTGCGCCAGCAGCTCAAGGCGATCCAAGACGAGCTAGGTGAGTCCGATCCGACGCAGGCCGACGTCAACGAGCTGCGCGAGAAGGTCGAAGCCGCCAAGATGCCCGAGGAGGCGCACAAAGCGGCACTGCGCGAGCTCGACCGGCTCGGGCGCATCCCCTCGGCCAGCCCCGAGTACTCGGTCATCCGCACGTATCTGGATTGGCTCGTGACGCTGCCGTGGAGCACGACGACCGAGGACAGCCTCGAGATCGCCAAGGCGCGCAAGATCCTCGACGAGGACCACTACGATCTCGAGAAAGTCAAAGACCGCATCATCGAGTATCTTGCGGTGCGCAAGCTCAAGAACACGCTGTCGGGCCCGATCCTGTGCTTCGTCGGACCGCCCGGCGTCGGCAAGACCTCGCTCGGCCGCTCGATCGCGCGCGCGATGAACCGCAAATTCATCCGCCTGTCCGTCGGCGGCGTGCGCGACGAGGCGGAGATCCGCGGCCATCGGCGCACCTACATCGGCGCCATGCCCGGGTCGTTCATCCGCGCGATCCGCGATGCGGGCACGAGCAATCCGCTCATCATGATCGACGAGATCGACAAGGTCGGCGCGGACTGGCGCGGCGACCCATCGTCCGCACTGCTCGAAGTGCTCGATCCAGAGCAGAACAACACGTTCCGCGATCACTATCTGGATCTGCCGTTCGACCTGAGCCGCGTGCTGTTCATCGCCACCGCCAACCAGCTCGACACCATCGCACCGGCGCTGCGCGACCGCATGGAGATCATCCAGCTGGCCGGCTACACGCAGGCCGAGAAGGTCGCGATCGCGCGCAAGTACCTCGTGCCCAAGCAGCTCAAAGCCAACGGTTTGACGGCCAGACAAGCGGCGATCTCCACGCCGGCGCTCGAGACCATCGTCGCCGATTACACCCGCGAGGCGGGCGTGCGCAATCTCGAACGCGAGATCGCGACGATCTGCCGCAAAGTCGCGCGCAAGGTCGCCGAAAAGCCGAGCTTCGAGGCCACGATCACGCCCAAGACGCTGCCAAAGTTCCTCGGCAAGCCGCGCTTCTTCGCAGAGGTCGCCAAGCGCACGGCGGTGCGCGGCGTCGCTACGGGTCTGGTCGTCACGCCGGTCGGCGGCGACATCGTCTTCATCGAATCCAGCGTGATGCCGGGCAACGGCAAGCTGACGCTGACCGGCCAGCTCGGCGACGTCATGAAAGAGTCGGCGCAGGCGGCGCTGTCGTTCGTGCGCAGCCGCTCGGGCGAGCTCAAACTCGCACCGGATTTCTTCAGCAAACACGACGTCCACGTGCACGTGCCAGCAGGCGCAGTGCCCAAAGACGGCCCGTCCGCCGGCGTCGCGATCGCGACCTCGCTGGTCTCGGCCGTCACCGGCAAGAAGGTCGACAAGAACGTGGCCATGACCGGCGAGATCACGCTCACCGGCCAAGTGCTGCCCGTCGGCGGGATCAAAGAGAAGGTCCTCGGTGCGCGCCGCGCCGGCATCAAGAAGATCGTCTTGCCCAAGCGCAACGAGCCCGACGTGTCCGAAGACGTGCCGCCCGAAGCCAAGCGGGCCCTCAAGTTCGTGTTTGCCGACGAGCTATCCGAAGTGCTCAAGGAAGCGCTGGGCTCGCCGATGATCGCGCGCATCGCGACGACCAACGGGCGTTCCAGCCGCCAACTGCCGGCGGCGGCCCGCTAGGCTTAGCGCGGCGCGAAGCGGTACGTCACGAGGTATTCGAGCGGGATCGGCGCGCCGTTAAAGAGCGGTGCGCTGAACTCGATTTTTCGCGCTGCCGCCACGGCCGCAGCGTCGAGCGTCGCGTAACCTGACGACTGCGAGATCTTCGCCGCGACGATCTCACCGCCCACACCGACGAGCACTGAGACGACTGACGTGGTCGGCTGCTTCAGATGCAGCGCACTTGCGTCGTATGCGGCAAGCGACGAATGAATGACATGCGCCTCCGTTACTGGGCGCGGATAGAGCAGGTCACTGGGCGAGAGTCCGCTATCATCGAATTGGGAAAGCGAGCCGGCCGGCGCGGTGGTCACCAAGCGTACGGGCTGGCGGCAGGTCATGTCATGGTCGCCG
>Ga0209656_10001071_pt1 | contig 17683 bp, 12 predicted proteins | sample BogFormECP12_OM2_FD_188239 | JGI IMG/M metagenome (GOLD analysis project Ga0209656, IMG submission 188239) | Bog forest soil microbial communities from Calvert Island, British Columbia, Canada - ECP12_OM2 (SPAdes) (version 2) | ecosystem: Environmental > Aquatic > Freshwater > Wetlands > Bog ... | reverse complement strand
CGAGATGCTGAACACCTTGCCGGTTCCTGTATCGTGGACCAGCATGGCGTCCATCTTGGGAATTTCGGCGGCGTGGTTCTTGAGGAAGGTATCGGCGCCGATGCCACCCTGTTCTTCGCCGGTGAAGAGGATGAACGTGATGGTGCGCTTCGGTTTCCAAGCCAGCGCCTTCAACGTACGGGCTGCTTCGAGAGTTGCCATCGCCCCGGTGCCGTTGTCGAGTGCGCCCTGCCCGAGGTCCCACGAATCGAGGTGTCCACCGACGATGACCCGCTCATCAGGATGCTCGCTACCCTTGATCTCGGCCACGGTTATCGAGGCTGGCACGGGTTTTTCGCTGAAAGTCTCCGGCAGATTCGCCCTCATCGTGACGGGGCCCGCCTGCAGCAGGCGATACAGGAGGTCATAGTCTTCGTGGGTGAGGAACGCCATCGGGGCTTCGCTCGGAGCGTATCGGCGCAATCCTCCCGTCATGTTGAAGAGGCTATCCACCTTGCCGCTGTCCATCAGCATCAAGGCTGGTTGCTGGGCAGAAATCTGGTTGATCATCTTCATCCGTCCACGAAACCCGCCGTTCGGGTCCGGCACGCCGCGCGCGGGCGGAATGACCGCGTCATAAGCGTTCTCGGGATTTGACTCTTCCTTCGACATGTCAACCGGCTTGCGCATCATGACGATGGCGCCCTTCAGCCTGCCTTTGTACTGGTCGAAGTCAGACGGATTCTTGAGATCCAGCAAGATGACATTGCCGGAGATTTCGCCATTTGTGGCCTTGCTCCATCCGAAGGCGCGGATGCCGATGCGCTGCTGAATGGGGCTTGTGATCTCCGCTGTTTCAAGGCCGCGCGTCCAGGAGTGCGCGATCTCCGCCGTCTCGAGATGGGCCTCGACGCCGTAATCCTTGAAGCGCTCGAGCGTCCATTGGCTTGCCGCCTGCATTTGCGGAGAGCCGGTCAGACGGGGGCCAATCTGCGTGGTGAGGTATTCCAGGTTCTTGACCAGCTCGGAGTGCGCCTTCACTTCATCAGCGATCTTCTGGTCGGCTTCCTCCATAGCTCTGCGATAGGCGGCGCGTTGCTCAGCAGTACGTTGGGGAGCAGCATGCGCCGCCTCTTGCGGAGTAGCTTCTTGCTCCTGCGCCCATAACAGGCTGCTGAAGACAACTACGGCAACGTACGCCAGCAAAGGGCGCCGGATTCGGATCATTGCACCTTCCTTGGAGAGAAAACAGCAGGAAATTCATGATAGCGGCTGACGGCTGGATTGCGCCACTTCACGTGCCCATTGCGCTTGTAGTGCCGGTTTCCAGTTGAATATCTCGTCAAATCCCGCGTCGGAATATCACTGGTTGATTGCAGGCGATCGAAGGCAGGATGGTAAACTACGTCGACAGGCATCATGGAACTATTGCTGAACCTGGTCTGGCTCGCGCTCGCCTTGGGCGCATTGCTGGCGTTCGTGCGAGGCCAGCGCGCGTCTGCGCGGATGGCGCAGGTTCCGCGCTGCAGGTCACTGGTTACACTGGCGTGCGTTGTCGTGCTGCTTTTCCCCATCATCTCCGCCAGCGACGATCTCCATCCCACGCAGGCTGTTGTGGAGGAGGTCTCGAAAAGAGTGCAGCTCGCGGTTGCGCCTCTTCATCTCCTGCGGACGAGCCCTGCACAGCTCATGTTGCCGGCCATACTTGCGCTTTGGCTAGTGTGCGCACTGGTTGTTTTGCAGTCGTTCCGTCCTCTGGCTTCGACGGCGTGTGTGCTTGATGGCGCGATCATCCCGGCCGCCGGACGCGCTCCTCCCTCCTGCTACAACGAATCGGTGCAAGTGCCCGCCTGAGAGGCACAAAGCATTTCTTACAGATTCCTTATTGTAGAACTGGTAGCGGCGGGTGCCCGCTTATCCAGACTTGTCAAACCGGGACGCGGAAGAGTTAATGCAATGAAGCACCGCACTAATCGGCGCAGGCGAGCGCTGGCACGTGCCGTCAGATTGCTCCCATTGCTTCTGGCTGCGGCGATGTTCTCAGCCTGCTCCAACACTAAGGCCGATCCGTCGGCCGGTAAGGTCGTGGAGACCAATACCGATCCCAACGTGTTCACCATGCAGAATCCCGGACAATTTCCGCTGACGACGGTGGAAGTCCGCAAGGTCAGCGATGAGATCCACGTGAACGGCGTAATTGCCCCCGATGTGAACCGCTCGGTTCCAGTGGTGTCGCTGGGTGGCGGCCGCGTAGTGGAGATCAAGGCCAAGCTTGGCGATTATGTGCAAAAGGGACAAGTGCTGTTGCTCATAAACAGTCCCGATATGTCGGGGGCATTTTCCGATTACCAGAAGTTCAAGGCCGATGATCAACTGGCTGATAAGCAATTGGCGCGCGCCAAGCTGCTCTATGACAAGGGCGCCATCCCCTTGGCCGACCTGGAAAACGCGGAAGACGTCCGCGCCAAGGCCAGCGCCGATCTTAACGCAGCCATCCAGCACGTGCATGTACTCGGTGGCGACGTGAACAATCCGTCCCCATTGTTGCCTTTGCGGGCGCCGATTTCGGGGACGATCGTCGATCAGCAAACTACTGGCGGAACGGGTGTGCGCTCGCTGGACAATCAGCAGGCGCTGTTCACCATCGCCGACCTGTCGGTGGTGTGGGTGCTCTGCGATGTGTACCAGGACATGTTGCCTCGCGTGCATGTGGGCGACATCGCTCAAATCAACGTGAGCGGTTACACCGAGGACTTTCTAGGGAAAGTCATCAACATCAGCCAGGTACTCGATCCCAGCACGCGAGCGGCAAAGGTAAGAATCGAGTTGCCCAATCCACGGGGCATCATGCGCGCGGGCATGTTCGTGACGGCGACATTTCGCGCCAGCCACCCCGTCGACCGAGTCGTAGTACCGGCGTCGGCGGTAGTTCATCTGCACGACAAGGATTGGGTATTCCTTCCAGCGGGCGGAAACCAGTTTCTGCGTGTGGCGGTGCAACTTGGGGCGCAGGAGAAGGACGGACACCAGCAGATCATCAGCGGGTTGAAGGCGGGCGACCAGGTCGTGACCAATGCGCTTCAGTTTTCCAGCGCGGCGGAGGAATAGCGCAGCATGATCCGCTTCCTGGTCGATTTTGCGCTGCGCAACCGAACGCTCGTGCTGGCGCTTGGCGTGGGCCTGTTGATCTGGGGCATCATCTCATTTCACAACCTGCCCATCGAAGCCTATCCCGACGTCGCGGATAAGTACGTTTGGGTGATTACACAGTGGCCGGGACGCGCAGCGGAAGAAGTCGAGCAGCAGGTCACGATTCCGATCGAAACGCAGATGAATGGGCTCGGACATCTCACCCATCTGCGCTCGACTTCGCTCGCCGGCCTGTCGTTCATTACGGCGATCTTTGATGACGATTCCGAAAATCTTCTGAACCGGCAGCAGGTGTTGGAAAAGCTCACGTTGGTAAATCTGCCGCCGGGTTTGAATCCGCAGATAGGGCCCGACTTCAGTCCAGCCGGACAAATCTACTTTTACACCCTGCAAAGCACCAATCCGAAGTACGACATCATGGACTTGAAGGCGCTACAGGACTGGGTCGTATTCAAGTACCTGATGTCAGTGCCCAACATGGCCGCAGTTTCGATTTTTGGTGGTGAGACCCGCGAATACCAAGTGCAGGTGGATCCCGACAAACTGGTCGCTTACGGCCTCTCGATTGCGCAGGTGGAGCAGGCGCTGGCAGCGAACAACTTAAATGGCGGCGGCAGCTTCATTGAGAAAGGGCAGCAGGCTTATAACATACGCGCAGTCGGGCTGATGCAAACCACTGATGACGTGGGCGCAACGGTGCTCAAGGTGCAGAACGGCACGCCGGTGCGTGTGCGCGACGTCGCCACTGTGACCCAGGGGCCGAAGATTCGCCTGGGCAAGCTGGGGAAAGCCATTCGTCACGCGGATGGCAAGGTTATCGACAACGACGATGTAGTTGAAGGCATCGTGCAGATGCGCAAAGGCGCCGAGGCCGAGAGCGTTCTACGCGATATCGACCTCAAGGTTGACTTTCTCAACAAGCACGTGCTTCCACCCGGCGTGAAGATTGTGCCCCACATTGACCGCGACGATCTGGTGCACTTGACCACGCACACCGTGCTGCACAATCTTACGGAAGGTATCCTGCTGGTTGTCTTGGTACTGTTTTTCTTCCTGGGGAACGTCCGCTCGGCCCTGCTCGTTGCCGCTACCATTCCGTTCTCGTTATTCTTCGCGTCCATATTGCTGGATCTGAGCCGCATTCCGGCTAACCTGCTATCTCTAGGTGCGCTAGATTTCGGCATGATCGTGGACGGTGCGGTCGTCATGGTGGAAAACATCGTGCGCCGGCTAGGGAACCATCAGCGAGGCTTGATCGATGAGACGATTCGCGCCGCGGCCCACGAAGTGCAGCGGCCGGTGTTCTACGCGATTGCGATCATTATCATCTCGTATCTGCCTATCTTCACGCTGCAGCGCGTGGAAGGACGGTTATTCAAGCCAATGGCATGGACGGTGGCTTTTGCGCTTCTGGGCGCTCTGTTCTTTTCCATCCTGCTGGCGCCGGTGATGGCGAGTTTCCTCTTCCGCAAGGGCGTAAAAGAGTGGCACAACCCTATCATGGCTTGGATCACGGAGCACTACCAGCTAACGCTGAACTGGATCATGGCGCGGCGCAAGGTGGCGCTGGCGGCCTTGATTCTGATTCTCGGGGTAACGCTTTACCTGGCGATGAGCGGGGTGATCGGCTCTGAGTTTCTCCCCCACCTTGACGAAGGCTCTATCTGGGCTCGCGGAACGTTATCTCCCAGTACGGGCCCGACTGAGGGGCAGCGGATTATGGACCAGGCGCGACTGATCTTCGCCAGTTTCCCTGAAGTGACGCAAGTAGTTTCACAGGTCGGGCGCTCCGACGACGGCACCGATGCCACCGGTTTTTTCAACACCGAATACTTCGTGGACTTGAAGCCCCGCGATCAGTGGCGGCCGCAATTCCATGGAAGGAAAGAACGACTGATCGAGGCCATGGATAAGGAGGTCGAAAAGATTCCTGGCGTAACATGGGGCTTCTCACAGCCGATTGCCGACAACATGGAGGAGGCGGTCAGCGGCGTGAAAGGCGAACTGGCGGTCAAGATCTTCGGCTCTGACCTCAAAGACCTTGAGACCAAGGGCGAAGAGATCATGAACGTGATGAAGACAGTGCCCGGCGTTGCCGACCTTGGCCTCTTCCGCGTACTGGGCCAACCCAACGTTGATATCAAGGTTAACCGTGCCAAGGCAGATCGCTACGGCATCAATGTCGCCGATGTGCAGGATGCAATACAGACTGCGGTTGGAGGGAACCCGGTCAGCCAGATACTGATCGGGGAGCAGCGCTTCGATCTGGTTCCCCGCTATCAGGAGCAGTTCCGTAAGTCCATCGACGATATTAAGGAAATTCGCATCCTGGCGCCGACCGGCGAACGGGTCTCGCTGGGCGAGTTGTGCGACATCACGGTGGACGATGGCGCCTCGATGATTTATCGCGAGGGGAATCAGCGCTATATTGCGCTCAAGTACAGCGTGCGCTGACGGGACCTTGGCAGCACCGTGGAAGAGGCCATTGAGAAGGTCAACCGGGAGGTCAAGCTGCCGCAGGGTTACACGCTGGATTGGGCTGGCGAATACGAAAGCCAGAAGCGCGCCAGCCATCGCCTTGCTATCGTGATTCCGCTGACTTTGCTGGTCATCATGCTGGTGCTGTACTCGATGTTCCGTTCCTTCAAGTGGGGCCTTCTGGTGTTGCTGAATCTGAGTTTGGCGCCACTTGGTGGATTGCTCGCGCTGCTGGTTACAGGCACGCACTTCAGCGTTTCGTCGGGAATTGGCTTTCTGGCGTTGTTCGGAGTATCAGTTCAGATCGGCGTCATCATGATCGAGTACATCAACCAGCTTCGCGGACGCGGGCAGACGGTTCATGATGCGGCGCTGCACGGTGCCACACGCCGTTTGCGGCCCGTCATGATGACCATGCTGGTGGCAACACTGGGTCTGCTTCCTGCGGCAATGTCGCACGGCATCGGCTCCGACTCGCAGCGTCCTTTCGCCATCGTGATCGTAGGTGGATTGCTGACCGGTTTGGCGCTGAGTCTCGTGCTGCTGCCTACGTTCTACACCTGGGTGGCTGGACCTACCGACGTTCTACCTGAGGAATACGAGGAGATCACCGAATGAGGAGTTCCTTCTCGCGCAGGCTCTGTCGCATCCCGATTTTGTTGGCAGGTGGACTGGTGCTATCGGCTGCCCCGTGGGGACAGGTGTCAGGGCCGCCACAAGCGCCAAGCTCGGCGCAGTTACCGGTGCCGCGAACGCAGCCTCCAGCCCCGCCACCGTCCATGCTCATCACCATCGAGCAGGCCATCGAGCTGGCGAAGAGCAACAATCCTACGTTGCAAGCCAATCGCACGCTGATCTCGCAGAACAAGGAGCAGGAGGTCACCGCCGATCTGCGGCCCAATCCTGTATTGTCGTGGGACGCGCAATTTCTCCCGCTATTTAGTCCCGACCTGTGGTCGAGCAACTACATCGACAACACAGCGCAGTTCGATTTGGGCATCGGGTACCTCTTCGAGCGTGGCAGGAAACGACAGCACCGTTTACAAGCGGCCAAAGACTTGACGGCAGTAACTGAGGCTCAGGTGGCCGATGCGGAACGGACTACAGTCGAGAGCGCAGCCCAGCAGTTCATCACCGCTCTGCTGGCAAAGGCAAATCTGGAGTTTGCCATTCAATTGCTCGATAGCTATCAGCACACTGTGAACATCAGCCTAGAGCAGTACAAGGCCGGGGGACTAAGCAAGGTCGATCTGCTGAAAATTCAGTTGCAGACGCTGCAATTCCAGAGCGATGTGAGCGCCGCCCGGATTGCCAAGGCGCAAGCGTTGGGCTCGCTGCGGCAGTTGATGGGATTTGATTCCGTCCCTCGCGATTACGATGTCGCTGGCGACCTGACTTATCAACCTTTATCCCTGCGGGTAGAGGACTTGCAGGCCCGCGCCCTTGCTTTGCGCCCTGATCTCCAGGCTGCCCAACGTAGCGTCACTGCCGCCACAAGCCAGATCGGCCTGGCCAAAGCCAATGCCAAGCAAGACTTAAACGTTATCTTTGACTATTCGCATGTAAATGCTGCAAACATTGGCTCTTTCTTCTTCAATATTCCACTTCCGATTTTTAACCGCAACCAGGGCGAGGTGGCCCGGACCTACTTCGTTCTGACCCAGTCGCAGTTTCTGGAAAAGGCCGCCGAGCAGCAGGTCTTGACCGACGTCAGGAACGCTTACGAGGTACTGCACAATAGTGCTGAGGTGGTTGAGTTGTATAACAAAGGCTACTTGCAGCAGGCGCAGCAGGCGCTCGAGATTACACAGTTCTCCTACCAGCACGGCGCGGCCTCGCTGCTGGACTTTCTGGATGCCGAGCGCAGTTATCGCGCGACGGAGCTGAGCTATCGCCAGGCGCTGGCGACCTATATGAGTGCGTTGGAGCAGTTGCGGCAGGCGGTGGGAACAAGAGATCTGCGATAAAATTCTCAACCGCGATCGCGCCAAAGCGGGCATGTTTCTTCTCCTGTATCCTTGAATTCTCTACATGCCCCAGAAAAAAACAAGACGCTCCCGCCATTCGACGGCGTTCGCTTTAATTCTTCTTGTTGCTCTGATGCCTGGCTCTGCCTGGGGCCAGAGCACTCCGTCTCAGCCTGCCGCTCCTCCAACAGCGCCGTCGCCAAATCAGCCTGCAACTCCAGCCCAGCCTAACGTTTCGTCTCAATCTTCAACTCCGCAAACCCCGGGCACATCGGGCACGACGCAGGTTCCGGGAGCGGGTATCAGCGTCCAGGACCAGCAGCAGGGAAGCGCGCCGCGGGAAGCTTCGCAGCAGCCGCAGCCCGAGACGCGCATCACCAAGGCACAAGCCAAAGAGCTCTTCCGCTCGGTGGACGTGATTCTGAGCTTCGCCAGCCGGGACACGGGCCTGCCGATCCAAAGCCAGGTCAAACGGCATCTGATTGCGCGCGAGTCCATGGAGAAGTACGTTGACAAGCGCATGAAGGACGACAAGGACGCCCAGCGGCTGGAGCAGTCGCGGCTGGTGCTGGAGAAGTTCGGCCTGCTGCCGCCGGGCTACGATCTGCATGGCGAATTCCTTCGCCTGCTGGGCGAGCAGGTCGCAGCCTACTACGATCCCAAGACGAAGAGCGTGAATCTGCTCGATTGGGTGCCTCCTGAAACCCAAAAGCCGGTGCTGGCGCACGAGCTCACCCATGCGCTGCAAGACCAGAAGATCGGTCTCGATAAGTGGGAACGGGCCGGCGCTAAAGACGACAGTCCTCTTCCTGATCCCCAGGAATATGTCGTCGAGGAAGCCCAGGCTGCGCGCCAGTGCGTTGCCGAGGGGCAGGCGATGGTCGTCCTGCTCGACTACACCCTGGCCCCGATGGGCAAGGACGTTGTTTCAGCGCCTGAGATCTTCGATGCCATGCGCGCAGGTATGGCCGATAACAAGGACTCGCCTGTATTTGCTGCCGCGCCTATGTTTCTGCGCGAGTCACTGATGATGCCCTACACCTGGGGAACCGACTTCGTGCGAACCGTGCTCACGAGTAAGGGCAAAGACGCGGCTTACGCCGGCATCCTCGATAACCCTCCGGCAGACACGCGCCAAATCATGGAGCCGGAGACTTACCTGCTAAACCAGGTCGTCGCGCCGCTGAACATTCCCGATCTCGACAAGCTAGTCGCTCCCGCTTACGATCGCTTCGACTTCGGCGGAATGGGCGAGTTCGACGTGTACCTGCTGGCCAGGCAATACGGCGGAGACGGCGCCCCCAAGGACTACTACCCACATTGGCGCGGCGGATACTACTTCGCCGCTCATGCCAAGACCGCTCCCAAAGACCAGATTGCGATGCTTTACTTCTCGCGCTGGGATTCATCTGACGCCGCACGAGCCTTCGCCAAGCTTTACGGCACGTACCTTCCCAAGCGCTACCATAAGGTCGCCTGGGTCGCAGCATGTCCAACGGGACCAGCCGCGCCGGGTTGCAGTCACACCGAGGCGGTGACGGAGCAGGGAAAGGTCGTCATGGAACTCGGTGGCAACGACCTGCTCATCCTGGAAGGTTATGGCGACGGCGTGATCCAGCGTGCGCGTGACGTGCTGCTCAATGGCGTGTCTCTGCCGGCAGCTGCCGCGAAAATCGGCGAGTAGCGCCGCTTTTCATTGACTACTAGGCAACGTCACGGCAAAGGACTTCTGCTCCGGCAGGCGAACGACGTGTGGGGTGATGACCACCAACAACTCATCATCCATGGCGTTCTTGTCGTGCTCGGCGGAGGCATAGTTAAGGCCGGGAACGCGGCTCAGGAACGGGTAGCCTGTCAGGCTGAGAGCGTCCGCGCTTGAGAGCAGTCCCGTGACGACGCTGGACTCGCCGTCCTTCACCGTGATGGTGCCGTTGTATTCGCTATTGTTGATGATGGGCATGCCATTCACGCTCTGTGTCCCCAGCGAACGAATCGCCAGCTCCAGTTTCAGCGTAACGTCCCGCCCCGCGTGGATGAAGGGGGTCGCCTTCAGGACGAGGCCGAGGTCTTCGAAATAGAAGGAAGGGAAAGGCGCTCTGTAGCTCGCGTTGCCGATGACTTGCGCAATCGCGGGCGTGTTGTAGATGGGCGAGAAGGTCGCGTTCACCAGAGGATAACGCTCACCGATCTTGAGCGTGGCGGGACTATTCTGTCCCGCCCTCAATATCACATGTTCGAGGCTGCGCAGATTGGAATCATTCAGACTGAAGCTGAAGGTGGCGCCCACTTTACCAGCGGTCAGTCCGAACAGGGTCAGGCCACCACCAAACGTGACGAACGGCTCCGAAAGAATAGAGTTGGACTGGTTCGCCAGTTGTGCCAGGAGAGCAATAATGGCGGTCGAATTCGCCTGGTTGATCCCACCCGACGCGATTAACTGATTAATGAGATTTTGCGCGTTCTGCCCAAGGCTGGAAAGTAGCGACTGGTCGATGTGGAACATGGTGAACTGCGTTGGCCATAGCGCTCCCAATTGCCTGGCCAACATCGAGCTAACCTCGTACACCTTCATGTCCAGCAGGACCTCGGGGCCGCCGCCACTGAGGCTTTCCAGCAAGCGGGCCGCGGCTTCCACAACCGGTTGCTCGGCGCGGACCGTGATGGTGGATTGCGATTTCTGCGCCGCCACATATCGCAGGTTGAGCAGCACGCGCAGCGAGTTCATCATCTCGTTGAGCTGCTGTTCGGAACTTATGTCCGGCAGGTAGAAGGTTCGCAAGGACATGCGCTCGAGGGCGCGCCGATTCTCGACCGTGTCGGCGGCGAACAGCATCTGACGCGACGACAACGGCACCCAGAACGTTTTGGTCACGTGCGTCGCCGCATCCATCGCGGTGGCGAAGTTCACGTCTTCGATGTCGAAACGCACTCGCCGCTGCTGCACCGAGTCGTCGAACTCAGCAACAACGCCATAAGCCTGCGTGACTTGCGTGAGCAGCGCTCGGGCGTCGCCACGAAAGTGAAAATCGTGATGCGCCTCTGAAGGTTGCAGCTCGATGGGAGTCGACTGCTCCACCACGCGCATGCTCTGGCTCACCGGCTCTAGCTCTTCCGGCATCGAATCGCGCAGCCGCTGTATCGCGAATTCGTTGGTCGGGTCGTACTCCGTAGCGCGCCGGAACTCCGACATGGCGATGATCTCCCTGTGCTCGAGCATCGCCTTGTTGCCGCGCTCCAGGGCCTGCATCACCAACTGCTGCCGCGTGAACTCGCGGGCGGTGATGTAGTCCAGGTTATGCGGGCTGAGTTCGGCGGCCTTCTCAAATTTGTCGTATGCCTGGTCCAGCTTGCCGGAGGACTTGAGCTTCATGCCCTCTTTGAAATCACGCTTGGCTTGAGCCAACTCCTTCGGCGTTTCCGTTGGAACCATGGACGTGCCGGGCGGCATGGTCGAAGGAACTTGGCCAGCTTGTGCTGAAGGTTGTTGCGAAGCCTGACTGGAGGGGGGCGCTGACGCTTCAGGAGACGGCTGGCCGGGAGCAGAAGACGGAGTTGGCTGCGATGCTTGCGGAGTTGTTTGAGCCGTCGCCGCAGAATTCTGCGGCGTTGTCGGATCAGCAGGTGCAGCAGGCTGCTGTGCAGCCAGCGAACAAGCCGCAGCCAGCGAAAGCAGCGTTACCGCAAGAAATCGCATCGGTGCTGAAATTGTAAGTCAGCGTGCAGGGGGTTGTCGCGTGGGGCGAGCTCAGGAATCTGGGTAGTCGAGGCCGAAACCTGTTAACCACGGAAGCGCGGGCACAACAGATTACAAGAGGGAGCCGGTTCCATTGGGATAAGGGCTGTCCGCAACACCAATCGTACAAACGCTAAAAACGTTACGGCGTGATCTCCCATACGACGCCGAAACTTCCCGTGCCACCATTTTCCGCACAGCCGTAGAGGTTTCCTTCGGCGTCGAAGACCAGGTTGCCGCCAGGTTCTAAGCCATCGGGACCGTTGAAGTCGTGCAACGTGGTGAAGTTCCAACTCCCGCCTGAGGGCGTCAGTTCGAACACGATGCCGATACCTGTTCCGCCGCTCGTCCCGGTGCCGTACACATTCCCCGCGCTATCCAGGATGGGCACGGTTATGACCCCAGGCGCGCCGCCTTGCTGCGGCTGGAAAGTGTAGATGAGGCTATAGCTGAAACCACCATTTACGGCCTGCAACTCGAAGGCAGTTCCCCAACCGGGACTGCCTCCCTGTTCCGTCAAACCGTACAGATTGCCGTGAGAATCGAATGCCAGTCCGCCTCCACCTTCACCGTCAGTTCCTCCGGCGAAGTTATGAAGAACAGTTTCAGTCCAACCGGAAGCGCCTGGGGTAAATTCGTACACCACTCCCAAGGAGTGGCTGCCACCGGACCCAGTACTTCCGTACAGGTTGCCGGCTTGATCGAAGATCACGCCGTCCACGGGCCCTCCCCCATCGGACGAGTTGGTGAAGGTGTGAATGACAGTGAGGTTCCAGTGTCCTTGGGAAGGCGACAGTTCATAAACCGCGCCAAAATTCCCATTTTGCCCGAAGAGCGTCGTGCCATAAATGTTGCCCGCCCGATCGAAAACCAGGTTGCCTTGGGGACCCTCTCCGTCGCTCTGTCCGGTGAAGTTGTACAAAACGGTCTCCGCCCAGGGACAGAGCGCAGTTTTGCAACTCGAAGCCGGCGGCTGCAGTTTGTAAACGACGCCGTGGCCGTATAGACCGCCGTTCACCGCTACACCGTATAGGCTGCCATCCGGGCCGAAGATAACTCCAGAATAGGGATTTCCGCCGTCAGAGTGACCGTAGAAATTGTAAAGCGTCGTCAGCATCCAGCCGGAACCGCGGCGGGTTAGTTTAAAAACCGTACCAGGTCCGAAATCCCCGTATTTCCCGCCGTAATAGGTAGTCCCGTACAGGTTCCCCGCCGCGTCCAAAGTCACGTAAAGCGGGTTGGTGCCGTTGCTGCCGGAGAAATTGGCAAGTACGGTGTAGGTCTGCGCCTGCGCCGCTGGCGCGGCCACCATCGTTGCCGCTAATGCGATCACCCAGCGAAGAGCGATGGTTCCCGTTCGCAGGTTGATTTTGAAATTCCAAGCTGTTGTGCTCTGGTGTCTTGGCATCGTGATCTCCTTAGCTAATTGCCTCAGCTCCCGATACTCGGGGAAGTCTATGCATACGCCACGTCGAAGGTTGTAATCACTGCTCGCTGTGGCGGGGGTGGAGGGGACTCCTCGAGATAGAGCTCCGTCGCTTCCCTCAGGTTCGCGACAGCCTCGTCAAGAGTCTTACCTTGGCTGACGACGCCGACCTCGGGACATTCGGCAACATACCAAGTTTCTTCCCGGTGTACCACGGCGGTGTAGGTTTGAATAGGCATAACTAGGTATCAATATAAAGCAAGACGGAGCACAAAGCTCCGTCTCGATTCAGACTGATTCTTCTCTTCGCCCCTCGGGAGAAAACCTACGCCGCTACGTACTTCCCAGTCTCCAGCACGCGGCTGGCGATTTTCTCCTGCAGCGCGATGACGTTGACCGGCTCATGCTTTGCCAGGCGGCGGATAATCGCCATCTGGGTGCGCAGCATGTCGCCTTCGGCCACGGCAGCGACGACTTTCTTCGCCGCAGCTTCCAGCCTCGTAAACGCGCCTTCGAGATAGACCTGTGTCATGGCGATGACCAGCGCGCTCTTGTCTTCGCCGTTAGCCTCGACCGACTTCCGCGCACGCAACAGGGCAGAATCCATGGCGAACGTCTCGATCACCATGTCGGCAATGGCGCCCATGATCTCCTGCTGGTCCGCCAGCTTCTGCATGTATTTCTGAGAGGCCGCGCCGGCAATCAGCATGGAGAGTTTCTTGGCGTTCTCCACCAGCTTGCGTTCCGCGGCCAGCGCGCCTTCTAACTCCTCGCCTGAGGGACCAGCCATGACTTCGTCCATGGTTTTCTTGATGGCCGGCAGCAGCGCGAGCTGTCCGCTCATGGCGCGCTTCAGCAGCCATCCAGTGATGATGAGGCGGTTAATTTCATTGGTGCCTTCGAAGATGCGGTTGACGCGCGAATCGCGATAGGCGCGCTCGGCAGGATATTCCTCGACGAAGCCGTAGCCGCCGTAGACCTGCACCGTCTCGTCCACCACCGTGTCGAGCATCTCGGAGCCCCACACCTTGATGATGGAGCACTCGACGGCGTACTCCTCGATCGCCTTGCGGATGACTTCCGCGTTCTTCTCGATGTCAGACAGGGCAGTGTCCATCATGCCAACCGTGCGATAGACCATGGACTCGCCGGTGTAGATGCCGATCGCCATCTGCGCCAGCTTCTCGCGAATCAATCCAAAATCGGAGATGCTCTTGCCGAACGCCTTGCGCTGTTTGGCGTAGCCGATGGCATTCTGCAGTGAAGCGCGCGCGCCGCCCACACATCCTGCGCCCAGTTTGAAGCGGCCAACATTCAGGATGTTGAAGGCGATGATATGACCCTTGCCGACTTCGCCCAGCACGTTCTCGACCGGTACTTTGCAGTCGTTGAGGATAAGCGGCGCCGTGGACGAGCCACGAATGCCCATCTTCTTCTCTTCTGCGCCGACGGAGAAACCGGGGAAATCTTTTTCGATGAGGAATGCAGTGAACTTTTCGCCGTCCACTTTGGCGAAGACGGTGAACAGGTCAGCGAAGTGGGCGTTGGTGATCCACATCTTCTCGCCGTTGAGGATGTAGTGCTTGCCGTCGGGCGAAAGCACAGCCTTGGTGCGGCAGTTCAGAGCGTCGGAGCCACTGGTGCTCTCCGACAGTGCGTAGGCGCCGATCATCTCGGCGGAGGCGAGCTTGGGCAGGTACTTTTTCTTCTGCGCTTCGGTGCCGAAAAAGACGATGGGCAGCGTACCGATGCCGGCGTGTCCGCCCATGCTGACCACGAAGCTGCCGCACTTCGCCATGTACTCCGCAATAATGGCCGAGGACACCTTGTCCATGTCGGAGCCACCGTACTCGGCGGGCACATCGGCGTTGGTTAGGCCCATCTCGCTGGCTTTCTTCAGCAGTTGGCGGGTCACCTCCCATTCCTTGTGCTCGATTTTCTCGACGTTGGGGAGGACTTCATTGGTCGCGAACTCCTCCGCCAGCTTGGCGATCATCTGGTGATCTTCGTTGAAGTCTTCCGGAGTGAAGACGTTATCCAGGTTGTGATCTTCGAGCAGAAAACTTCCGCCCGTGGTTTTGGTCTTGAGAGGTGCCGCTACTGTGGTTGCCATGTTCAAGCCTCGCTATTCGCCTTTCGCTCTTCGCTTTTCGGTTAACGTTTGGAATTGTCATCACGAGGTCGCCGCGGCGACCGAGGGACCTGCTTTCTTGTCCCTAGTAGGAAAGCAGATTCCTCGCGCCAAAAACGGGCGCTCGTAATGACAATTCCGACATCCGTGTTCATCCGCGAAATCCGCGGTTGCTTTTGCCTTACTGCAAATTCTCGAAAATGCCGGCCGCGCCCATTCCGCCGCCGACGCACATGGTCACCATGCCGTAGCGCGCGTTACGGCGCTTGAGTTCGCGGATGATGGTCGCCGTCAGCTTGGCGCCGGTGCATCCCAACGGATGCCCCAGCGCGATCGCTCCGCCATTCACGTTGACGCGCACCAGATCCAGCTTTGCTTCCTGTATGACGGCCAGCGACTGCGTGGCGAAGGCCTCGTTCAATTCGATCACATCGATGTCCTCGAGTTTGAGTCCTGCCATCTTCAGCGCCTTGGGAATCGCGTACACCGGGCCGATGCCCATCTCCTCGGGTTTGTAACCTGCGGTCGCGAATGCGACGTAGCGCGCCAGCGGCTTCAGCCCCAAGGCTTTCGCCCGGTCGGCTGACATCACTACCGCAGCAGCCGCGCCGTCCGACATCTGCGACGAATTACCTGCTGTGGTTGTGCCCTTCAAGTGGAAGGCGGGCTTTAGCGCGGCTAGCGCTTCCATTGAGGTGTCGGCGCGCGGACCTTCGTCCATCTTGAAGACGATCTCGATGCGCTTCGGTTTGCTGCCATTCGGTGTGGTGAAGCTCACCGGCACGGGAACGATCTCGTCGTCGAACTTGCCTGCTTGAATGGCTGCGATGGCGTTCTGGTGGCTGCGCACGGAAAATTCGTCGGCCATCTCGCGCGTGATGTTGTAGCGCTTCGCCAGTCGCTCGGCGGTGAGGCCCATCGACAGGTAAGAATCGGGATAGTTCGCGATGAGCCACGGGTTCGCCGAGACTTTGTGGCCACCCATGGGAATCATGGTCATCGACTCGACGCCGCCGGCAACGACGGTCTCGGCGCCGCCTGCCATGATGCGCTCGGCGGCCATGGCGATCGCCTGCAAGCCAGAGGAACAGAAGCGGTTGATGGTCATCGCCGAAATCTCGACCGGGAGGCCCGCGCGCAGGGAAGCGATGCGCGCCACGTTCATGCCCTGCTCGGCCTCGGGCATGGCGCAGCCCAGAATGACGTCTTCGATCTCCTTGGGATCGAGTTGCGGCACACGTTCCAGCGCGCCTCTGATGGCGACCGCGGCCAGATCATCGGGACGCGTCGCCCGCAACGTTCCCTTGTAAGCCTTGCCCACCGGGGTGCGCACGGCGCTGACAATTACGACTTCACGCATTTGAAACTCCAATAACTAGCAAATCCAGTTTTGTGGTAGTGTTCCCGTTTTGGGAGGGATATGTTATTCACTTGATAACTCCTCCCCCTACCCGTGGTACCTAGAATCAACGACTTAGACAAGAATTCCCGGCAAAAACTTGAGCCCCAAGGACTTATACGTAAAAACTTGAGCGCCAATGACTTAGCTCCTCTCTGTGCCGCCGCTACGCGGCTAGGGTGCCGATACTCCCGACTGCGCTAACAATTGACGTCACCATGTTGAACTCCGGGCAATTGGCAACTTGATTTCGTCAAACGGTGATGTACTCCGTTGTTGAGCAGGGAACAGGAACCGGGTAGCCGTGCTGCTGCATGCCTTCAAGATGAAACTCGATGGCTTCCCGAATCAACTGCTTTACCTCCTCCATTGTCTCGCTTGCAACACCAAGCCCAGGGAGGTCGGGAGCATATGCACCCCATCCGGTGGCCGATTTTTCGTAAACGATGAGATACTTCATTTCACGAATGTGCCGCCGCTACGCGGCTCATGCCATTTCTCTATGCATACCCAGCACTCCGCCTGCGGCTCCGTGCTGGGCTAAACTGAGCCGCCCTCCGGGCTCAATTTGTTCCGATGATCGCATCCTTCCACTTCCTCACGATTACAGAACCATGCCAATTTAACGATTCTGCTCTCCGATGCATTCGGCTCATTTCCGTCATCATTTGTGACTGACAACTGGCAACTGACTACTGGCAACTGTTTCTCAATTCCTCAGCGTTTTGCCCGTCTTCAGCGTGTACTGGATTCGCTCCTGCGTCTTCTTCTCGCCGCAGAGCGACTTGAACGCCTCGCGCTCTAGGTCGAGCAGATACTGCTCGCTGACCGGAGTGCCCGGCGTAATCGCGCCGCCGCAGAGCACCTCCGCGACCTTGTTGGCGATCTTCCCCTCGTGGTCGCTGATGTACTCGCCTTCGCGCATGATGTGCACGCCCAGCTTCAGCGTCGCCTGAATGCTTTCGCCCGGAGCGGGAATATCCGTGCGCGGGCTGGCGGCCTGGTAGCCTTCGTGCACCAGCTCCAGCGCCCGCTCCTTGGCGTCGGTCAGCACACGCTCCCGATTCATACTGATGTTGTCGCCGATGGAAAGGAAGCCAAGATTCCGCGCCTCGAAGGCCGACGTAGAAACCTTTGCCATGGCGACGGTCTCGAACGCCTGCTTCATCGCTTCCATGAGCTCGACGCTCTCACCGCGACCATGAGGACGGATGTGATAGGCCTTGTCGAGCGCGCGGATGGTCATCTCCTTGCAGCCACCGCCGCCCGGCAATAAGCCCACACCGACTTCGACCAGGCCGCAATAGAGCTCGGCGTGCGGCTGACGCGCAGCGGCATGCAAAGTCACCTCACAGCCCCCGCCGAGAGTCATGCCAAACGGCGCCACGACAACTGGTTTGGGCGAAAACTTAATGGTTTG
>Ga0209656_10001070_pt1 | contig 17687 bp, 15 predicted proteins | sample BogFormECP12_OM2_FD_188239 | JGI IMG/M metagenome (GOLD analysis project Ga0209656, IMG submission 188239) | Bog forest soil microbial communities from Calvert Island, British Columbia, Canada - ECP12_OM2 (SPAdes) (version 2) | ecosystem: Environmental > Aquatic > Freshwater > Wetlands > Bog ... | reverse complement strand
AGGCGAGGGACCTTTCACCGATTCTAATCCCAGCGCTACCTAACAGGACCTATCGGCAATATAGAGGGGATGAAAAACCCTCCTACCTCAAATCGTTTAGTGAGTTTCAACATAGTTATTCACATGTTATTCACCTCTGCCGTCCGTCTCGGCCGGGGAGTGGAAGATAAAATCGCCTTGTGCTATCGGCAAGAAAAAGTTCTACTGGCTGGGTAAATAATAAAATCTCGATCCACTGGAATCTCTAGTAGTATCCCCCGCACTCTTGTTTTCTACAAGACGAGACGCTTCTCTTTAGCCTGGAGAGACGCAAATCTCTCGAGTACTCCCGTAGCCGTAATCTCTTCTAGAGCCCTGCAACTATTGGGGCTAACCGTCATCAGCTCATCCGGGACTTGTTACTTCGGTTGCTGCTACGGAACGAAATCCCAATACAGAAACCTTCGGTCTATTTGCCTTCCGTCTTTAGTTCTACCGCCTACACATCCGCATTTTTCAGCTACACTGCCGAAGGTATTGCGTGGATCGAGCAGGGAGTAAGAGATATTCGGGCAACCGGTACTGTGCTGGGCCTGCCACATTACCTGGCACTAAAGGCTGAAGCATTACATCTAGCGGATCGTACCACTGAAGCTCTTGAGGCAATCAACGAGGCGGAAGTACTAGTCGAAAGATTTGAAAACCGCTATTGGTGCGCCGAACTGCACCGACTCCGTGGTGTGTTTCTTGCAGCTGTCGGTGCTGACGAGACCCAGATAGAGGCTTCGCTCTGCGAAGCCATTAGAATCGCAAAAGAGCAGAAGTCGGTGTCGTTTGAGAAACGCGCCGAAGCAACCTACGCGGAACACCGCCGGCAAAAGGCGAGCGGGTCAGGCGAACGTGGATTCCGACTACCGCTGTGGTGACTGCTTACAGCGCCGTACCTATGGGTCGAAGGCTTCGGTCGGATTACCCGCCGACGTCGCGGCTGAAAGGCGGTTAGGAATATGAGCACAGAGCCCAAATGTACCTGCCCAAGCTGCGGCAATGAATTCTCTGGTGAAATGGAACTCTGCCCGGTCTGCATGCTCCGCAAGGGTCTTGCCGTGGGGTTGAGTCGGCGAGTCTTCGACGGTAACCGGCTAGCAATCCGCAACGAGATGCGGATTGCTAGCCGGTTACCATTGAATACCTTTTGATCTGGCAACCGATCAATTCCCGAGTTTCTATTAATCGGTAAGGGGTAAAAAATTCATCAATTCGCTCACCTGGGGATATTTTCAGTCTCGACCGCGACAGACTTCTCAGTTGTGTTCATCGCGAAACCACACAAGCGCTTTCACGTCGATGCTAGAGTTTCTTGTTCCTCAGCCCGGGTTTCTTGCTCTTCAGCGCGGATCCTTCGGCGCTCCAGCCGCGCAATTGCGCCCGCCCTAAGGCTGTCAACTAAAACCGCGATGAAAATGATCGCCGCGGTGATCAGCGGGTAGATGTACGGATCCGCGTCAATCATCACGAGGCCATTCTGCACCGTTTGGATCAGAATGGCACCGAAGACGGGCCCGAGAAGCCCGCCGTGCCCGCCGAAAAGGCTCGTTCCGCCCAGCACTGCCGCCGCGATGACGAGAAACTCTTTCCGCTCACCGAAGGTCGATGGGGCGGCGGCGGCTTGGCTCAGAGAGATGAATCCGCCGACCGCCGCGAAGGCGCCACAGAGGCAGTAAACGGCGAAGGTCACCTTTTCGACATTGATACCGGTTTTCCGAGCACCCTCACGGTCGCCGCCGATCGCATACACGTAACGGCCGAAGGGCGTGAGACGCAGAAGCACGAAAGCCACAGCGAGGCTTACCGCCGCGACAAAGACGGGAGCGGGAACGCCGAGCGACGATTCGTGGGCGAAATCGCTCACCGCCGAGCCCGCCAGAACCATCCTGGTGTCGGAAAGGTAAAGGCCGACGCCGCGCCCGACAAAGAGGGTCGCAAGCGTGACGATGAAGGGTGCGACCCGCAGCTTGACCACGAAGAAGGCATTTACAGCGCCGAAAGCTACTCCAATGGCGATTGCAATCAGGAGGCAGAGCCAGGCGGGAAACGCCGAGAGATAGAGACCGAGCGAAACGGCGGCAACATACATCGTCGCACCGACGGAAAGGTCGACGCCGGCTACGAGGAGAACGAAGGTCATCCCGACGGCCATTACGGCAAGGTGCGCCGCCTGAAGCAGAATGTTGGTGAAGTTTTGCAGGCTGAGGAAGCGATTCGACAGGACGCTAAATGCCGCGACAATGACCGTGAAAAAGATAGCAGGAAGCAGTCGAAGGAATCGGGTAAGCCTTCTGGCATGCGCCGGAGATGTAATCATGTTCCGATGCCTTTCCACATTGCAGCTTTTAGGATCGCCTCACGCTCAAAAGCGGACCGCTCGATGGTTCTGCCGACCTCACCGCGGTTCATAACGAGAACCCGATCGCACATGCCGATGAGCTCCTCGAGCTCAGAGGATATCATCAGCACCGCCGTACCTGCGTCGGCGAGCTGGACAATCGCTTTGTTGACCTCTTGCTTAGCGCCGACGTCGAGCCCGCGCGTTGGCTCGTCGAGAATAAAAAGCTTGGGCTGACGCAACAGCCATTTGCCTATTACCACCTTCTGCTGGTTGCCTCCCGAGAGCGTTTTGACTGGAGTGGTCCGGAGGTCACCCGACTTGATGTCCAGTTGCTCTTTGATTGCCGACATGCGTTGGCGAAGCCTGCGGTCATCAATGAGCCTGCTTATGCCGCGCGCATGTTCTGGCAAAGCTGCGAGTTCCAGATTGGCCGCGACGCTGCCCTCCATCATCAGACCTTCGTGTCGGCGATCCTCGGTGAGGAAGGCCATACCCCCAGCAATGCAGGCGCGTGGTTCTGGCTTCGCGAAAGGGCGACCTGTTACAGCAACACGCCCGCTCTCGAACGGATCGAGGCCGAATAGGATGCGCGCGAGCTCGGTGCGTCCCGACCCCATCAGCCCCGCGATGCCGACTATTTCTCCCTCAGCGACTGAGAACGATACATTCCGGACAATTCCCGGCTGTGACACTCTCTCGACTTCTAGCACCGTCGCGCCGGTGGCGCCGCGCCTAGAACGATTCGGAAAGAGGGCCTCAATCGACCGGCCGACCATGGCGGTCACTAGGTCGTCGACGGTCATCGCCGCTTTGGGCCCGCGCCGGACTACGTGTCCATCGCGTAGAACCACGATTTGGTCGGCTAACCGCACGACATCGGCGAGCAGGTGGCTAATGTAAATGATACCGATACCCTGGTGGCGCAGACGGCCGATCAGTGCGAATAGCCTCTCGCTTTCGCGCGAGGTGAGCGATGTTGTGGGTTCGTCAAAGATGATAATCTTGGCATTGAGCGAGAGCGCTTTTGCAATCTCGAGGAGTTGCCGCTCGCCAGGTGAGAGGGTGCTCGCTGACGCGTGAGGCGACACTTGGAGGTCGACCGCCGCGAGGAGTTGCCGCGCTCGCTCACGTAACCGGCGGAAGGAAATAACCGGTAACCACCTGCCCAACTTTGGAAAGCGTCCCATGAGTAGATTTTCCTGGACCGACAGGTTCGCGAAGATGTTCAGCTCCTGTTGGATGAAGGCGATGCCGGCGTCCTCGGCATCCCGCGGAACGCGCGGCCTGTAGTGGGTTCCGCCGATCACGATCTCGCCAGAGTCGCGTTGATGAACGCCTCCGAGGATATTCATTGTCGTCGACTTACCGGACCCATTCTGGCCGACGAGGCCGAGCACCTCTCCTGGCTGTAAATCGAACGAGACGCCGTGCAGGACAGTCACCCCAAAGAAGCTCTTCGTTACTTCCCGCAGACTGAGCAGGGGAACTTGCTGCACGTCGACCGGATGACCTTGATCTGAGCTCATGGCTGTTGTGGTTAGCGTATGGGCATCCTCTCTCAACGCGACTCGGACAATCTCTGCCGAGCCACGTCCAGGACGGCGGCAAGCAGGATTACGCTGCCCTTAACAGCCAGCACCATGAATAATGACAGACCGAGGAGCTGGAGGCCCTTGTCGAGGACGGTGAGGAACAGTACACCCGTAAGCGCGGCCATCACGGTGCCTTGGCCGCCGAATAGGCTAACCCCACCAATCACAGCTGCGCCGATTATATCGAGCAGCAGGTTCTGAGCGAGAACGGGTGTTCCCGTCTCGACTCGGCTCGTGTAGATGACGGCTGCAAGTGCGGCGCAGAGACCCGAGATCACGAATGCCATTGTTACCACTCGCTCGACCGGAACGCCGGAGATTCGCGCTGCCTTCTCGTTGCGGCCGACTGCGTAGAGCCACCGACCGAGCAGCGTCCGACTCAGCACGCTGTGGGCGATCAGCGAAACTGCCACCGCGAGCAGGAACGCGATCGGCATCCCAAAAACGGTGCCATATCCGATTCTCCGGAATAACTCGGGTAGGTTGCTTATGCTTACTGACCGGGTGTGCCATGAGGTGTACCAGACAGCCAATCCCCCAACGAACATCATCGTGGCGAGGCTGACCATGAAGGCAGGCATTCGCAGTCGCGCCACGCAGATCCCGTTGAACACGCCCACGAGGAGACCGACTCCGACAAAGACAAGGATCCCAACTGGCACAGCTAGAGGGTTTCCGGCGAGATAACCGCCAGTTCCGGTCATAATCGAGGCTGCGACGACGCTACCCATCCCCATGACAGCAGTCATCGACAAATCGATCCCAGCGACGATCAGCACAAATGTCTCTCCGATGACGGCAACCAAAAGCGGAAGCATAGCGATCACGACGTCACGCAACGTCTGCCAAGAGAGGATCTGAGGCACGAAGACGGCAACGCCGATTACATAAACCGTGAGAAGCGCGGCGACCGGAGCCTGCGAATGGGTCACAAAATCTCGTACGCGCGTACGGATATTCCAGGTCCCGGTGCGTTCTGCGATTAGTTTAGTCGTATTCAGAATAACAGCACAAAACAGTTAATGATTGGCAATTACTCCTGTCGAGTGCCGCGCCACATCGACGCATCCGAGGGCCGATTCAGCCCTTATTCTGGAGCTGTTTCCAGACCGTGTAGCCCCACATGTCATCACGCTTCTGAGCCAGGTTCTCCTGGGTTATGACAAATCCCGGATCGAGCAGAAGCTTCTCGGGCTTTTGGCCAGCCCACATATCTTCTAAGGCCTTGAAGGTGAGCTCGACCTCATAGGAAATATTCTGAACTCCATCGACGTCAAGATAGCCATCCGCGAGCCGTTGATAGGCGCCTTCATCACCATCGAATCCCCCAAAGAGGACGTGGCCCTGCTCCCCCTGCTTCTTCCACTTGCCGGCACCCTTTAGTGCCTGCTCGATTTGTGGGTGAAGGAAGTCGGACGAGGTCACCAAAAAATTGATGCCGGGATTTGCTTGAAGCGCGTTGGTAAGACCGGCAAAAGCCTTGTCTGGATTCCACTCGGTCGAGATTCGTGCGACGACCTTGACCAGATCCTTATTATTATCGACCACGTCGAAAAAACCATCGCGGCGCTGGATAGCATTCTGGTCACCTAGATCGCCGATCAGGAGCGCTGCTTCGTATTTGCCTCCGGCCCGCTTCGCCTCTTCTACGAGAGCGGTGACGGTCTGGCTCATTATCTTTCGATTGTCGGCCTGAACCGCAACGGAATAAGCGTCGCTCTGAGCTGGGGGGCGATTGTAGTGTACCATAGGTACATTCGCTGCATTTGCGGCGCGAATCGCTGGGATTACGGCGTTAGCGTCGGTTTGGACGATGATTATGCCGTCGACTTTTCGTTGTAACATCGACTGGACTTGCTGGAACTGCTTATTGTCGTCGAGATTCGAAATAGCTTCGAGAATCGTCCAGCCCTTCTCGTCCGCCTTATTGTGTATAACAGCTCGGCTTGTCACCCAAAATGGCGACTGAAGACTGTCCATCAGAAGCGCGACTGTGCGCTTGGTCTCCGCTTTGTTCTGAGCCCGGATGAACCGCGGCAAAGTTGCGGTTCCGGCTGTTATTAGCGTGCTCAGTATGAACTTTCTGCGATTGATTTTCATGTTGTTTGCCTGCGTCAGTATTAGGTTTTAGGATGAAAAGAAAGCGAATGTGTTGGCGTCCGGCCGAACTGCCGTGCCGCTCGCGGCCGAGTCGTAGGCAGCCTCCATTAGAGCCAGCGTCTTAAGATTATCCCGCACTGAGGTTGAGGTTTGGTCCCCGCACGCACGCATTCCACTCAATGCTCCTGCGTTCGTTGTACGCTGTTTTGGACCACGTGTCAGGACGGCACTGCCCAAGGCGGGCATGCTGGTAACGTGTCGAACTGCATGAACAACATAATGGCTCCGGACGACGATCTGGTAGCCAAGCCCGAGACGGACGCTTACCGAGCTTCCCTCGAGCACGATAAGTATTTGCGGAAGATTTTCCTCTGGAAGAGCGCTTGGGTAGGAACATTCTACGACGCTGGTTGCAACACAGGCGTACCGTCGGTGCTGCGAAAGGCGATGTGGGCAATGAGCCATCGTTTCTGGCAGATCCGCTGCCACCGGTCCATTTCAGATTGATCCGGCAGATCCAGGGGGCGGTCGAGGCCAACGAGCGTTACCAGTCGCTCGCGGCATCTAAGACGCCACGTCTTTAGGCACGGCCAAGACCTTATCGCAATCGTCATCGATTGCAAAGATTACAAAAACCCGGTCGACATCAAACATGTCGAGGCTTTCATCGCGATGCTCGAGGATTTGAGTCACCAAAGGCGTGAGGAAGGAGAGACAATAGCCGCCGGCACTTTCCTGGGTCGGTGGAGATGGCGGCGGGGGAATGCTTTGGTGCGTGGCAGAGGGCGATGCGTCGCGAGCAAAGGGGTTACCGCACCAGCGTTGCAGGAAGGCGTTACTTTGCGAAGGACAAGCCGCATCGATAATTACAAAGCAATTTCGTCGAGAAAGTTTCAGAACAGTCCGGCGCGTTTTACTTTCTTTTGCGCCTTGGCAGCATTATGGAACAGCCTAGTTTTTACGTTTCGACCATGGATCAGGATCACCGTTCGGCCGCGCCCGACCATGCTGGGTTTGATGCGACGCGCTGGAGCCTCGTGCTGGAAGCGGCCCAGGGTCGCGCCAAAGGGGGACCCGAGGCGCTCGCTCGGCTCTGCGAACGCTACTGGCCGCCATTGTACGCCTTCGCCCGTCATCGCGGGTTCAGCCCGGAAGACGCCCAGGACCTGGTGCAGGGCTTCTTCGAGCACTTGATCGAAAGCCGGGCGCTGGGCGCAGTCGACCAGGCCAAGGGGCGCTTCCGATCGTTCCTGTTAGCTTCATTTCAAAACTTTGCCGCCATGGAGCGCCGACGTGCGGACACCGAAAAGCGGGGTGGCCGCGCCCAGGTGATTCGGATCGACTGGCAAGATGCCGAGGGCCGGATCGCCTTTGAGCCGGAAGACCCGCTCACCCCGGAAACGGTCTACGACGCGCGCTGGGCCCTGGAGCTGCTTGGCCGGGCCAGGCGACGCTTGGAACAGGAGCAGGCCGCGCTGGGCAGGACCCAAGCCTTCTGCACCCTGCGGCCCTTTCTGGGGGATGAAGGAGTCCGGGCCGGTCTAAGCTACGAAGCGGCGGCGCAGGCGCTGAACGTTGGGCTACCCGCGCTGAAAACGCTGATCCACCGCCTTCGCCGTCGGCACACGCAGTTCCTGCGCGAGGAAGTTGCTCGGACCGTCATCAACCCCAACGACGTCGACGCTGAGGTGCACGCGCTTTGCGAGGCGCTGGTGCAGGCCCAAGGGCGGGTGCAGGCGTAGTTGAACCGTGGCAAACCCAAGCTGGACGCACCGCATGAAATCCGACGCACCCTTCCAAGTCGCCGAGGGCGAAACGCCGCACGGCTGCCCGGCCTGCGGCACACCCTACGCGGATGGAAATGACTCGCTGGGCTGCCCCGTGTGTCTGTTCCGACTGGTCCTGGAGCCCGGATCGGAATTGGATCCAGGCATACCGGGCTATGGTCCGTCGCGGCCCGATGATGGCTGTTTCGACCATTACGAGATTGCACGGCGCGCCGACGGCGCCTTTGACGAATTGGGTCGGGGGGCGATGGGTGTAACCTACAAGGCGTTCGATGTTCATCTCCGGCGTCCTGTGACCCTGAAGGTCATTGGCGAAAAATATGTCGGCGATGAGTCGGCACGCCTTCGTTTTTTGCGTGAAGCCCGCGCGGCAGCCAGCCTCCGTCACCCAAATGTTGCCTCGGTTTTCCACCTAGGCAGAACCGGTCGGAATTACTTCTACGCGATGGAGTTTGTGGAGGGGGAAACGCTCGAGAACCTTATCAAACGCTCCAGGCGGCTTGAGGTAAAGCTCGCGCTGGAAATTGCGACACAGGTTGCTGCCGGTTTGGCGGCAGTCCACAAGCAAAAGCTCGTTCACCGGGACATCAAACCCACCAACATCATGGTGAGTCTGGAGGAGGGAGGCGCCGTAACCGTAAAAATCATCGACCTTGGGCTGGCGAAGCCCGCATCCGACGCGCCTGCTGAAGCTGCGATTTCAACCCCCGGAGCTTTTACTGGTACACCGGAGTTCGCTAGTCCGGAGCAGTTCGCGGGAGTTGGCGTGGACATTCGCTCGGACCTCTACTCGTTGGGCGTGGTGCTCTGGGAGATGGTGACCGGCCATGCGGTGTTCAGGGGTTCCCTAGCTGAGGTGACGTATCAACATCAGCACGCACCATTACCACTCGACCTGCTCGAAGCTGTTCCACAGCCGGTCGTCGTTCTACTTGAGGTGCTCCTCGAGAAAGACCCCGCGCGGCGCTTTCAAGACCCGGCCGAACTTCTGAAGGCGATACCGATGATAGTAGGCTCTATCGACGCGCCGCGTAGAATCACTCGTCAGAGCCTACAGAAGACGCCCTCTACGGGTTCGCGCGCCTCAACTCGCAGGCCGAAGTCAAGACCGGGACCGGAGAAAATTTCAGTAGCCAGATTACCCGTTACAGAAAGCGATGTTTTTGGCCGAGAGGAGGATATCGTTTTCCTGGATCGTGCATGGGCAAACAAGGATGTCAACGTCGTTACAATCGTTGCCTGGGCTGGTGTCGGAAAGTCCACGCTCGTTAACCATTGGCTCCGACGGATGGCCACTGACCATTATCGTTCTGCAGAGCTTATTTTTGGTTGGTCCTTCTACAGACAGGGCACCAGTGGGGAGACTTCGTCCGCGGATGAATTTCTTGATGCGACTCTCACTTGGTTTGGAGATCCAGATCCACGGCTTGGAACGGCGTGGGAGAAAGGCGAGAGACTCGCGAAGCTCGTCGCGCATCGTCGAACCTTACTGGTTCTGGATGGCTTGGAGCCGCTCCAAAATCCGCCTGGTCCACATGAAGGACGCGTACGTGAGCCTTCCCTACAAGCGCTTTTGCGCGAACTCGCTGCCTTCAATACAGGGCTTTGCGTGATTACCACGCGCACGCCGGTCGCTGATATTGCAGATCACGAGCGCACGTCGGCTCTTCGTCGTGACCTAGAACAACTATCCAGCGATGCCGGTGCGAAGCTGCTCCGAGCGCTGGGTGTAAAGGGAGATGCGGGGGAGCTGCGAAGTGCCAGCGACGAGTTCAGCGGCCACTGTCTGGCCCTAACCCTGTTGGGCAGCTATCTGACCGATGCGTACAATGGAGACATTCGTTGCCGTAGCGAAGTGTCAGGACGTCTTGCTCACGACGTACGTCAGGGAGCTCATGCCCGAAAGGTCATGGAATCATACCAAACCTGGCTTGGAGAGGGTCCTGAGCTGGCGATTCTCCGGATGTTAGGTCTGTTCGATCGGCCCGCGGACGACCACACGCTAAGTGCTCTGCTAAAATCGCCTGCAATTCCTGGCCTTACAGAGTCATTAACTCATTTGCGCCCTGGCGAGTGGCAAACGCTTCTAGGCAGATTAAGAAGAGCGAGACTTCTCGCGGGAGAAGACCCGCATAATCCTGGACATCTCGATACGCATCCACTCGTCCGTGAATACTTTGGCGAACAGCTCCGGAGTCAACAAAGCGAGGCTTGGATGGAATGCAACAAGCGGCTCTTTAACTATTATCAAACGCTTGCGCCGCGGCTGCCGAATAGTTTCAGGGAGATGGAACCACTTTTCTCAGCCGTCATTTGCGGCTGTAATGCCGGTCTATTTCGAGAGGCGCTGCGTGAAGTTTACATTCCGCGAATTCAGCGGGGGAATGTCTACTTTGCGGCTAACGTTCTTGGAGCGAGAGGGCCATTGCTCTCTGTTTTAGTTTATTTCTTCGAACACGGGTGCTGGGGATCACTCGTTGAGACGGCCGTCGATGGGCAGAGTCTCACTGCGGAAGATCAGCTCTTCATTCTCATGCAGGCGGCAGCATACCTAACGACGCGAGGAATGGGATCACCCGAGGCGCGAATTTGTTACGAGCGCGCCGAGTCCTTGTGTCACTCGCTTGGTCGTCCGCTCCTCCTGTACGTGGCACTCATAGGTCAGTGGCGCTATACACTGAACACTGACAAGCTGTCTACTGCGATGCAGATTGCCGAACGACTTTACTCGCTGGCGCAGGAGCAAGATGACCCTACGCTAATGATTTGGGCTTACAACGCTTTGGCAGCCACGCTCTGCTATTTGGGCGATTTCGAGTCCGCGCGACAATACGCCATGCGTTGTCTTCTGATCTGGCGTTCGAGAGGCGTCCAGTCTTATGTGGAAGACCTCCATTCGCCGGCCGTCAGCTGTCTGTGCTATGAGGCGTCTTCCGACTGGCATCTCGGAGAGATCGCCTCTTGCCAAGCGAAACTGGACGAAGCGATCTCACTAGCAAAGGAGCTAAATGATATGAACGGATTAGCCATGGCGCTAAGTTGGGCAGCGGGTCTCGGCACCAACGAGCGTAAACCTGCTGAAGTAGACCGCTTGGCGTCGGAAATGATTGAACTCTCCACGCGTCATAGTTTTGCGCATTGGCTGGCTGTCGGAGCCATGCTCCGAGGCTGGGCACGCAACGCTTCGGGTGACACAGCTGAAGGTATTCCGCGGATTGAGCAGGGAATAAGAGACTTTCGGGCCACCGGTGCGGTGCTGTCCCTGCCGCATTTCCTGGCACTAAAGGCCGAAGCATTACATCTAGCGAATCGTACCTCCGAAGCTCTTGAGGCAATAAACGAGGCGAAGGTACTGGTTGAAAGATTTGAGCAGCGCTATTGCTATGCCGAACTGCACCGGCTCGGCGGTGTATTTCTCGCGGCTATCGGTGCCGATGAGAAACAAACTGAGGCTGCCTTCTGCGCAGCTATCAGAATCGCAAAGGAGCAGAAGTCGATTTCACTGGCGACACGCGCAGAGGCCAGCTACGGAGAATACCGCCGCCAAAGAGGAAGAGCGATAGATTAGATTAGATTAGAGATTAGTTAGAGCGTCCATGCGGTCTCGAGCCCCGGGTCGGCGTCGAGGACTGCGTTCGAGAGGCCGATAGATCATCGTGGCCGGAGGCCGAGAAGGGGCTGAACAAAATCGCGGACACCCTCGGTTGTGGGCGATCGGACCGGCGCTGTCGGTCAGTTACCGGCGCCGGTGATCACATCGCCGAAGCGGACCCAGTGGGTACCGTCAAATTTTGCGAGCTGCATCTGCCGGATCGGGTGGTAGTTGGTCGGGCTGGTGTTCACTTTAATGCCGGGCAGCAGCGTCGGAAGCTCCAGGTCGTGCAGATTAGCTGCCTGCTTCATGATGTTCTCACGCGTGAAGTTACCCTCGCATTGCTTTAACACCTGCAACATTGCCTTGCTGAAACCGTAGGCGGATACATAGGTGCCGTCGGCGGTGTCGGCGCCCGGCATATACTTGGCCATGAAGTCGCGCCATTCGTTCATGCCGGCATCGTTCTTCCAGGTTGGATCGTTCGAATCCTTCACGTAGCCGGCGGTGATCATGCCGATGGCGTTCTCGGGTCCCGCCGGTTTTATCACTGCGCCGATCGAGGCCGACGCGAACGACATGAAGAACAATGGCTTCCAGTCCAGATCATGCACCTTGCGGATCGCCTGGGCGCCGAATTTCGGGATCGCCGCCACCAGCAGCACGTTGGCGCCAGCGCCCTGCAGGCTGGTGATTTGGCTGTCGATTGTGGGATCGGTAATCTCATAGCTTGCGGTGACCGCCATCTTGTCGAACTTGTCGCCCAGCACGTCCTTCATGCCGGCAAGGTAGTCCTTACCGAAATCATCGTTCTGATAGAGGATAGCGATCTTCGGGTTCTGCTTCTCTTTCAGAATGTATTTCGCGTAGATCTGCGCTTCGGTCCGAGAGCTCGGCTGGAAGCCCATCGTCCACGGGAAGTGCTGATAGTCGCCCCATTTGTCCGCGCTGGCCCCTATGAACAGATGCGGCACCTTCTTCTGGTTGACATAGCGCTGGATAGCCGAATTGGTCGGGGTGCCCAGGTTGTTGAACAGGAACGCAACCTGGTCTTCCTCGATCAGCCGGCGCACCTGTTCCAGTGTCTTCGGCGGACTGTAGCCGTCATCGAGCGAGATGAAGTTGATCTTGCGACCGGCTACTCCGCCTTGGTCGTTGACCATCTTGAAGAACGCGGTCTCCAGCTTGCCGACCACGCTATAGGCCGAGGCCGGGCCGCTATAGGGATTTGTGTTCCCGATCTTGATTTCGGTCGCAGTCACGCCCGGCATATCGTCCGCGACGGCCGGCGTCACGGTCGTGAGTGCAAAAAGAACCGTTGCCAACAATGAACTTTTTTCTAGCATTTCCTTCTCCTGTCATAATTGTTTATCCGGCGGTTCTATCTAGTTTTGCCGTTTGGCCGCCGCCACTCGCCGAAGCCGGACTGCGGTGAAGTCGAGGATGCCGATGGCCCCCTTCGGCATGAGATACATCAACGCGATCAGGAAAATACCGAAAATGGCATCGGGCGCCGCCTTCGATATCTGATCCGCGAAATTGGGCGTGAACTCGATGAAAAGTGCCCCAATGAAGACACCCGAAATCGAGCGGATCCCGCCGACGACGCTGCCGACCAGGAATTTGATCGAAAGCAGGACGGGGAAGCTGTCCGGCGAGACATAGGCCGACAGCAACGCGCCTAGCGCGCCGGCAATGCCAGCGTACATGGCACTGACGCCAAATGTCAGCGACTTGTAATGCGCGGTGTCGACTCCCATCGTCGCCGCCGCCAGAGGATGGTCGCGGATCGCGATCAACGCGCGGCCGGTGCGTCCACGGAGCAGATTGCGCGCGATGATGAAGAGCGCGATCGTCCAGATCAGGCAGAAATAATAGATCCACCGGTCGGTGTTGAGCGGCAGCCCGAAGGGCGCCGCTGGCGGGTCGACCTGGATACCCTGGACGCCGCCGGTCCAAGGATCGAAGCCCTTGAATTTGAGAATCTGGGGAGTCGCCACGGCGAGGGCAACGGTGGCAAGGGCGAGGTACAGACCTTCGAGCCGCAGCGCCGGCAACCCGAACAGAAAACCGGCACCCAAACAGATCGCACCGGCGATCGGCACGGTCGCCCAATAAGGAATGGCGGTCTTGTCGAGCAGGATCGCCGTCGTGTAGGCGCCGATCGCGTAGAACGCGCCTTGGCCCAACGAAATCTGGCCGTTGAAGCCGGTCAAGATATTGAGTCCCAACATGGCGATGGCGAAGATGAGCACCTGGCTGAATTGGGATACGCGATAGCCACTGACCGCGAACGGCAGGATACAGGCGATCGCCAGGATCGCTCCAATACCGCCGTATCGCCACATTGCTGGCGACTGCCCGGCATATGCCGCGGGCCTTACCGATGGTGTCTCGTTGAGCGTCGTCATCATCACACTCGCGCGACCAGGGTTCGACCGAAGAGACCGGCGGGCTTGAAAACCAGGACGCCGACGATGATCACCAGGGCCACCGTGAGCTTCAGTTCGGTACCGATGACGTAGGCCCCGGCGATATTCTCCAGGACGCCGACAAAGAAACCGCCGAGCGCGGCACCCCAGGGATTATCGATACCGCCCAGCAGCGCGCCGGCGAAGCCGTACAGCAGAATGCCGCTCATCATGTTGGGGTCGAGGTAGACGATCGGCGCCGCCATCATGCCGGCCACCGCGCCGATCGCACCGGCCAGCCCCCAGCCGAACGCCAACATCCAGCCGACGCGAATGCCGACCAGACGACTGGACACCGGGTTCTGTGCCGCCGCCCGCATCGCCAGCCCCAGAAGGGTGAAGCGGAAGAAAAGGAAGACGAGGATCAAGACCGCCAATGTCACAGCGATCATGCCCACTTCGTGAGACGACATATATTTGCTGCCGTACCACGCGTCTGACGGGAACGGGCTCGGAAAGCTCTTGATCGTGTAGCTGAAGATCCACCCGGCCAGACTGTTGAGGATGAGTAGAAGACCGATGAACACGATGACGATGGTCAGCACCGGCCCGTGTTCCACCGGCCGGATGATGATCCGTTCGATGGCGACACCGGCAATGAATGAGAAGACGAGGGTAAGACCGAAAGCCGCCCAATAGGGAAACCCGGCATTGACCATCGCCCAGGCGATGTAGGTTGAGAACATCGCCATTTCGCCCTGCGCGAAATTGACGAGGTGAGTTGCCTGGTAGATCATCACCAGCGCGAGCGCCACGCTCGCATAGATGCCGCCATTGGCGAGGCCGGACAGCAATTGGTGCAGGAAGGCTTGCATTTCTTGCCTTTAATAGCCGAGATAGGCGCGGCGCACGGCGTCGTCGCAGGCGATGATGGCGGCGGGACCGCCCATGACGATGCATCCGGTCTCGATCAGATAGGCGTGATCGGCGAGTTCAAGGGCGATGTTGGCGTTCTGTTCGACCAGCAACATGCCGACGCCTTCGTTGCGGTTGATGGTGCGCAGGATTCGAAAGATTTCCTGCACGATGAGCGGCGCAAGACCGAACGATGGTTCGTCGAGCAGCAGGAGCTTCGGTCGCAGCATCAGAGCGCGCGAGATCGCCAGCATCTGCTGCTCGCCGCCGGATAGCGTCCCGGCCTGTTGCCGCCGTCGCTCCTTGAGGCGCGGGAAATAGCCGTAGAGCCGGTCGAAATCCGCAGCGATCCCCTTGTCGCGCCGCGTATAGGCCCCGATCCGCAAATTCTCCTCGACGGTCAGATCGAGGAACGTGCCGCGACCGTCCGGCGCATGGGCGACGCCGAGACGGACGATGTCTTCGGTCGCTTTGCCGTCGATCCGCTCGCCGGCGAACCGGATCTCGCCGGAAACGCGCACCATCATGTTGCAAATGGCACGAAGCGTCGTCGTCTTGCCGGCACCGTTGGCGCCCAGCAGTGTCGTGATGCCGCGTTCCTCCACGGCCAGGTCGACCGCCTTTAGAATTTGCGTCGGCCCATAAGCGGCATCGACGTTGCGCAATTCGAGCATGGCCGTCACAGCTCACCTCCGAGATAGGCGCGGATGACGTCGGGATTCTTTTGCACTTCGGCGGGCGTACCGTCGGCGATTTTGCGGCCGAAGTCGAGTGCCACCACCTGATCGGAGATGCGCAACACCAGACTCATGTGATGCTCGACCAGCAGGATGGTGATGCCGAGCCGGTCGCGGATGTTGACTATCAGCTGGCCGAGTTCGCCGAGGTCCGCATGGTCGAGCCCGGCTGCTGGCTCGTCCAGCAGAAGCAGCTTCGGCTCGCTGGCTAGGGCACGCGCGAGTTCCACGCGCTTGCGCGTGCAGAAGGGGAGCGCGCTCACCGGCACGTCCGCGATCGCCGTCAGTTCGAGCATCTCGAGCAGACCCGTGGCGCGCTCGCTCAGCAACCGTTCCTCCCGGCAGAGGATTGGCAGGCGCAACGCGTTGGCAACAAACCCGCTGCGACCGCGGCAATGGCCGCCGATCAGGACATTGTCGCGCACCGACATGGTCTCGAACAGGGCAAGATTCTGAAACGTCCGACCGATCCCGAGACGGGCAACGCGATGGCGCGGCAGCTGCAGCAGACGCTCGCCTGCGAAGTCAATGGTGCCGGCGCCGGCCTGATAGAGGCGGCTCAGACAATTGAAGAGCGTCGTCTTGCCGGCGCCGTTCGGGCCGATCAGGCCGCAGATCTGCCCGGCTTTGACATCGAACGAGACATTGTCCAGGGCCACGGTCCCGCCGAAGCGCACCGACAATCCTTTGATGCTGAGCAGTGGCACGCTGCTCTCCGCCGCCACGGCCGTCCGCGGCAAGTCCGCTGCTAGCGACGCGTCGGTCTGCCGACACGTGGCGATCACCTGGCGAGCTTTCATTGTGCATGCTCCTCCACTGTCGTTAGACATCCGTGCCGTAAATTTATTTGTCGATCGCGTCAACCGCCTGGCGTAGTTGTGGATCGGCCGTGTTTGTTTGTTGGGCAAAGCAAAGCCAATTGCCAATCCTAAAACGGAAACTAGTGAGCGGACTTTCATCGTCTCCTCCCTGGTGTCTTAAGATTGTTTGTCGCCTGACGCTGCCGCAGGACTTCTTCTTTGGCATTTCATATGAGGTGTTGGCCGTCTTATGTACCCAGCAACGTTGCTGGGCGACTTGGCCATATTCTTCCTGCAAAGCAGCCCAAAAACCCAGGCAACCGTTTCCGATAGCATGCTGTCGCATCGATAATTACAATGCGATTTCGTCGAGAAAGTTTCAAAACAGTCCGGCGCGTTTTGCTTTCTTTTGCGCCTTGGGCATCATTATGGAGGAACGAATACCGACGTGGCCAAAGCAAAGAAAGCAATTCTCCACAAGAAAGGGACCATTGGATCAGATTCATCACAGCGGACGTTGAGCCGTCAATGATTTGGTATCACTAAGCTCCCGGTGAAATCATCTTCTGCCCGCCTTCGTGGAGCCGATGAAAGCAGAAAAGATTCTTGCCTCTCTTACAGAATTACGACGAGATGCTCTATGCAACAAGTCGTCTGACGCCTAGAACGTTCGTCACTTGGTTCGCCGTGAACAAACTCTGCTTCCATCATCTTTCTATTGCCGTTGAGGACCTGGAACGCGCACGGCAGTTTTACACTGATGTCCTGGAATTGCAGGAACTCCACCGCCCCCCGAACTTCGGTCATCCGGGAATCTGGTACAAGATTGGCGATGGACAACCGCAACTCCATATCTTGGTTCGCTCGGAAGCGACCCTCCGCCGCGACAAGTGGATCGACCTGGCCGACATTCATTTCGCCCTGCGCGTGGAGAGCTATCGCGATACGCTAGCTTGGCTCGGCAGCAAAGGTTTCCGCGACGATCTGCCCGACAACGACTTCCGAAAGATGCAGCTTCGTCCCAACTCCCCCGCGGGCTACCCTCAGATCTACATCCTCGACCCCGACCGCAACATCATCGAATTCAACAGCGAGACCTTGGATTGAGGCCATCCAGTCTTTCCGAATCATCCGGGCTGCCGACATGAAAAGTAGTTATTGGGGTTAAGCCGACGCTCGTTTGCCAGCTCAAATTCACAGAGTGGACGCGCGAAGATCGGCTCCGTCAGCCCGTCTTTCTCGGCCACAGGGAAGACAAGAGTGTGAGCGAGGTGATTCGGGAAAAGGCAAGCTAGTTGAGAACCGGAAGCGACAGCGAGTAAATGGCGGACGATAGATACTTTACCTACAAAAGACATCGCATCGAGATCCCGCGAGTCTTTGCG
>Ga0209656_10001069_pt1 | contig 17697 bp, 17 predicted proteins | sample BogFormECP12_OM2_FD_188239 | JGI IMG/M metagenome (GOLD analysis project Ga0209656, IMG submission 188239) | Bog forest soil microbial communities from Calvert Island, British Columbia, Canada - ECP12_OM2 (SPAdes) (version 2) | ecosystem: Environmental > Aquatic > Freshwater > Wetlands > Bog ... | reverse complement strand
ACCATTACGGGTTCGGGCGGAGAAAGCCAGGGGCATTGGTCCCTTGGCGACGCGGCACACGGCACCGGCTATCAGAGTCCTCGGACCGCTTCGCCAAGACGGGCCGCCTGACAAAATGTGCTCATGCGGCATACCCTGGCCGCCAACCAACCGGCGGTCGAGCCATACAGCGAGGTACACGAGACGCACACCGGGCTCGTCGTCCTCGTCGGGGATTTGGCGTACAAGGTCAAGAAACCGATTCGCACCGACTTCTTGGACTTCACAACACCGGAACGGCGTGAGCAGGCGTGTCAGCGGGAACTGGAGCTTAACCGGCGGCTGGCACCTGGCAGCTACTTCGGCGTCGCTCACCTGCGGGCTGAATGGGCCGGCACCAAAGAGCCGGTGCTCGTCATGAAGCGCCACCCAGACTCTTCTCGGCTCGCCACGATGGTGCGGCGCAACGAACAAGTCGCCGAGCCGCTCATCGCGATTGCCGAGGCGCTGGCAAGGTTCCACGAAAGTGCCGAACGAGGCCGGTCCGTCGAAGCGCAAGGCACCGTCGCTGCTGTCAAAGCCCGCTGGGAGGCCAACATCGCCGAGCTGCAGCAGTTTGTCGGGACGATCGTGGACCAACAGCGCCTCGAGGCCGTCGAACGGTTGGCGGTGCAATTCGTCGCCGGCCGTGCGCCGCTGTTCACCTCACGCGTCCGCGCGAAACGGATCATCGATGGCCACGGCGATCTGCTCGCCGACGATATCTTCTGCCTACCTGACGGCCCGGAGCTATTGGACTGCTTGGAATTTGACGATAATCTTCGGTACCTCGACACCATCGACGACGCTGCGTTTCTCACCATGGATCTGGAGTTTCTGGGTCGCAAAGACCTCGGAGAGTTCTTCCTAAACCAATACAGCCGGTTGGCCGCCGACCCGGCTCCGCAGTCACTGAAGGATTTCTACATCGCCTACCGCGCGCTGGTCCGGGCCAAGGTCGACTGCGTGCGGTTCACCCAAGGACATAGCAACGCCGCCGCCGACGCATCGCGGCATTTCGATATTGCGCTCGGACATCTGCATGCTTGCTCAGTGCGGCTGGCTGTGGTCGGCGGTGGGCCGGGCACGGGGAAAACCACACTGGCGCACGCCTTGGCCGACCGGGTTGGCGCAACGGTGATCTCCACCGACGAAGTGCGGCGCGTCATGCAGAATTCGGGCGCTATCGGTGGTGAGGCAGGTGTCCTGGACGCCGGCCTGTACTCCGATACAAACGTCGCCGCCGTCTATGGCGAGGTGCTACGCCAGGCCCACGCCCATTTGGGCGACGGCCAATCGGTGATTCTCGACGGCACCTGGCGCGATCCGTACCGCCGTGATCAAGTGCGGCAGCTGGCTATCCAGACGCATTCCGCCGAACTTGAATTGAAGTGTGAGACGTCAGTCAGTACGGCAGCAAGCCGGGTGGCCGCCCGGCCGGCGGAAGGCTTGTCGGACGCGACACCGGAGATAGCGACCGCCTTGGCCGACAGTCAGCATTGGCCCGAGGCACACCACGTCGATACCAGCCAACCGCTATCGGAATCCGTTTGCGCTGCCGAGGAGCTCTGGCGACGGGCCGGGCAACATGCCGCAAACGCACCGGAATGAAGGACTTTCGTCACATCTAGTGGTGCCCACTGGCCGGTTCGAGATTCCTCAACCCCCTAGTAGCGTCAGCGATGCCCGAAATGCCGCGCAGGGAGAAGCCGTGGAAACTCAAACTTACGTGAACGCTGCCGCCGCCGCGCGACGCACGGTAGCTGGTGCCGAGCAACGTCTGCTGCTGGAGTCTGCGCGACGACACGGCACCGATTGATCGCTTTCCATTGACCGAAGAAGGACGACCACGATGCACAACGCCGTCGAACCGAAAGACGCCGAATTGGAGGCAATGGCATGGGGGTTCCTCGGTTCTCCCTACGCCAGCAACCGCTTCGTCGAATGGCCGATCGACCGACGCCTGCATGCCTACCTTCGGCACCAGGGGCTAAGCGATGTCGCTGACGATGGAACCCGGTGTGCCGCGCTGCTCGATCGAGTTATGGCGAACATCGCCTCCGCGTTGGACAGCGGAACACTCAGACCGGATGGGTAGGTACGTCCGGATCGATCATGACAATGGCGCCGCCCAGTAAACCCGAGTGCCACCCTCGGGTGCGGCGGTAATCGAGCAGTCGCCCCCGACTTCTGCCGCCCGTCGCTCCATATTCGCCAGGCCACTGCGCCGCTGATTGCCTTTCGGGATACCGCAGCCGTCGTCGATGACCTCAACTGTCAATTGGTCATCTGCGCGGATACACACCGTCAGGTGGCTGGCCCCGGCATGACGAACGGCATTGCTGACGGCTTCGGTGATAACGGCCTCGGCGTGGTCGGCCAGTACGCCGGGGACGGCTCCCAGGTCTCCCGATATGTCCAGCGTGGTGGCGATGTCGCGGTCTTCGGTGAGCTCGGCGACCCTGTTTTGGATTCGCTGCCGGAGATCCCCGCTTTCGGCTGCGGGGTTTTGCAGTTTGAAGATCGTCGCCCGAATGTCGTCGATCGTGCCTTGGAGATCGTCTACCGTTTTCGTCAGCCGGTCTGCGATCTCCGGCGAACGTGCACGGGCGATGGTGCTCTGGATATCCAGACCGGCGGCAAACAGCTTCTGAATGACGTAGTCGTGTAGGTCATGCGCGATACGCTCACGGTCGGCGAGAATCGCCACTTCACGCGCATGTTCGCGGCCGGTCGACAATGCCAAGGCGATTGCCGCGTGCTGCGCGAAGTCGCTGACGAGTTCGAGGTAGTCCTCACTGAACGGCGGCTGTTGCTCGGAGCGGGCGATGGTGATCGCCCCGACAACCGTGTCGTCGGCACGCAGCGGCATCACGATCGCTGAGCGTTGGCCGAAATCGGTGAACCCTTCGATCGCGTACCGGAACGAATTCGTGATCAGCGGCTTGCCGCTGCGCACGACACCGCCGGTGGTCGAGCCCTGCACCGGTACCCGCTGACCGATGACCTGGGGGGTGTACCGGCCCGCCGTGGCAGCGACGACAAGAGTGTCAACGTCATCGACGGGCAGATCCGCCTCGGTGGCAACCAGCAGAATCGCCTGCTCGGCGTCGGCCAATTCCAACGCGCGGTCCACGATGAGCTGCAGCGGACGTGTCGCCGGCCCGGCGGTCAACAGCTCGGCGGTGATCTCGCGGCTTGCCTTCATCCACTTCGCCGTTGTGCGTTGTCGCTCGAACAGGCGCGCATTGTCGATAGCGACCGCTGCCGCCGACGCCAATGCCCGCGCGGTGACCTCCTCGGAGTCGGAGAACACGCGATCTGGCCGGTCGTCGCCTAGATAGAGATTGCCGAAGACGGCCCCGCGCACACTAATTGGGATACCGAGAAACGCCAGGATCGGCGGATCCTGTCCGGCAAGCCCGCTCTCCCGCAGATAAGCGGTCAGATCGTTGACACGGAGGGGTTCAGTCATCGGCAGTTCGCCAAGCCGCTTGGCCGCGTCGGCGTCGATTCCTTCTTGGACGACTGACAGCAGATTGCCGTCCGATCCATATATGCCGAGCGCACCGTAACGGGCATCCGCCAGCTCCATCGCCGCTTTGACGATGCCGTGCAACGTCACGTCGAGGTTCTCTAAATTGGAGCCGATGTCGACAATGACCCGTAGCAGCTGCTCCATCTGGTCGCGAGCCGCCAACAGCTCGTCGAGCTGCTCATGCATTCGGCCTACCAGGCCGCGCTGGCCCAATTGGGTGAACGCGGATTCTTCCGCGTCACGCTTCATGAGGGCAAAATAGCAGGTCAGCGGAATGGCGGCCATGGCGTTACCAGAATCTTTACCTTGCGGACCACACCCGATCATGCTCACGGGCCACCGGCGAGCATTGCCAGCAGGTGGTAATCCGGGACTTTCGGCTCTGCCGGCAGTGACCCAAAGACCATGCATGTCCGCTGCGCAGGGGGCACGATTAGCGCATGGTCCGCGCCGGCGACGACGCAGAGCGCAGCGATGAAGAGGAGCGGCGCCAATGACATGCGCCGGCGACGATGCAGAACGCGGCGATGAAAGAGGAGCGGCGCAGATGACAACTGCAGTAATCGACGCCACGGGACTGCAGCAACTGGTGTCGGCGTTGATCGCACGCGGATACCGGGTGGTCGGGCCTACGTTGTCCGACAACGCGATTGTGCTGGCCGAGTTGACCTCCGCGGATGATCTGCCACAAGGCTGGGGGGTGGATGTCGCGCCTGGGCGGTATCGACTGCGTCGCCGCGACGACGATGCGCTGTTCGGCCATTCGGCCGGCCCGCAGTCGTGGAAGCAGTTTCTGCACCCGCCCAGGCAGCGGGTGTGGTCGTCGGACGGAGGCCAACCCGACGAGCCACCACGGTACGCATTCATCGGGGTTCGGGCCTGTGACTTGTCGGCGATCAAGATCCTCGACGGCGTCCTGGGAGTCGGCACACATCCGGACCAAGGTTTCGTCGGCCGGCTACGACGCATCTTCGTGGTGGCCGTCAACTGCACCGAGCCGGGCGGGCTGTGCTTCTGCGCATCGATGGGAACCGGGCCCGAGGTCGGTCCCGGCTACGACCTGGCGCTCACCGAACGCATCGACGCCGATGGCCGCCGCTACCTGGTCGACGTCGGGAGCGACGAGGGAGCCGAGGTGCTGGCTGCGCTCCCCCACTGGCAAGCCGACCAGAATGAAATCGACTCTGCACGAAGCGATATCAGTGCGGCAGCCGACCACATGGGCCGCCAAATGCCGCAGGGCGACCTGCGTGAACTGCTGGTGGTTTCGCGTGAGTCGCCGCAGTGGGAAGACGTCGCCAACCGATGCCTGACTTGCGGGAACTGCACCATGGTGTGCCCCACCTGCTTTTGCACCAGCACCGAGGACACCACCGACCTCACCGGCGAGCACGCCGAGCGCTGGATGAACTGGGCCTCCTGCTTCGAATTCGACTTCACCTACATCCACGGCGGTAGTGTGCGGCAATCGGGTGAGTCGCGGTACCGGCACTGGATAACACATAAGCTCGGCACCTGGCAGGACCAGTTCGGCAGCACCGGCTGCGTCGGATGTGGGCGCTGTATCGCGTGGTGCCCCACCGGAATCGACATCACCGAAGAGATGAACATGCTCGCCGGTCAAGCTGACGACCGCTGGCACCCACGGCCATGCCCCGGAGAAAGCGATGACTGACGTCGCCGCATGGCCGTCGGCGGTCTCGCCGATGACACCGGTTCCCTATCGGGTGCGCACCAGGTTCGTCGAGAACTTCGAATCAGCAACCATTTGCTTAGAACCGGTGGGACAGCGGTTGGCGCCGCCGGCACCCGGCCAATTCATGATGTTGTACGCTTTCGGTGTCGGCGAGATCGCGATGTCGGTCAGTGCTGTCCCGTCCAGCGTCGGCGACGTGCTCGGTCACACCATCCGATCGGTCGGCGCGGTCAGCCGTGCCCTGCACAATGCCGAGGCGGGTACCGTCGTCGGGGTTCGCGGGCCGTTCGGCACCGAGTTTGGTCTAAACGCTTGCGCCGGAAGAGATTTGGTTATTGTCGCAGGCGGCTGTGGGCTTGCCCCGGTGCGACCGGTGGTACTGCAGGCGCTGGCCGAGCGGTCAACCTTCGGCCGCGTGGTGCTGGTTGCCGGCGCACGAACACCACAGCACTTCCTGTTCCGCGACGAGGCCCACGAGTGGGCGCAAAGCCAGGCTCTCGACGCTGAACTGATCGTCGATGCAGCGGGGCCCGAGTGGCCGTGGCAGGTCGGACTGGTCACTGAGCCGCTGCGCCGATTGACGCTAGACCCCCAGCGCACCACCGCGTTTATCTGCGGACCCGAACCGATGATGCGGTTCAGCGCGAAGGCGCTGCTCGATAAAGGCGTGGCCGCCAGCGACATTCGGGTCTCGCTGGAACGGAACATGCAATGCGGGGTCGGCTGGTGCGGTCATTGCCAGCTGGGCCCGCTGCTGCTGTGCCGTGACGGGCCGGTCGTCGGTTACGACGTCGCTGCTCCGTTGCTGCAGGTAAAGGAGCTGTAGATGAGCCCACCCACTTTGGCAGTGTGGAAGTTCGCTTCCTGTGACGGCTGCCAGCTGACGTTGTTGGATTGCGAGGACGAACTACTCGCCATCACGGAGCGGGTGCAGATCAGCCACTTCCTGGAGGCGTCCAGCGCGGTGGTCGGCGGACCCTATGACGTGTCGCTGGTGGAGGGCTCGATCACCACCCCTGCCGACGAGCGGCGCATCAAGGAGATCCGCGAACAGTCCAAAATGCTGGTCACGATCGGCGCCTGCGCCACCTCCGGAGGCGTGCAGGCCCTACGAAACTTCGCCGACGTCGAAGAATTCGCCTCCGTGGTCTACGCACGCCCGGAATACATTGCGACACTGGCCACGTCAACGCCAGCCTCGGCGCACGTCACCGTTGACTATCAACTGCAAGGCTGTCCCATCGACCGCGGCCAGCTGCTCGATACCCTCGCCGCCCTGCTGGTCGGACGCAAACCGCGACTCCCGGCCAAGACGGTGTGCACCGAATGCAAGATGCGCGGCGTGACGTGTGTCGTTGTCGCAGAGGGTATCCCGTGCCTGGGCCCGGTCACCCACGCCGGATGCGGCGCGTTGTGCCCGTCGTATCATCGCGGTTGCTATGGGTGTTTCGGCCCGATGGCCACCCCGAACAGCGCCGCACTGATTCCGCTGCTGCGTCGCGACGGAATGTCCGGCGGCGATGTCGAGCACGTGTTCTCAACATTCAACGTCGTCAATTTCACCGCTGAAAGGAACGACCGGTGACCCCCGAGAGGCGCACCCTCGCCGTCAAGGCACTGACCCGCGTCGAGGGCGAAGGTGCGCTTCGAGTCACATTGACCGGTGACACGGTGCACAGCGCGGAGCTGAACATCTATGAGCCACCTCGGTTCTTCGAGGCGTTCTTGCGCGGGCGGGCGCATACCGAGCCACCAGATCTCACGGCGCGGGTGTGTGGGATTTGCCCGGTCGCCTACCAGGTGAGCGCGTGCAACGCGATCGAAGAGGCGTGCGGCGTAAGCATCGATCCAGAGCTGATGGCGCTTCGACGGTTGCTGTATTGCGGGGAATGGATTCATAGCCACGTCCTGCACATCTACCTGTTGCATGCTCCGGACTTTCTCGGCTACCCGGACGCGATCGAACTCGCCAAAGACCGCCGCGAGTTGGTCGAACGGGGCCTGGCGTTGAAGAAGGCCGGGAATCGGTTGATGGAGCAACTCGGTGGCCGGGCCATTCACCCGATCAACGTCCGGCTGGGCGGTTTCTACTCGGTACCCTCACGCGATGAGCTCAAACCCCTCGCCGAGACGTTGCGAAGGGCTATGGACGATGCCCTCTACACTGTTCGAACAGTCGCCGAATTCGATTTTCCCGACATCGAATTCGACCACGAGCTGCTTGCGCTGACGCACCCGGACCGGTACGCGATCGAGAACGGGGCCATTTCGCGAAGCGCCGGGTCCGCGTTTGCGGTTGCCGACTTCCTCGACCACGTGGTCGAATCGCAGGTCGCGCACTCCACCGCCTTGCACGCCACCCTAGACGGTGCTCGTTACCTGACCGGCCCAATGGCACGGTACTCGCTAAACTCGGCTGCGCTGTCACCCATCGCTCGGCAGGCGGCGGCGGAGGCGGGGCTCGGCAGCCAATGTCGAAATCCTTTCCGCAGTATCATCGTTCGAGCGGTCGAAGTGGTCTACGCGATCGAAGAGGCGCTGCGCCTCATCGCCGAATACCAGCGGCCATCGCGACCATTCGTCGAGGTGCCGGCCCGCGCAGGTATCGGTCACGGCGTCAGCGAGGCTCCACGCGGGTTGCTGTATCACCGCTATGAGATCGGCGAAGACGACCTGATCAAGTCGGCCACCATCGTGCCGCCCACTTCGCAGAACCAAGCTGCGATCGAACACGATATGGCTCAGCTGGTGGCCGCCAATCTGTCGCTGGACGATGCGACGCTCACATCGTTGTGCGAGCGGTCAATCCGAAACTATGACCCCTGCATCTCATGCTCGGCGCATTTCCTCACGCTGAAAGTTGAGCGTCATTGACACCCAACGCCATCATCATCGGCATTGGCAACGACTTTCGCCGCGACGACGGCGTCGGCCTCGCGGTCGCCCAGCGGATTGCAGAACGTAACCTTCCCGGCGTGCGCGTGCTCAGCGGGATCAGCGAATCCACCGCGATGCTCGACGCCTGGAGCGGTGCTTCGCGTGCCGTCGTCGTCGACGCGGTGACCGGAGCGAACTCGGATCCCGGCCGCATTCGGCGGTGGACAGGACCCGACCTCGAGACCTCTGCCGTAGTCAGCTCGCACGCACTTGGCCTGGCGCAAACGTGTGCTTTGGGCCAAGCCCTGGCCCGGATGCCCAACGAATTGGTGGTTTTCACTGTCGACGTTGTCGACACGAATCACGGGATCGGCCTGACTCCGGCGGTCGCGGCGGCCGTGCCGAATCTGGTCGACGTCATAGTAGCCGAGCTCAGTCGCTGAATACCTGTTGCCGGTCTTCGACTTCCGGCCGCAGGTGGCGCCCCGTCACCTTCTCGGTTCTAATCCGCACAAAGTAATCGCGCCGACCTCCTGTCCACGGGCGCGAGAAGATCCCCGACAGCTCAGTCAAATCGGGCACATTGGTGATCACCTGTGCGTGCCCAACGACGGTGACCGTCCATCCGCAGTGCAGGGCGGCGTCCATCTCATCGGCCTCGAACGCCACCACGCGGTTGCCTGATGCGGCGGCGAGCACCGCCGGATCGGCGATCCGGATTACCACGTCGCCGCGCCACCAACGGAAGTCCACCGGTTGGACGGCGGGCAGGGCGCGCTCGGTGAAAATCAGACGACCCAGTGGGACCTGCCTCAGCAGTGCCAGACATTGCTCGCGGTCGAGCTCCTCGAGTTCCCGTAGCGACGTCATAACTAGTCCCCTGCTATCCATCCGAAGCGAGTCGGGCATCGTTCGATGCCTGCTTTGTCAAACGCGATGCGGCGCGCTCGATACCGGTTGCGAGTTCGTCAACGTCGGATGCTGCATCGTAATCGGCGGTGATTCCGAAGACTAGGTCGTCGGCATAGCTCAAAATCGCGATACCAGTTCGGACTTGGAGTGCGATCGGCAGAATCGGCAGTAGCCGGATAACGGGTTGCCCCATGACGCGCAGTCGCCGGCGGGGACCAGGGACATTCGTCGCCACCGTGACAACGGCGCGTTGCGGTAGACGCGTCAACGCTCGCATGGCCCATGCCGTAACTGTGAATGGGATCAGATTCGTAGCCGCGACCACCAAACTGCCGGCTTGCCCCTGACCGCTGCGCTTTGCTTTCGTCAAACGACTATGCACCACCCGCAATTGCTGCACCGGATCGGGCTCCTCTACCGGAAGGTAAGGCAGCAATAGCGAAACGCGATTGTTGACCTCGTCCAGCGCGTCGTGGGAGCGCACTGATACCGGCACCAAAGTGCGCAGTGACCGAGCTCGCGGCCGTTCGCCACGACGAATCAAGGCTGCGCGGTAGCTGTCGGTAATCGCGGCCAAAGCAACATCATTGATCGTTGCACCGTACGCCTCGCAGACCTTTATCACGTCGTCCAGAGACACACGCGCGGCGGCATAACGCCGCATCCCCGTGACATGCCCTCTCAGCCCCGAGCGTTCCGCAGGGCGAACAAGTGAGGCGCCGATCTCGAGCATTCCTTCAAATGCCCGCGCTGCGCCCGCGGACACAGTCAGCGACGTGCGCCACAACCCGCTGGCCCAATCAAGGGGATTAAGTGTGAAATGCGGTGGACGGACACCGTCGGGCGATTCCGTAGCCGGGTGGATCTCGCTGGCGAACGTCTCGTCCCGACCCTGGTCCGACAGACGCGAGAGCAACTGCGTGGTTGCGATGCCATCTGCGATGCAGTGGTGGATCTTCATCAAAATCGCCCACTGACCATCGCCGAGGCCCTCGATCACCCAGCATTCCCAAAGCGGATGATCTCGATCGAGCCGTCGCTCCATCAGATCTGCGGCCAGTCGGAACAGCGCCGCGTCGTCACCAGGGTGCGGAACCGCCGCGCGACGCAGATGGTGGGAGAGGTCGAATGCAGCGTCGTCCACCCACGCCGGCGCGCCGAGATCGAGTGGATGCGTGCGTAATACCTGCTTGAACCGCGGAACTTCTGCCAGCCGCTCACCCAGACCCGCCACGGACAGAGCGAATTCGGGCATCGGCCCCCCGAGCACCGCTAACGCGCCGACAGCGAGGCTGATGTGCGGATCTGAGTCCTCGGCTTCGAGGAAGCTTGCGTCAAGAGTCGACAAATACTCCATGTAAAACACTCTGCGCCGCAGGCACATTCTCGCGCGAGAGGCGGAAGTCACAACTCCGGAGGCCCACTGGACTCCAGCTGTGGCGCCGAGTTGTGCGGAGACCTATCGCGGCATAGCCGCGACCAGAGGTGTGTCGACACCTACCGGTCCAAGGCTGGCAGCTCCCCCGGGCGAGCCGAGCGGACCCGCGCGGCCCGGAAGCGCGTCATGGAAGAAAGCGGCGTTGTCGGCAAGGTGTTGCCGTTCGTCTTCCGGCAGATCGATTTCGTAATAGATCGCACCGACCCGGCAAGTCGATTTGCAAGCGCCGCAATCCACGCACTCATCCGGATTGATGTACAAAGACCGTGCACCTTCATAGATGCAGTCAACCGGGCACTCCTGAACACAGGACTTGTCCATCACATCCACACACGCTTTGCCGATCACGTAGGTCATGCCGTTAAGATTAGCGGAGTGCGGGTCTAGCTGATCGTAGCCGAAAGACCTGTGCTAAGAGGACCAAAGTCCTTGCTATAGCTCCCGATATCCGTGTCTCACGTGTTCGGCTGCTGCTGCGACCGTTCTACCTTGGTGGCGAATACCGCAGCCTGCGTGCGGCGTTCCATCCCCAGCTTGGCCAGTAGCCGGGAGACGTAGTTCTTTACCGTCTTTTCGGCCAAAAACATCCTGTCGGCAATCTGCTTATTGGTCAGGCCCTCGCTGAGCAAACTCAGCAAAGTGCGCTCTTGATTGCTGAGACCCGATAATGGATCAGGTTTTTCGGCCTCCCCCCGTAGCTTGGACATCAACGCAGCGGCGGCACGGTTATCCAAGAGTGACCGCCCGGCACCCACATCCTTCACAGCCTGCGCCAATTCCATACCCTTGATGTCCTTGACGACATAGCCGCTCGCGCCGGCGAGGATTGCGTCGAGCATCGCCTCATCAGAAGTGAACGATGTCAGCATCAGACACCGCAAGTCGGGCATGCTGGATAACAAGTCGCGGCACAACTCGATGCCATTGCCGTCCGGCAAGCGCACATCGAGCACCGCAACGTCCGGGCGCGCCGCAGGGATCCTGGCCATCGCTTCGGCGACCGAACCTGCCTCGCCTACCACGTCGAGTTCAGGATCGGTTTTGAGCAATTCGATCAATCCCCGACGTACTACTTCGTGATCGTCGACTAGGAAAACTGTAACCACAGTCAACCCCCTCCTACGGATGCATCGACTGCTCACAAGTGACTGCCGTGCACGGTGAGCACGGTGCATTCTACGCGCTGCGGCGCACCCAAAAGGTCGCGTTGACCGTTAACGCCGGTAACGACAAGCTGGACGGATTCGCCAAGCTCGGCAAGATACGTGCAGAGATCGCCATGGAAGGCGGCGGAGTCGACAACCACGTCGGGATACATCCGTCGCAAGTGGGTGATCCAGCGATCCAATTGTGCCTGGGCTAAACGGTTCCCGCCAACGAGATCTTCGGGTACCTCCGCGTGCCATAGCGCGACGGCACGCAAGGGCGCTCTCCGTAGCCTCGCCTCCTCGAAGGCTTGTTGGAGCACTCGATCGTTTTCAGCTTCGACGACAATGGTCTCGGTGTCAGGGCTTGGCGACCATGGCATGTCTCGGTGGACCACCGCCACCGGGCAGCGAGCCACACCCAGCAGAGCCCTCGCGACCGAACCTTCGCCATAGCGGGCGTGCTTGATCCCCATTGATCCGATGCAGATCATTGCCGCCGATCGCGATTGCTCGCTCAGTTTGGTAAGTGGATTTCCCCAGAGAATTTCGGTTTCGATCTTGACCGGTTTCCCGATCGCCTCGACAGTTCGCTGCGCGCCGTCCAGTGCCGATCGGGCAGTAGCGAGGTGGGCGCCTTCCGCGCCGGGAGTGGCAAGGTCGACGGCATCGACGACGTGTACCAGGCGCAGCGGGATATCCCGGCTGACCGCCTCAGGAACCGCCCACAATGCTGCCTGGGTCGCGGGCTGCGATCCGTCGACGCCGACGATTACCGAGGAGGCTGGACTAAGGTTGCGCATCCGAGGCCTCCTTTTCTGCCGGGCATACTCATTTGCCGACTTCTGACGTTAGGCGCAGGCCACTTGTGCGTTTAGGGCCATAGGTCCTCGGATCGTGGGCACTCGGCTCTCTCGGTCGAATCGGACGTCGAGGCCTCTCATCTCACTCCGCCGGAAGGGTCGGATGGCACGAGCTCGGGGACCAATGGCCGTGTCATCACCGAACGGTTGCGGAGAACGATCGGCGCCAGGTGAACATCGGAGGTTGCCATGGCTGTCGCGACAGCGGAGGCTGAAATAATCAAGCAGGCAGTAATTTTGGCCTGCCGCGCCCCGTCGCAGCACAACAGCCAACCTTGGCAGTGGGTTGCCGGACCGAGTGCGCTGCAGCTATTCCTCAATCCCACCCGAGTCTTGGACGATGACCAGTCGCACCGAGAAGCGCTCATTGGTTGCGGCGCCGTCTTGGACCACTTGCGGGTCGCGATGTCGGCGGCTGGATGGAAAACACATATCAGCCGTTTCCCCGACCCGGAAAACCCGAATCATCTGGCGTCGCTCGAATTCACCTCCATGGATCGTGTCACCGACGATGATCGCCGCCGAGCCGACGCAATCCTGATGCGCCGGAGCGACCGGCTTCCCTTCAACGGGCCGACTGACTGGGATGCGTTCGAGCCCTTGCTGCGCAGCGTTGTCAACGCCGATGCAGTACGTCTGGACGTGGTTTCGGACGATCTGCGCCCCCAGCTGGCGGAGGCGTCGCAAATTGCCACCTCGTTGCGCCTCTACGACTCCGCATATCACGCCGAAATTGGTTGGTGGACAGGGCAGTTCCGGATGTCTGACGGGATTCCCTACAGCTCGCTGGTATCGGCAGCGGAGGACGATCGGGTCGACGTCGGTCGGTACTTCCCGCTGATCCAAGGCGGCGAACGTCGCATCGAAATTCCTGAAGATCATGCGAAGATCGTGCTGCTGTCCAGCGATTCCGACAGTCGCGCCGACGCGTTGGCATCTGGTGAGGCACTCTCCGCAGTATTACTGGAATGCACGATGGCCGGGTTGGCCACCTGCGCCTTGACACATATCACCGAGGTCCGCGCTACTCGTGAACTCGTCGCCGCGTTGATGGGTTACGACAGTCAGCCGCAGGTTTTGATACGGGTGGGAGTGGCGCCCGTCGTCGAGGCGTTGCCTCCGCCGACACCGCGGCGGCCACTTGCCGACGTCTTCCGCGTGCAGAGCTGACGGCGCCCCACCGCGCAATGCGTCCTGAGCTCCGGGCGCTGCTAATTGAAGGCAGTACCGTCCAAGTAGGTAACAACATCCGAAAGCGGGCGACGCGGGGTTGCGGGCAACGCCTCAGCCTCGGCCGGTGCCCAACCGATTCTCAATAACATCTGCGGGTATCCGCTGGTGCCGAAGACATCGGCACGCACCTCGTCGCGGATCTCGCTGATTTCCAACGGCTCGGTGATCGGGCAGCTCGCAAGCCCCAACGCCGTCGCCGTCAGCAACACCAGGCTGGTGGCTTCCCCCGCGCGTAGCCGCGCCACGTCGTCGTCGTCTCGGGTGCCCAGCGCCAACACCACGGCGTCGTCGTGAATAGGCGCAGTTCCGTTTGGCTCGGTCAGCGCTGGAACGGCAAACACCCGACGAGGAATTACCGTCGTTGGGTCGAGACGAGGTGCGCTGCGCGCCGGCACACCAGCCTGAGAGGCGTATCGCCCGCTCCACATAGACAATTCGGCGAGGTATTCATAGCTGTCGGCGTGCCGGTAAGCGGCCTCGGCTACCAGTTCGCTCAAACTAGTGAGCGATTCGACCTTGCGCAGCATCACACCCGTGCGGGCGGCGCGGGCGCCCATCAACGAGATGTCGGCGGGTGAAACAGGCCTCGAGCTGTAATCCCGCCGATCTGTACGCCGCTGCGGAATCGCAGCCGCCAGTGCGACATCGATCTCGGTGGCCGGATAAGGCTCGAGTTCTATCGCCGCGAGGTGGCTGCTATCCGCGGGATTGGGGAAACGGTGCGCCTTGGTCAACCAACCCACGGCCGCGAATGCAACAACGCAGTGATTGAGCGCGATGCCGCAACTGATCATCAGATCCCGACTGTCCGGGTCGGTGCTGGGCAGCTGCAAACTCGGGTTCGAGTACAGATGGACACTGTTATCGCCGACACGCCACAACCACGGCTGAGTGTTGTGCACTGACGGTGCACGGACGGCCATCGTCAACGCCGTCCGGATGGTCGCCCGGTCGGGGAAACGTGTACTCATTTCTGCTACCTCTGTTCACTATCTGCCATCCGTGGCGCTGCCCGGGGGAACGCGATCCGGCCAGCGCCAGAAGGCCCTAAGGCTGACGGACCACTATCACCGGAACGTGCGCCGCGTGGGCCACCGCCGTGCTGACCGAGCCCAATAGCATTCCGGTGAATCCGCCTCGACCACGACTGCCGACCACGACGAGCTGGGCCGACTCAGCCTCGTCGAGCAGGTGACGGGCAGGGTTGTCGCTCACGATCTTGGGATGAACGGTGACATCCGGATGGCGTTTCATCCAACCGGCCAGACGATCAGTCAAGGCTTGCGGTGGAACCGCCAGGTCGCCTGACCATTGCACATTCAGAACCGGTAGTAGGTCCGCATCTCGATAGGCATGCAGGGCGACCAAATCCACGCCTCGCCGTGACGCCTCGTCGAACGCGATCTCGGTGGCCAATTCCGACGCCGGCGATCCGTCGACTCCGACGACGACGGGAAGATTCGAGGGCTTCGACCCGGACACCACCGACTCGTGGATCACCGCTACCGGGCAGTGCGCGTGATGGAGCAAGCCGTTGCTGACCGATCCCAGCAGAACGCGGCTCATGGCGTTCTGCCCGCGAGATCCCACCACCACCATTTGTGCTTGCTTGGATAGGTTGACAAGCGTTGACACCGGCACCGAAAAGAACAGCTCGCTCTTGATTTCCGGAGGGGTCTCGTCCTGGGCGCTGTCTTGGGCGATCTTGATCGCCTCGGCAAGGATCTTTTGTCCGGCCTCTCCCAGTGCTGGGTCCTCCTCGGCGGGAACGGGAAGTGGTGTATCGGACAGCAGCCACGGTGTGGGTCCCCAAGCGGGTGTGACGACAATGTGGACGAGGGTGAGCTGCACACTGCGCATGCTTGCCTCACGCGTGGCCCACCGAATAGCAGTCTCGGACGACGACGACCCGTCGACACCGACCACAATGCCCAGACCTGTTGCAGAATTCGGCATTTCGCTAATTCCTCCGTGTAGTCTCAGCTCAGGCAAGTGGCCTGATGTCGATAATGCTAATGGGTGCGCAGTCGTCGGTCAGGGGGATTTAGTCCCTACCCGACAGGCCGTTCGTCTCTCCCGGCCAGGTCAGGCGTTCGCAGCTTGCTCGCCGATCACCCGGGCACGGCGCAGAGTCGCCAGCTCGTCGCGGGACAGTCCCAGGCCGGTCAGGATCTCGTCGTTGTGTTGGCCGAGAGTCGGCGGGGCGAAGCGGTGGTGCCGAACAGGCCCGGGAGTGATACGGAACGGCCACCCGGGGTAGCGGTGCCGGCCGGTGATCGCACGCTCGTACTCCTCGTAATAGCCGCGCGCATCCAGCTGCGGCACGTCATACATCCGCTCGGGTGTGATGACCTCCTCGGCGGGAATCTCGCGTTTCCGAAGCGCCGCAACGATATTCGACGGCGACTGTGTTTGCGTCCAGGCGGCGATGACCTGGTCGAATAGGTCATGGGCGGCCGCGCGGCCATCGGCTGTTGCCAACCGGTCATCCTCGAGCAGCTGCGGTTGACCCATCGCCTCGACCAGCGCGGACCAGTCGTTGTCGTCGCGCACCGACAGCGCAACCCACGCATCGTCGGTGCTGGTCGGGTAGACACCCTGGCAGTAGCCGCGCTGCCGGTTCCCCTGGCGCGGGCGGACGATCCCGTTCATCGAATACTCGATCACCGGTTCGGCGGTGACGGCGGCGGCGACTTCGATCTGCGCAATCTCGATCAGCTGACCTTCGCCGGTGCGGCGGCGGTGCTCGAGCGCGGCGAGCAGCGCGACACCTGCGTGCACCCCGACGATCGGATCGGCGGGGCCCTGCACGTTGCACGGCGGACCGTCGGCGTAGCCCGTCGCCGCCGACATGCCGGAAACCTGTTCGATGTTCAGCGCCCAGCCGACCCAATCCCGCCATGGGCCGTCGAGGCCGAATCCTGGCATGCGGACGGCGATTACATCGGGTCGCAGCGCTACCAGCGACGGGTAGTCCAGACCGAACTGCTCCACCACCCGTGGCGAAAAGTTCTCCACGACAACGTCGGCCTGCGCGGCAAGCCGTCGTGCGAGTTCGCGACCTGCCTGCGAGGTCAAATCCAGCGTGATATCTCGTTTGTTGAGGTTGGTGGCCTGCCACAGTGCGCTGCGCTCATACCAGTCGTCACCCTCGTGTGGAAATGCCCCGGAGTAGCGGAATCCGTCGGGTCGCTGGATCGACTCGACCTTGACCACGTCGGCACCGAACGCGCCGAGGTAACAGGTGAGGTATCCACCGGCCCAGAAAGTCGTGAGGTCAAGGACTTTCACCCCGGCAAACGGCAGAGACGGGTCCGCGATCTCGGCGGCCGGCCAGACTCCACGGGGTTGTGCACTCTCCGGCATCGCCGGTGTCTTCGAGAATCGAAATGCCGGGCCCGGTCGTCGAAAAGACCAGCCCTCTCCCCCGGCATCGACGAAGAATTCCCGCTTGACATATTGCGGACACTCCAGCGCGGTGACGCCGTCTGCGACCGGCGCCGCCGGAATACGCAGTGCCTGACTCAGTTCGACGATTTCGGCGACGGTTCGCTCGCTCAACCAGGGCTGAGCCGCTGCGAAGAATTCGGCACGCTCCGGACCGCCCATCTGAATGGCGTACTGTTGCTCACCGAATTCCGCCAGTTCGAGCATCGCGCAGACGTCGAGCCAGTGCTGCCCGGTCAGGCAGTTGATCCCGACCCAGCCGTCGCCCGCGCGGACGACACCCAGCATGGGAGCCTGACGCACGTTGGTGGGCAGGCCCAGCGTGCGCATCCGCTCGGCCATCAACATCGGGTACGGCAGCGTGGACAGCAGTGCCTCGAACACCGAGACGTCGACCTCGGTCACCCGACCGGTAGGTGGGATCCGCAGCGCCGTCAGCGCGCCCAGTGCGGCGTAGGCACCCGCGACGTATTCGGCGATCCGGGCACCTGCCTGGACGGGAGGGCGGTCGGGATCGCGTCTTGAAACCC
>Ga0209656_10001068_pt1 | contig 17697 bp, 21 predicted proteins | sample BogFormECP12_OM2_FD_188239 | JGI IMG/M metagenome (GOLD analysis project Ga0209656, IMG submission 188239) | Bog forest soil microbial communities from Calvert Island, British Columbia, Canada - ECP12_OM2 (SPAdes) (version 2) | ecosystem: Environmental > Aquatic > Freshwater > Wetlands > Bog ... | reverse complement strand
ACCTAGAATCGATCGCGCCCGAATCGCGCAAGCACCACGTCGAAGATCAGGGGATTTCCAAGTGCGATTCCCCTGCCAGCGTCACGTCCCACGTCCCGTCGAACCGGCTGCGCCCGCCCGGCGTCTCGGATCGCGGCGCGGACGCGGCCGGCGGCGGCGCCACGGGCGCCGTCAGCGCGGCCAGGCGCTGCTGGGCAAGCTCGGCGAACGAGCCGTTCGGATACCGCCGCAGATAGGCCTGGAGATCGCCGGGATTTCGGCTGTTGGCGACCGACTGCCAGAACACCGCCTCGTCGCTCGCCTGCGGGCCCGGATTGATCGTCACGGGACCGTTGAAGAAGTAGAAGTTCCCGGAGATCGGCGAGGATGCGAGCCAGGGCTGCTGCACCCCGCCGGTCAGCTGCTTCACCGACAGGCCGACCTGGTTGAAGACATGGAACACGTCGAGCCCGGGCTGGCGGATCGCGGCCGCGAGCGCCGACGTGTAGGGCGAGTCCGCCCCGTTGCCGTCCCCCGCCACGTTGCCCGGCTGCGTCGCGTAGGAGATCACGGTGCCCTCGGGCGCCTGCATCTCGGCCAGCCCGCTCGCCGTGCCGCGCACGCCGCGGACGGCGAATGGATTGTTCCGGCAGGCGTCCAGGATGAGCATGTTCAGCTTGGTCCCGGAATTCTCCATCTGCCGCAGCACGAGGCTCGCATCGACCATCTCGAAGTCGAGGTCGCGCGGCGCGGTCGGGTTGGCGTCGACCGGGACGAGCCAGTTGACGCCGTTCACCTGCATGCCGTGGCCGGAGTAGTAGAACAGCGCCACCTCCGCGCCCTGCAACGCGCTGCCGAACGCCTGCACCGCGTGGTCGAACCGCGGCTTGTCGAGGTCGAGCTGCGGCCCGTCGCCCACCAGCGTGAAGCCGGCGCCCTGCAGCGTGCGCGCGATCAGCCGCGCGTCGTTGGCCGGATTGGTCAGGCGGTCGACGTGGCGGTAGCCGCTGTTGCCGATGACCAGCGCGATCCGCCTTCCGCCGGCCGCTTGGGCGCGCGCTGGCTCGGCACTGACGACCAGCGCCAGCACCGACCCGAGCAGCAGCACCGCCACGAGAACAAGTCGAAGGACCGAGCGAGCCGGCATCGTCCAGAACTCCCCGCGTGCGTGTGACCGGAACCTACACGTTCACGCGAGCCTAACGCGGACCGGCGCTGTGCGCCATCATTCCGCGATGACGATGTTAACTCGATACACCTTGGCCGAGACCGGTCACGTCAACAGACGTGCGGCGTCGCCCTGCGCCTGCATCAGGTTCACCGCCTTCCTGTCGAACGAGACGAAGGTCTCCGCCCCGAGCCAACGTCCGTCGTAGGCGATAACGCCATCAGCGAAGTCGGCGCCCGCCTCGAGCAGCGCCAGTCCAGCCTCGACTGCCGGCCGGTTCACCACGGCGTTCCTGCTGTCCGCCAGTCGCCGGATCGCATTCGCAATATCTGCTGTCGCTATTTTGTAGCCCCGTGACAGAACCCAAACCAGCTCACAGATCGCCGGTATCGTTACAGCAACGATCTCGGCCTTGGCCAGTTCCGTTTCGGCGAGCTTGCTCTGGTGCTCGTCGTCCTCGGTCATGGCTCGCACCAGGATGTTGGTGTCGACCGTAATCTTGGTCACTTCCCGGCCCAACCCCGCGCGGCGATATCGTTGATCTCCTCGATCGTCAGGGTCGGCCCGTTCTCGCGCCTCAATAGACCGAACACATCCGAGATCTGGCCCGTCGGCCGCGCGGCCTTCATCTCGATCCGGCCGTCCGGAAGCTTGTCGACGACGATCTTCTCACCCGGATGCACACCCAGATGGAGCAGGAGGTCCTTGCGCAGCGTTACCTGCCCCTTCGACGTGACAGTGAGAGTGGTCATGGACGTTCCTCGATGTCGATGCTGACAGTAAGGTGAAACTGCCTTACATGCAACCGCTACGGTCGGACTGCACGGTTTGTGAGGAGATGGCGAATGCTACCCGCCTTGCACAAAGGAGCCGACGAAGCGCCCAACCAGCTTGCTGATCTGCTGGAGCGAGCCGAACGCGGACAGCCGACGATCATAACAAGGCACGGCCGGGCCGTGGCAGCGCTCGTGCCGATCGAGGCCTACGATAGCGTCACACGTCAGCTGTCGCTGCTCCCTGTCGCAGGGTCCGGCGCGGGCATGTGGGGTGAGGACAGCACTGCCACGATCCGGAAGCTGCGCGACGAATAGAACAGTCAAGCGCCGACACTACGCCGTAGGTGCGTTGCTGCTCGTTGTTGCGCACGACCGCGATTTCGCACGGGTGGATATGTTGCGTGTCATCGCCTAGAGGTCGCGCTGCTCTCCATCTCTCGCGCGGAGCCCACCCATGCCAGGACGCATCGACGCCAAGCTCGCCGAACTCGGCATCACCCTGCCCACACCGCCCGCGCCGGTAGCGACCTACGTGCCGTTCGTCATCACCGGCAGCCTCGTCGTGGTCTCCGGTCAGATCCCGATCGTCGACGGCGCCATCGCCCATACCGGCAAGCTCGGCGCCGGCCTCGACGTCGCGGCCGGCCAGGCCGCCGCCCGCGTCTGCCTGCTCAACGTGCTCGCCCAGCTGCGCGCCGCCTGCGACGGCGACCTCGACCGCGTCCGCCGCGTCGTCCGCCTCGGCGGCTTCATCGCCTGCGACCCCGGCTTCACCGCCCATGCGCAGGTGATGAACGGCGCCTCGGACCTCGCCGTCGCTGTCTTCGGCGACGCCGGCCGCCACGCCCGCGCCACCGTCGGCGTCCCCTCGCTGCCCGGCGACGCGGCGGTCGAGGTCGAGGGCCTGTTCGAGATCGCCTGACCGCCCACATCCGGCCCAGCCACCCCTCGCCCCCACCGCTCGCCCGGATCATGCCCGACGGTTCCCCCGCGCTGACGCTCACGCTGCATCCGCGCATCGCCGAGATCGACGCCGCCGACTGGAACGCCTGCGCGGGCGAGGCGAACCCGTTCGTCGGCCACGCATTCCTCTCGGCTGCCGAGGACAGCGGATCGGCCGGCCCCAGAACCGGCTGGCTGCCGCAGCACGCCGTGCTGCGCGACGCCTCGGGGCGGGTGGTTGCCTGCGCGCCGATGTACGCCAAGTCGCACAGCTACGGCGAATACGTCTTCGACCACGGCTGGGCGCACGCGTTCGAGCGCGCGGGCGGCAGCTACTATCCGAAGCTGCAGGTCGCCGTGCCGTTCAGCCCGGTCCCCGGCCCGCGCCTGCTCTGCCGGCCCGCTGGCGGCAACCACAGCGGCGGCGTGCCGCCCGGCGCGCTCGGCCGCGCGCTCGCCCAGGCCTGCCGCGAGCTCGACGTCTCCTCGGTCCACGCCACGTTCTGCACCGAGGCCGACCAGGCGGCGCTGGAGCACGAAGGCTGGCTGCCTCGCCTGGGCATGCAATTCCACTGGGACAACGCGGGCTACGGCAGCTTCGACGACTTTCTCGCCGCACTGAGTTCGCGCAAGCGCAAGACGATCCGCCGCGAACGCCGCGACGCCAACTCGGCGGGCCTCGAGTTCCTGACGCTGCACGGGCCGGAGATCACCGAGAAGCAGTGGGATGCGTTCTACCGCTTCTACACCTCCACCGTGGACCGCAAGTGGGGCAGCGCGTACCTGACGCGGCGCTTCTTCACGCTGCTCGGCCAGCACCTCGGGGAGCGCGTGGTGCTGATGCTGGCCCTGCACAAGGGCAAGCCGGTCGCCGGCGCGCTCAACCTCGCGGGTGCCGACACGCTGTATGGCCGCAACTGGGGCTGCCTCGGCGACTTTCCCTTCCTGCATTTCGAGCTGTGCTACTACCGCGCCATCGACTACGCGATTTCGCGCGGGCTGCAGCGCGTGGAGGCGGGCGCACAGGGCCAGCACAAAATCCAGCGAGGCTACCTGCCGGCGCGCACCTATTCCGCCCACTGGATCGCGCATGGCGGCCTGCGTCGCGCGATCGCCGAGTTCCTCGACCTCGAACGCCCGTCGATCGAGGTCGAGATGGCCGCGCTCGCGGAGGAGTCGCCGTTCCGCAAGCGCGACGAGGACTGACACCGCAAGATCCGGAGTGCCGCCCCCTTCCGCCGTCACCATCTTCGCGGCCGAAGTGGGAGCGGACACATGACGCAGCGCACGACAACATCCGCGATGGGCGCGACGGAATGGGCGATGCTGATCGCCCTGTCGATCCTGTGGGGCGGCTCCTTCTTCTTCAACGGCGTCGCCGTGCGCGAGCTGCCGTCGCTCACCATCGTCTGGCTGCGCGTGGCAATCGGCTTCGCCGGTCTGCTGGTGATCCTGCGCGCCTCCGGCGAACGCATGCCGACCGAGCCGCGCGCGCTGGTGGCTCTTCTCGGCCTCGGCCTGTTCAACAACGTGATCCCGTTCACGCTGATCGTCTGGGGCCAGCACCGCATCCCGAGCGGACTTGCCGCCATCCTCAACGCGACCACGCCGCTGTTCGGCGCACTGGCCGCGCACCTGCTCACGCGCGACGAGAAGCTCACGCCGCTGAAGATCACCGGCATCGCGATCGGCTTCGCGGGCGTCGCATTGCTGGTCGGCGTCGACGCGCTCTCCGGCCTCGGAACCGGTGTCGCCGGCGAGGCGGCCTGCATCGCCGCCGCCATCGCCTACGCGCTCGCCGCGATCTACGCGCGCCGCTTCCGCCGCATGGGCGTCACCCCGCTCGCGACCGCAACGGGACAGGTCGGCGCATCCACGTTCCTGCTGCTGCCGCTGGTGCTGATCGTCGATCAGCCCTGGACATTGCCGATGCCGCACGCGGCGACCTGGGCCGCCATGCTCGGCGCCGGCCTGCTCGCGACGTCGGTCGCCTTCATCCTCTACTTCCGCATCATCGCGTCGTCGGGTGCGACGAACGCGCTGCTCGTCACCTTCCTGGTGCCGCTCAGCGCGATCCTGCTCGGCGCGCTGCTGCTGCACGAGGCGCTGCTGCCGCGCCACTTCGCCGGCATGGCGCTGATCGGCCTCGGCCTCGCCTTCATCGACGGCCGCCTGCCGCGGCGCCTGCTGCAGCGGGACTGGCGCGCACGCAGCGTTGCGTGATCGTGCGCCGACAGGCCAGTCGGGGCATCGTCCGGCAACCTTACGCTTGAGCAGCGAACGCGGCCCTGGATAATCTACCCGCGTGATCGACACGCACGGACGGGGAAAACATGAAACGGTCTGCCAGAGTCGGGCTCACGCTGCTGGCCGGAATCGCAATCGGCGGCGGCATCGTGCACGGGTTGCACGCGCAAGCCGAAAAAAAGCCGGCCTACGTCATTGCCGAGTTGCAGATCACCGATCCGGACGCGTTCCGGACCTACGCGGCGAAAGTCCCTGCGACCCTCACCGCCTATCACGGCCGCTACATCGTCCGGGGCAAGGCCGAAGCGAAGGAGGGCGATGCGCCGCAAGGCACCCTCGTCATCCTGGCCTTCGACAGCCTCGCCGACGCGGAACAGTGGTACGGCACGCCGCCGTACCACGACATGATCCCCGAGCGTCAGAAGGCCGCGAAGGGCAACGTCTTCATCGTCGAGGGACTGCCGCAGTAGGCACAAGGCCACTCCGCCCGGCGCTCGCGAAACCAGGCGCCGGGCGGAGCGAACCGCCCGCGAGGCTTACGCCGGTGCCGGAACGGTGGTGAGGAACGGCTTGCCCTTCTGCACCACATGCGTGAACACCAGTTTGCTTCCCTGCGGGCCGCTTCTGCCGCTGTGCGGCGTATCCGGCGCGATCACCCAGTTCGTCCCCGGCGTCATCGTCACGGTCGCCTCGCCCTTGACGCGCCACTCGCCGCCGCCCTCCAGCACGTAACCGGCTTCCGTACCGGGATGGGTGTGCCAGTCGACGGTCTTGTTCGGCTCGAACTCGACGATCGACTCGACCGTCTCGTAGCCCTCGGACGGGCCGTCGCGCCGCCCGATGATGGTGCGCTTGACCCCGGGGAACGGCTGCGTCTGCTGCGCCGAGCCGTCATCGGCCACCAGCCCGATCGCCGCGCAGATCGCGCAGCCCGCAAACATACGTCTGCTCAGCATTCCGTCATCCTCCCTTGTCGGCAGGCGGAACGCTATTACGGTAAAGCAACGGCGGCAACAGCGATTACAGGCTCTGGAGCTTCCCGGCGTACACCACCGGCCCGGTCGGCTGCCCGGTCGGCGAGCCGCCCGCCGGCTCCAGACTCACCAGCAGTTGCGTCCCCGGCGCGGTCGCAACGCCCGCTGGCACCTGCTTGCCGGTGCTCGGCAACACGCCGAGCGACACAGGCCGCGTCGCCCCCGCCGGCAGCACCCACAGTTCCAGGTCGCGGCCTGCCGGCACCGTCGGCGCGCCGACCGCGCGCACCAGGATCGCGCCGTCCGATTCCACGCTGGCGACGAACGCGGGCGAGCCGGACGCGCTCAGCACCGCCTGCACCGGCGCCGGCGGCGCGCGCAAGACGATGAACGCGGCGAGGCTCGCCGCCAGCGCGCCCGCCGCGAAGGTCGTTGCACGCCAGAACCGCGCCGAAGACCGCGCCGGCGCCGGCGCCGCCACGGGCGCGGCTTGCGCCTGCGCCGCCTCGTCCAGGCTCGCCTCGATCCGCAGCCACAGCGACTCCGGCGGCGCCACCGGCGGGATGCCGTCGGCCATCGGCGACAGCCGCGCCTCCCACGCGCGCACGTAGCGCGCGAACTCCGGATCGCGCAGCAGAAGCCGCCGCGCCTCGTCCCGTTCGGGCGCGTCCAGCACCCCGAGCACGTACTCCGCCGCCAGCGCGTCGCGCTCGTCGTCGAAGTCCTGCGTCAGCCGCCCGCTCATGCGCCCCGCTCCAGCGCTTCCAGGCAACTGCGCAACGCCAGCAGGCCCCGCCTGATATGCGACTTCACCGTGCCGAGCGGAATCCCGCTGCGCTGCGCCACCTCCGCATGCGTCAGGCCGCCGACGAACGCCATGACGATCAGCCCGCGCCGGTCCTCCTCCAGCGTGCCGAGGCAGCGATGCAGCGCGGCCTCCTCCTGCGTGCGCACCGCGTCCGACAGCGCGTCCGGTGTCTCGTCCACCGTCTCGGGAAGCTCCGTCCCCGTCACCTCGCGCGAGGCCCGGCGCGCGATGTCCAGCGCGCGGTTGCGCACGATGCCGGTCAGCCACGCGCTCGCCGCCCCCCGCGCCGGGTCGAACTGCGCGGCATTGCGCCACACGCTCAGGAACGCGTCGTGCAGCACGTCCGCCGCCAGCGAGGCGTCGCGCACGATCCGCAGCGCCACCGCGTGCAGCCGCCCGGCCTCGATCTCGTACAGCCGCCGCAGCGCCCGCCGGTCGCCGCCCGCGACGGCGCGCAGCAGCCCCGCCGCATCCTCGCCCGCGTCCACCAGTGCCGCGTCTTGCCGCACGCGTACGCTCCCTGCCCTGCCGCATCCGGGCGACGTTCGGAATGACACTAGCGCGAATGCGGCCATGCCGGTCTACGGCTATGCCAACTCCGCGGATGCGGCGCCGTTGTAGTGTCCTGCCCCAGAAGTTCGCTCGCGAACTTCTGGGATAAGCAGGCCACTAAGACGTTGATTTCCTAGTGTCCCACCCTGGTTCCGAAGTTCGACGAACTTCGGAACCGGGACACTAGGGGCACGGAGAATGGAGAACCCGACATGACAGAGGAAACCCCGGTCCTGATCGCCGGCGCCGGCCCGACCGGGCTGGCGCTCGCCGCCACCCGATCGCCGAGCTGCCGGCATGACGCGTCGTCACCGGGCGCGGCGGCTCGCGACACGGCGCGATGGCCGGTTCCGTGGTATGGTTTGGCCGCGACAGGCAGTGCGACCATGAGCACGACGAGCACGACCGATCTGGCCGACTACGTGATCGCCACCGTGCGGGCGCATGAGGCGGAGCTGCGCCGGGCCGGGGTTCGTCACCTGTCGCTGTTCGGCTCGGTTGCCCGAGGCGAGGCGGCGGACGAGAGCGACGTGGATCTTCTCGTCGAGCTGGATCCGGACGCGCACATTGGGCTGTTCGCGCTCGGAGCGTTGGAACAGCGCCTGGCCGAACTGGTCGGCCGGCCGGTGGACCTGCTGCCCGAACCGGTCGAGAAGCCGCGCCTGCAGGCCAGGATTGACCGGGATCGCCGGCGTGCGTTCTGAGATGGCCACGACGCTGAAGGATGCCCTCGGCCGGTTGCCCGCCGAACGGCGGCGGCGTGTCGAGCTGCGTGCGCAGGAGCTGATCGCCGAAGAGATGTCGCTGCGCGAGCTCCGCAAGGCGATGAACAAGGCGCAGTCGCAGCTTGCGCGCAAGAGCCGATCGTGACGTGCGCCAAGCCGCTCTCGATCCCCGTCCTGCTCGCCACCCTGTGCAGCGGAGCGCAGGCGCAAGACTTCGTCCGCGCCCCTGCGGAGGCGGATGAAGCCTTCGCCACCCGCGTGCTTCACCTGTCCGGCGACGCCGATCCGCACGTCACCTCGGCGACCTGGAACGGCGCCCCGACGCTGTTCGTGGATTACCGGACGACGGCGGAATATCCGGAACGGCCGCTCGTCGCGCTGCAACCGCAGGCGTCCCACGCCTACCGCGCAATCCAGGTCACGGTCGGCGAACAGGAAGGCGGAACGCCCGGCATCATCGCGATCGGCCTCGCCGATGCGCGCCACCATCCGGCCGAAACTCTGATCGTCATCCTCGCGTGGCCACAGGAGCACCTGGACGTCAACGGCACGCTCTACGAGGTCCGCATCTTCGATCCCCCGAAACCGGGCCAGACAGACCTCGCCCCATCGAAGATCAGCCAGCATTTCGGCGCGGGATGCGAGTGCAGCCGCAGCGACGGCACCAACAGTCGCTACCGCTACACGACCATCGCCGCCGTGCAGGCCGAGCTGAAGCGCCTGGGCTACGCGCCCTGACCGGCGGCGGGGGCCACGGTCGCCTCCGCCTGTCCGCTGCGCGCCAACGCATCACCCACGAAACCCGACGCTTTCATCTCCTCCACGAACCGACGCAGGAACGCGAGCCCGGCGGCCCGTCCTTTCGGCAGCGTCATCGCCTGCTGGATGCTGAGAAACGACCCCGCCATCACACGCAAGCCGGGCCGTCGCGCCGCAGCCGCCGCCAGGGTCTGACGCACCCCGGCTGCCGCCTCGGTCTGCGCCGTCAGCAACAGCTCGATCGCGGCCGCCGACGACGGCGCATGCACCAGCGTCGCGCAACGCAGACTGCGCGACAGATGCAGGTCGTATGCTGTCCCCTTCCCGGCCGCGATGCGCACTCCTTCCCGGTCCACGTCCGCGACGTCCTGCAGCGGCGAGGCGGCGGGAACCAGATACGTCCCCTCGATGATCACGTACGGCGCGGTGAAATCGAGCTCTTCGGCGCGCACCGGATCGACGGCGAGGAAACCGACGTCGCAGGTGCCGGACGTCAATGCCGCGACGGCCTTGGCCGCCGTATCGAACGGGACCAGCGCGATGTCCACGTCCAGCCGTCGTGCCAGCTCCCGCGCAAGGTCCACCGACACGCCACCCAGCGCACCGGCGGCGTCCTGCTGCGCGAGCACGACGTTTCCCAGGTTGATCGTCGTCCGGAGCTTCCCGGTCGGAGCCAGATCGCGGACGACGTCCGCGGTGACGACAGGCATCGCGTTTTCTCCCGAAGCACGCAGGGCCAGACAGCTTGCGATCACACTCGGGCCGACCCAGTCCAGTAGCAAGGCGCCGGATTTCGGTGCGCCGCATCCGCCCCGCGCATGCTACACGAGCGCCACACCGGTCGGATGAATGCCGCTCCGGGTCGAGGGGGATTGCCGATGCGCGTCGCACTGCTCGCCGCCTGTCTGATCGCCGGCGCCCTCCCCGCGTCTGCGTCGGAGCTCGCACTCAAGCGCGTGCTGCTGTCCTCGGCGGGGGTGGGCTATTTCGAGTACGAGGCCGAGGTCGACGGGCCGGCGGCGCTCAGTCTCGACGTGCCGCTCGCCCAGGTCGACGACGTGTTGAATTCACTTGTGGTGTTCGACAGCGCGGGCGGGGTCGGCACGCTCGACCTGCCCGGCCGCGACGACAGAAGCGCGGCGTTCGGCAACGTGCCGTTCGGGCCGGAAGCGCTCAATTCGCCGCTCGCGTTCCTCAACAGCCTGCAGGGCGTCGAAATCACCGTGCAGGGGCCGCGGCCGATGACCGGGCGCATCATGCACGCGGACAGCGTCACCGAAACGATCCCGGCCGCGGGCGGCCAGCCGCCCGCGACGGTGATGCGCACCCGCGTAACGCTGCTCGGGCCGGACGGGCTGCGCCAGTTCGTGCTCGAGGACGCGGACGGCGTGCAGGTCGCCGATGCCGGCCTGCGCGAGCGCATCGGCCGCGCGCTGGAGGCCGCGCGAAAGCAGACCAGCCAGTCCGTGCGGCACATCACGCTGCGCAGCAGCGGCACGGCGGCGCGCACCGTGCGCGTCGCCTATGTCGCCGTGGCGCCACTGTGGAAGGCCACCTACCGCCTCGTGCTGCCGGCGCAGCCGGGCGACACGGCGCGGCTGCAAGGCTGGGCGGTGCTGGAGAACCAGTCGGGCGCCGCCTGGAACGGCGTCGCGCTGACGCTGCAATACGGCAATCCGGTCACGTTCCGTCAGGCGATCTATAGCAGCTACTATGTCGCGCGCCCCGAAGTGCCGGTCGAGGTGCTCGGCCGCATCCTGCCCAGCGTCGACACGCGCGCCCGCGTCGCGATGCTCCAGCCGGGCGCGCCGGCGGCGACGGAGGCGCCCGCGCCGCCGCCGCCGGCTGGCGCTCCGATGCGTCGGGCGATGGGCGGTATCGCCGCGGCCGGCATGCCCGCGACCATCGCGGAACCGACCGAGACGACCGCGGCGACCGAAAGTGCCGAGGAGACCATCTTCCAGCTGCCCTCGCCGGTGACGCTCGCCGCCGGATACTCCGCGAGCGTGCCGATCATCGACCGCAGCGTGCCCGCCGAGCGCCTCGATCTGGTGCCGGCCGACAGCACCAAGGCGCTGTCTGCGCTGCGCGTAAAGAACGACTCCGACACCAGCCTGCCGGCCGGCGTGCTGACGCTGTACGACGCGTCGGGCGCCGCCGTGTTCGCCGGCGACGCACGGCTCGGCGGCCTGCCTGCGGGCGAGACCCGGCTGCTGTCCTTCGCCCAGGACCTGCGCACCACGGTGGAGCGCGACGAAACCGGCGAGCGCACGCTGGCGACGCTCACGGCCGCCGACGGCGTGCTGCACGTCACATACCGCGACCGCGACGTGCTGCGCGTCACCGTCACCGCGCCGGCGCAAGAGTCCCGCCAGCTGCTGGTCGAATTCGCCCGACAGCCCGACACCACCTTCGCGCTCGAAGGGCCGCCGGGGAGCATCGAGGAAACCGCGACCGCCTGGCGCGTGCCCGTCTCGCTCCAGCCGGGCGAGGTGCGCAAGCTGACCGGCTACCGCGACCGCACGACCGGTGAGGACGTGGCGCTGCTGCCGGAGGACGGGAACGACAGCACCCAGGCGATCGCGGCGATCCTGAACGAGCAGACGCTCGATCCCCGGGCGCGATCGGCGTTGGACCACGTGGCGGCGCTGCGCCAGGACGAGGCCGCGCGGCGGGCCGACCTCGCGCGGCTGAAGGCGCAGCTGGACGCAGTCGCGCAGGACGAGGATCGCGTACGCAAGAACCTTGAGGCGGTGGCGGCCAACGATGCGTTGCACACGCGCCTCACCCACGCGCTGGATGCGGACGAGACCCGGATCGCCCAGCTCCAGCAGTCGATCGAGCAGGCCGAGGCGGCGGTGCAGCGCGCCCATCAGGCGCTGGCGGACGCGGTGCGTTCGCTGCGGCTGTAAGGATTTCGCGGGACATCGGAAAGGGCTCCTGACATGCCACTGGACAGCAGCGGCGGCGGCCGGCAGCGATCCCTCAACGTCCTCGGTGGCGTTCTCGAACCATGCTCGGTCAGCCCGATGACGGGGTTCTATCGCGACGGGTGTTGCGCCACCGGTCCGGAGGACGTCGGCAGCCATACCGTCTGCGTGGTGACGACCGCCGAGTTCCTGGCGTTCAGCCGGTCGCGCGGCAATGATCTGAGCACGCCGATGCCGGCCTTTGGTTTTCCCGGTCTCAAGCCCGGCGACCGGTGGTGCCCGTGCGCCCCGCGGTGGCAGGAGGCGTTCGTCGCCGGTGCCGCGCCCCGCGTCGTGCTGCGCGCGACGGAAATGAGCGCACTCGATGATTGCGCGCTGGTCGACCTGAAGCGATATGCGATCGATCTGGCCTGAATCGTGCGGTGCACGGCCCCGCCGGTCAGCGTGCTGGATCTGCCCCCGGACATTTCACATCCATCGACACTGTGCGAACCTGGCTTGAGTGCCGACAAACGGCCCGGCGCAGGCGGCGGGGAGGACGCAGCATGAACAAGGCAATCACCGGACTCGCGGTCGATTATGGGTCGGAGGAAGCGGCCATGCAGGCCTATCTGCAGGCCGGCGAGCGGCGCGTGCGCAGCCTCGGGAACCGCGGCCCGATCCGCTTCACCGCCGACGGGCGGCTGCATCCCGACATCCTGGACGCCTACTGGCGCTGCGGATTCTACGTGTTCGAGGGCGTGGTGGGCGCCGAGGAACTGGCCGACATCGAGACGGATGTGCACGAGATCCTGGACCGCCTGCCCGCCGCGCGGGAGTCCGAGGTGGACTGCAAGGGACGTCCGGCGCTCGGCATCGGCTTGAAGGGCGCGTCGCTGTCCTGGGCGCGGCCGCTGAGCGATCCTTTCGGCGGCACCGATCTCGCCGGCGGCCGGCATCCGGTGAAGATGTTCGAGCCGCAGCCGCAGCCGGACGCGCCGCACGAGGTGGTGTACCTGATCCTCGGCTCGCTGCAGTTCTCCGAGGCGGCGTTGCGGCTGTACGGCCATCCGCAACTGCTCGCCGTGGCCGCTGCGGTCAACGGCGATGATTTCGCTCCGTTCAACGAGTCGCTGTGGTTCAAGGAGCCGGGGCGCGGCGCCTCGGTCGCCTGGCACCAGGATGGCGTGACGCACTGGGACAGCGCGGACTGGGACGAGGGCACGCACGGTTTCAACTTCATGGCCCAGCTCTATGGCTGCACGGCGGCCAACGGCGTGTGGGTCGTTCCCGGCTCGCACAAGCTCGGCCGCGCCGACATCAAGGCGATGGTCGCCGCCGCGGGCACCGAGCGCCTGCCCGACGCCGTGCCGCTGATCTGCGCACCCGGCGACGTCGCCATCACCAACCGGCAGACGGTGCACGGGTCGTTCGCCAACACGAGCCCGCATTGGCGCGTGACGGTGAATTTCGGTTTCCATCGTCGCCGCTCGGTGCTTGGAGTCGTGGGCGGCGGTCTGCACAACGAGGCGGCGGTCTACGACGCCGAGCGGATACGCCAGCGCGCCCGTGTCATCGGCTACGCGATCGACGCGCGTCGCCAGCGCTTTCCGCAGGAGACGCCGTTCGTCTACGCCCCGCACGCGCAGGCCGGCGAGACCTATGTCTGGAACGAATCGGCAAAGGCCGGCATGCGGGACTACACCCTGCTCGACTTGAGCATCTGACCGGGTTCGTACGCGATGCGACTGCCCTGAAAGGGAGCCTATGATCGGCGGAGCCTCGCCCGAAAAGCAGCTGCGCGACAGACTTCGCAAGATCGAGTCGCTCTTCGCAGCCGCCGCCACGGCTGGCGAGAAAGCCGCGGCCGGCGCCGCCGCCGAGCGCATCCGCGCGCGGCTGGCGAAGGCGGCGGCCGCAGAAGCGATCGAGGAATTCAGATTCTCGGTCTCCGACAGCTGGTCGCGTCAGCTCTTCATCGCGCTATGCCGCCGCTATGGAATCAACCCGTTTCGCTATCGCCGGATGCATCGGCAAACCGTCGTCCTCAAAGCGCCGCGCAGCTTCGTCGACCAGATCCTGTGGCCTGAGTTTCAGGATCTCAACGCCGCGCTCTCGGACTATCTCAGCCAGATCACCGAAAACCTGATCCACGAAGAGGTGTTCGGCGAGACGCAGGATGCCGAGGAGCGTGACGAACCGGCGCCGGCGCCCAAAGCGATACCGCGATAACGGGCACAACAGTCAAAACGAAAAGGCCGCGGCGCAGCTAGGCGCCCAGGCGCCGCCGCGCCAGGGCCGCGCCTCGGCCCAGTGCGACCAGCTTGGCCTCCGCAATGGCGCGCGGCATCGGCGCCATGCCGCAATTGGTGCAGGGCAACAGCCGCTCGGCGGGGACGAACGCCAGCGCGTCCTCGATCACGGCCGCGACCTGCTCGGGCGTCTCCACGTCGTCGGTCGCGACGTCGATGACCCCGACCAGCACGTCCTTGCCCGCCAGCAGCCCCAGCAGTCGCAGCGGCACGCGCGCGTTGATGCACTCCAGCGAGACCTGGTCGATCCGGCTGGCGGCCAGCACCGGGAAGGTCTGTTCGTATTGCCGCCACTCGGCGCCGAGCGAGCTCTTCCAGTCGATGTTCGCCTGGATACCGTAACCGTAACAGATATGCACCGCCGTGGTGCAGCGCAGCCCGTCCGCGGCGCGCTCCAAGGCGCGGATGCCCCAGGTGGCGACCTCGTCCATGTAGACATTGAACGCGGGCTCGTCGAATTGGATCACGTCCACGCCGTCCGCTTCCAGCGCACGCGCCTCCTGGTTCAGCAGTGCGGCGAATGCCATCGCCAGCGCGACCTTGTCGCCGTAGTGCGCGTCGGCGATCGTGTCCACGATCGTCATCGGACCGGGCAGGGTGAACTTCAGCTTGCGCGTGGTGTGCGCCCGCGCGAGCCGCGCCTCGGCCGCGTGCACGCGCCCCTCCAGCCGCAGCGCGCCGGTCACCGTCGGCACCATCGCCTTGTAGCGGTTGTTGCGGATGCCCATTTCGACCTTGCGCGTGAAGTCGATGCCCTCGATCCGCTCGAGGAACCCGTGCACGAAATGCTGGCGCGACTGTTCGCCGTCGGTGACGATGTCGATGCCGGCGTCTTCCTGCAGCTTCAGCCACAGCAGCGTCGCGTCGCGCTTGGCGGCGTCAAGCGCGGCGCCTTCGGGCCGCCATGACGCCCAGAGCTGGTTCGGTTCGGCGAGCCATTCCGGTTTCGGCAGGCTGCCGGCGATCGTCGTGGGCAACATGCGCGGTCTCCGCTGCGGGTTCTTGTGCGATCGCGGCGTCTCAGCCGAACAGGACGGCCACGTCGTCCGGACGGTCGGCCCAGTAGCGGCCGCCGTGTGCCAGGTCGACCAACACCAGGCGCGTCCCCGCCGGCAGCGGCGTGGTGCCGTCGGTCCAGCGCCGAAGCCCGGTGTCGGCGTCGCCCTCCAGCTTGTGCCAGCCCGCGGCGAACGCCGGATCGTCGAGCGGCACGTCCGCGCCGTCGAGCTGGATGCGCTGGACGAACACGCCGAGACGGCGATCGTCGTGCGAGTCCAGCTCCATCTGCGCCGGCACGAACGCGCGCGAGCGAAGCGCACTCTCCGCACAGCAAGCCGGCAGCAGGAAGATGAACCGCCGATCGCCCAGCACCACGGCCTCGATCCGCTTACCGTCGGCGACGACGTGCAGGTCGTGGTCCGTCGTCATCACGTGGCCCATCTCGGCGGCGCGTTCGAACAGTGCTGCGCGGGCGGCCCCGATCCGCGGCCCCTCCAGAACCAACGGCAGGCACGTGTCCGCCCAGTGCTTCGGCCCGAGATCGGGATGCTCGATCACGAACGCGCCGCCGTTCTCGAACGCGCCGCGGTTGCCGGTATCCAGGTAGCTCTCCGCCGCCAGTCCCTGCGCCAGCACGATGTCATGCGCGTCCAGCTCGACGTGCCAGTACTCCACCGTCGGGCGGCGCACCTGCACCACCGTGCGGCCGTTGACCAGTGCCACGATCGGCATCAGCACGCCGTCCACCACCACGTTGTGCCCGGGACTCAGCCACAGATCGGCCGACGGCCGCCCCTCGGCGAACGCGCCCGCCCGCACGAGCACCGGCCATACCGCGCTCGGCCTGGGATGCTTCGTGGTGTCGATGCTGCAGTGGCCGAGCCACACGATCGGACGGCTCGCGCCGGATGCGGTCAGCACGCGGCCGCCGATCGCCAGCGCCTCGACCGCCACCTCGCCGTCCGGCGTCAGCACCCGCGTCCCCGCGACCAGGCAGCCGATCGTGATCACGGTGTCGGTGTCATCGTGCTCGCCCGTTTTCTTGATCTTGATCGGGTTGTCCGCGCTGATCGTGAAGGTGGTGATCGTCTTGCCGTCGGCGCCGGTCACGGTGACGGTGGCCAACTTGTCGAAGAACGTGATCTTGGTTTCCACCTGGTCGGGCTTGACGCCGTCCAGCCTAATTGAATCGCCGGTAACCGCGCCGGTGAGCTTCGGGCTGAACGCGGCGACACCGTCCTTGCCGACCACGATCCTGCCCTTCTCGGACGCGAAATGGATCGTCGTGGCGGCGCCCACGCCCTTGTTGAAGGTCAGCACGGCATCGCCGCCGACATCGACCGTGCCCGTTCCCACCAGCTTGGAATCGAACGTGGCGGTCGCGCTGTCGACAGTGATCTTGCCGTTGTTCTTCAGGTCCGTGTAGTCCTTGATCGTTGCCGTCGCACCCGCCGTCACCTTGATGGTCGCACCCTTTTCGTTGGCGAAACTGCGGTCGCCGGCCTCGCCCCCGCCGACGACGAAGCTGGTGCCCTTGCCCGAGATATCGACGGCACCCCCGTTGCTGAAACTCTTCGCCGTGACCGTCAGCTTTCCGCCGGTCTCGGTGATCGAGCCGTTGGACGTCAGCGCTGCACCGGTAATCGAGGCGATGCCGTCCTTCTGAACGACGTCGGCGGTCTTGGCGAAGATCACCTTGCCCTTCACCGCCTCCGCATCGATTCCGCTGTTTACCTTGCCTCCCAGCACCAGTGTGAAGTCGTGATAGTCGAGGCCCTCTTTGCCGGACGGCGGCGTCAGCTGCAGGATCACGCCGTTGCCGTCGGTCAGGTTGTCGACCGTTTTGGTCCCGGGCGCGGGCTTGGCGACCAGCCCGGCGTTGACCGAAAAGGTCGTGAACAGGCCGACAAGGGAGATCGTGCTGGCCTCCTTGCCCCCGCCCATTCTCTGCGGCGTGACGTCGCCGTAGATCATGCTGTTCTGGAGCGTCGATCCGTTCTGCGGCAGCAGCTTCGTCCAGTCGCCGGAGGTGATCGCGCCGCGCACGATGCCGCCGTCATTGACGGTCAGCGAGCTGCCGTTGCCGATGCCCAGGTCGGATAAGGCATCGGGCGTCATCGGCGGCATGGAATTGATCCGGGCGGTTTGCACGCTCACGGACGTGGCCGTCAATTCGGCCAGCGATACCTTGGTGACGTCGGGAACGGGGCCGACAGCCGTTGACACGAAGTTCAGCGCGGCATCTTTGTCCACGACGACCTTGGCGTTGCCGGCAAGCGTCAGCGTGTTCACCAACACGCCCGCGGTCTGCTTCTTGGCGTCCTTGATCAGATTGTTCTTCGCATCTTTCCGGGGCCCGATCGTGACCGTGACGTTGGCATTGATGGTCACCTGGTCACTGGCGGTCGGCACCTTCTTGTTGGACCAGTTCATGGGATCTGGAGAGTGCCGAGTTCTCGGCTACTTTCCGCCGGCCGATCGCTTGCGCTCGTAGTCTTCGAGCCACGGCTCCATGAGCTGGTCGAATTCCTCCATCTGTTCGTCGGT
>Ga0209656_10001066_pt1 | contig 17709 bp, 12 predicted proteins | sample BogFormECP12_OM2_FD_188239 | JGI IMG/M metagenome (GOLD analysis project Ga0209656, IMG submission 188239) | Bog forest soil microbial communities from Calvert Island, British Columbia, Canada - ECP12_OM2 (SPAdes) (version 2) | ecosystem: Environmental > Aquatic > Freshwater > Wetlands > Bog ... | reverse complement strand
AGGGCTGGGGCAGGCCGGTGCGCTCGGCGATGTCGCGGACCGAGGTCGGGGAGGTCTCGGCCCCGTGGAGGGCAAGCGACAGCAGCGCCCGGCTGGCGTAGTCCCCTCGGGTCGACACCTTCATCGGGGCCGATGCTACCGCCGCGGGCCCCTCGGGGACCGGCTGGGCCCGTACCGGGGTCGTAGGGTTGGCCCCCATGGCCGCGCCCGAACCCGTCCTCCCCGCGTTCGACGGGCCGTGCCTGACCAACCTGGTGCCGGCGCTGCGCGGGCACCTGAACGGGGACGCCGCCCTCCCCGACTGGGTCCCGCCGGTGGTCGGGCAGGCCGAGCGGGTGGTTCTGCTCCTCCTCGACGGGCTCGGCCACCGCCAGCTTGGGCCGCGCTCGGCGCTGGTCCCGACGCTCGCCTCGGGGGAGGCGTCGATGCTCACGTCGGTGGCACCGAGCACCACCGCGGCCGCCCTCACCAGCCTGACCACCGGGCTCCCGCCGGCCGTGCACGGGATCGTCGGGTACCGGGTGGCGATGGACGGCAAGGTGCTCAACGTCCTCGGCTGGCGCCTCGACGGCGAAGACGCCCGCCGACGGGTCGTCCCGGCCCGCTTCCAGCCCTTCGAGGTCTTCCCGGGCATGCCGGTGGTCGACGGCGGGGTGCCCGTCGTGTCGCGCGCCGAGTACGCCACCACCGGCTTCACCGCTGCCCACCTCGGGCGGTCCATCCTCCATGGGTGGTACACGCCGGCCGAGGTCAGTGTCGAGATCGCCCGGTCGCTGCAGGACGGGACCCGCTTCGTCTACGCCTACTACGACGGGATCGACCGGGTGGCGCACGCCCGGGGGCTCGACGAGCACTACGACGCCGAGCTGCGCACGGCGGACCGGCTGGTGGCCGACGTCCTCGACGTCCTGCCCCGGGGCACGGCGCTGGTCGTCACCGCCGACCACGGACAGGTCGAGGTGGGACCGGCCGTCGAGGTGCTCGGGCCCGACCTCATGGACGCGGTCACCCTCATCTCGGGGGAGGGGCGCTTCCGCTGGCTCCACTGCCGGCCGGGCGCCGCCGACGACCTGGCCGCCGCCGCCCGCGCTCGCTACGGCGACGTCGCCTGGGTCCTCACGCTCGACGAGATGCTCGAGGCAGGGTGGCTCGGTGGCCGGCCGGTGCCGGCGGTCGCCGAGCGGTTGGGGGCGGTGGCCCTGGTGCCCTTCGAGCCCGTCGCCTTCATGGACCCGGCCGACACCGGCGAGCTGCGCCTCGTGGCCCGGCACGGGTCGCTCACGCCCGACGAGATGCTGGTCCCCCTCCTGGCCTGGGTGCCGACCGCCTGAGGGCACCGGCGGGCCGGCCCGCCCGGGCCAGGTGGCATCATCGGGGCATGACCCCCGCAGACGGCCCCGGTCCGGCGGCGCCGACCCCCCCCGAACCGACGCCTGGCGGCCCCCTCGAGCCCATCTCGGTCGGCCCGGGCGAAGTAGAAGTCGAGGACGCCGGCGAGCGGGCCGCGCTCACCGAGGCGATCGAAGAGCCGGCCAAGGTGATGCGGATCGGCACCATGGTCAAGCAGCTCCTCGACGAGGTGCGCCAGGCGCCGCTCGACGAGGCCAGCCGGACCCGCCTGCGCGAGATCTACGAGCAGTCGGTGCGCGAGCTGGCGTCGGGGCTCTCGCCCGACCTGGCCGCCGAGCTCGACCGGATGGCGCTGCCCTTCGACGAGGGGGTCCCCTCGGAGGCCGAGCTGCGTATCGCGCAGGCGCAGCTGGTCGGGTGGCTCGAGGGCCTCTTTCACGGCATCCAGGCGGCCCTCATGGCCCAGCAGATGGCGGCGCGCGCCCAGCTCCAGGAGATGCGCGGTCGGGGCCTGCCCCCCGGCTCCCCCGAGGTCGCCGAGCGCCCCGGGACCTACCTCTGAGGGACGGCCCCATCCCGCCGCCCGGCCGCTGGTTCTTCTAGGGTCTTTGCGGGGGTGTGAGAGGGGAGGGGCATGTCGGACAGTCCTGGCAGCGACGACCAGGCGGGCGGGGTCGCGCCGCCGCCCCCCGAGACCCCCGAGCCCCCACCGCTCCCGCCCTTCCCCGGCGCCCAGGGCCCGCCGCCGGCGGCGCCCTCCGGTCCGGCGCCCGGGTCGTCCGCTCCTCCGGTCGGGACCCCCGGCCCCGCACCGTCGTACCCCGGACCGGCCCCCGGCGGACCGGTCGGGCCGGCCACCGTCCCGCCGATGTACCCGCCGCCCCAGTACCCCTCGCCCGCCGGCGGGTACGCGCCGCCCGGGTTCCCGCCGCCGGCCGCCCCGGGCTACGGGCCACCGGGGTACGGCGCCGCCCCCGGCGGGTACGGCCCGCCCGGCTACCCGAGCGCCCCCCCCGGGTACGGCCCGCCGCCGTACGTGGGCGGGCCGCCCCCCCTCGCCAACTACGGGGCGCGCCTGGGCGGGTGGCTGATCGACTGGCTGATCCTCGTCGTCGTCGGGCTGGTGCTCGGCGCCATCTTCAACGGCTCGGGGATCGGCCAGATCACCTTCCACGTCACCAACACCACGACGAACCAGGTGACCTACTACCACATCTCGCTCCTGACGCCGCTCCTCCAGGCGGTCGTGGTGATCCTCTACGGCGGGCTCCTCTGCGGAAGCGTCCGCGGCCAGACCGTCGGGATGATGGCGACCAAGGTGAAGGCCATCGACGCCGACACCGGGGCGCCGATCGGGTACGGCCGCGGCCTGTGGCGGGGCCTCTTCGAGTACCTGTGCTTCGTCTTCTTCTTCATCCCGTGGGTGATCGACATGCTGTTCCCGCTCTGGGACAACCGGAACCAGACGCTCCATGACAAGGTGTCCAACACCGTGGTGGTCAAGCTGGTGCCGGCGATGGTCGCCCCGCCGTACCCCGGCCAGTACTGACCGGGGTCGGCCCGTCACCCCCCCGGCGGCCACCCTGGGTCCCCGGCCAGGGGCTCGGCGCGGACCTCGGCCCGCCCCGTCCGGCGGGCTAGGGTCAGAATGACAGGTTTGTAACTCGGAGCGCCCGGTCGGGCGGGCGCCCGGCGGCACAGCACGAGGAGGATGGGCAGCAGTTGTCGACCCGGTCGTTCACCCACTTGCACACCCACACCGAGTTCTCGATGCTCGACGGGGCGGCCCGGGTCGGCGACCTCGTTGCGGCGGCCGTCGAGGACGGGCAGCCGGCCCTCGGGATCACCGACCACGGCAACATGTACGGGGTCCTCGACTTCTACAAGGCGTGCCGGGCGGCCGGCGTCAACCCGGTCATCGGGACCGAGGCCTACATGGCGGCCGAGTCGCGCCACGAGCGCCCGGTGCGCCGGGGCAAGGTCGACGACACCGGGGGCGACGTCGAGGGAGGCCAGAAGCTCTACTACCACCTGACGTTGCTGGCCGAGACCACGCCGGGCTACCGCAACCTGCTCAAGCTCTCGTCGGCGGCCTACCTCGAGGGCTATTACTACAAGCCCCGAGTCGACTGGGAGCTCCTCGAGCGCCACCACGACGGGCTGATCGCCACCACCGGCTGTCTTGGCGGCGTGGTCCTCCAGGCCCTGTTGGCCGGGGACCGGGACCGAGCTCAGCGCCTGGCCGGGCGGCTCCAGGACATCTTCGGCCGGGACAACCTCTTCGTCGAGCTCCAGGACCACGGGATCGCCGAGCAGCGCCGGACCAACCCCCAGCTGATCGAGATCGCCCGGCGGCTCGGCGCGCCGCTGCTGGCCACCAACGACAGCCACTACACCCACCGAGAGGACTCGGTGGCCCACGACGCGCTGCTGTGCGTCCAGACCGGGGCGCTCATCGACGACCCCAAGCGCTTCAAGTTCGAAGGGACCGAGCACTACCTCAAGTCGGCGGCCGAGATGCGCCACCTCTTCGACGAGGTGCCCGAGGCCTGCGATAACACGCTGCTCATCGCCGAGCGGGCCAACGTCGAGATCGAGCTCGGCCGGCCGAGCCTCCCCGAGTTCCCGGTCCCCGACGGGGTGGGCGGCGCCACCTACGACGAGCGGGCGATGGCGTACCTGCGCCAGATCACCACCGAGGGGGCGCGCCGGCGCTACGGCGACGTGCTCCCCGACGAGGTGCGCGCCCGTCTCGACTACGAGCTCGGGGTCATCGGCGACATGGGCTTCGCCGCCTACTTCCTCGTCGTGTGGGACCTCATCCGCTACGCCCGCGAGACGGGCATCCGGGTCGGGCCGGGGCGCGGATCGGCCGCCGGGTGCTGCGTGGCCTACTGCCTCGGGATCGTGGACCTGGACCCGATCCGCTACGACCTGCTCTTCGAGCGCTTCTTGAACCCGGGCCGCAAGCAGATGCCCGACATCGACATGGACTTCGACGAGCGCTTCCGGGCCGAGATGATCCGGTACGCCGCCGAGCGCTACGGCAGCGACCACGTGGCCCAGATCATCACCTTCTCGACGATCAAAGCCCGGGCCGCCGTGCGCGACGCGGCCCGGGTGCTCGGCCTCCCCTACATCGTCGGCGACCGCATCGCCAAGGCCATGCCGCCGCTCGTCATGGGGCGCGATACCCCCCTCGCCGCCTGCCTCGACAAGATCCCCGGGCACGAGGACGGGTACGGGGCGGCGGCCGAGCTGCGGACGATGTACGACGCCGACCCCGAGGCCAAGCAGGTCATCGACGTGGCCAAGGGGCTCGAGGGGCTGCGGCGCCAGGACGGCATCCACGCGGCGGCCGTCGTCATCACCCGCGACCCGCTGACCGAGTACCTGCCGATCCAGCGCAAGCCCGACTCGGGGGTCGACCCCGAGGACGCGCCGATCGTCACCCAGTACGAGATGCACGGGGTCGAGGAGCTGGGCCTGCTCAAGATGGACTTCCTCGGCCTGCGCAACCTCTCGGTCATCGAGCGGGCGCTCGACCTGGTCGAGCAGGCGTCCGGGCAGCGCCCCGACATCGACGGCGTCCCCCTCGACGACGAAGGCGTGTTCGCCATGCTCGGCCGGGGGGAGTCGATCGGGGTCTTCCAGCTCGAGGGGCGCCCGATGCGGGCCCTCATGCGCTCGCTCGCCCCGACCAGCTTCGACGACGTGGCCGCGCTGGTCGCCCTCTACCGCCCCGGGCCGATGGCGGCCAACATGCACAACGACTACGCCGACCGCAAGAACGGGCGCAAGCCGGTCAGCTACCTGCACCCGGATCTCGAGCCGATCCTGCGCGACACCCAGGGCCTCATGATCTACCAGGAGTCGGTCATGCGGGTGGCCCAGAAGTTCGCCGGCTACACGCTCGAGGAGGCCGACAACCTCCGCAAGGCGTGCGGGAAGAAGATCCGCGCCCTCATCGCCGCCGAGCGCGAGAAGTTCGTGGCCGGATGCGTCACGCAGGGCTACGTCGAGGAGCTCGGCACCCAGCTGTTCGACATCATCGAGCCCTTCGCCGACTACGCCTTCAACAAGTCGCACTCCTACGGCTATGGCCTGGTCGCCTACCAGACCGCCTGGCTGAAGGTCCACCACCCGGTCGAGTACATGGCCGCCCTGCTCACGTCGGTCAAGGACGACAAGGACAAGACGGCGGTCTACCTGGCCGAGTGCCGGGCTCTCGGGATCGAGGTGGTGGTGCCCGACGTCAACCGCTCGGCCGCCGAGTTCACCCCGAACCCGCCCACCGAGTCGTCGGGCCCGGGGATCGTCTTCGGCCTCGCCGCCGTGCGCAACGTGGGCGAGAGCCTGGTCGAGCGGATCGTCAACGAGCGCCAGGCCGGGGGCCCCTTCGCCGACATCTACGACTTCTGTCGCCGGGTGGACCCGGTGGTCCTCAACAAGCGGACCATGGAGTCACTGGTCAAGGGCGGGGCCTTCGACTCGCTCGGGCACCCCCGCAAGGGACTGTGCCTCGTCCTCGACGACATCGTCGACCGGACCATCGAGCGCCGCCGAGAGCACGAGGTGGGGATCGCCACCCTGTTCTCCTCGGTCGACGCCACCGACGGTTCCTCGGACCACGGCCGGTGGGAGGGCACCCGGGTCCCGATCGCCGAGGTGGAGTTCGACAAGTCCCCGCGCCTCGCCTTCGAGAAGGAGATGCTCGGGCTCTACATCAGCGACCACCCGCTCCTCGGGCTCGAGTCCGCCCTCAGTCGCCACACCGACTGCACGCTGGGCGAGATGCGCGACGCCGGGGCCGGTGACCCGACCGACGGCTACGGCGGGGGCGAGGGCATGGTGCGGGCGGTCGGCGGGGTGGTCACCGAGCTCAAGCGCCAGTACACGAAGAAGGGCGACCTGATGGCCCGGTTCGTGCTCGAGGACCTCCAGGCCTCGATGGAGGTCTTCGTGTTCCCCAAGGTGATGACCGACTATGGGGCGCTCCTCGAGAACGACGCCGTGGTCGTGGTCCGGGGGCGGATCGACCTGCGCGACGAGCAGCCCAAGATCGTGGCCATGGAGATCCGCCGGCCCGAGCTCGAGGCGGCCGACGGCTCGGGCGAGCTGCGCATCGCCCTGCCGCTCGGGGTGCTGACCGACTCCACCGTCGTGAGCCTGAAGGACATCCTGGTCGAGCACCCCGGAGCCTCCCCCGTCCTGCTCCACGTGGGGACCAAGGTGCTGCGCCTCCCGCCCGAGTTCAACGTGGACAGCCGGAACGGGCTGGTCGGCGAGCTCAAGAAGCTGCTCGGGGCGAACGCCATCGTGGCCTGAGGGCCCCCGGCCGCCCATCCGGGCCCCCGGCGGGGCCCCCGGATGGGCGGGCCGTCCGTGCATCCTTTAGAATTGGGTTCATGCCCATGGAAGCATCGACCAAGGACTGCACCGCGCTGAGCGACGCGGAGCTGGCAGAAATGGCGGACCTGAGCGGGGACCGGGCGTCCGGCTTCGACATCGGGTACCTGTCCAAGCAACGAGAGGAATGGGTGCTGGTCACCCAGGTCCGGGAGGGGAACAAGCTCCGCGGCTACTCCTTCTGCACCCTCGAGCGCATCGGGGGCACGCCGTCGCTCCTGGTCGGGTTGGCGATGGTCGACCGGACCACGCGGGCCGAGGCGGCGCTGCGGGCCATGATGGGCGACCAGTTCCGCCGGGCCCTGCTGGCCTTCCCCGACGAGGACGTCCTGATGGGGACGTTGCTCATGACCCCGGAGGGCTTCCGGGCCTTCAACGGGCTCGAAGACGTCGTCCCCCGGCCCGAGCACAAGCCGAGCGGGGAGGAGCGCGCCTGGGCCCGCCGCCTGGCCAAGCGGTTCGGCACCGACGCCCGCCTGGACGACCGCAGCTTCGTCGTCAAGGGGGACGGCTCGGTGGCCGCCGGGTTCGACTTCGTCGCCGCCAAGGCCAAGGTGGGACCGGGGGTGGCCGACGTCCTCGAGGGGCTCGACGCCGAGAGGGGCGACCGCCTGGTGGCCTTTGGGTGGGCGATGGCCGAGGACCTGGTCGGGGGAAAGCTCGGCCGCTGAGCACGCGGACGCCCGTCGGGCGCCGGCCGGGTGGTCAGCCCTTGGGCAGGAGGGCCCCGCAGACCTTGTAGCAGTGCCCTTGGCGCGGCTGGCTGACCACGGTCAGCAGGTACTGGGGCCGAAAGCCCAGCGCCGAGGACAGGGTCTTGCCCGACAGGCGGTCGCGCCGGGCGGCGTCGAGAGCCCGCTGGGCGGCCCGGTCCTCGACCGGCAGCCACACGTCGTCGCGCTCCCACCCGAAGCGGACCCACGTCGACCCGTCGGCCAGGCGCCGGATGAGCTGGGGCCCCCGGGTCGGCTCGATGAGGGCCACCGAGGGGCGGGCGCCCCGGAAGTCCCAGTAGGGGGCGGCCGGCCCCGGGAAGCCGAGCAGCGGCCCGTCGGGGGAGGCCGACAGCCGGCGGAGCATGCGTCGGACACGCCGGCCCCGCAGCGTGCCCACGTGGCGGGGGAGCCCGGCCGCCGTGGCCGCCTCGGGCTGGGCCAGGTCGTCGGACTCGGGGTCGTCGGCCAGGCGCGCCTCGACCAGGTCGAAGCTTGCCAGGTCGGGCTCGTGGCCCTCGGGCCAGGGGACCCGCAGGCGCACCAGAGCGCCCGAGGCCACGTCGATGGCGGTCGTGTCCTCAGCGGTGCAGGCCAGCACCAGCAGCCGCAGCTCCATCCCGCCGGCCATGGGCAGGCGGTCGCGCCGTGGCGTGTCCTTGAGCAGGGCCCGGGCCGACGACGGCTTCTTCTCCTCGCCGCTGGTGCTGCGTCTGCGGTGCCGGGCCTGCGCCACGCCTCCTCACTCCTCTGGCGCTCACTCCGATGGCGCCCCAGGCGGTCCGACCACCGGACCGCGCGCCCCGAGGGCGTCCAACTGCGCCGACAGGGTACCGGGTTCGGACGCCGGGGTGGCGCACGTGTAGCGGTGGCAGACGTAGGCCCGCCCCGGGTCCCGGCCGGCCCACAACGGCCCCGGGACCGGGTCGCCCCAGGCCACCACGGCCCCGGGAAGCCAGCGCCGGCGCACCTCGGCCAGCAGGTCGGGGCGGTCGCCGGCGACCACGATCTCGCTCCCCTCGGAGAGGACGGCGCTCGCGCTCACCAGGTCGGCCACCGCCACGGGGTGCTCGGCCAGCAGCGCCGCCGCCGCACCGGCGATGCGCTCGGCCGCCGCCCGGTACCGCCGGTCGCCGGTCAGCGCCCCGAGGCGGCCGAGGGCGTCGGCGGCGACTGAGTTGGCCGAGGGGACGGCGCCGTCGACGAGCTCCTTCTGGCGGACCACGAGGCGTTCGGCGTCGTGGCCGGTGGTGAAGAACCCTCCCGGCCCGGCACCCGGGTCGTCGGGGTCGCCGTCCCAGAACAGCTCGAGGAGGGCGTCGGCCACCGTCCGGGCCCGCTCGGTCCATCGGGCCCGGCCGGTCAGCTCGCCCAGGCGTAGGCAGGATTCGAGGACCCAGGCATAGTCGGCCGCCAGGGCCAGGTGGCGGGCCCGCCCCCCCTGCCAGCTCCGGAGCCACCGGCCGTCGTCGGGCCGGCGCAGCTCGGCGAAACAGAACTCGACGACCTCGGCCGCCCGGGCCGCCCAGCGGGCCTCGCCGGTGGCCCCGGCCGCCTCGGCGAGCACGGCGGCGGCCATGGCGTTCCACTCGGTGAGGCACTTGTCGTCGAGGGCCGGGCGGGGCCGGGCCCGTCGGGCCGCCGCCAGCAGGCGCCGGCCCTCCTCGACCTCGGGCGGGCGGGCCAGGGGGGCACCCGGCGGGCGGTGGAGCACGTTGGTGCCCTCCCAGTTCCCGGCCTCGGTGACCTGGTACCAGTCGATGACCACCGGAGCCAGCTCGGGCCGTCCGGCCTCGGCCATCACGGCCGCCACCTCCCCGGCGCGGAACGTGGCGTGCCCCCCCTCGACGCCGGCCGCGTCGGCGTCCTCGGAGGAGAAGAGCCCGCCGCTCGGGGCCGACAGCTCGTCGAGCACGTAGTCGAGCGTCTCGGCCGCCACCGCCCGGTAGGCGGCCCGCCCGGTCGCCTGCCAGGCGTGGAGGTAGGCCCGGGCCAGCAGGGCCTGATCGGTCAGCATCTTCTCGAAGTGGGGGACCAGCCACTGCCGGTCGGTCGAGTACCGGGCGAACCCGCCCACCAGGTGGTCGTAGAGGCCCCCGGCGGCCATGGCGTCGAGGGTGGTGGTGGCCATCTCGAGTGAGCGCGCCGAACCGGTTCGGCGGTGGTGGCGCAGGCACAGTTCGATCAGGGTCGGGCGGGGGAACTTGGGCGCCGGCCCGAACCCGCCCCACTCCTCGTCGAACCCGCCCGAGAGCTGGCCCACCACCCGCTCGAGCACGTCGTCGAAGCGTTGCCCCCCGGGGGCCGGCGCCCCGAGCTCGTCGACGAGGCGACCCTCCCGGGCGATCGCCGCCACCAACGCCTCGGCCTGGTGCTCCACCTCGTCGCGGCGGCTCGACCAGGCGTCGGCCATGGCGGCGAGGACTCGTCGGAAGGCCGGCATCCCGTGGCGGTCGGTGGGGGGGAAGTAGGTGCCGGCGAAGAAGGGGCGCCCGTCGGGGGTGCAGAAGACGGACATCGGCCACCCGCCCGACCCGGTCAGCGCCTGGGTCGCCGTCATGTAGACGGCGTCGACGTCGGGGCGCTCCTCCCGGTCGACCTTGACGGCGACGAACGACCCCGCCAGGTCGGCCGCCACCGCCGGGTCCTCGAAGCTCTCGTGGGCCATCACGTGGCACCAGTGGCACGAGGCGTAGCCGATCGAGACGAAGAGGGCCTTGTCCTGCTCCTGGGCAGCCGCCAAGGCCTCGGGGCCCCAGGGGTACCACTCGACCGGGTTGTCGGCGTGCTGGCGGAGGTAGGGCGAGGTCTCGTCGGCGAGGCGGTTCACGAGGTGATGCTACGAGCGTGCCGTGCGGCGAGGCGCGGCTGGTGGCGGGGTCGCCCCCGCCGGCGAGTGCCCGGGCGACGACCGGACGAACCCGACGCCCGGCGGCGGCCCCGGTCGGGCACGGGGCGCCTCGGCGTTGGCCGATGATCGTCGGTCCTCGGACCGAGGCTCTCCGGCGGATCGTCGTGGCGAGGGCGGTCCCGGACCGCCCTCGCTCGGTCAGTCCTTGCTCGCCGGAAGCGGCGCGTCCACCGGGCCCTCGGGGCCGTTGGCGTCGTCGGACCACAGCAGCTGGATCGGCACCGTGCCCGACCCGTCGGCCAGCGGCACCTCGACCATCACCTTGGAGAGGTCGGCCCCGGCCTCGGTGATGGGGATGTCGCCGATCTCCCCGCCCTTGATCGAGTACCACCCGAGCTTGCGTTGCCCGTCGGCCAGCGACGCGGCCGCCGCCGCGTCCTCGACGTCGGCGTCGGTCCGCGCCTCGTTGAGCTCGTGGTAGAAGGTTGCCACGACGTTCTTCCACGCCGCGTCAGGGAAGGCGTTGATCCCGTTGTCGCTGTCCGAGTAGACGCCGACGGCGTAGTAGACGGTGTCGGGCCCGGTGTGGACGGACCCGTGAAAGCCACCGAGCCCGCTCTTGGAGTCGGCCGCGTCGTCGTCACCGGGCAGGGTGCTCGGGTCGGCGGCGGCGGCGGCGGCGCCGCCGGCCGCCGGGCCGTCGGTGAGGACGGTCCCCTTGGGCAGCATGAAGCAGTGGACCGTGGTGGCCAGATCCGGCCCGGCGAGCGTGCCGGCCTGGTGCATGCCGACCGCCCATCCCTCGACGGTGTCCTTCCCGACCGTCGGTGGCGACGCGTCCGAGAGGACCTCGGAGGCGAGCATCGTCGTCGTCGGCGCGGTCCCGTTGAAGTACTGGGCCAGCATGTTGTTGAGGTGGGCGTCGGACATGGCCGCCCCGAGGGCCCCGTCGATGTTGGCGATGTCGCTCGGCGCCCAGGCGGCGCGACCGCCGACGTAGAGGTTCACGAACGTCAGCGCCGGGATCGTCTTGCCCCCGAAGTTGTGCAGGTCGAGCGGCGAGGTCCCGGCGGCGGCGACGGCGACGGCCAGCCGTCGGCGGTACTTCTCTCCGGCCGGCGACTGGGGGTGGACGATGCCGTCGAGGGGGTGGAATCGGGGCATGGCGGTTCTCCTCTGCTTGGGGCTGGACGGTTCGGACGCGCTGAGGACGACGGCGGGGGAGGGGACGTCGAGCGCGGACGGCGGTTCGGGGGCTTGCGGCACCGGCCTCCTCCGGGTTCGTCGACGAGTCGCACCTCTGCAGCACTGCGGGGACCGGCTCCGCCCCACGGTCTCACCGCCATCCTGAACCAACCGGCCGGCGAGGGCTAGGTGTTCTGCTCAGGGGCCTGGGTCGACGGCGACGTCGGCGGGCGGCGGCGCCGGGCGGCCGACCGGGGCGACCGCCCGATCGGGCAGGTCCAGGTGGGTTTCTGCGGCACCCCTGACAGAACCCGACGGCCCCGATACTGTCCGGGACACGGACCTCATCCACCGGAGCGGAGGGACCATGGGACGAAGCCGGCGCCGGGTCGTGTCACGGCACCTGATCGGCGGAGCGGTGGCTGCCGTGGTGGCCGCCGGGGGCCTCGTGGCCTCGGCCGGCAGCGCCGGGGCGGTGACCATCACGGTCTGCACGCCGGCCAACTTCCAGTCCGCGGTGGCCAGCGGGACCGCCGTGTTCGCCGTCGACTGCGCCCTCACCCTCACCGCGCCGGTGAAAGTGCCCGCCTCGGCCGATCTCTCGATCACCGGCACCGGCTTCACTGTGGTGCTCTCGGGTGACGACGCCTCTCAGCTGTTCTCGGTCACCGGCGGGACGCTCGACATCACCGGAGTGACGCTCTCCCAGGGCGTCGCACACGGCACTGACGGGATGAGTGGGGGCGGCGGGACCCCCGGGACCCCCGGGTCCCCCGGCACCCCCGGCACCGGCTCGTCACCGGGCGGACCCGGGGGCAACGGCACGCCCGGACAAAAGGGGGGTGCGGGCAAGTCGGGCAAGACCGCCGAGGGCGGTGCCATCTACGTCAAGTCGGGGACGGTGGTCCTCACGTCGGTCACGCTGTCGGGTGACGCGGCGATCGGCGGCAACGGCGGCAACGGCGGGACCGGCGGCAACGGCGGGACCGGCGGGGCCGGCGGCAACGGGGGGACGGGCCTGGCGACGAGTGCCGGCACCGCCGGCGGCGCCGGCGGGAAGGGGATGCCCGGCGGTTCCGGTGGCAAGGGTGGCAAGGCCGGTGGCGCGCTGGGCGGCGCCATCTACAACGCCGGTTCGCTCACCCTCGACAACTGCTCGCTCGTCGCCGACGCGGCATACGCCGGCGCCGGCGGCTGGGGCGGATCGCCCGGGTACGGCGGGTTCGCCGGCCACGGGGGGTCGGGCGGCTCGGGCGGCACCGGGGGACCCGGCGGCAACGGAGGTGCCGCCGGGTCGGCGGCCGCCGGTGGAAAGGCCGGCAATGCGGCGGCCGGTGGCACGGCCGAGGGCGGCGCGGTCTACAGCACCGGTTCGCTCACCGTGATCGGGACGACCACGTTCACGAGCGACCTGGCACGCGGCGGCGGCGGCGGGTCCGGTGGTTCGGGTGGTACCGGAGGAGAGGGGACGCTCGGTGGCAGCGGCGGGTTCGGTGGCGAGGGGGCGCCCGGCGCTCCCGGGACCCCGCCCAACGGCCCCGGCGGCCCCGGTGGCCCCGGCGGTGGCCCGGGGCAACCCGGCCTCAGCAGCCCGTCTGGCGCCAGCAGTCCGCCGGCGACCGGTGGCGCCGGCGGACTCGGGGCCGGCGGGGGTGTCTACCTCACGGGCTCGGCCACGATCAGCGGGGCGAGCTTCACCGGTGACGTCGTCACCGGCGGCGACGGCGGCGGTGGTGGAAACGGGTACCCGGGCTTCGGCGGCGCCGCCGACGGCGGGAGCGGGGCCGTCGGCGGAACCGGCGGTTCGGGAGGCCCCGGTGGGACCGGTGGTCCGCCGTCGGGGCCCAGCGGGCCGACGGGGTCGGGGCAGATGGGCGCCGTCGGGGCGGCCGGGGCGGTCGGGGGACCCGGGCTCAACGGCGCCAACGGCGGCAACGGCGGCGTCGCCGAGGGGGGCGCCATCGCCTCGGGCGCAACGTTGACCGTGTCCGGGTCGAGCTTCATCGGCAATTCGGCGACCGGGGGCAACGGCGGCCTCGGCGGCCTCGGCGCCGGCGGCGGGTCGGCCGGCAGCGGCGGCAACGGGGGCAGCGGCGGCGCCGGGCCGGGGACCGCGGGGCAGCCCGGGGGCACCGGGGGGCACGGCGGCAGCGGCGGCAACGCCGGCACCGGTGGCAACGGCGGCAACGGCGGTGCCGCGCAGGGGGGATCGGTGGCCGACCTGGCGGCGGCCGCCACGGTGACGTCGTCGTCGTTCTCCGCCAGCTCGGCCACCGGCGGGAGCGGCAACGGGGCGGGGGCCGGCGGGTTCGGCGGTACGGCCGGCAGCGGTGGCAACGGCGGTGAGGCCGGGGTCTCGAGCGGGACCGGAGGGACCGGTGGGGACGGCGGCAACGGGGGCAACGCCGGCAACGGGGGCAACGCCGGCAACGGGGCGAACGCCACCGGCGGTGCCGTGTGGAGGAGCGGCGGCGGCTTCGCCGGGTCGACCGACACGTTCGCGTCCGACGCCGTGACCGCCGGCGGCGGTGGCACACCGGGCGGCACGCCCGGACTGCCGGCCACCGGGGGGTCCGGCGGCTTCTACGGGGGTGTGGGATCGGGGCCCAACGGCGCGCCCGGCTCGGCGGGGGCGGCCGGGGTGGCCGGTGCCCCCGGAACGAGCGGGACGGCGCTCGACCCGGACGGCAACTGACGCGCCGCGCCACCGGCCGGCGCGCCGGTCCGGTCCCCGTGGGGAGGGGCCGGTAGCCTCGGCGAGTGATGAGGGACGACCCGGCGCCGACCGCGGGGACGACGCCGGAGACGGCCGGACCGGGTCGTCGCGCGGCGTCGCCCAATCCGTGGGACCCGACGAGCTTCCCGGACCGGCGCAACCAGATGGCCGAGGAGCGCACGGCGCTGGCCAACGACCGGACGATGCTGGCGTGGTTCCGCACCGCCCTGGCCGCCTACGCCTTGGCCGTGGCGTTCGGCAACATCCTGCCGTCCCTCCACTCGACCAGCGCCAACGAGGCCGACGCGTTCGTGTCCTTCGGCATCTGTTTCGCCCTGGTCGGCGTCCTGGCCACCGTCGACGGCATGGTGCGCTACCGGCGGGTGCGCCGCGACGTGCCCGACCCGCTGGCCGACGGGCACTCCGAGGGCACCCGGTTCGCGGTGACCGGGGTGGCCATCGTCCTCCTCGGGGTGGCCATCGCCCTCACGCTGCTCGTCGGCCGCCTCAGCTGATGGAGCTGCGCCTCGACGGTCGCACCGCCCTGGTCACCGGGAGCAGCCGGGGCATCGGCCTGGCCATCGCCCACCGCTTCGCCGAGGCCGGGGCCAACGTCATGCTGTCGTCGCGCAAGGCCGACGCCCTGGAGAAGGCGGCCGCCCAGCTGGTCGGGCTCGACGGGGCCGTCGACTGGCGGGTGGCCCACGCCGGGGACCCCGCGCAGGCCGAGCAGTGCGTGGCCGCCACCGTCGAGCGCTTCGGCGGGCTCGACGTCCTCGTCAACAACGCGGCGGTCAACCCGTACTTCGGGCCGATGATCGACATCGGGCGCTCGGCGGCCGAGAAGACGGTCGAGGTCAACCAGCTCGGCGCCCTCACCTGGTGCCAGGCGGCGTGGCGGGCCGGCATGGCCGAGCACGGCGGGAGCATCGTCAACGTGTCGTCGGTGGGCGGCCTCGGGCCCGAGCCGGGGATCGGTTGGTACAACGTGACCAAGGCGGCCCTCATCCACATCACCCGACAGCTGGCCTACGAGCTGGCCCCCGGAGTCCGGGTCAACGCGCTGGCCCCGGGGCTGGTGAAGACGGACTTCGCCCGGGTGCTGTGGGAGACCCACGAGGACCGCATCGCCACCGGCGTTCCGCTGCGCCGCCTCGGCGAGCCCGACGACATCGCCGGCGCCGCGCTGTTCCTGGCGTCGGACGCCGCGTCGTGGATGACCGGGCAGGTGGTCGTCATCGACGGCGGCGCCACCACCCAACCCTCGGGCGGGATCGGGTGACGCCTGCCACTGAGGGATCCAGGCCGATGCCGGCGCGGTGACGCCGCGACGTCCGGTCCGGCTCCACCACCCCGACGCCAGGTGCCCGACGCCGGACTCACGCGACGACTCGGGCTCGACGGGGCTCGGGCACCGTCCGGCGGCCTGCTGAGCCACCCGGCTACCGCAGGTCGGCTCGCCGCACCTTGCCCGACGACGTGCGCGGCAGCGAGGGGACCACGACGACCTCCTTGGGCGCCGCCCACGGAGCCAGCGCGGCGGTGACCGATTCCGCCAGCTCGACCGGCGACGGTGGGTCGGCCGGGTCGGTGGGCACCACCCAGGCGACCACCCGCTCGCCCCACTCGGGGTCCGGGCGCTTCCAGACCGCCACCTCGGCCACGCCCCGATGCCCCGAGAGCACCTGCTCGACGGCGGCCGGCCAGACCTTCTCGCCGCCGGTGACCACGACCTCGGCCAGCCGGCCGTCGACGACCAGGCGCCCGTCGCCGGACCAACGGCCGCCGTCGCCCGTCGGGAGCCACCCCCCGGCGCCGTCGGGGCCCGGCACCCTCGGGTCCGTCCCGTCCCGGTAGGTCCGCAGGAGCATCGGGGCCCGCACCAGGATCTCGCCGCCGGTGCCGATGGCCACCTCGACGCCGTCGAGCGGGACGCCGTCGTAGACCACGCCCGACCCGGTCTCGGTCATCCCGTAGGTGGTCACCACGTTGCCCGGCCGGTCGGCCGGCGGGGCGGCCGCCCCGAGCAGGATGCAGCGGAAGACGGACGGGTCGATGCGGGCCAGGGCGGTGGCGACCAGCGAGACGTGGCTGGCCTCGCCCCGGCGCCCGATCCCCTCGACGATGGTGGCGTCGAAGCCGGTCAGGACCGACAGCCCGGTGCCGGTGAGGAGAGCCCGGGTGACCACCGACAGGCCGCCGACGTGGGCCAACGGCAGGCAGGCCAGCCATCGGTCCCGCGCCGGGTCGACGCCCAGGCGCGCCGAGGTGGCCCGGGCCGAGGCGGCCAGGGCGTCGTGGGTGAGGACGACCCCCCGGGGCTCGCCGGTCGACCCCGACGTGGACAGCACCACGGCGTCGCCGACCTCGACGGGGCGGCCGCCCTCGAGCGGGGTGCGCACCCCGTCGGCGTCGACGACCGCCGTCGGGGCGAGGGTGGAGAGGACGGAGGCAGCGGCCGGAGCCGCCAGGCGGGCATCGAGCGGGGCGGCCGCGTCGCCGTCGTCCCAGACCCGCGCCAGCACCTCGACAAAGCGGTCGCCACCTGGCACGTCGAGTGCGACGAGTTCGGGCATCCGCCCGGTAGCGTAGGGCGCCGTGAGCGACGGCCCGACCAGCCCGACGGTCATCTCGGGGCCCCCGCCCGACCCGCTCGACGAGCTCCGGCGCCTCCCGGCGCCCGACTGGGAGCGGCGCGGCGACTACGGGGACATCACCTACGAGGTGGCCGAGGGGATCGCCCGCCTGACGATCTGTCGGCCTGAGGTCCGGAACGCGTTCCGGCCCCAGTCGCTCTTCGAGCTGGCCGACGCCTTCAACGACGCCCGCGACGACCCCGGTGTCGGGGTCGTCGTCCTGACCGGCCAGGGCCCTGACGCCTTCTGCTCGGGCGGCGACCAGCGCATCCGGGGCGACGACGGCTACCTCGGCGACGACGACGTGGCCCGGCGGGGGATCGGCCGGCTCAACGTGCTCGACCTGCAGGTCCAGATCCGCCGGCTGCCCAAGCCGGTCATCGCCCAGGTGGCCGGGTACGCCATCGGCGGGGGCCACATCCTCCACCTGGTGTGCGACCTGTCGATCGCCGCCGACAACGCCCGCTTCGGCCAGACCGGGCCCAGGGTCGGCAGTTTCGACGGCGGCTACGGGGCGGGGCTCTTGGCCCGGACGATCGGGCTCAAGCGGGCCAAGGAGATCTGGTTCCTGTGCCGTCAGTACGACGCCGCCCAGGCGCTCGACTGGGGACTGGTCAACACGGTGGTACCGCTCGAGGACCTCGAGAACGAGACGGTCGCCTGGTGCCGGCAGGTCCTGACCCTCTCGCCGATCGCCCTGCGGATGCTGAAGGGCGGGTTCAACGCGGCCGACGACGGGTTGGCCGGGATCCAGCAGCTGGCCGGTGACGCCACCATGCTCTTCTACATGACCGAGGAGGGACAAGAGGGGCGCAACGCCTACGTCGAGCACCGGCGCCCCGACTTCTC
>Ga0209656_10001065_pt1 | contig 17716 bp, 16 predicted proteins | sample BogFormECP12_OM2_FD_188239 | JGI IMG/M metagenome (GOLD analysis project Ga0209656, IMG submission 188239) | Bog forest soil microbial communities from Calvert Island, British Columbia, Canada - ECP12_OM2 (SPAdes) (version 2) | ecosystem: Environmental > Aquatic > Freshwater > Wetlands > Bog ... | reverse complement strand
GCGATCGCACAGCGATCGCACCCCCGTGCATCTAGTCTGTCGTTGGTGGTTCTGGTGGTGTGTCGTTGGTGGTTCTGGTGGTGTGTCGTTGGTGGTTCTGGTGGTGTGTCGTTGGTGGTTCTGGTGGTGTGCTGCTGAGGGGCTGGTGGTCGCGCCAGCTAGGCATGAGCCCTAGCCGCTCTGTGGCTGCGCTTGGAGCTGGTCAGCGAGGTCGAGAAGGCTCACGTCGAGGGGTGCCTGGGACCCGCTGGACGGGCGAGCTACTGGGTGTCTCATGCGAAGGTTCGCTATCCATGTGGGCATGTACCCACGCGTCGGCGCGCCGCTCTTGCCCAGTGTGTTGAGTCCCGTGCTGGGCTCTGAGCGTGTCTCCTCGAAGGTGCTCTCTGACCTCGGTCTCCCGATGGGCGTGGGTCTGGACGAGCTTGATGAGCGGGTATGGATCGATCACGGACGCGACGCGGGAATCGCTCTCAGCCATGAGGTGGTGGGGTGTGTTCTACGGCGATGGTCGGAGGTCGCGCGCCTTGAGACGATGGTCTCCTTCAACGGTAGGAGCGCTCTCGAGCTGGAGCTCTCCGTGCGCGCGCGCAACGGCCTGCTCCGCAACGGCTGGGCTCGCCACGAAACGCTCGCGGTTGGGCCGCTCAGAGACATGAGCGTGCGGGAGCTCGCTCTGATTCCATTGTTTGGCGCCCAGTCTCTGTTGGATGTGCTCTCGGCGGCGAGTGAATGCCGCCCTGCGCGGTGGCACGGGCCGCGCGCGACCTCGCGCGGGCACCCTGGAGCGGACGTGTGTCCCGTAACGACCCGCGGCTGGGGACCATGGTGCGCGCGGTAGATAACGACGCTGCGACCGCGCGCGAAGCGGCGCAACGCTCCATCGACCGGCGCCGCAGCCCGGAGGAGCAGCGCCTGCTGAGGTGGGCGGTACGCGTCCTCAGCCTCGAAGGGTCCCGTCTTCGGCGCCTGCGGCTCGACGAAGAGCTGCAGGGAATCGTTCACGCCGTCCTGGAGCGCGATACATCCCGGGCCGTTGCGACCGCCCGCCTCGGACTCGCCGGCGCCCCTCCGGTCACGCTCGATCAGGCCGGGCGAGCAGCGGGCCTAACACGCCAGCGCGCGCGACAGATAGAGGAGAGCTTTCGCGAACGGGTCACCCCCGCCGGCGAGGTCTGGACACCCGCGCTGGACAAGGTGCTTCGCGTCATCCGCCATACGAGCCCCACGACCAGCGAGGATCTCCAGCGCAACCTGACCAGGCAAGGGCTGATCCCACAAAGCTTCTCGGTTGGCTCGATCCTCGTCGCCGCCCGGGTGCTCGACAAGCGGATCGAGATCTACGCCGAGCACGGGCTGATCTCCTCACGGCCGCTGCCCGTCCCCTTTCTGCCAACGTCACGTGAGACGCTCATGCCCGCGTTATTACCGAGTCCTCAAGGGCGAGAACGGAGCACGAGAAGATGCTGGAGTCAGGGAACGATGGAGCCGATAGCCGCGTAGAGGAGCTCGCCGTAGGCGGTGTGCTGCGCATGGCGTTTGAGATCGGAGGTGGAAGTCCTGTCCTGGGGCCCTGACAGGGGGAACCCAACACCGATGAGGCAAGGGCGCGGCCCGGAGTTGACCGGGCGGTCCCAGTGCGGCTGTTTGCGCTGCGGGGCTTCCGTGAGGGCGGGTCTGAAGGAAGCCGTAGGTGTGTCGTGGTCGCGAACGAGAGTGAAGCGCCGTAAGGCGTCCTTTGGGTGGGTGAGCTGGCCGCCAGCAGCGACGCCCGGTTCCTGTCGGTCCTGGGGGCGTATTGGCGACGTGATCGCGGTGAAATCTCAGCGTCTTACCCGAGGAGGTCTGTTGGGTTCCGGGTTGTTGGCCGGTAGGCCGGAGAACGAGAGGACGACGGTTGATGGCCCAGCAGAAGTCGGAGGGTCGCGTAGTACTGGAAGGCGGGGTAATGCCCGCTGAGCGTGCCGGGTCGAGTCCCGGTGGGCAAGGGAAGGCGATTCCGGTTGATCAAACGGCGTGGCAGCTTTGCCTGCCGATCGCGACAGCAGAAGACCCTGAGGGGTCCGCTCGTGTGGTGGCCTCGAACCTGTCGGGGACCGTTCATGCGGGGGTGCCGCAGGCGATCGTCAATGCAGAACAGGTCACGTCGGTGACGATGGAAGGGGTTGTGAGCCGTTTGACGGCGGCGCTTGTGAAGGTGGTGTCGAACAAAGGGGCGCCCGGGCCTGATGGGCAGACGGTCAGCAGGCTGCGTGAGCAGTGGCCGATCGCCGGCCCGAGGCTGGCTACTGCTTTGCTGGATGGGAGCTATCGACCTGGCGCGAGTCGCCGGGTGATGATCCCGAAGGTGGGTGGCGGTGAGCGTGGGCTGGGCATCCCGAACGTGACGGACAGGGTGGTCTGTGAGGCCGTGCGTCAGGTACTCGAGCCTGCGTTCGAGCCGACGTTTCATCCGTCGAGTCACGGGTTCAGACCGGGTCGTGGTTGCCACACGGCGATCGAGGAGGCCAAGCAGCATCTGGGAGATGGGTATGGGTGGGTGGTGGACATTGATCTGGAGAAGTTCTTCGATCGGGTCTGTCACCAGCGGCTGATGAGCCGGCTCGCGCAGCGAGTTCCGGATCGTCGGCTGCTCGTGCTCATCGGACGGTTGCTGAAGGCCAAGATCGTGATGCCGGACGGTGTTGTGGTCGCGAACGAGGAGGGCGTGCCGCAGGGCTCGCCGTTGTCCCCGTTGCTGTCGAACATCGTGCTGGACGAGCTCGACTGGGAGCTTGACCGGCGTGGTCACCGGTTCGTTCGCTATGCGGATGACGGCAACGTCTACGTGCAGAGCGAGCGAGCGGGGCTGCGGGTGATGGCCAGTCTGGGGAGGTTCATCGAAGGGCGCTTGCGTCTGAAGATCAACCAAGCCAAGTCGGCTGTCGCTCGTCCGGAGGACTGCCATTTCCTCGGGTTCAGTCTGCGGTTGGACCCGCAGACCGGGACCGTGGAGGTTCTGCTCTCCCAGCGCACCAAGCGCATGGCGATGGCGAAGATCCGTCAGCTCACGCCGCGATTGTGGGGGCGCTCCCTTCAGGGGTGCATCCAGCGGATCAACGTGTGGCTGCGAGGATGGCACCAGTACTTCCGGATCGTCTCGCCCGGCGAGCAGTTCGTGTTGCGCGCTCTCGATGCCCATATCCGGCGTCGGCTGCGTGCGATCCTGCTGCACCACTGGAAGCGCCGACCGACGATCGTTCGCAACCTCATCGCCCTCGGTGTCAGCCGGCGGGCAGCATGGCAAGGCGTCTACTCGGGACGCAGGTCCCTGTGGGCGCTGAGCCACATCCCGCAAGTCGATAGGGCACTACACCCGCGGGTCTTCACCGACCGCGGGCTCCTCTCGCTCGTGGAGCTGCACCACCGCTTCCACCAGGAGATCGTCGCCCCCGCCCGCGAGCAGCTAGCGCTGGAGTGGGGATAGATCGAGGTCGATAAAGGCCGGCGGCGGGGTTCACAACCCGCCGTCCCGAGGAGCCGTGTGTGAACAGCACAAGCACGGTTCTGTGGGAGCCGGGGCGGGCAACCGCCCCGGCTACCCGACAGCGGAACGGAGGGGCTGTCGCGCGCCCTTCATCGGTTGGGGTCCCCGACCCCGAGCTGATCGAGGGTCCGAAGCGCAGGCGCTTCTCAGCCGAGTACAAGCTGAAGATCCTGCGCGAGGCCGAGGCTTGTTCGGCGTCGGGTGAGGTCGGCGCCCTGCTGCGCCGCGAGGGCCTTTACTCCTCGCTGCTGAGCGAGTGGCGCAAGCAGCGCGAGGCCGGGTCGCTGAAGGAGCTCTCGCGTCCGCGGGGGCGCAAGCCCGCCGATACCCGTGACGCGCAGATCGCCGGTCTTCGCCGGCGGGCAGAGCGTGCCGAGTCAGAGCTCGCGAAGGCGCGGCGGGTGATCGAGGTGCAGGGAAACGTCTCCGCGCTTCTGGGCGAGTTGCTCGAGCCCAGGGGCGCGACTCCGAACGGGAGCACCGAGCGATGATCGAGCAGACCGTCGAGGAGCTCACGCCGCTCGTGGGTACGCGTCCGGCGTGCCGTGCGCTGGGTGCTGCGCCGGCGACGATCTACCGTCGCCGGCGTCCACCCGAGGCGCTGTCAAGGCGGCCACGGCCCGTGCCGGCGCGGGCGCTGTCTATGGCCGAGCGCGAGGCGGTGCTCGCCGAGCTTTATTGCGAGCGGTTCGTGGATTGCTCGCCCGCGCAGGTCTGGGCGACCCTGCTGGATGAGGGCCGCTACCTGGCTTCAGAGCGCACGTTCTACCGGCTGCTGGCGGGCGATCACGGCGGGGTGCGTGAGCGACGCGCACAGCTCACCCACCCGGCCTACGCCAAGCCGGAGCTGCTCGCCGAGCGCCCGAACGAGCTTTGGAGCTGGGACATATCGAAGCTGAAGGGCCCGGCGAAGTGGACGTGCTTTCACCTCTACGTGATCCTCGACGTGTTCAGCCGCTACGTCGTCGGCTGGACCGTCCAGCACCGCGAGAACGCACAGCTCGCCAAGGCGCTTATCGGCCAAGCCGTAAAGCAGCAGCGGATCGAGCGCGATCGGCTGACCATCCACGCCGACCGCGGCACCGCGATGCGCAGCAAGCCCGTTGCGTTTCTGCTTGCCGATCTCGGCGTCCTGCGCACGCATAACCGGCCCTATACCTCGACGGACAACCCCTACTCGGAGGCTCACTTTAAGACGCTGAAGTACCGGCCCGAGTTCCCCGAGCGCTTCCACGACATCGAGCAAGCCCGCGCGTTCTGCCGGAACTTCTTCGACTGGTACAACCACTCCCACCGCCACTCCGGCATCGGCCTGATGACACCAGCCGCCGTCCACCACGGCCAGGCGAAAGCACTCCACGCCGAGCGCCAGCGCGTCCTATAGGCCGCCTACGCCGCGACGCCTGAGCGGTTCGTCCGCCGGCCACCCCAGCCACCAGCACTCCCGACCGCCGTCTGGATCAACAAGCCAACCAGCGAGGAGGTTGCTCACTAAATTCCACGACCAAGTGTCTCAATCGACTTGACAGGCTCCGGTCAGCCGAGAGCGGATACACACGACGGCGCTACCTCTCATAACGCACTGGGGAGCCAGCACGGTCGCTGCGGTGTGCGCTCGGCTCGTCGAGGAAACCTCGCTCGTCGTGCCGGCGCGGCTCGCGAGGCTGCTGCTGGCGTCACACGATGATTTCTGCTGGCTGGATGAGCGTCGCGGCTGGTTCTGGCTGCGGCCCACCGCACGAAACCGGCTGCTGAACCAGATCGAGAAGATCATGGCCGTCGCACCCTCCGTCTCGATCGCCGAGCTACGCGACGGCGTCGGACGGCCCCACCGCATGAAAGGACTGCGTCTGCCCCGCCACGTCCTCGCGCGGCTATGCGCGGACTCCGGCCGCTACGAGCTGAGCGGCGATCGGGTTCTCGCGATGCCCGGCCACCCACACTGGAAAGACTGCCTGGGCCAGGGCGAGGCCGCGCTCGTCGCGGTGCTCCTGGACCACGGGCCGCTCATGCCGCGGGAGGAGCTCGAAAGGATCGCGGTCGGCGAGAAGGGCGTGAACCGCGGCAGCTTCTATGTCTATGTCGGCTCCTCGCCCGTGCTCGCCTGCTACGCAGCCGGCGTCTACGGACTGCGTGGCAGCAGCGCGTAGGGCGCGAGCGGGGCGACTCGTCCGTCGGGCGCCCGAGCGAAGTGCAGGGCGCGTTCCGGCGCTGCTGCGGGTTCGCAGAGGCTCGATCCGGGTGGAGGGTCCCCGTAAGCAGAGTTTTCTCAGTCGACCCCGGGTGTTATAGATTGCACCCGCAAGTAGATCCGATTGCGCGTTTCGGCGCCGTTCCCGACAAATCACGATGGCCACGGGGGGCAAGACAACGCAAGATGGCGCTCCTGAGTCGCGTCTGCCGCGCGGCCCGCACTCGCTCTCGCGCGAGCAGGTCGCGAGCAACCAGCGCGAGCGCCTGATGCGGGCGATGATCGACCTGGTCGGCGGGCAGGGCTACGGCGCAACCACCGTCGCCGAAGTGATCGCGCGGGCGGAGGTCTCGCGCAAGGCCTTCTACGAGCACTACGAGAACAAGCAGGACTGTTTCCTCGCCGCCTACGACGCGGCCGTCGCGCAGGGCTTTGAGCGCGTCGCGGGCGCTGTACGCGAGGCCGGCGGGCTGCAACAGGAATTCGGGTCTGGGCTCGGTGCGCTGTTCGAAGGCGCGGTCGAAAGCCCCAGCATCCAGCGCGTTGTCCTCGTGGAGATCGCGGCTCTCGGCCCCGCGGGGATCGAGCGGCGGGAGCAGCTGATCAGCGCTTACGAAGAGCTCCTGCGTGAGACCCTCGGGGCCTCACCGCGGCCTGGGACGATCCCGAACCCTTTGCTGAGAGCGGTCGTGGGGAGCATCCTGAAGGTTCTCTACTCGCGCGTGCAGAGCGGCGCGCAGCGTCAGCTGCCGAGATTGGTGCCAGATCTCGTGAGATGGTCCCTCTCGTATTACCCGCTGCCCGCGGCCATGGACGCCATCCGCGAGCTGCGACCGAACGGCCCCCCCGTCGCGCTCGCCGGCGGACGCGCCCCGGGGACCCTCTCGCCGTGGTCGACCTCGAGCAGGGGGCGTGGGGCGAGCCGTCGCACGCCCAGCCTCTCGCGCAGCTTCCTCGTGCACAGCCAGCGCGAGCGGATCCTCGACGCGGTCGCGCAGCTCAGCGCCGAGAAGGGCTATGCGAATCTCACGCTCGATGACATCGCCGAGCGGGCTGCCGTCTCGCTGCAGGCCTTCTACGAGCACTTCGCCGACAAGGAGGATGCGTTCCTCGTCGCCTACGAGGTCGGTCACGGCAAAGGCCGCGCGATCGTCGAGCGCGTACACGACGCCGCACCCGACTGGCCGCACGCGGTGCGCGCCGGGATCGCGGCGCTGCTCGAGTTCCTCGCCTCAGAGCCCGCCTTCGCGCACATGGCGCTGGTGGACGCGCTGATCGCCACCCCTCGCACGGCCGAGCGCTCCAACAAGGGCATCGTCCGCTACGCCGAGCTGCTCGTGCCCGGACTCGATGAAGCTCCCGCCTCACGCCGGCCACCAGACGTGACGATCGAGGCGATCGCCGGCGGTATCTTCGAGCTCTGCCTCACCTACACCGTGCAAGGCCGCGTCGCCGAGCTCACTGAGCTCACGCCGTGGGCGACCTACTTCGCGCTCGCGCCGTTCATCGGGCCCGAGAAGGCGGGGCAAGTCGCGGCCGCGCCCGCCGCAAGCTAGCCTGGGGACTGGGTGCGCGGGATCGCCGCCCGGCAACGGCCGAGTCATGCCGCAGCATGGCCGAGGTCCGGGAGACGGGCCACCCGACCCGCCATCGCCGCCCCACGGCGCCCGAAGATCAGAGCGTGGCGCCTTCGACTCTCACGCACGAACGCCACGCCCTCACCAAATCCACATGCGAAACCGATCTCAACGGTCACACCCGGCCGATGCTACTTATAGGTCTGTAGACTGTCAAGTAGCGGAGCGTGAGCGTTCCCGTGCGTGGAAGGCGATCTCCAGCGGACGATGGGCCGCAACCTACACGCCTACCGGCAGGCGAAGGGGCTCAGCCAGGAGGCGTTCGCCGACGTTCTCGGCGTCAATCGAACCTACATGGGCGCCATCGAGCGAGGCGAGCGCAACCTGACGCTCAAGAGCCTCGAGCGGATCGCCGAGCGCATCGACGTCGATCCACTGACGCTGCTAGACGTGCGGACATTGGAATAGCGAGCAGCGGCCGCAAGAAAACGACGGTTACGCAGAAGCTCCGTTGACCCTCGCTCATTCCGGGGCGTCCTCGTCCCCCGACGTGACCGCCGCAGCACGGATCGAGCCCGCTCCCCTCACTCGGCCTGCGGACCACGCACGTACTCAAACATCCGTCCAGAGCACACGGGCGCACACCAAAAAAGGTCGGCGCCGGAGCGTCTTCGATCTCAAAACGAGCACCCCGGCGCCGGCCGAACCAAATCCACGCCGACCCAAGGACCGGCGAAGCCCCCCGAGCATACCCTAGACCGGCCGCTACCAGGGGTCTTTGCGTACGCCCCCGCAGGACGGTTTGCCACAGAACGCGGAAAGGGCCCGCATGGGAGGAACCGGCGTAATGCTGAAACCGACCTCGAAGGACGCTCCGGGCGAGTCAGAGACGCGGCGCTACCTACCACTTGACGCGCCCCTCCAGATCTGGTAGACCACCCAAGACCGTCCTGCTCGTCGGACACGGCGGGCGGGCCGGGGTCGGTGCCGGAGCGATCTTCGATCTCAAGCACGAGAGCTGCGGGCCGGCCGATCCAAATCCACCAAGAAGGAGAGCTAGCACCAAATGATACGTCTACGAATACTCGGTCTCGCGATCGTGGCTGTGTTCGCGCTAGGTGGCTCGGTTTCGGCCGTGGCTCAGGCGGCACCAGAATTTCACGAAAAAGCCGGCAAAGAAGTCAAAGCAAAGAAATTCACAGGTAAAAGTGGTGTCGGCAAACTCATCGCGGCCGGGACGACCGTGGAATGCAAAAAAGACGAAAGCACCGGCGAAATCGAAGGAACAAAAAAGGTCACGAACGTCGTGGTCACTTTCAAGGAATGCGAAGCGGAAAAAGAAGGAAAAAAATGCAAAGTAAACGGCGGGACCATCAAAACCAACACATTGGTGGGTGAACTCGGCGAAGTGGCGGTCGCCGAAGCAGAAAGCGGGGTCGGGCTAGACCTCAAAGCCAAAGAAGGCAAAGTATTTGTAACGCTTGAAGGCGAATGCCTGCCGATCTCGCCCGCGAAAGTCGAAGGTAGCGTCATCGGGGAAGTGAAACCGGTGAAAAAACTCTCGAAAACCGGCGAACTCGTCTACACCACCGCGGCAGGTAAACAGAAAATCCAGAACTTTGTGGGTGCTGGCAAAGACACTCTCGAAGTGTTCAAAATCGCAGAAGCCACTGAGACGACTACTGACGAAACGAAATTCGAAGAAGAAGTTGAAGTAACCTGACAGTAGTGCCGAGGCCGCGTGGGCAGAACTTGCCCACGCGGCCTCATTTCGCATAAAGCAACGTTGGTGGATCGGAGCGGAGGGGCGTATGGGAGCAGAGCGTATCGCGCGCAGTGGGACGTCACCGACGCCCGGCGGTGCCAAGCGGCGTTGGATCCTGATGCTAGCTGTCATCGTCATCGGCGCTAGCGCGGACGGTTCTGTGTGTGCCTCGAGCGGGTTTGCTGCGGCGGACGCCAGCCGTAACTGCACCGAATTCCCGGGCACCGAAGCCTCGCCGGGGTTCAGGGCGTATCTGCCGAATTGCCGCGCCTTCGAGATGGTCACTCCTTCCTACGAGGGTGGATCGCCCGCGCTGTGGACCTTCCTGCGGCCGCCGCCACTGTCATCGGATGGCGAACACGTGTTGGGCCAGAACTTCGCGGGTGGCAACACTGAAAACGACGAAGAGAGCGGGTTTGAATTCGGAGCGATATACGAGTTCTCGCGCACCCCAACAGGTTGGAGCACCGAATCTCTGGAGCCGCCGGCGTCGCTGTCCGCGCGCCGAGACTTCGTGGAAGCGAGCGCCGATTTGAGTCATTCGTTGTGGAAGCTCGTGGTTCAGTCAGGCGCAGGGGAAGAAGTTCCGTTCGGCGAAGGAAACGGCTACATACTGGCTGTTCGAGAAGGTAAGGGTTCTGGCGGGTCGTGTCCGGCCGGAAGCGTCCCGGTGCCTCGCGCGTGCTTCACCGAGGTGGGGCCGGCGGACCCGCCGGAAAGCACAAAGAGCGAATTCGGGCCGGGGTTCAGCGGACTGACTTTCGTGGGTGCCTCGCGCGACTTGGGGCATATTCTGCTGCGTATGCAGGCCAAAGGCAAGCTGCTCTGGCCTGGCGATAAAACACGCGAAGGTGACGAATCGCTCTACGAATACACCGGGACGGGCAACCGTGAACCGGTCTTGGTCGGGGTCAAGAACTCCGGCCAGCTCGACGGTAAACCGCATCTCAACGAAGACGCTGAACTCATGAGCGAATGCGGCACCCTACTGGGATCGGCGGGCGAAGCTAGCGCGTACAACGCTGTCTCGGCGGACGGAGAAATCATCTACTTCACAGCCCTGCACGGAAGCTGCACAACTCCTGAAGTCAACGAACTGTACGCCAGAGTCAACGGCGTTAAGACGGTAGCCATATCGGAGCCGTCAAAAGAAGATTGCGCGGAATGCATCGAGGGCAGCAAGGTGAATGCCGAATTCCAAGGTGCCTCCGAAGACGGCTCCAAGGTGTTTTTCACGACCGAACAGGAACTCGTTCCTGGTCAAAAAGGCGAGAATATCTACGAGTACTCCTTCGATGCGGAAAAGGGCCACCGGATCACGCTCGTTTCAGCCGGCTCGACGGAACCCCAGGTGCAGGGCATCGCGCGTATTTCTGAGGACGGCTCGCGCGTCTACTTCCTAGCGAAGAAGGTCTTGACCACGGTACCCAACGGAAACGGAGAAAGGGCAAAAGAAGGAGGCTACAGCTTGTATGTGTACGACGCTAGTGGCGACGGCACATCGTTCGTAGCTACGCTGATGACAGGGGCTGAAGCGCAGAGCGTAGAAGCACAAGCCACAGAAGAAGACGAAAAGCCAATCAAGGAAGAAGAAGGCGAATGCAAAAGGTTCTTCGAAGAAGCACGCAAAGAACGCGGAGAAGAATGCGAAGGCGAAGTAAAGCGACTTAAGGAAGCCCTCCCAGGAAAGGTGGCGGCGAAGCTGGCGGAAGAAGTAGACTCAAAGACAGGCGTGACGGCGAAGGATGAACGACGGCCTTTCGAGACGACGGCCAATGGCGAGTTCCTGGCATTCGTAAACGGCCGGGACCTCACCGGAGGCGAAGACACGAGCACGGTCAGTCAAGTCTTCGAGTACGACGCGCAGACGGAGAAGATTGTGCGGGTTTCGGCAGGACAGAAGTCTTCGGCCTTCCCCGAAGGCTACAACGACAATGGCAACACTACGAGCGGCGAAGACGCTCCACGGATTCTGGCCCCTGAATATGTGGACGACATGGCCCCCACCGAGGCGGCGTCGGCGCTGTCGCTCTCCGAAGACGGCACGGTGGTTTTCACGAGCCCTGACGCGCTGACCCCGGGAGCGGTGCCCGGTCGAGAGATAGAAGTAGTGGAAGGAAGGCCAACTCATATTGAAAACGTGTACGAGTATCGTGAAGGGAACGTGTACTTGATCTCACCGGCGGACGAAGCCGCTCCACTGCATGTCTCAAAAGCGTCGCGATTGCTCGGGACGGACGAGTCGGGCGATGATGTGTTCTTCTTCACGACCGACAGCCTAGTCCCGCAGGACACCGACACGCAGGCCAGCTGGTATGACGCGCGTGTCGGCGGCGGGTTCCCCGCGCCACCATCCCCCTCAAGTTGTGAGGGCGATTCTTGCCAGGGTCCACTGAGCCCGACACCGTTCTCGGCAGTGTCGGGTGGGAGCGCCACTCAGACGCCGGGCGAAAACGTGCCCCCAGCTGTCTCGACAACTACTACCTTGAAACCTAAATCCAAGCCGTCGACCCGGGCCCAAAGGCTGGCAAAGGCGCTGAACGCGTGCAAGAAGATACCGACGAAGCGCCGAGCGGCGTGCAACAGGCTGGCGCGGGAGCGCTACGGCCACTTCGTCCGGAGCACCAAGGGCCCACGGAGGAGCAACTGATGCTTGGATCGAAGCTGCCTTCGATGGCCGGGTGTGTGGTCGGCCTAGGTGTGGTGCTGGCCTCCTTGACATCCGCCGTATCGGCGGCGACCCCCGGCGCGGGATGGGCGATCCAGTCAGTCGCACTGCCGAGCAACTTCTCGCAGGCTGACAGCGAAAGCTGTGAAAACTCGAGCGACTCTACGTGCGATGCCTATCTAGTGAAGGTAGTCAATGTCGGCGCCAAGCCGTCCGAAGGACCCGTCGTCGTGAAGGACGCTCTACCCCCGGGGCTAGCGGTAGCCGAGGTGGCGCGCGCGAGAGACACCGAGGCCAAAGAAAACCTCGAATGCAGCGAGGCTGCGTCTTCGGTGGAGTGCACCGATCCAGACCCCGTCCCTCCCGGCGATTTCCTCGCGATCACGATCAACGTGAGAGCGACCGGCGGTGCCAAACCTTCGGTGACCAACGAAGCCGAGGTCGAAGAAGGCGGGACCGTGGTCGCGAGGACATCAGCACCGTCGACGGTCGCGAACACCGTAGATGGGGAAGCACCCTCCTTTGGTGTGCAGGACTTCAGCGTCGGCATGCTTGGCTCGGGCAGCGCAAGCGATACCCAGGCAGGGGACCATCCCAGCGCGCTGACGACGACGATCGACTACACGACCGCGTTCGAGGCGGGGCACGGAAGTAACGATTACGCTGCGGTCGCGGACCCGAAGAGCGAGATCGTCGACTTGCCGCTCGGGTTCGTCGGTGACCCGCTGGCCGCCGAACAGTGTCCCGAGTCAGACCTGCGAGCCGGGCATTGCCCGCTCGGCAGCGTGGTTGGGGTAGCAGCTGTCGACAAAGAAGGAACGGCTGAACCTGAAAAGATCTACAACATGGTTCCTGAACCTGGCTATCCGGCGCTGTTTGCATTCGAATACGTCTCAGCAGATGTCTTCCTACGGGCGCGCGTTGTACCCAGCCCGTCCGGGTACATGCTGAGCGTCTCGGTGCCGGAGGTGCCTCGCTCATCCGGTGGCAAGGCCACCGGGGCGATGCTGACGTTCTTCGGCGACCCGGTCGAACAGGACGGGGGGACGAGCTCGCCAGCGGCATTCTTTACCAACCCGACCGACTGCTCTGCAGGGCCGTTGAGGGCGCGGGTGGAAATGGACTCGTGGGTTGATCCGGAACAGTGGGTGTCCAAGGAAGCGCCTGTGTATGAAACGAGCCCGACACAGGCGGCGAGTGGCTGTAGCCTGCTGCAGTTCGACCCGACGATCGAACTGAAACCTGAAGAAACGCAGGCAGACACCCCTACGGGGTATGAAGTGGACCTGAAGGTCCCGCAGGTGCCGAACGTCGCGCCCGACTTGGCGACACCGGATCTGAAGGACGCCGAAGTGACCCTGCCCGAAGGCGTCTCGGTCTCCCCCGGCGCGGCGGACGGGCTGGTGGGTTGCCGGGAAGTCGGGCCGGAAGGGATCAACATCACCCACGATTGGACGCCCACCGGCGAACAGCCGCTGGACCCTACCGACCCCGAAGCGATGGAAATCGCCCCAGACGGCCTTCCGCACGTCGCTCGCGGACACTGCCCGGCGGTGTCGCAGATCGGCACGGCCGAAATTACGACGCCGCTGTTGCGCGAAAAGCTCGACGGCCAGGTCTACGTGGCGCAGCCGGAATGCGAACCGTGCAGCGAAGCGGACGCGCGTGAAGGGCGAATGTTTGGGCTCTACCTCGAAGCCGAGGGCTCGGGGATCGTCATCAAGCTGAAGGGCAAGGTCACCGTCGATCCGGCGACCGGCCGCCTGACGACGCACTTCGAAGAAACCCCGCAGCTCCCGTTCAGCGAACTGAAGCTGAGGCTCAAGGGTGGGCCGAGGGCGCCGCTAGCGAACCCGCAGACCTGCGGCGAAGCCACGACGACCAGCACTCTGACACCGTGGAGCGCGCCGGAATCCGGGCCGCCCGCGACACCGTCCTCGTCGTTCACCGTCAGCGGCTGCGCGAGCGACCCGTTCAACCCCAGCTTCCTGGCTCAGAGCGAAGCGACGCTCGCCGGCGGCAACACGCCGTTCGCCGTCCAGTTCTCGCGCAACGACGGCGAACAGGACCTCGGCGGGATCACGGTGACCACGCCTCCGGGACTGCTCGGGAGGATCGCGGGCGTGCCGCTCTGCGGCGAACCGCAGGCGCAGGACGGGCAGTGCCCGTCTGCTTCGCAGATCGGCACGGCGACGGTCGCGGCGGGCGCTGGCTCGCACCCGTTCTGGCTCTCGGGGCCGGTGTATCTCACGGGCGCGTACAAGGGCGCGCCCTTCGGCCTGTCCGTCGTCGTGCCCGAGAGGGCCGGCCCGTTCGATCTCGGCGAGGAAGTCGTGCGCTCGGCGATCCGCATCGACCCCAACACCGGCCAGATCACGGTCACGAGTGACCCGCTGCCGCAGATCAAGGATGGCGTGCCGTTCCGGCTGAAGACGGTGAACGTGACCGTCAACCGGCCGAGCTTCATGTTTAACCCGACCAACTGCGAAGCCCTGCGCGTCAACGCGACGATCAGCGGCGAACACCCGATCGGCTCGAGCGAAGCACCGAAGATCGCTAAAGTATCGAGCCCGTTCGCCGCCGCCGGCTGTAGGAACCTGCCCTTCAAGCCCTCGTTCGTCGCGTCGACGCAGGCGAAGACGAGCAAAGTCGATGGCGCGTCGCTGGTCGTGAAGGTGACCCAGAAGCCAGGCGAAGCGAACATTCACAGAGTCGATCTGGAGCTGCCGCTCGCGCTGCCATCGCGCCTGAGCACGTTGCAGAAAGCCTGTACCGAAGCGCAGTTCAACGCTAACCCGGCAGGCTGCCCCTCGGGGTCGGTGATCGGCACGGCCACGGCACACACGCCGGTGCTGCAGGCGCCGTTGACGGGGCCGGCGTACCTGGTCTCGCACGGCGGTGGCGCGTTCCCGGACGTCGAGTTCGTGTTGGAGGCCGACGAACGCGGAGGGAATGTCGAGATCGTGCTGGACGGCAAGACGCAGATCAAGAAGGGGATCACCTACAGTCACTTCGAAACGGTGCCCGACGCGCCGATCAGCTCCTTCGAAACGGACCTCCCCGAGGGCCCGCACTCGATCCTCTCGACGGAGAACCCGGGAAGCACGAACCTGTGCGCGCTGAACTTGCTGATGCCGACGACGATCGTAGGGCAGAACGGCGCGGAGCTAACGCAGAGTACGAAGATCGGGGTGACCGGCTGCGCGCGGATCACGATCACCCAGCGCAAGCTCTCCGGCGACGGCGTGGCGCTGGCGTTCAACCTGACGATGAAGGGCGCCGTGACCGTCACCGGGCCCGGCCTCAAGCGCTACGCGAAGACCCTGAGCGCCGGATCGCACCAGATCAAGGTTGCGTTTTCGAAGGCGGGGCTATCCATGCGCGTGCGTCACAGGACGATCAAGATCAAGGTCGCGCTGAGGAGCGGAACGAAGACGTCGAGCGCCACGACGACCATCAAGCTCTGATCGCCCTGGTCCCCTTCGAGCGTCGCCGAGTCCCGACCTCTGCCCGGTGGCGCTCGAAGCGGCTCCGCGTCATTGCTCCTGGGCGCTGGGCCTTCGCGAGCGCCGTGGCCTGCACCCTCGGTGGCCGCGGCGCTCGTGAAGGCTCAGGCTCGGTCGGTCACGCTACGGCGCGCTTGCGAGGTCCGCGCTTCTTGGCGGCTGTCGAGCGCTTGGTGGCCGGCCTGCGCTTCTTGGGTCGGAAGGCCGTGGAGAGCAGCTTGGCATCGTCGGCGCGGCTCTTGTGGTGCAGGTAGCGCATCGTCGTCTGGATGTCGGCGTGACCCATCCACGCCTGCACCTGCACGATGCTGGCGCGGTTGATGCTCAGCGATCCGAAAGTATGACGTAGATCGTGAAAGCGCAACCGTCGCAGGCCGGCGGCGTCAAGTGTTGAGTGGTAGCGGCGGCGCAGCGCGGAGCCGTCGACGTGGGTGCCCTCGCGGCTGACGAAGACGAGCTCGCTCTTGGTGGTGTGCGCGCTGTGGTCTTTCAGGTCGCTCAGCGCGTCGGCGATCTGTTCGACCATCGGCACGGTGCGCGACTTGCGCGACTTCGGCTTGCCGCCGCGGTTGGCGCTGTAGCCCTCGAAGACGCGGAGCGAGGACTGCTCGAAGTCGACGTCTTCCCAGCGCAGCGCCAGCAGCTCGCCGCGCCGCAGGCCGCTGAGCGCGGCGGTCAGGTAGATCGCGGCGTCCTGGCGATCCTCGGCACCTCGCAGGGCGCGCTCGGTCTCACTGACGGCCGGGCGGCTCCGGTCGCGGTGGGCGCCCGTGGCGGCGGTCGCCACGAGCTTGGCGATCTCCTCAGGGGAGTAGAAGTCAAAGCGCGCGGCGTCGTAGGACTCGCGCAGCCGCTTGACCTTCGCGACGGGGTTGACGATCAGGCCTTGGTGATCGACGGCGTGCTGGAAGATCGCGTGAAGCTGGGTGACGATCTTGTTGACCGTGTGCCGGCCACGCGCGCCGTCCTCGGCCAGAGCGTTGCGCCAGCGCTCGATCTGCTCGGTCGTGATCGTCTCGATGCGTTCCGACCCGAACTTGCCGAGCAGGTGTGCGTCGAGCACCGAGCGGTAGTCGACCTGGGTGCTGGCCGACCAGTCGCGCTCGAAGCGCCCGCGCTGGAACCACTCCTCGGCGACGTCGGCGAACGTCAGGCCGGTGCGCTCCTGGCGCAGCTGCCCGCGGCGCGCGTCGACGAGCAGTGCGTCGAGTAGCGCCTGTGCGTCGCGCTGGCGCAGGAAGCCCGACGGAGGCGTCCCTTTGCCGGCCCACGCCGTGCCGAGGCGCTTCTCGTGCTGTCCGTGCTGGTCGCGCCACTTGGCGCACCAGGTGTTGCGCCGCTTGCCCTCGTACAGCCACACGTGGCCGCTGATCGAAGCGTGAGGATCGAGGGTCGCGGGTGGCATGGGGGGGTCCTTCCGTGCGGGGTGGCTGGGGCCGCGGGAGAGCGGTGCGGACTCAACAACCGTAGCGCGTCGTGTGGACGGAAATTTCCTCCCGAGATTCCTCCCCAAACAGCCTTACCTTACTCGACCTACTGCACCAAAATGGCTTGAATACACGGCATATGTGCCATATCACGACTGGCTTGAGCTAGCTCATAACCCGAAGGTCGCGGGTTCGAATCCCGCCCCCGCTATCGAGGCCGACCAGGGCGTAGGACTTGCAAGAGCCCTGCAAACCGGCCGACTGAGAGCGAGGGCCGTCCGCGAGGGCGGCCTTCGTGGTTGAGGATGTGGGCACCCCCGAGGTTCCAATAGGGTTCCGTTTGCGCCCATGCTGGCGCTGGGATTCGCATCTGGAGCGACTTCGACGAGCGGATCAGCGGACTTTCGAGAGGTCATGTTTGCGAAACAGCCTCCCAGCAAAGCGCTAGCGTTGCCGGGGGGTGCTGCCCCGGACGCAGAGGCTAGGGCTAGGCCCGCGCACGGCGTTGCTACTGCTCCACCGGCTTGATCGCACCCGGCTCGTGGGTGTTGACCACCTCGCCGATGTCGGTTTCGCGCTGTTGCAGCGATACCCGGCCGACGCGACCCTCGAGCAGCGCGCCAATCGAAGTGATGTCACCGCCCGTGCTCGTCAGTTCCTGCTCACTGACCCCATCCGTACAAGTTGCGGATTGCCGCAGCGTTCTCGCCGCCCGCATGAAAATCGTACGTCTCCGGGCAGACCTTCTTGCCGTCGCTATCGCCACCGACAACGATGCAGAGCGGCCGGATTGCGTTCCTCTCGATCTGAACTTCGTCGATCCGCAGCATGTACTCGCCCGGGTCGAGCAGGACCACCGGTTGCTCTGCAAATCGCTCTAGCTGGTCGTTGTCCACGGCGGACTCCTAACTCGGTAGGCGTTTGAGCGCTCCCACCTCTCGGGCGGGGAAATGGCGCAGCTGACCCGAAAGCGTTAGAGGCGCCGAGCCCGACGCCGTCCGCGCCGTCGCACGCCCATCACGGACACCGGGCTCAGCGGCCGACCGCGGCACACGT
>Ga0209656_10001061_pt1 | contig 17772 bp, 17 predicted proteins | sample BogFormECP12_OM2_FD_188239 | JGI IMG/M metagenome (GOLD analysis project Ga0209656, IMG submission 188239) | Bog forest soil microbial communities from Calvert Island, British Columbia, Canada - ECP12_OM2 (SPAdes) (version 2) | ecosystem: Environmental > Aquatic > Freshwater > Wetlands > Bog ... | reverse complement strand
GTCCGCGAACCCGGGGACGGGGAGTGACCGCCCGCCACCTGCGCGGACTCGGCGACACGAACATCCTTATCTACCTGGAGCGGCTGGCAGTCGACCAACTGCCGGCTGAGCTCCTCACCAGCACCGTCAGCCTCACCGAGCTGTCGGCAGGGGTACATTCGGCCGAGGGTGCCGTTGAGCGCGCCCGGCGGGTCATGCGCGTTCAGCGGGTGGAAGCAACCTTCATCCCGCTGCCGTTCGACGTGGAAGCCGCCCGGCAGTACGGGATCATCGCCGCCGAGGTGATCAGCATGGGCCGCAAGCCGCGGAGACGCGTGGCTGACCTGATGATCGCGAGCATCGCCGCCGCGAACAGGCTTCCCCTGTTCACAACCAACCCCGCAGACTTCAATGGGCTCGAATCCGTGTTGACCGTCGTTCCAGTTCCCGTCCCACCGTCTGCTCCTTGACCAGCGGACGCAGGAAACCCTTGCTCGCGGGCAGCGCGAAGAACATCCTGGCGACGTCAAGCTAGAAATCCGTCAGGTCCGGCGAGCCGCCCGTCCCGGTTTCGTCCCCGCGAACCGCTTCCGGCATCTACGACGCCACCTCGCAGGACGCCTGAATCACTGGCGACCACGCTAACCGGACCGCCCGCGGGAGCACCAGTTCGCCCCACAGGTCAAGAAGCAGCGCCCCGTCCACGTAGGCCAGGATGTCGGCTGGGCGTCCCTCTTGCAGCACGACCTCATACACGGGCGCGGTCAGCACGCGAGCTCAGGTCGAATACCCGTCCAGGCACCGACCAGTTCAGGTGCAGCGGCAACTGCACCAGCGCGAAAACATGCGCCACGTCCAGCCGAGGCAGGTGATCGGGCACCCACACCCGCCTGCCCCACGAGCCGATAGTCGGCATTGGTCTGAATTCAAACCAAACCCATCGGGCGGACTTGGCCTGCAGCCACATGCCTGCCGACCCCAACGAGTACAACGGTGCGGTCACCGGCATCTGCGCCAACGCCACAGGTCGGCCTGCGGAGCCAGGTACATGGTAGGCCTAGGCTTCCACTCGTGCTGGAACTGAGCGAGGAAGAACTGGACGAGCTGGTCGAACAGGCCACAGTCGATGCGTACAACGACGACGAGCAGCTCGCCGGCTTCGCCGTGATGATCGAGGACAACCTGGAGATGCCCTTCCAGACCACGGTCCTGGGCGTCATGGTGACGGTCAAGGACGTCACCCAGACAGAGTCCGGCATCGTCGCGGACTGCGTCCGCAACGGACAGCACCAGGCGATCTCCATCCTTGACCTGCCGCTGCCCGAGCCACCGCCAAAGGGTGCCGAGTGGATCGCCGCATACCGGCACTGGGCCAGGCACGCGTGAGCGAGTATCAGTACTACGAGTTCCTCGCGCTCGACAAGCCGCTCACCGACAAGCAGCGCGCTGAACTGCGGAAGCTGTCGAGCCGCGCGGATATTACCGCCACCAGGTTCGTCAAGGAGTACAACTACGGCGATTTCCGCGGCAGCCCCGAGAAGCTGATGGAACGCTACTTCGACGCGTTCCTCTACCTGGCGAACTGGGGTACGCGCCGGCTGATGTTCCGCTTCCCGCGCGCTCTTCTCGACGCCGAAGTCGCCCGGCAGTACTGCCACACGGACGCCGCCTCGGTGATCGAGACCAGCGATCACGTGATCATCAGCCTGTACCTGGACCGCGACCCCGACAACTACTGGGTTGAGGCGGACGGCCGGCTCAGGCCGATGGTGCAGGCACGCTCCGACTTGGCCACTGGCGACCTCCGGCTCCTGTACCTCGCCTGGCTGCTGGGAGCCCAGTGGGGCGGCGAAGACGATGAAGACACCGTAGACGACACCGAGCCGCCAGTGCCGGCGGGTCTCGGGGACCTCAGCGCGCCGCTGCGGGCCATCGCCGATTTCCTGGAGATCGACAAGGACCTGATGGCCGTGGCGGCCGAGACAAGCCCGCCCTTCGAAGAACCTGCCGACCACGGACTGGCCGAATGGATCACCGCGCTCCCCGCGGCGGAGAAGGACACGCTGCTGACAATGGTCACCGACGGCGAAGGTGCCCAGGTACAGGCCCTGCTGCTGCGGCGCTTCCGCGGAAGTAGCACAGGCGCCATGGGTCGTTCCGGATCAGTACGGACAGCAACCAGACTGCGAGCGGCAGCTGAGCGCCGCGCGGCTGAGCGGAAGAAGGCCGAGGATCTGCGGCGGCGCGAAGAGCAGGCCCGCAAGGCCGCCGCCAGGGCAGCAGCGTACGCCAAGCGCCTCGACGAACTCGCGGCCGGGGGGGAAGCGCCCTGGAAGCAGGTCGACGAGATGATCGCGACCAAGAAGACCAGCGAATACGACCGGGCTGCGGCCCTGCTGCGCGACCTGCGGGCGCTCGCCAAACGCCAGGGCGAAGAGGCCGCGTTCGCCAAGCGCGTCCTGGATCTGCGCGTCCAGACCCGCACAGCGTCGCTCACCACGGCACCGCCCGGGCCAGTCTTCTATCCGGCGACGGGCGGCGCGCACCCGGTCACCACCTCCGCACCGCCTTGATGGGATGACGCGGGCCGATCCGGCAGCCTGCCCCGGCCGCAGGCACGGACAAGACCAGCCCGCCACCCAGCTGGAGAAGAACGGCGGAGAACCGGCCGCCGGGATGCACGGCATGCACCAGTCAGACGGGGCAGTCCGGGCGCCCGCATAACGGGACAAAACGGGCGCGGATCGGCAAAGCAAGCGGTTCCACGGACCGCTCCTTCGGCCCGGACGCTGTCCGCTATATGTCCGTAACGATTGCTACGCCATGACCTACGGCGGCACACCATGACACAGGGCGGGACAAGAAGGAAACGGCCCGCCGGGCCGCGTTTCCGCAGCGAGCGGGCCGTTTTCGCAGGTGGTGGCAGGTGTTGGGTTCGAACCAACGTAGGCTGAGCCGACGGTTTTACAGTGTTCCGCTCCCATCCGCGTCATATAGCCGCTGACCTGCGTAAACGCTGCCGTTCAGCATTCGCGGCACCGACGCTGTCCGCCATATGTCCGTGCGCACGGGCATTCAGGCGGCCCATCCCACGGACAGCCACGGACACCGTCCGCGGAACGCGCTGACCTTCGCAAACCAGCAGGCATAGCCTCTGCCCGAGCACATCCAGCCAGACGCGAACGCACACCGAGCTGGTGACACTGATCGACCTGCCATATACCCCGGAGGTACCTGCCATCCACCTCCCATGGACCTGTGCCGCCACCGGGCGAGTCCCAGCGGCCACACCGACGCATCCGATTCTGCCGAATAGCGGGCGTTGTCGGCGCGCATACTTATGCGCTCAATTGCATACTCACTCTTGTAATGTTTCAGGGACCCTGACGTGAACTAGCTACCGCTTATTCACTTGCACCGAAATCTTCTCGGTGGGCCACGGAACGGGGAAGATTGCTGGCGTGGTGTTTGTGGCGGATGATCTTGGGGCCTGGCTGGTCGGGCTGCTCGCTGATGCAAGCCTCAAGAAGCTGATCACACTGGTCCTGGGCAGTGATCAGGAGCGTGCGCTGCGGCAGGCTGCTAAGGCCGCTGTGGAGCGCACTGCCGAGCAACTGGCCCCATCGGATGACGAGCAGGCTCAGCAGCTAGCGACGGCGGTCGGTAAGGTCTTCCGCGACCCGGCACTAGACGCCGCGGTGGCCCGGCAGACCACGCTGCTGGAGGCGCTGCAGGCAGGAATCGCCGGAAAGCTGGCTGTCCTGGATCACCCGGACACCACCGGCACCGGTCAGTCGTCGGCGCAGCTGCCGGGAGCGCCGGGCGGGATGCTGGCGGGGATACTCGCCCGTAACCTGGTCCGGGAGATCATGGTTCGCGGGTCCCAGGGCGGGCCGCTGGCGCCGCTGGCCGACCAGCTGAACCATGACGTGACCCACCTACAGGGCCAGCGGTTGGAAGGAATGGTCGCCCAGCTGGCCGACCAGGTGACGGCACTGGCCCAGGCAGGCAGTGGGCCGAAGGCGCCGAGAAAGCCGATGCGGCTAGCGCCGCGACCGGTGTTCCTAGCCGGGCGGGAGGAACTGCTCGCCGACCTGGGTAACCGCATGGCCGGAGATGAGGGTGCCGGACCGCGGGTGGTGGCCTTGTATGGGCTAGGCGGTGCGGGCAAGACCAGCGTCGCGCTGGAGTACGCGCACCGCCAGCTGGGCGACGTCGGGGTGGCCTGGCAGCTACCCGCCGAGGACCCGGCGGTCCTGGCGGCCGGGTTCGGTGAGCTGGCCGCCCAGCTCGACGCCGCCGATCGCGGAGACCCGGTAGCCTCCGTGCACTCGGTGCTGGCAGCCAGCCCGGCACCGTGGCTGCTGGTGTTCGACAACGCGCCGGACCGTGCCTCGGTCGCACCATTCGTGCCCCCGGCCGGGTCCGGGCGGGTGCTGATTACCAGCCGGAACCAGATCTGGCCGTCCGGCCAGGCCGTGGAGGTGCCGGTGCTGGATCCGGAGGTGGCTGCGGGGTTCCTGATCGACCGCACCGGCGACCCGGACCGGCGTGCGGCCCTGGACTTGGCCGGTGAGCTGGGCGGGCTGCCGCTGGCGCTGGAGCAGGCCGCCGCGTACGTGCAGGCCAGCGGGAAGAGCCTGGCCGGTTACTTGGCGTTGTTCTGGCGGCGGCACGCGGACCTGCTGGGCCGGGGCGAGCCGAGCGGGTACGGCCAGACGGTGGCCACCACCTGGAGGCTGGCGTTCGAGGACTTGCAGCACGCCGCGCCGGGAGCGGCCGGCCTGCTGCGGCTGCTGGCTTTTTGCGCGGCCGAGGCGGTCCCGCTGGGCTTGCTGCTGCAACCCCGCCCCGGCCTCGCCGAGCAGCTCGGCCCGGAGGTGGCGCCGGTGCTAGCGCCGCTGCTGGAGGACGAACTGGCGGCCGGTGACGCGATCGCAGCGCTGCGCCGGTACTCGCTGGTCACCCCGGCCGCGGACGGGTCGGTGTCGGTGCACCGGCTGGTACAGGCTGTCACCGCGGATCAGATGCCAGCGGAACTGGCCAGGGACTGGCAGCAGGCCGCCGCCGCCCTGATCGCGGCCGCGATCCCCGGCGATACCGACCTACCGGAGACCTGGCAGGTATGCGCGGCGTTGCTGCCGCATGCCCGGGTAGCTCTTGCCGATGACAGCCACGGGCTGGCTCGAATTGCCAATTACCTGGGAGCGAGCGGTAATTACCCTGCAGCCCAAGATGTCCAGCGGAAAACGCTTAACGCGCGGGAACGGGTACTCGGCCTGGAGCACCCGGATACGCTGGCCGCGCGGCACCAGCTCGCCATCTGGACCGGGGCGGCGGGGAACGCGGCCGGTGCCCGGGACATGCTCGCCGCGCTGCGGCCGGTCCGCGAGCGAGTCCTCGGCCTGGAACACCCGGACACGCTGGACACTCGGCACCAGCTCGCCATCTCGACCGGGGAGGCGGGGAGCCTGGCCGGCGCCCGGGACATGCTCGCCGCGCTGCGGCCGGTCCGCGAGCGAGTCCTCGGCCTGGAACACCCGGACACCCTGGACACCCGGCACCAGCTCGCCCGCTGGACCGGGCATGCGGGGAACGCGGCCGGTGCCCGGGACATGCTCGCCGCGCTGCTACCGGTCCGCGAGCGAGTCCTCGGCGCGGAACACCCGGACACCCTGAACACCCGGCACCAGCTCGCTCACTGGACTGGGAAGGCGGGCGACGCGGCCGGTGCCCGGGACCTGTTCGCCGCGCTGCTACCGGTCCGCGAGCGACTCCTCAGCGCGGAACACCCGGACACCCTGAACACCCTGCACCACGTGGCCGTCTGGGCCGGGAGGGCGGGCGACGCGGCCGGTGCCCGGGACATGCTCGCCGGACTGCTGCCAGTGCGAGAGCGAGTCCTCGGCCCGGAACACCCGGACACCCTGAACACCTTGAACGAGCTCGCCATCTGGACCGGGGAGGCGGGGAACGCGGCCGGTGCCCGGGACATGCTCGCCGGGCTGCTGCCAGTGCGAGAGCGAGTCCTCGGCCCGGAACACCAGCGCACCCTGAACACCCGGCACCAGCTCGCCATCTGGACCGGGGAGGCGGGGAACGCGGCCGGTGCCCGGGACATGCTCGCCGGGCTGCTACCGGTGCGAGAGCGAGTCCTCGGCCCGGAACACCCGGACACCCTGACCACCCGGCACCAGCTCGCCACCTGGACAACGAGCGCGCATAGCGGCCCCAGCACTGCAAAGTAGCTCCCGCATGTTCACTCGCGCCTGGGTTCGCAGGTAAGCCCAGCTGACCAGCGGCGCATGACCGGAGGCGCCCGCGCTTCGCGCCTATGGTTTGTTTACGACATCCCACCGTGCTCTTGAGCACAACTCAGGACCGACGATCAGTACAGCAGTGCCCACTCCGATCGCCGACTGCTTGCATGGTTATGCATGCCCACCGGGCGCCAAACGTCCGGATCTGCCGCAGCTGGGTCGTATCCGCAGACTGCCGCGACGGCGGGCCGCTATCCCATTGACTTGGCGCCGTCGAGTGACTCGCGGATGATGTCGGCATGGCCGGCGTGCTGGGCGGTCTCGGCGATCACGTGCAGCAGCACCCGGCGTGCTGACCAGCGGGCGCCGGGCTCAAACCAGGGCGCCGGGGGCAGCGGATCGGCGGCATGTAGGTCGGGCAGCTGCGCCACCAGCTCCCCGGTCCGGTGCGCGACCTGCGCGTAGGTCTCCAGCAGGCCGGCCAGCGTCTCCCCGTGCAGCATCTTGAAGCCGGCCATCCACTCGTCGGCGCTGGCCTCATCCCAGCTCATCGCGGAGGGGCCGTCGACGATGAACCGCATCCATTGCTGCTCGGTCAGCGCGACGTGCTTGATCAGGCCGCCCAGGGACAATTCGCTGGCCGTCGTCTGCCGTGCGGCCTGCTCGCCGGTCAGGCCGCGGGTGGTATGACGCAGGAAGTGACGTTGCCTGGCCAGCGATTGCAGCAGGTCGGCACGCTCGCCGGCCACGGGTTCCGGTGCGCTCATCGGCATCCGCCCATCATCTGATCTGTCTGGCGCACAGGACGGTACGGCCACGGGCTGACGGCCTCCCGGCCAGGTTGCTGCTGATCGCAGCCGGCCATCCGCTCAGGCGCATCAGGTGTAAGTTGCGCGGCCTTCACGGTGATCGGGAGTCGCCGCAGTGTAAGCACATGACGAACTTCACCGAACTGGTCCCGGCGCCCTCTGATCCTGCCGCGCCGTTCACTGACCGGCTGCGGCTGGCCGTGGCCGCCTACCTGTCCGCTTCAAGGGCACCTCCCGCGAGCACACCGAATCTGACCTGCGCTCCTACCTTGCCTGGTGCGCAGAGCGCGGCCTGGACCCGCTGGCCGCGCGGCGGCCGCACCTAGAGCTGTACATCCGGTGGATGCAGGAGATCCGCCGGCTCAAGCCCTCCACCGTCTCCCGGCGCTTGTCGGTGACGGCCGGGTTATACCGGACCTGCGTCATCGACGGCGTCCTGGAGCATTCGCCCGCCGAGCACGTGCGCCGTCCCGCAGTGCCCGCCGAGTCACCCACCCTGGGGTTCACCCACCTGCAATTCGAGGCCCTGCTCACCGCCGCCAGGCAGTCACCGAACACGTGCGACTTCGCGCTGGTAGCCATGCTCGGCCTGCTGGGCTTGCGGATCTTCGAGGCCACCGGCGCGGACGTCGCCGACCTCGGCGAAGAACACGGCCACCGGATGCTGCGCGTGTGCGGCAAAGGCACCAAGATCGTCCCGGTCCCGCTGCCACCAGCCGTCGGGCGGGCCATCGACCGGGCCATAGGCGCCCGCCCCAGCGGGCCGATCCTGCTCAACAGCCGCGGTTCCCGGCTGGACCGGCCCGCGGCCACCCGCCGCCTGCGCCGGCTCGCCGGAACCGCCGGCATCCAGGTCGCCAGGGCGCACCCGCACATGCTCAGACAAAGCGGTCACGGCCATGCTCGACGCAGGAGTCGACTTGCGTGACGTCCAGATCGCCGCCCGCCACGCCGACCCGCGCACCACCATGCGGTACGACCGGGCCCGCCAGAACCTGGACCGCCACCCGAACTACATCCTCGCCGCGTACATGGCCTCCGGTACCTGACCCAGCATGCCTCTCCCGCGGCCCGAGCCCCGAGGTGCGCCCGGCATTGCCGAATAGCGGGCGTTGCCTGTGGGCGCATATATGCACAGGCATGCATAAACTTCCATGATCCAGCCAGCGCGCTTATGTCGCAGCGGCAATTGCTGCGCACCCTTTTCATGTAGACCATAGAGCCAGATCGATTACGCGCTGGTCAATCACCTGCGATGCGGGATGCCAGCCGCGCCCAGATTAACCATTACCGTGAGTCTGCCCGGGGTCTCTGGCCGACTGGTGACCGTCCGGTGCTAGGTACGTTCTTGAACGATCCTCTCGACGTGCTGGCTGAGGTAGCCGACCATGTGGAGGGATAACTGGGCATCGCGGATGCTGTTCACCGGCCCGGAAAGGTGGATCGTGAGCCAGGGACTGTTTGACGGGCTCGACCAGACAGCACGCGACGAGCTGCACGCGCGGTTGCGGCCCCGTGTGCTGCCGGCCGGCGCGGTGCTGTGCCGTGCAGGAGACCGCAGCGACAGCCTCTACCTTGTCGAGCGTGGCGTGCTGCACGTACTCGACGGCAACACCGGAGCGCTGCTCGGGCGGCAACGGGCGGGCGACGTCGTGGGGGAGGTTGCGTTGCTCACGGGCGAGCCGCGTTCGGCGACACTGCTCGCGCGGGTGCCCGGCGCGGTGTCGGAGCTGTCGCGGGAGGCGTTCCTGGCCGTTGCTGCCCGTCACCCCGTGCTGCTGGCCAATCTCGCCAGGATCGTGAGCCGCCGGCTGGTCGAGCGCACCACAGCCGCACCTGCCAAGATCACCGCGCTGCTGACCGAACCGGCTGGCTGGGCAGGTGCAGTGACCGCGGTTGCGACGGCCCGGGCGGCCAGTGCCGCACCGCTGACCGTGCTGGACGCGACCGGTGCTGAAGCCGGCCCTGTCGGCGGGAGGCCCGCGCCCGGTGGCGGGATCACCCCGGCGCACGAGCTGCGAGCGCGGCTCGACGCCGCGGCCGCCGCCGGGCCGGTGCTCCTGCATGTGCGCACCGACCACGGCGACCTCGCCGAGCTGCTCGATTACTGCGACCGGACGGTGGCCGTGCTGCCCGCGGACGGCGGACCTGACGCGGCGCTCGCCGCCCTGCTTCCGGACGATGTGAGCCGCGTCGAACCCACCGCGGACCCAGCCTGGCTCGGGCGCCGGCTGGCCCGCGCCTCGGTCGGCATCGCGTTCGGGGCGGGCGGCGCGAAGGGGTGGGCGCACGTCGGTGCGCTGCGCAGCTTGCAGCGGGCCGGCTACGTCCTGGACGCGGTCGCCGGCAGCAGTATCGGCGCCTGGGTCGGTGCGTGGACGGCGCTGGGGCACGAGGCGGGCACCGTCGGACAGCTGCTGCGGGACCGCTTCGACGCGGACGCCGTGCAGGCCATGTTCCGCCGCGGCGGCGCCGACGGCACCGCGGTGATGGCGCGCCTGGCACGGGAGACGACCGCAGACGCCGCATTCGCCGACCTGGCAATGCCGCTGACCGTGCTGACCGCAGACCTGTCCGCTCAGCGCCCGGTGGCGCTGACCGAGGACGGGGTGGCGGACGCGCTGGTGGCAGCGATGACGGTGCCCGGGCTGTACCCGCCGGTGCGGCGCGGTGACCAGCGGCTGGTCGACGCCGTTGTCCTCACCCCGGTCCCGACCGCCGCGCTGGCCGGGGTCGACGTCACGATCGCCGTCAACTCGCTGGGCCGTCAAGCGCTGCCGGCGTGGCCGGGTGCGCCGGGGCCGGAGCGGGCCGCGCGCGACCGTGATCCGGTGGTCGAGAGCCTGGAGCTGGCCTCGTCCGGCGCGGCCGCCGCCCAGACCGCCGCGGCGTCCGTGCCGGTCACCCCGCGGTTCGGGCCCGGAACCTGGCGCGACTTCCGGCACGCCGACCGGTTCCTCGCCGCGGGCGAGGAGGCCATGGAACAGGCACTATCCGGGTTGCGCGCCCTGGCCCGCCCCGGGCCATAGCGCTGCGCTGTCCACCTCCATCTCGGCGAACACGCGGCCCCGCGCTCGAGGTCCTCACGGTCACCGGCCCGGATCCCGATCTCGGTGTGCGCGGCGGCCGCCGATTACCGCGTCGGCGTCCGCTCGGCGTATTCCACGGCCTGCTGCCACCCCGCCGCGCCCGCTGCTCGCCGCCTCGCAGCCACTCACAGCCGCCACACAGCCGACAGGTCCGGGCGACCAGGCAGATCTCCACCCCGCTGTGGTGCAGCGCCGACCGGCTGGCCTGGCGCGGAGGCCTGTGCGCGCGCCGGGCGTCCGGGCCGACCCGCTCAGCGAGGTGCAACGCGGTCTCCAGCCCGGTCTGGCGCAAGTCTGTCAGGAAGAGCCCGCGCAGCCCAGCGAGATCGCCCATGCCGTCGCCTTCCTGCTCGACCCGGACAGCGCCTACATTCACGGATCCGTGCTCTTCGTCGACGGCGGCAAAGACGCCGGTGCTAGCCCCGAGTGATCTGACACCCCCCATTGGCCACGTCAGTTACGGGCCCCTCATACACGCCGGCCGCAGCGACCTGGAAGTCTTCCGAGCAGACCACTGCGACGCACGACCTCATGAGTGCGATCGCCACCATCTGCGTGTTGGCGTACAGATCGCCCGGATCCGTACGCTCGCCGGCCCACCTGGCCTCAATCACGCAGCCACGCAGAACGGCGGTTATCTTAAGTCCATTTGGGATAAGCCCTGGTCATGAGAGGTTTTTGCGTCTGAGACATGTCGCTGACGTGGGTTCTGGGCGCGGCTCAGAACGCAAAAGCGCAGCGACAAGGGGATAGACGCAGGTCACGTGGGTGACATCGCTTCCGGTGCGTCGGAGACACCACTTAAGATAACGCGTCCACTACGCAGCTCAAAAGGTCCGTAAAGCTACATGGGAGACACCCCAAAGCGGACTTGAGATAACGGCGGCTCGGCGCGCGGCTATCGAGAGCTCTTCGCACCGTAGGCGATCCCGGCTACGGCCGGGGAGACGAGCGGTTCGGCCGTATATTTATGCAGCATCGCGATTGGCCCGAACGCCCGCACATGCCGCGAGTCGCGCGCGCGAGATGCACCATCTGTGGCTACGGACGGCCACCAGGGTGTTGTGCGGGTGAGTGCGGGCCGCCCGCGTGGGATCCTTCGCTTAGGAGCGTTCCCAGCAAAGGATCTGAACGATATGCGTCGACCTGGCCGGCAGGACGATCATGACCCGGCTGCAAGATCCATCATCGCCCGCATCGACCGGGCCCTCACCGACCTGCCGGAGGTCAGGCCCGGCACCGGACCTTACCTGCGCCGTCTGGCCGAGTGCGGCTGGTCCGGCGGCACGCCGCCGCCGGAGCTACTGCGGCACACCGTTGTCGACGTCGCTGCGGACCTATACCGGGAGCGAGCCGATCCACCTGTCGACCTGCTGGAGTTCTCTGATGGTGCCTTCGATGTGCTGTTCGACGCCGCTCATGAGCTGACCATCCTGATGCACGGGCTGTCGCGGCCGACGCCTCCGAGCAGCAGAGACAAGAACTACCACCGGGGCTTTCCCGGCCGGGCTGGTTTCGACAAAGGCCATGCCATGTCCCATGCACAGGGCGGCCGGGAAGGAGGGCCCAACTATTTTCTGCAGGCACCGCGAGTGAACCAGCGGCTGTCCCCGCTGGGGATGCTGTGGCGAGATATTGAGTCAAATCTAGCCGCAAACCCTGGCCTGTTCTGCTTCGTGCGCCTCGCTTATCCACCCGGGATCCCGACTGACGTGCCCGCCGAGGCTGAATACGGGATTATGGCGGAGGGACAATTCCGCACTGTGATCTTTCCGAACTCCTGACTCCGCAGGAGCGAAACGGAGGATCCTCATATGACCCTATAAGGGCCGGGCCTCTTCCAAGCTCAGCCCGGTAGCAGGACGCTCCGGGTGAGAGATTCCAAGCTCGGGAGAGGAGACCCGGCAATGTCTGTCTACGTCGGCATCGATGTGCACCGCAAGCGCTCCCAGGTGGCAGTGGTCACCGAGGACGGCCAGGTGCAGTCTAGACCGAGTCTAGACCGCCGCGTGATCCGTGCCCCTCAGGTCCTGGCCGTATCCGGTGATCGAAATACATCTTGTCGGCCGAATCCAGTAATCGAGCCCCACCGGATCGCAACACCCTTACGACCATCCGACTCAAGATAACGATCGTTTGCGGTAGACCTCCGGACCTTCCTCGTAAGTAACGCCATTCGCTCTTGGTACGGTCGGCCCGGCCCGGCTGCTCCAGGGTGATGCCGAGGTTGGTCAGCGCCGCGGGTTTCGCCGTCCTAGTCGCCGAGCTCCCGGCAGATGCCAAGGCCATGGCGTCTCCGGTTCTTCGGGTGGGCGGAGTGGTCTGGCAGCCATGCGGAGCGCGCGTGCCGGGTGGGCAAATGTGCAAGTGATTCCGTCCGTCGCAGGCGAATACCGGTCATAGGGGTGGTGCCGCAGGCGCGGGCGCGGAATGATCGCGTGGTGACAAGGACGCCTGCGACCCCGCAGCGCCTTGGGAAAGGACCAAACCGATGACCGATGAGGAGAGCACACCTGACGGCTTCGCCCGCCTCTTCCAGCCGTGGATCGTTCAGCTGCGCACAATTACCGAAGGGCTGGCGGGCATGACCGGGCTCAGCGAGTCCCTCCTGTCGCAGCCCGTACTTTCGCTGCAGGGCCTGCCGCTGCCCGGCGCCCTTTCCGCGGTGCAGCTGCACTCGATCGCCAGCGGCGTTGCCGCGCAGCGCAGCGGCATCGCGGCGCTGCAAGCTCAGCTGACCGCCTTCGACGAACAACTTGCGCTGCTGGAGGGGATTCTCGGCCCGCTCGCCGAGTGGAGCAGGACATGGGCAGACTTTGAGGGGCTGGTGATGAACGCGCGCCGTAACCCGGAGCCTGAGGGCTAGCGCCAACTGTGGAGGAGACGGGCCGGACGTGCCCGGCGTCCGTCAGTGCTCCGCGTGCGCCATCGTGTCCGGGGCTGCCAGGAAGACCACGAGCACGAGCGCTATGGCATTACCACGCCCATCAGCATGACGATTATGAACGAGCTGATAGGCGATGCCTGCTGTATTCATGGGGCGCCCTACCGCGCCCGGGGAAGTGCCCCCGGTGATCTGGCCGTCTAGACGGCCGTAGTCAGTGGGCAGGTTGTGCGTGCGCTCTGGCATGGGGCGAAGGTTGCGCGGTGCTCTGGTGGCAGGTACACCACAGCGGGGGATGCGCGTCTTGTTCACCGTGGAGGGGACAGAGCCGTGGGGCACGGTGAGCGCTGGCGTCAACTGGAGCGGCAGTTCCCTGGCTGGGAGATCTCGTACGTGCGGCGGAGGCCGGTCAGTGCGACATGGTGCGCGCGTCCGCGGATGCTGATCAGCGCCGTCCGTTCGGTATAGATCTGTGGCTATTCGAGCACGTAGGTGCCCGGGGCCTCGGCGAGCGGCGGGTACTGACGGTTGCCGAGCGTCGCCCGGGCGGCCTTCTCGGGGCCGGAGCGGGCGATCAGCCACTCTGTCCAGGGCCCCCACCACGAGCCCTTCTCCACGGCGGCCGTCTTGACCCACTCGTCGGGATCCGTAGCCGTGGGCGGCCCGTACCAGCGGTCGTCGCGGTCGCTGTCCGCCGGGTAGACGACCGACTGGATGTGCCCGGAGCGAATCAGGGTCATCTCCTTGTCGGCGCCGCCGACCAGGTGGGCGGTGTCGTAGCAGGCCCGCCACGCGGTGATGTGGTCGGTGTAACCGCCGACGTGGTAGCTGTCGCAGGTGACCTTGCTGAAGTCGGTCTTGACGCCAAGCAGCGTCGGCCCGGGGCCGTCCCACCCGTCCATGGACAGCTCGCTGGAGTCCCGCGCGAACCTCGCCGTCGTCCGGGTGGCGTCATCGTTCCAGGCCAGGACGTCGAACGGCGCGGGCGACTCGCCCTTGAGCCAGCCGCTGACCAGGTAGTTGAACACCAGGTCGTTCGGCCGCAGCATGGCGAACAGGCTGCGCAGCGCGGTCCCCGGGACGATCTCCTCCTTCGCGGCGGCCTGCTCCAGCGCGGTGCGCGCCTGGCCGGTGTCGAGCATGCCCACGACGTTCGGCTTGTCGCCGGTCAGCATGGTCACCACAAAGGTCGCCGCCCCGGCCGACTCATCGCCGATGGCGGCGTAGTGCGCGAGCACGTACGAGAGCGTGATGCCGCCGGCGCACAGCCCGAGCAAGTTGATCTTGTCGCTGCGAGTGATCTTCTTGACCACCTCGTTGGCTCGCTCCTCCGCCGCCAGGTAGTCGTCCAGTCCCCACTTCCCGTCACCTCGCTGGGAGCTCGGGTTCCGCCAGACGACCATGAAGACACCGATGCCCTGGCTGACGGCGAACTCGACCAGCGACCGCCCCGGTGCGAGATCCAGGACGTAGTGCCGGTTGATCTGCGGCGGGATCATCAGCACCGGAATGCTGCGCACCTTGGGCGTGGCGGGCGTGTACTGCAGCAGCTCGAACATCTCGTCCCGGTACACCACGGCACCCGGGGTGGCGGCGATGTCCTTGCCGACGGTGAACTGCTTGCGGTCAACCATGGACGGCATCCCGCCCTTGGCCATGTCGTGCAGCATGTTCTGGGCGCCGCGCATGAGCGACAGGCCGCCGGTCTCGACGGCCTTCCGTTGTGCCTCGGGGTTAGTGCCCAGGTAATTGGTCGGAGCCAGCGCGGCCGTGATGACGTCGGCCGCGAACCGGGCCCGGGCCTTGTTCTGCCAGGAGCCCTCCACGCTCTGGTACATCCGGTCCATCCACATCTCGAACAGCCGGTAGGACTGGCCCAGCATGCGGAAGTAGGGGACGGTCCGCCACGCCTCATCGGCGAAGCGCTTGTCCCGTTTGTCGAACGCGATATCCGACTGGCCGAGCGCGATCTTCGCCCGTTCTTCGGCCAGCCACGGCATTTCCTTCGCGACGGCGGCGGGATCGACGAGATCTGCAAGGGCGTTGACCATGTCCAGCGGCAGCATGCCGACCGCGGCGTCAGTCGCCTCTGACATGATGCCCATGGCATTGGTGGGTGCTTCGTTGGTATCCATGACGTCTCCCAGAGGGTTCTGCTACATGGCAGCCGGTAACGCTGGAAGTGCTGGCCTGCCTTCCGTAACTGTTACAACGCCCCCTAGGCTCGTCAAGGCCCGGATGGCCCGGTAAATTGGGCTAAACACCGTGTCAGCGGTTCGTGTGGTCAGGGAACACGTAGGCCGATCTGCAGCGGACCGGTCCATAGCCCCATGCCAGCAGCAGCTCGGCCCGCAGCACCGCCAGCCGCTCCATCTCCATCTCCATCTCGGCGACGTGGCGCCGCAGCGCGCCTTCGGCGGGCTCGCACGCCGAGGTCGGCCACCGCCGGACCCAGCTGGGGTGCAGCCAAGGTAAGCCGGAAAGGGGCCATGGGCGGCAGGGAGTTCGCCTAGATGTCGCGGCTCGGCTGCCCGGGGGTGACCACGCGCGGCAGGAGTTCGCCGAGTGCTGCCACGGACCCTAGCCTCTGGTGCGACGTGACCAAGGACCCTTACCTCGGCTGCGCCCGGGCATAGCTTGGTCGGCACGGACGTGGTCGATCGAAAGACCGCTGTCCTCCAGGTGCTGCATTTCAGTGGCACGGTCTAGGGGATGAGCCCCATGGATGAGAACGCCAAGTCCAGGGACCTGGAGGAGCGGGCCACCATGACCAGGCAGCCATGGGGCCCGGCTATGGGGCCAGGCGCGAGGACGAGCCTGGCACCCTTGGCAGAATCATGCGAACCGGCATACGACGAGCTCGACTTGCTGCGGGGCAAGGCGGCTGGGCACCGCTGGGATGGCTGGCGCCGCCTGACCGGTGATGAGGACTACGTCGCCGCCTGCTCATGCGGGTGGCGCAGCACCGAGACGGGCTGCGTGAGCACGATGCTGCGGCAGGTGAAAGAGCACCTTGACGCGATCAGGGCGATACGCGGCGGGCGTCCGTCAGCCCGCGCCCCACAGGCACCGGCCCGGGACGAGCGCGCTCGCGATGCCAGTCAGCGAGAGATGGGGCCGGACGAGCGCACACGGGAGCTCTACGCGTCCGTGCAGAGCCAGCGAAGACGCCTGTCCCAGGCCCTGGAGCAGTCAGGTGATCTGCTGTCCGCCAGCAAGCACCAGGCCGATCGGTTCGTGGCCGTGCTCGAGTACGCGGCGGCGAGAGTCGCACCGGAATGGGCAAAGACCGGCGCATCTGTGCAGTGCGAACAGGCTCTGCAATGCCAGGTGGAACGCGTGAAGGAGTGGCGCAGCGGGATCGTCGCCGCTGCCGGGGCTCTGGCCGCGATAGCGGAGGAGGTTGCCCTGGCTGGTCAGGACCTGGAAACCCGCTATCGGACAGGCTCCGCTCAAGATGGGCGCCTGGCCGGCGAGGCCGCGAATCGGCACGGCGGCAGAGGGGCTGTGGCTGGATGACCTGCATCGTGCATGTGGCCTGGGACGAGCGGCTTACTGACTATCATTTCGGGCCGGGCCATCCGCTGGCGTCGGCGCGCCTGGAGCTGACGATGCGGCTCGCGCGCGAGTTCGGGCTGTGGAGCCAGCCCGGCGTGACCGTGGCCGCCCCGGTCCCGGCCACCGACGCCGACCTGGAGCTGGTGCATGACCCCGGGTACGTCGCGGCGGTGCGGACGGTTAGCCGCTGGGCCGATGAGCTTGGTGCCCGCGGCTTGGAGGCGGCCCAGCAGCGCTACGCGCGGGCGTTCGGGCTGGGCACTGGGGACCAGCCGGTATTTGCCGGCATGCACCAGGCATCGGCGCTGGTGGCCGGGGCGACCCTGGCCGCGGCCCGCGCGGTGTGGTCGGGCTCGGCCGGGCACGGGGCCAGCATCGCGGGCGGCATGCACCACGCGATGACCGCCCGCGCCAGCGGGTACGGCGTCTACAACGACGTCGCGGCGGCGATCGCCTGGCTGCTGGGACAGGGCGCCGAGCGGATCGCCTACGTGGACATCGACGCGCACCACGGCGACGGGGTGCAGGCCGCGTTCTGGTCCGATCCGCGGGTGCTGACGATCAGCGTGCACCAGCACCCGGCGGACATGTTCCCGTTCACCGGGCTGCCCGCCGAGACCGGCGGGCCCGGCGCGGAGGGGTTTGCGGTCAATGTCGCGCTGCCCGCCGGGACCGGTGATGCCCGCTGGCTGCGCGCCTTCCACGCGGTCATCCCGCCTCTGCTGGCACAGTTCCGGCCGCAGGTTCTGGTCAGCCAGCACGGGGCCGACACCCACCGGCTGGATCCGCTGGCCCGCCTGGAGCTGAGCATTGACGGGCAGCGCGCCGCCCACGCCGCGATCCACACGCTGGCCCACGACCTGGCCGGCGGGCGCTGGCTGCTGACCGGCGGCGGAGGGTATGACCTGGTGCAGGTGGTGCCGCGGAGCTGGGCGCACCTGCTCGCCGAGGCCGCCGGCCAGCCGATCGACCCAGGGACGCCGACCCCCGCCTCGTGGCGGGAGTATGTCGCGCGGCGCACCGGCCTGACCGCACCCGAACAGATGACCGAGGGAGCACCCGCGGTCTTCAGGCCGTGGAAGTCCGGCTACGACCCAGGCCATCCGGTCGACCAGGCGATCATGGCCACCCGCGACGCGGTCTTCCCCCTGCACGGGCTGATGCCGGCGTGACCGGCAACCCCAGATGAGCGA
>Ga0209656_10001060_pt1 | contig 17772 bp, 15 predicted proteins | sample BogFormECP12_OM2_FD_188239 | JGI IMG/M metagenome (GOLD analysis project Ga0209656, IMG submission 188239) | Bog forest soil microbial communities from Calvert Island, British Columbia, Canada - ECP12_OM2 (SPAdes) (version 2) | ecosystem: Environmental > Aquatic > Freshwater > Wetlands > Bog ... | reverse complement strand
ACTTGATTTCTTGAGCCATGAGTTATGAGTTTCCGGTCTCTAGTCTCATGCTTCCACTGAAAGATGCTGAAAAGCGTCTAGCGGGAAACCAGAAACTGGAAACTATGTCAGTCTGTGCAGCTTCTTCTGATCCAGATGCTTTACCACTTTGCCGACATCCTGCGCGTGCTGCCGCGTGGTAATTAGCAAAGCGTCCGGTGTATCCACCACCACCAGATCGTGCACTCCTACGGTGGCAACAAACTTGTTGGGCGCATGTACGTAATTGCCGGAAGCGTTCAGCACGAACTCGCCCGCAGAGCGGATGATGTTTCCTTCGAGCAAACCGGACTTTGTGGTGTGATGTTCGTACAGCGCAGTCCAGGAGCCGAGATCGTTCCAGCCAAAATCCGCGGGAAGGCAGAAAATGTTTGCGGCCTTCTCCCCCTTGGCCGAGCGTCTTTCGAGCACGGCGTAATCCACGCTGATGTCTTCGCATTCCGGGTATAGCCTGCGGAAAGTCGAGGCAAACTTGCGCGTGCCGAACGCCGAGGCGATCTCTTCCAGCATTGGTGCAGTCCTTGGAAGATGCTCGCGGAGTGCGTTGGCCAGAGTTTGAGCACTCCATAGAAACATGCCGCTGTTCCAGAAATAATTTCCTGCAGCCACAAACGCAGCCGCCTTCTCCGCGTCGGGTTTCTCAGTGAACCGGCGCACGCGCAAAACATCGCCGTCGAAGGCGCTATCCGCTTCGATGTATCCGTAGCCCGTTTCCGCCCGGTGGGGCCGGATGCCGAGGACCACAATGTTTTCCCCAGCGGCTGCAATCTCCAATCCACGCTCGATGGTCGCGCGATAACTCTTTTCATCCGCGATCACGTGATCAGAGGGAAACATGCCAATGACGGCATCGGAATCTTCGCACAACAACAGAAAAGCAGCGAGGCCAATCGCCGGCGCGGTATTGCGTCCTAGAGGTTCGGCCAGAACTTGCGATTTCGCCACCTTCGGAAGCTGTTTCAAAATCGCTGGACGAAGATCCTCGTTGGTGATAATCCAGACTCGTTTGGATGGCGCGAGCGGAAGCAGCCGCGCCACCGTCTGCTGGATCATCGTTTGCTTGCTGTCAAGCGCCAGCAACTGTTTCGCACGCTTCTTGCGGCTCAGAGGCCAGAAGCGCGTGCCGCGCCCCCCAGCAAGGATTACGGGATAGAAATGTGAGTTCTTAGCCACGTTCTCAGATTGTCGATCACTACATTCGTGTTTCGGGTTCGGGCAGCGCCACTCCCGGCACACGCGCTTTCAGAAATTCCAACGTCCATTGCGGCCGCACAGTAAATTTGTCCACCGACGCTGGAACCACTACGGCATCGCCCTTCGCCAGAGTCACCGGCTCCGCTCCGGCAGCCTCGACCACGCCGCATCCTTCCACCGCTACTAGGATCTGCGCAGAACTCTTGCCCAATTCGTCGCGCGTGCTCAGTTCCTGCAGATCTTTCATCTCAAACATATCCACCACGAAGTAGGGAGCGGCTATTAACTGAACCTGCCGATTCTTGCTTCCGCGAATTTCTGCTGGAGCCGGTCTCACTACTTTTCCGGCAGCAACATTGAGCCTTACCGCCGCCAAGCCATCCTTCAGGTGCAGCTCGCGCGGCCGTCCATAATCATACAAACGGTAGGTCGTGTCTGACTGTTGCTGCGTCTCCACGATGACCGATCCAGGCCCCAGCGTGTGCACCGTTCCCCCCGAAACATAAATCATGTCCCCGGTGTAGACATTGACCCAGTTCAGCAAATCTTCCGCGTGCTTCTCATGGATCGCTGCCTCCAATTGGGCGATGGTGACACCGGCTTTCAGCCCCAATCCGATCTGCGCGCCGGGCTTGGCATGTGCCACGTACCAGCACTCAGTTTTGCCCCAAGGCTGATTGACGCGGAGAGCTTGCGCGTCGTCAGGATGAACCTGGACCGAAAGCTTCTCGTGAGGAAAGAGAAACTTAAGGAGCAAAGGAAAACGCGAAGTATCGCGCGCCGCGTCGCCAACTAATGCGCGCTGACATTTCCTGCTGACTTCCGCAAGCGTCTGCCCAGTGAGCGGTCCGTTAGCCACTTTGCAATCATCGCCAGTAAGCCACGCTTCGCCAATTTTCTCCTCGAACCGGCGATTGGGATAAACAGGCGACAGGTCGTGCGTGCCCCAGGGTCGTGGATCGAATGCTGGCAGCATCAGCAATGGATACAGATTGCTCATATAAACATTATTCAGATGAAAAGGCCGTTCGCGAACGGACGGCCTTGGCCGAGCTTAAGCTTCAATCCTGCATCCATCTGAAGCCGACTACAGAGCAGCGAAAAACTTCCGCATGCGTTCGAGTCCACGATCGAGTTCTGCCTTCGAAGTAGCGTAGGAAACGCGGATGTGATCGGCCGTTCCGAATCCTTCTCCCGGCACCGTAGCCACATGCGCTTCCCTCAGCAGCCTTCCCGCCACGTCGGACGCCGATTTCACCCCACCGCGCCCCAAAAACGCCGAAATGTTCGGATAAGCATAGAATGCCCCCTCCGGCAGCGTACAGGTCACGTCGGGAATCGAGCGCAAGCCCTTCACAACATGGTCACGGAGCTGAATATATTCGCGCCGCATCTGCTCGACGCACTCCTGTGGTCCCTTGAGCGCGGCCACTGCCGCTTTCTGCACAATCGACGTAGGATTCGATGTGGACTGGCTCTGCAACTTCGACATCGCGCTAACGACCGCAGCCGGAGCGAGCGCGTAGCCCAGCCGCCATCCCGTCATGGCATAGGTCTTGGAAAGTGACCCCAGTACTACGAGGCGCTCCTTATATTCGCGCAGTGATCCTACGGAGAAATTCTTGCCTGTGTAATTCAAGTAAACATAACACTCGTCAGAGAGCACCCAGATTCCGCGCTCGTGCGCCAGCCGAACGACCGCCGTCAGATCCGCCGCACTCATCACCGCCCCGGACGGATTCGACGGCGAATTCAGAATGATGACCTTGGTCCGCGGCGTGATCAGCCTCGCGACCATCTCCGCGGTCACTCGGAAGCCTTGCGACTCGTCCGATTGCAGCAATACACATTGGCCGCCAGCATAGCGCACGATGTCCTTGAATGAGACCCAGTAGGGCACCGGCAAAATCACTTCGTCGCCGTGATCGACGAGCACTTGAATGGCGTTGAACAGCGCATTCTTGCCCCCCGTCGAGGCGATGGCCTCTTCGCGGCGGTAATCGGAATCAAAATCCACCGCGTGACGATGCACAATGGCGTCGCGCAACTCGGGCGTGCCCGGCACAGCCGTGTACTTCGTGAAATTCCCTTGAATCGCCGCGATGGCTGCGTCTTTGATGTGTTGCGGCGTAGCGAAATGCGGCTCGCCGGCGCCGAAATCGACAACGTCGATGCCCTGCGCGCGTAGTTTGTCCGCCTCGGCCACCACTGCCATCGTGGCTGAGGGTTCAATGCGGTTGATTCGCTCGGTGAGTTTTAGGGCTTCGCTGGTCGCGGTCGTCATACTTTCTTTTTCCTCTTCTTTTTTTCTTTTCCGCTCGACGAGCGAGCCGTCGCCGCCTGCATCTCGTCGTGGAACTTGTAAGCGGGCTCAAGTTTTTCGCGCAGCTTCTGCTCAACCACCTCCGGGACGAGACCCTTCACTGGGCCGCCGATCTGCGCCACTTCGCGCACCAAACGCGAGCTTACATAAGAATATTTGTCGGCGGGCATCATGAATACCGTCTCCAGCGTGGGTTCTAGCTTGCGGTTCATCAGTGCCATCTGTAACTCATATTCATAGTCGCTCACGGCCCGGATGCCGCGCAACACGCAGGTCGCGTTAATCGATTTGGCGTACTCGACCATCAATCCATGAAAGGCTTCGATCCGGACATTCTTTAAATGCGCGGTGAGCGCTTTCAGCATCTCCAGTCGTTCCGCCAAACTGAACATCGGGCTCTTTTCCGAGTTTCTGAGAATGCCAACCACTAGTTCTTCGAAAATCTTCGCCCCTCGCTCAATCAAGTCGAGGTGCCCGTTAGTGGGCGGATCAAACGAACCAGGATAAAGGGCGCTGACTTTGCTCAATGGTCCTCGCAGGAAGCCGCCGTGCTGGGTAATAAGGGATTCTATTCGGGCGGACGCAGGGATGGCAATTGGAAGTCGGCAGGATTGAGGCACGGTGCGGTTGAGCACCGCGCCTCAACGTGGTTGTTTATCGCTTCGCCGCGATAGGCACCTTGGCAGGTTCCGGAGGTGCGCTTGGCATGGTCGTGACACGTGCGCTAGTGGATGCAGGCGCCTGCGTCGGAGCGGCCGCCGGATGCGGCGGTGGCGCCGCGATCAATCCCAGCGCCTTACGCACTTCTGTGTCGAGCTTGGCCATGGTGTCTTTGTTGTCTTTGAGGAACTGGCGGGCATTCTCACGGCCTTGGCCGATGCGCTCGCCTTTGTAGCTGAACCACGATCCAGATTTTTCCAGAATATTGTTAGTCACCGCGATATCAAGCAGGTCACCCTCGCGCGAGATGCCCTCGCCGTAAAGAATGTCAAACTCGGCTTCACGGAACGGCGCGGCGACTTTATTTTTCACGACTTTCACGCGGGTACGCGAGCCGGTAACCACGTCGCCATCTTTGATGGCAGCGATGCGGCGAATATCCACGCGCACCGAGGAATAAAACTTCAGCGCGCGCCCCCCCGTCGTCGTTTCCGGATTGCCAAACATTACGCCAATTTTTTCGCGGATCTGGTTAATGAAGATCAGGCACGTGCGCGACTTGGACACGGTTCCCGTCAGTTTGCGCAGCGCTTGGGACATCAGCCGTGCCTGCAGACCCATGTGGCTGTCTCCCATTTCGCCATCGAGTTCAGCCTTGGGCACCAGCGCGGCAACTGAATCGACCACCAGAACATCGATGGCATTCGATCGCACCAGCGCCTCGGTGATCTCGAGCGCCTGTTCGCCATAGTCCGGTTGCGAAACCAGCAGGTTGTCTACGTCAACGCCTAACTTCTTCGCGTAAGCGGGATCGAGCGCGTGTTCGGCATCCACAAACGCAGCCATGCCGCCGGTTTTCTGCGCCTCGGCAATCACCTGCAACGTGATGGTGGTTTTGCCGGAAGACTCCGGCCCAAACACTTCCACCACGCGTCCGCGCGGAAAACCACCCACACCGAGCGCTGCGTCGAATGAAATTGATCCGGTCGGGATTACCGAAATAGGAACTATCGCTTCCTTCGACCCCAACCGCATGATCGAACCTTTGCCAAATTGCTTTTCAATCTGCGCGAACGCTAATTCAATTGCTTTGCCTCGTTCATCCGCCATGGGAGTGTGGCTCCTTTAAGAGTGCAGAACTAAATCAAATCGAATCTGGCCGGATTATACATACAGATCGAAGCGAATAAAAGGCGAATCTAGATAATTAACATCTTCACTGTCCCAAACCGGAACTCCGGATCGCCCCTATCTCTGCAGCAAATCCACCGGCGCGGTCACATCATGCACGCGAAAATACTTAGCCAGCGCCGGATATTTCCGCGCCACAGCTTCATACATCGCGTAAGCCACATTGCGATAAGAAACGTGGCCGGCGGGTGTCGTGCGCAACTCCGAGATGTATACAGCCTCGGCGAAGTCCATTTTGAACAGCGCGCGCTTGCGGTAGGCGAGGGGAATCGCGTACTGCGAATTTTCCTCCGCCTCGGGCGTGTTGCGCGTGGCCAGTTTCTCAATTGCTGTTTGTACTCGGCGCATGGCGGCTTCGAAGCGGAAACGCATGCCGGCATCCTCCACGTCGAGCAGCATCTCGTAGCCGTGCTGGGTGGTGAATCCTTGCATGACCTGGATGCAGCGGCGATGACGATGCATGTCGCGGAAGCCGCCCGTGTCCATGAGGATGTCGAAGCGGAACTGCTGTCCGGCGCGGAAGCCGCGCAGCATTTCGTCATACTTACCGCGATGCCGCAGGCCGAGGTCGATGATCTCGCGCCGATACCTCTCGCCCGAAACCTGCAACGCCTGCCGCACTTGCCGGTAGGAAAAGTGGCAGTGTTCGTAGAGTAAGGTGGTCGCGATTTCTACTTCGAGCGGCTCTTCGTCGAGCAGATCCACGATTGCCTTCGACGGAGCCAGCTGCTCGCTCTTCATCAGCTCGCGCGCGGCCTGCCGCAACTCGCGGCGCGTTTCCATCTCATAGGGATTCGGGTCGGCATATTTGACCAGCGTAGGTGCGACTCGGACCTCATGCAGCAATTCCTGCTCGGCCCGCGCGCCCAGTTCCGCACTCAGCTTTCGAATCTCTTCTACCAAGTTGCGCAAAGATTCGGCATTCACGTTGTAGGCTGCCGACGTTGCCGCTTTCTTCAGAGACTCACCCAGAACCCGCACTTCTTTGTGCGTGTGTGAAAGCAGGTGCGCCACCTGGGTCTCCAGCGTGCGCGCGTTGACAATCTCGCCCAGGGAAGTGTTCGTGGCCAGCGGCAGAAGATAACGCGTAATGTCGAAGGCTCGCGCCTTCAGCGTCCGTTCATATGCCTCCTGCTTCATGTCCGCAGGTTTGGGAGTGATGCTGATCAGGTGCTGCGTCATGTGCGCCGAGAGCGCTTCGTACTCGGCAAAGAGAAAGTCCAGCGTTTCGCAATAGAGCTCGCGGGCTTCGTCGTCGGTCCCGAACTCGGGTATGTAATAGCCACTCTTTTTGAAGTCCTGATAGCGGGTGGATCGCTCCTGACCGTCCCAGCGCTGCTCGTCGGCTAGTTCGATGGCTGCGAGAATCGACAGTCGTTCGACTGCCAATGCAACGTGAGCCAGGTCGGCGATTGAGCGGTGACCATACTGGAAGTAGAAAGTGTTGAGAAATTTCTCCGCCTTCTGGGTGTTGATCTCGCGCAAAGACTCCTTCATCGACAGCGATGAGCGGGAATACTTGGCCATGGCATAGGCCTGAATCTCCGGCTCAACGCCATACACGGCGAAGACTGCAGTGGCCGGCTCCGGCAGCGCCTTTTCCACTGGAGCTGAGCCTTCCACCGCAGATGCTCGCTGGGTTGAACGATGCCCTGACGACTTCGTGTCGGGGGACGAGTTCTCGTTGGATGGCTCGGGCATGGCGATCACTTCATTGGTCAAGGTCGGGGTCATGGGAGTGTTCGAATGTTAATCGGCGAATGCACAATGCGCAATCCATTTGAGAACAATATTGGCCAATTGCTGTGGATATCTGTACGGTGAATAATTTCAATAAACTGCTCAACAAAGCATCTGCGCGTCCATATCTCGCCTTACACTAATCAGTGCATCCTCTACTCGAGGTCGTCGCGCATCGGCTGTGGCCGTTGCCTTCAAGTCCGTGGATCATGCAGCAGACCTGGCACGATTTGCTCTTTGCCCACTGGCCAGTTCCAACTGAAGCGATGCGCCCTCTTGTCCCGGCGCAATTGACCCTAGACACCTTCGATGGCCAATGCTGGGTTGGAGTCGTGCCCTTTCACATGAGCGGGATTCGCCGTCGCGGGCTTCCGGCCGTGCCGGGCCTATCACGCTTTCCGGAACTGAACGTTCGCACCTATGTCACCTACGGTGGCAAAGCGGGAGTTTATTTTTTAAGTCTCGAGGCAGGAAACTTGATTGCGGTGTTGGCGGCGCGTGCTTTCTATCACTTGCCTTATTTTAATGCCGACATGACCACACAAGAACGCGGCGGCATCATCCACTACTTTTCCCGCCGCTATCGCTCTCAGGCCGAATTTCGCGGAAGGTATCGCCCGACCAGCGAAATAAGGCTGGCCACTCCAGGCTCAATCGAGCATTGGTTGACCGAACGCTATTGCCTTTATGTGACTCATCGCGGCCTCCTCTATCGCGGAGAAATTCACCACGCACAATGGCCGTTGCAAACTGCCGAAGCAGAATTGGAGACGAATACCGTCGCCGCCGCGGGCGGAATCTCGCTGCCTGACACCACGCCGCACTTGCTGTTCGCCCGAAAGTTGGATGTACTGATCTGGCCCCTCGCGCACGCCGAATAGAGCTGCGGCAGGTATAATCGCACGTTCCAGCGTAAAGACTTCTAATAGAGCCTCATAGCAAACTCAGGAGAATCTCATGTCCCTTTCAGGGCGGGTGGCCTTCGTCACTGGCGCGTCGCAAGGTATTGGACGCGCCTGCGCACTGAAGCTCGCCACAGCCGGTGCGGCGGTTGCCGTCGCCGCGCGTAATCACGACAAGTTGAACGAACTGGTGAACGAAATCGTTACTGCGGGCGGAAAGGCTGCCAGCTTTGCTCTCGACGTTACCGACGGGGAGCAGGTCAAGGCTGCGATCAAGGGCGCGGTAACCCAGTTCGGCAAGGTCGACATCCTTGTCAACAACGCCGGTATCACTCGCGACCAGTTGGTCATGCGCATGAAGCGCGCCGACTGGGATGCGGTGCTGCAAACCAATCTCACTTCCGCATATCTCTGCATTCAGCAAGTCACCAGTTCCATGCTGAAACAGCGCTGGGGGCGGATCATCAATATCGCCAGCGTCTTTGGCCAGATGGGGCAGGCGGGGCAGGCGAACTACTCGGCATCGAAGGCCGGCCTGATCGGATTGACCATGGCCGTCGCGCGCGAGCTGGGATCGCGTAACATTACTTGCAACGCCGTCGCCCCGGGCTTCATCGAAACTGCTATGACCGAGGCGCTCGGCGAAGAGTTCAAGCAGAATGCCGCCAAACAGATTCCTCTGGGTCGCGTCGGATCACCCGCCGATGTTGCGAGCGCCGTCGCGTTTCTCGCCTCTGACGAGGCCTCCTACATTACGGGCCACGTGCTGAATGTAAATGGCGGCATGTTGATGGGATAGCACGAAGCTTACCGCCGAGTGCGCCGAGATCGCGGAGAGAAATGGAAATGGAATCGGATCGAGATCCTGGGCCGGCAATTTCCTCGGCGTTCTCTGCGCCCTCGGCGATGAGAAGTGTTTCGATTTTTTCAGCCGAGACGCCTGCTCAGATTGCGCAAGCCCGCGAATTGTTCCTCGAGTACGCGCAGTCCCTTGGCTTCAGCCTCTGCTTTCAGAATTTTGATAAAGAACTCGCAGAACTTCCAGGGAAATATGCTCCGCCGGAGGGCCGCCTGCTCTTGGCCAATTATCAAAGCCAGCTCGCGGGTTGCGTAGCGATGCGTAAATTAGAACCCGGCATCTGCGAGATGAAGCGGCTCTACCTGCGTCCACAGTTTCGAGGCCAGGGCCTGGGACGCGCCTTGGCCGAGCGCATCATCGCTGAGGCGCGACGGACCGGATATAGTCGCATCCGTCTTGATACGGTCGAGCCGGCCATGAAAGATGCGGTTGCCACCTACCGCAAGCTGGGATTCACAGAGATTCCTCCGTACTGCCAAAACCCAATTGCTGGCGCAACCTACATGGAGTTGGTCTTGTGACTGCAAACTTGGAGAGGTTCAAGCGCGAGGACAAACTGCTGGGCAAGGTACCATCGCTTTCTCGCGGAAAAATCGAAACAGTAGCGTCCGTGCGCCGCGCTCCGAACACTTCGGCTACGCCGTTTGGCGATATTTGATTTCTTTTACGCTGTGCAAGCATAGCCCCGCCCGGTCTTGTGAAGCCGTGATTCTCAGCCGCTTCGGATATGGCACTAATTTCCACTTGCCAGAAGATGCCGATCTGGTTACTATGTCGCATCCTGCAATGCTTCCAACCATTAACATCGGCGAAACCATACGAAACTACCGGCTGCAGAAAGGCATGTCTCAGGGAGACATTGAGAAGCGCACCGGCCTGCTCCGCTGCTATCTTTCGCGCGTAGAGAACGGCCACACCATCCCTTCGCTCGACACTTTATCGAAGATTGCCGGCGCCATGGAGATTGCGCTTTCTCAATTCTTCTCGGAGTCAGGCCACAGCAACGGCGCCAAGGGACTGCCGCAACTTTCTGATGACGAAGTCCGCTTCCTCAGCCAGGTCCGTCGCTACGCCACTAATCTTAACGAGAGCGACCGCAAGCTGGTTCTGGCCATGGTGAAGAAGATGGCGTCGAATTCGAAGTAAGCCGTCACTCCTAGCTGTCAGGTTTCAGCTCTCAGCTTTCAGCCATTAGTTCAATCCCTAAGAAGCAACTCCGGAGCTCCCCACACTCTTTCACGTATGCCCCGATCCGTCTTTGCTGAAGGCCGATAGCACAGCTGGCAGCTTACTTTCGTACCATGACCTCCGGTGACCACAGGGTACCTCGCCGCAATGGCGCCTCTTAACTAAACTGTTGACTTGGAGATCTCCCTTGACTACCGATGAAGAATTAGGCGTCCTTGAGACCCAGCTACGCCGGCTGAAGATCGAGTACGAGGTCTACTTCAGCAATCCGACCAAGCGGCCGCCCACTGACATCGAGTGGAAGGTGCTCTCGCTGCTGCGTAAATTTTCCGACGGCGGACGCATGAGTTTTTCCCAGCGCTATCGCTACAACGAGATGGCACAGCGCTATGCGGTTTACAGCGACCTGTGGCGCAAGAAATCTCGCGTCCGCGAGGAAGGCTATCGCCGCCCGCAGGATGCCCTCCTTGGCGTGCAGGGAGTACGTGTTGCCGAAGAAGAGCACAAGCCCCAACATCAGGTCTATGGATTAAGCCACGGGGGCGCGGGTGCTGCCGCTGCGCCAGCAGCGTCGCAGCCATTCACCTTGCATAGTGTCGATCAAACCGAGAGCGAACAGGTCGAGCGCCTGTACAACACGCTGGTCGCGGCCAAGAAAAAAGCCGGAGAGAGCGTCTCCGGCAACCTCGATTCCTTCGCCACTTTCGTGCAGAAAAAAACCGAACAGATCCGCAAGCAGTACCACTGCGAAGGCGTTGAATTCTCCGTCGAACTTACCGACGGCCACGTCAAGCTGAAGGCTAAGGCGAAAGCATAATCACGAATTGCTGATAGAATTTTCGGTCGCTCATCGTAATTCGAGGTCGATCATGTTCTCCAGCAGTTCCCAGATCCAGCGTGCAATTCTGAGCGTCACCGACAAGACTGGCCTCGTCGAGTTTGCGCGAAAGTTAACCGGTCTCAGCATCGAGCTTATCTCCACTGGTGGCACGGCCAAGCGGCTCCGCGACTCCGGCATCGCCGTCAAAGATATCTCCGAACTCACAGGCTTTCCTGAAATGCTCGACGGACGAGTGAAGACGCTACATCCGAAAGTGCATGGAGGAATCTTGCATCGTCGCGAAAATGCAGTGCACAGGGCCGCTGTCGCCGAGCATGGCATTCAACCGATCGATATGGTGGTCGTGAATCTCTACGCCTTCGAGAAAACCGCAGCCAAGCCGGGTGTGGCCTTCGAAGAGCTGATCGAGAATATCGATATCGGCGGCCCTTCCATGATCCGCTCGGCTGCTAAGAATTTTCGCGATGTTGCCGTTGTCACCTCGCCCTCCGACTATCCAGCCATCGCCGAAGAACTGGCCCGTTCCAACGTTGTGCTTTCGCTCGAAACCAAGTGGCGCTTGGCGCAAAAGGCCTTCGCGATGACTGCTGCCTACGACTCCGCCATCGCTTCCACTCTCGAACGCATCCCCGACATCAAAAGCTTTCAGCTCTCCGAAAACGAATCTTTCCCGCAAACGCTACGCCTTTCATTCCAAAAAACGCTCGACCTGCGCTACGGCGAGAATCCACACCAGAAAGCCGCAATGTATTCGGACGGCTCCGGCGTGGGAGTAGCCAATGCCCGTCAACTACAGGGCAAGGAACTGTCTTACAACAACATCGTCGACCTGCAAGCTGCCTGGGATCTCGCGCAGGAATTCGATGAACCTGTCTGCGCCATTATCAAGCATACCAATCCGGCCGGCACCGCGACCGGCAAGACTCTCGCCGAAGCCTACAAGCGGGCTCTCGAGTGCGACCCCGTCTCCGCCTTCGGCGGCGTGATTGGAGTGAACCGTCCCATCGACGGTGACGCTGCCGAAGAGATGCACAAGCTTTTCCTCGAAGTCATCGCTGCTCCAGCCTTCGATGGCGAGGCGAAAGCGCGATTCGCCGTCAAGAAAAATCTCCGCCTGGTTCAAGTCGCGCCCGCCTCGCAGAAATGGACTCTAAAAAATGTCTCCGGCGGGATCCTGTTGCAGGATGCCGATGTCCGGCCATTGCAAGATATCGATTTGAAGGTCGTCACCCAGCGCGCTCCTACGCCGGAAGAAACTCGGGCAATGCTATTTGCGTGGAAGGTCTGCAAGCACGTCAAGTCGAATGCGATTGTGTACGCGCGCGATGGACAGACCGTCGGCGTCGGAGCCGGCCAGATGAGTCGCGTTGATTCCGCCAAGATCGGCGCCATGAAAGCGCAGTTGCCGCTACAGGGAACGGTCGCCGCCTCCGACGCATTTTTCCCTTTTCCCGACGGCGTCGAAGAAATTGCCAAGGCCGGCGCTACCGCCATCATTCAGCCGGGAGGCTCGCAGCGCGATCCCGAAGTGATCGCAGCCGCCGACCGTCTGGGCCTCGCCATGCTATTCACGGGGGTACGCCACTTCCGCCACTAACAGGCTTTCAATCGACAACAATTCGTTTCCTTTACCAAACTTGACAATGGGCACGAGCGAGTCTCCCACAGTCCCTGTACTTCCGGCTTTATCGCGCCTCGCATGCTTCGCAGAGTTTTTCCCAATCGGCGGCCGAACGGGTTAGAATTAGGGCACCCAGCCTCGGCGGTCTTGCATCCAATGGCTATGGTTCGGGCAGTGCGCTCAGGTCTAATACGAACAGTTCTCTCGGAATCAACTCCAGCGTCGTCAGGTCGAGCATGAATCGAATTTTTCGCGCAGCTTTAGTGTTGTTTTTCTTCGCGGCGGTCGCGTCCGCGCAAAACAGCCCGTCGGTGCCGGCCGACTCCAAGCCGGCGAACTCTAAAGCGGCCGACTCCAAACCCGCTCAGACCGTACCCCACAAAGTGGACCACGCTGCTGCCTATTACCATTACGCGCTGGCGCACTTATACGAAGAACAGGTCACGGCCTACGGCCGCAGTGAACTCGCCAACAAGGCAATGGAAGAGTACCGCCTTGCCATCGAGGCTGACCCTTCGTCCGAATTCCTGACCTCAGGTCTTGCCGAGCTATACGTGAAGACTGGACGGATCCGTGATGCGGTGCTCGAAGCTCAGGACATCATCAAGCGCGATCCCAACAATCTCGAGGCTCATAAGTTGCTCGGCCGGATTTATCTTCGCTCGCTCGGCGATATGCCGGGGAACGGCAGCGGCTCCGAGAACGTGCTGAAATTGGCCATCGAGCAGTACGAGCAGATCGTCAAGATCGAGCCGAACAACGTGGACGACCATCTTCTGCTCGGCCGCCTCTACCGTCTCGATAACGATTCGCAGAAGGCGGAAAGCGAGCTCAAGACCGCAGTGCAGCTTGATCCTGATTCCGAAGAAGCTGTCACCACCCTAGCCCTGCTCTACAGCGACGAAGGCGATACGTCTCATGCCTTGCAGGTGCTCAGTGCCGTGCCCGATACGGGGCGCTCCGCTAAGCTGTATGCCGCCCTAGGTGCCACCTACGAACAGCGCAAGGATTACAAGAGCGCCATCGACGCCTACAAACATGCCATCCAGTTGGATCGCGACAATCTCGACGCCATCCGCGGTCTGGCGGAAAATCTTTTGAACGATGGCCAGATCGATGCCGCGCTCGATCAGTACAAAGTGATTGCCGACGCTAATCCTGAGGATGCGCAGACCTACCTTCGGATGTCAGAGATTTATCGACGCCAGGGGAAATACGACCAAGCCCTGGATGATTTGAAAAAAGCCGAAGCCATGGTTCCCGATGCGCTCGAAGTTCCTTACAACATCGCAGTCGTTTATGAGGCTCAGGCGCGCTACGACGAAGCCATAAAGATCTTGCAGGATCTGCTCAAGAAAACCGAGAAGGCTGATGGCAGTTATTCTCAGGGCGACCGCAACAATCGCGGAATCTTTATTGAGCGCCTTGGAATGGTCTACCGCGACCAGGAAAATTATCCCGCCGCCATTGAAACCTTCCGCAAGATGCTGACCGTCGGCGGTGACGACAATGTCAAGACTGGCTACCAGGACATTATCGATACTTATCGCGAGGCCAAGCAGTGGTCGCAGGCTACCGCTGCCGCCAAAGAGGCAGTGCAGAAAATGCCTGACGACCACGATCTTCGCATGGTGCTCGACGCCCAACTCGCTGACACCGGCGATCCGGAGAAGCCTCTCGCCGACGTGCGCTCGCTGTTGAAAGGTAAGCCCGAAGATCGCGAAGTCTATGTCCGGCTCGCAATCATGTATACGCGCCTGAAGCGTTACAGCGACGCCGAGGAGGCCCTCAACAAGGCCGAGACACTTTCGACAAAGGCGGAAGATAAGGAGTACGTGCACTTCCTCCGTGGCGACACCTACGAGCACGAAAAGAAGTATGACGAAGCGGAGGCGGAATTCAAGAAAGTGCTCGCTGCCAATCCGCAGAGCGCCGTCACACTCAACTATCTCGGTTACATGAATGCCGATCGCGGCGTGCAACTCGAGGAGTCGCTCAATTACATCAAGTTGGCCGTGAGCCTCGACCCCACCAATGGCGCCTATCTGGATTCCCTGGGTTGGGTCTACTTCAAACTGGGCAAGTACGATCTTGCCGAAGAGAATCTTAATAAAGCGTCCTTGCGCATGGGCTCGGACCCAACCGTGCAGGATCATCTGGGTGACCTCTTTCAGAAGACTGGCCGTTTAAGGCTGGCCGCGGCTCACTGGGAGCGCGCAGTCGAAGAATGGAATAAAACCGTGCCGGCGGAAGTCGACAGCGACCTGCTTGTGGCTACGCAAACCAAGCTCGACGCCGCCAGAGTTCGTCTGGCCAAGGAAGATTCGGGTAAGCAGTAGAGAGTGCCGAGTACCCCGTGCCGAGCTCGGAAGATCGCTCGATGTTCTTACTCGGTACTCGCAACTAGATACTCGTTACGCGCAAGTCTGTTAAACTCCCAGCATGTTGGCCGGCTACGCGGTGCAGGTGGAACATTCCCGCGGACGCCGCTTTCCGGAACCGCCTCATCCGTATCGCAATGACTACCAGAGGGACCGCGACCGCGTCATCCACGCGCGCGCCTTTCGCCGCCTCGAAGCGAAGACGCAGGTTTTCACCCGTCGTTATTCCGACCACTTCCGCAACCGTCTTACTCACACCATTGAAGTAGCGCAGATCACACGCACCGTGGCGGGCGCGCTTGCGTTGAATGTTGATTTGGCGGAAGCTCTTGCGCTGGTGCACGACCTCGGCCACCCTCCATTCGGCCACGCTGGCGAAAAGGCCCTCGACGCCGCCATGCGCGAGCACGGCCTCTTCTTCGATCACAATCTACACGCCTTGCGCATCGTGGAAGATTTCGAACAACGCTACGCCGCTTTTCGCGGCCTGAATCTTACGTTCGAAGTGCGAGAGGGCATCATCAAACACTCGCGCGATTACGATGCGGCGAAGCATCCGGAACTTGGGGAGTATCTGCTCGATCAGCGCCCTCCGCTTGAAGCCCAACTCGTCGACCTGACCGACGAGATCGGCTACAACACCGCCGACCTCGACGACGGCTACGAAGCTCATCTGCTGACACTCGAACAAATCCGCGAAGGTGTCCCTGTCTTCGAACGCTTCTTCGGCGAGGTTGAGCAGATTTATCCCGATGCGCCCGACAAGCTGCAATTCAATGAAGCCCTCAAGCGCGTTTTCAACCGCTTAGCCAGCGATCTCATCACCAGCACGCAAGCGCGCCTGAAGCAGGCCAACATCACAACCCTGACCGACGTGCGCGCGCACAAGAATCGGCTGGCCGCTTTCGGCCATGAAGTGGAAGTCGAACGAAAGCAGATCAAGGATTTTCTTTACGAAAATCTCTATTACAGCCCGTCGCTAGCAGGAGAAAAAGACGATGCCGAGCGCATCGTCTCGGAACTATTCGCATTCTGGATGAAGACTCCGTCAGCTCTGCCTCACTTCTACCAGGAGAAGGCCCAGCAAGAATCCCTGCCCCGCGTAGTCTGCGATTACATCGCCGGTATGACGGACCATTTCATCATCGAACAATATGAAAGGCATTGTGGCGGGACGTAATGAGCATCTGCCGACTCTCACTTCTCCGCCACCGCGGTTACCACGTCAAACAAAATCCTCGGCCCGCGACGCACTTCCTCGACGCGAATCCGTTCATCGTTTCCATGCTCAGTGTTGCCTTCCTCTTCCGTGGCCGTGTAGGGATTGAACCCGTATGCGTTGATACCCAGCGGCCGATAGCGCTGGTTCTCCGTGTAGCCACTCGTGATATGCGGCACCACAGGCGTCCCTGGAAAGTACTTTGCCGAAACTTTGCGGATGGCATCGTACAGAGCCGTATTCGTTAGTGAGTAGTTGGCCTCACGGAACTCCGCGTTCAGCGGTTCGACCGTAACATTCGGATCATCCACCACTCGCCGGATCTGAGCGAGCAATACCTTGGGATCTCCACCCGGCAGAATCCGAACATCCAGATTCGCCCAGGCCTCCGGCGGAATTACATTCGTTTGTTCCGAGCCGCCCATCATAGTCAGCGAAATGGTATCGCGCAGCAGAAAGTTCAGCGATTCATCCTTCTCTACCTCCTGCTGAAATTTCTTATCTTCGATCGCTTTGCGAATGCTGCGGTACTCGTGCGCCTCCTCTGGCGGCTCGTAGGAGGCCATCTCACGGAGAAACTCTTCCACCACTGGCAGAACCTTCAACGGCGTGCGATACGCGAGAATGCGATCGAGCGCGTGCACCAGACGATTCGGCGCGGAATCAGCGATAGGCCGCGATGCGTGTCCCGGACGACCATGCGCTACCACGTGCAACCAAAAGGTAGTCTTCTCGCCCACATCCACGCCCACATATTTCACCTTCCCTTGATCGAGCAGGTTCTCGCCACCTTCATTGATCAAGAACTCGGCGTTCTCCAGCAAATCCCGCTCGTGCGCAATGAACCAGTCGGTACCGGTTCCATCTGCTTCCTCGTCCGCCACCGCCAGGAAAATCACATCGCGATCCAGTTCAATCTTCTCCCGCTTCAACATCACCATCACCACTAGTTGCGCCAGACCCTCGTCTTTCATGTCCTGTGCGCCACGGCCCCACAACCAGCCATCTTTGATCTCGCCGCTAAACGGCGAGACCCTCCAATGCGTGGGATCGCTAGTGACAACATCCATGTGATTCAGTAGAACAATTGGCCGCTTGCCCTCCGCCGACGTGCGCGGCAGGCGCGCCCACAGATCGCCGCGACCCGGCGCGTATTCGAAGGCGCGATTTTCAATGCCTTCCTCGTCGAGAATCTTTTTGTAAAACGAAACGGCGCGCATCTCATGCCCCGGAGGATTCGTGGTGTTGATACGCAAGTACTCCTGCATCCAGGTCAAAGCCAAATCGGAATATTGCTGCATGTGGTCCGCAGGAATTCGGGAAGAAGCCATCACTGGTGCCAGTTCTTCGGTGACCGCAGTCCCGGACAAAGCGCGCTCGCCGCTCAAAATCGTGCCGGCCAACACTAAGATTAAGATCAGGACTTGCTTCATCCTGAATGCCCCAAATGTCCCGGGCTTCCATCCATCTTTCGTAGTCGTCAATCCCAAGATTCGTATCCCTCCGGAAGTTCAGCATTCCACGCAGTTTTTATATCAGGTTTGCCAAAATTACCCTGCGCAAACCCCTGCAGACTGCGCTTCCCACTGGAACAGGGTACAATGTCTTTAGATA